>OJIV01000545.1_pt1 | contig 15321 bp, 7 predicted proteins | sample 1595861 | NCBI WGS metagenome assembly OJIV01 (sample SAMN05416883, study PRJEB24817) | seawater metagenome | isolation source: Sea water | place: Canada:Atlantic | collected 2013-11
GAGATTTCTGCCTGTCTCGTGGGCTCGGAGATGTGTATAAGAGACAGCCCCTGCACCATAGGTCCAGGACCCGGTGGACCAGTAGGGCGTGGTGCCCCCCACCGCGGTGATGCCGTCTGCGCCCTGGGCGTCGATCTCAAAGGCCGCGATGAACACGATGCCAGCGCCATCACCACCCGGTCCGGGGTTGGAGCTGCCCTTCCACACGCCACCGCCGCCGGAGCCGAAGAAGAGGCTGCTCAAGTCTGTGGAGCCATAGGTGTCTCCGGCGTATGGCGCGGTCGCGCTGCCACCGGTCCAGGAGTCTCCATCGGTGGCGCCGCCTGCATACTCGCCACCACCACCGGTGATGTGCGCGCCGCCGCCGCCGTAGTTGTTGATCCAGTGGCCGTAGCTCTCGTTGTAGGCGGTGCAGACGCCGTCGCCGTCGCCGTCCCCTTCTCCGGCGTAGGACTCACCCTGGAAGGCATCGCAGTTTGAGGAGGTGCCTGTGGCCCCGCCCTCGTAGCCCAGCTCAGAGGCCTCGATCACGCCACCGCTTGCGATGGTGACCGTACCGGTGGCCCGGAAGGCGAGCACGCCACCGGTGGATCCATCCCAGTAGTCCACGCTCAGGGTACCGGCGCTGCTCAGGTCCACATCGGTGTACTGAGGCACCCGCTGAGCGATGACGGTCTGATCCGTCAGATCGGCGTTGCTGCTCTCGCCAAAGGTCACGCTGGGGGTGCTGCTCAAGGTCACGTCGGCGCCGGAGACGCTGGCGACCTCGATGAACTCGTAGTTGCCCACGTTGGTGTAGGCGGAGTCCGAGCCGTGCAGGTTGATGATCAGCAGCTCATCCCCAGCGACGATGCCATCGGCCGTGGCATCCAGGGTCAGAACCGCTGCCGAGATGCTGTCCACGCCGTAGGCCACCGCATCGGGGTAGCTGCGTGTCCCGCTGGCGTCCGAGTTGAGGTTCGTGGAGCCCGTCACGCTCAGGGCGCCGTCGCCGCCAGAGCCCACCCAGGTGTTGTCATCCACGGTGCCATCACAGTCGTTGTCCAGGCTGTCCAAGCGCTCCCTGGCGCCCGGGTAGACCGTATCGTCGGTGTCATCGCAGTCGGTGTCGTCGGCCACGTAGCCAGTGGGCTGATCGCACTCCACGTCGCTGACGGAGGCATCGCCGTAGGTGTCCGAGTCGGCGTCGGCGTACCAGGTGCTGGCGTCTAGCGCTGTGTCCTCGTCGATGGAGCCATCGCAGTTGTCGTCCACCGTGTTGCAGTACTCGTCGGCGCCCGGGTTGGTGCTCGCCTCGGAGTCATCACAGTCGCTGCTGTCGGCGACATAGCCACTGGGTGCGGAGCAGGCCGACGTGGTGAAGCTGCTGCCGCCGTAGCCGTCGGAGTCAAAGTCCAGGTAGAAGGTCGACCCATCCGTTAGGCCTGGGTCGTCATCGTCGATGTAGCCGTTGCAGTCGTTGTCGGCGCTGTCGCAGACCTCGAGCGCGGCCGGGTTGATGGCCACATCGGCGTCATCGCAGTCTCGGGCGTTGTCGACGTAGCCGCTGGGCGCATCGCAAGCGGCGGTGCTCAGGGCCGGGTCTCCGTAGCCATCGCTGTCCGCGTCCAGGTAAAAGTCGTCCGCGTCCACGGCATCGTCGTTGTCGACGGTGCCATCACAGTCGTTGTCCAGTCCATCGCAGATCTCGGTGCCATCGGGGGAGATGGAGGCGTCGGTGTCGTCACAATCGCCCGATCTGTCCTCGTAGCCAACAGGAGGCTCACAGGCCTCTAAGGTGCTCTCTCCGCCCCAGCCGTCGCCGTCGCTGTCGGCGTAGAAGACCTCCGTCACACCCTCATCCACCACACCATCGCAGTTGTTGTCCGCCTCATCGCAGACCTCCTCCGCATCGGGATAGGTGCTGGCGTTCAGGTCGTCACAGTCGGTGTCGTCGACCACCCAACCGGCGCCCGGGTCGCACTCATCCAGGGTGCTGGAGGCATCGCCAAAGCCGTCGGCGTCCACGTCGGCGTACCAGAGGGTGTTCAGGTCGTTGTCGACCACACCATCGCAGTCGTTGTCCACGTCATCGCAGCGCTCGGGTGCGCCGGGGAAGCTCTCGGGATCCAGGTCATCGCAGTCCCCACCGGCGGCCGCGTACAGGGCGCCGGGGCTCTCACAGGAGGTCAACTCGGTGCCGTCCAGGCCTGCGCCGTCGCTGTCCTTGTCCTCGTACCAGGTGGTGGCGTCGGTGGCGTCTGTATCGATCACGCCATCACAGTTGTTGTCCACACCATCGCAGATCTCTTCGGCACCCGGGAAGATCTCGGCGTTGTCCGGGGCACAGTCCTCGTCGTCGGGGATGCCATCGCTGTCTTGATCGGAGACCAAGCTGCCAGTATCGACCGCAACATCTTTGGTGCGGCACGCGAGAGAGAGCAAGAGCAGGAACATGTGGCAGGGCCTCCGGGGCCGGAATCCTACCAATCCTCGACACAGGGGCAGAGGGAATTCGCTACGTTGCTCCCGTCAGGAGAGACCGATGCTGATCCTTACAAGCCTTGCCCTCGCTCAGACCGCACCTCCTATGGTCAACGGGGAGCGCACAAGCGAGCACCCCCAGGTCGGGTCCATGTTCGCCTACTACGAGGGATATGGCGGCTCCAGCTTCTGCTCCGGGACCCTGATTCATCCCGAATGGGTCATCACGGCAGCGCACTGCATCGAGGCCGCTGAGCAGTACAAGCGCCAAGGCGTCGCGATCCTGTTCTACATGGCGCCAAGCGTCTACGAATCCGAAGGCGTCATCGGCTATGCCGAAGGCGACGAGTTTGAGATGCACCCCACCTACAACGGGAACAACCTCAACGAGTCCTGGGACCTGGGTCTGATGCACCTGGACACACCGATCACCGCCATCCCCCCAATGTCTGTGAACACCGACGACATCATGGGTTGGGAGGGCGAGATCATCACCTTCTTGGGCTACGGAATCACCAAGGACGATGGCGGCGGCGGCGGCGTAAAGCGCGTGACGACCATCCCCATCTACCAGAGCAACGAGCAAGTGCTCTACGCCTACGACCCGGTGCAGAACCTCTGCTCCGGTGACTCGGGCGGTGGTGGAATCCGCCAGGACGAGACCACAGGCGCCTGGGAGATCATCAGCGTCAACTCCTTCGTGTATGCCGTCCAGAACGGCTCCACGTCCTGCGTGGGCGGCGGCTCCGGCTCTGCACGCGTCGACAGCGCCCTGGAGTGGATCGAGGGCTACGTTCCCCTGGATGAGGTGGGCTTCGAGGAGCCAGCCTTGGACATGGACGACCCCATGTACATCGACACCGGGGACCCCTTGGACCCCACCGCAAACAACGTGCCGATCGAAGAGCCAGGCTTGTTGGGCTGTAGCCAGATCCCAGGCAGCAGCTCCCTCTGGTTGGCGGCGATGGCCCTGGGCGGTCTGCTCATCCGGCGGCGGGACTGAGCTCCGAGCCCGTGGACCCCACACCACTGCGGGTCACCGAGCTCTTCTGCGGAATCGGAGGCTTGGCTGCGGCTCTGCCTCCTGACGCTCAGGTTCTGGCCGTAGACCAGTCTGAGCTGGCCCGCCAGAGCTACGCCCACAACTTCGGACACACCCCGAAGGCTTGGAATATCGCGGGCTTAAAGTCCATCCCCTCAAGCGATCTTCTCTGGCTCTCCCCTCCCTGCCAGCCCTACACCCAGCGCGGGGAGCAGCGCGATCTGGCGGACAAACGCTCCGCCGCACTGCTTCGCGTCTGCGCCCTGATTCCCCAGGCTCAGCCGCGCTTCGTGGGCCTGGAGAACGTGCCGCAGTTTGAGGGTTCCGAGGGCCACGCGCGCTTCTTGGACGCTCTGCAGGGCTATCAGATCTGGCAGGGGGTCCTCTGTCCAAGTCAGCTCGGCGTTCCCAACCGGCGGCGCAGGTTCTACGTGCTGGCCTCACAGGGGGGAGCGGTTCCTGAGCCCGTCTTTGCGCCTGAGAGCCTGCGCCTCAGCCTGTACCTGGACCCGCATCCAGATCCCGCCCTCTTCCTCTCAAACGAGGACACCACACGCCTGCTCGGCGTGCTGCCCATCATCGCCCTGGACCAGAGCACCGAGACCTTCACCAGCGGCTACGGACGCAGCCTGCTCAAGGCCGGATCCCTGTTGCGCACGCAAGATGGACGGGTGCGGCGCTTCTCTCCCCAAGAGATCCTGCGTCTACACGGCTTCCCCACAGACTTTGAGCTGGCCCCAGGGCTGGACCTTGTCAAGCAATACAAACTTGTCGGCAACAGCCTGAGCGTGCCGGTGGTACGGGCGCTGCTACAAGCCCTGGGGATCAGCTCCTGACGGCCCTCAGAGCGCCCTGGCTTCGCCCTCGACCAAAGGCGCTTCATCCTTGAAGGCGCGCACCAAGGGGATGTACACCGTGGGCCAGCAGGAGGCCTGGGACAGGTTGGGCTTGAGGTGAACGGGGAGGCCCACCGGAATGGTCACGCTGCTCTCGCCGGCGAAGAACTCGATGGTGACGCTGTACTGGGCATTTCGCCCGCGCTCGGCGCCTAGGTTGTAGATGCCCGGCCTCAGATCCACCGTACAGGGCAGCGCGCAGACCAAGGGCTCGGCCAGAGAGGAGCCGTCCTCCAGGACCTCAGAGATCAGCGAGATCGTGGCTGCGTCCGAGTCAGCGACGCTGAAGGTGACCAAGCTCTGAGCGCTGGCGACGGAGATCAACAACACGAACATACGCGCTCCAAGGAGCCAGGACCGCAGCCAAGGCTCAGGGCTTGTTTACCAGAGCGCGCACATCCGCAGGAGAGAGCCCCTCCGCCAAGCTGCGCGGCTCCGGGGGATGGGTCCCCAGGGCACGGGCCAGGGAGCGACGGCCAAGCCAAGCCAGGGTTCGCCAGCCGTTGTTGCCAGCCTCGATGACCACGGCGTTCGCCCGGCTCTGGGCCTCAGGACGGTCCCCCGCCTCCAGGGCCGCTTGTGCGAGCTGAAGCTGGATGCGCAAGCGCAGCAGCGTGGGGGCCAGGTCCAGCACCGCGTGGGAGCGCTGCAAGGCCTTCTCATAGCCGCGAAGGTCTCCAATGCGGGCGGCGCAGCGGGCCTGGATTGCTGCGGCCAAGGCAGACTCCACAGGGCCGATGGGCGCCTCTACTCGGTTCAGGGCTCGGCCCACTCGGTCCAGGGCGGAGCTGGCTGCAGCCCGGGAGTCGGGGCGCTTGTCCAAGGTGGCCACTGCACGCCAGAGGTGAGCGACGCGCCGATCATGAGGGCGCTCTTGCGCGCGCGCCAAAGCCACGGCATCCGCGAGCCGGGCCTCTGCCAGACGCATCTGACCTTGCTCTAGCAGCATCAAGCCCATGCCCGCTTGAAGGTCCATCTCCAAGGCCGGGTTTCGCTCGGCACGCGAGCTCTTGATCAGCGCCTCACAGGCCCGCCGCGCGCCGGCAAGCACCCCCGAGAGGTGCAGGTCCATGGCCCGGTTCAGGCGCTGGCCGGGCTCCTGCTCGCCGTGCTCGGGACGGGTGGGCGCATCCTCGGCCCGCGCATCTCCGCAAGCCACGCGGTGGTGGTGGGCCTCGAAGTGCATCTCGCGGTCTTCCAGAGCCAAGGCCGCCCGCCGGTGCATGGCGTTCAGATCCGGCAGGGCCTGGAGTGCCGCGCGCCGAACGAGCTGTCCAACGGGGGCGCTCTTGGAGGCGTGGGTCCGAAGCAGGCCCTCCTCTTCCAAGAACATCAAGGAGTCACCGGATGGGACCTGGGCCACTTCTTCGATGAGCTCCCGGTCCGGGGGCTGGCGCAGAATGCAGACCGCGCACAGCACGTCGAGCGCCTCCAAGGGCAACTCTTCGACCGCCTCGATCAAGCGGCCAGGCGGCTCCAGGGGCACCGGAAGATTCAAGATCTTGCCTTCGCGGTGCTCGGCCAGGGTGGCCAAGAGCCAGGCCGGGTGTCCGCCCGTTTCCCGGAAAAGCCGCTCGGCCACCAGGTGTGGCTCAGGGGTGTCCGGTCCCATGGACACCACCGTTCGACGAAGGTCCGCGGGGCCAACAGGCTCCAGGATGATGCGCACGGTCTGGACATCGTCCGGCAGGCGGAAGCGCGTCGCGATCGCCATGACCTCGCCGGCGCGCATGCGTCTCAAGCCGGCCGTCAGCGTGGGCTTGTCCCGAGCCACCAGGAGCGGAACCCCCAAGGTGCCAGCCAGCTCCTCGGCCACCTCCAGCAGCCAGGAGCGACCGGATCCGGACACGCCCACCGACTGGATGGCGACGGAGCGGCCTTGCTTGACCTGTTGCAAGGCCTCACGCACCGCGTCGACGTAGCGCTGCCGCCCTGCCAGAGGTGGAGGGGCCTTGGCACCGCCGGTGGCCTGGAGCGCTCGCTTTGCCTCGCGTGCGTTGGCCGGCCGGTCTTTGGCCTTCTTGGCCATCAACTTGAGGATGGCCAGCTCCAGAGCCGGCGGCACGCTGGGGTCAATGGCACTTGGTTGGGGGATGGGCTCGTGCAGGTGGGCGTAGACCACCTTGTCCCGCTCGCGCTTGGGGTAGGGCGGCTGACCAGTGAGCAGCGCGAAGAGGGTGCAGCCCAGGCCGTAGAGATCCGAGCGCCCATCTACCGCCTCTCCACGGAGCTGCTCCGGGGCGCAGTAGTTGGTCGTGCCGATCAGGGTGCCCGCCCGGGTGCGCTCTTGCTCCTCGGGGTCCCGGATCACGCCAAAGTCGGAGAGCGCCACCCGACCGTTGGACTCCAGCAGCACATTGGAAGGCTTGACGTCCCGGTGCACAATGTCGGCGTCATGCACCACCGCCAGGGCATCACAGAGGGCGACACCGATTCGCTGGGTCTCTCGATAGCGCTCGTGCGCCGGCCGCAACCGCAGCTTGTCGGCATACACAAAGAGGTCCTGGCCCTCGATGTACTCGATGACCATGTAGGGCCGGCCTTCGTGGTGACCGTCGTCGATGTAGCGCACGATGTTGGGGTGCTTGAGGCGCTTGAGCGCCCGGATCTCCCCGGCGAAGCGATGGGCCACCCGGCCGCTGCCCTTGTCCAGCCACTTGACCGCGACCTCGACCCCGCGAGGGTCCACGGCCAAGTACACCGCCGCCATGCCGCCCTGGCCCAAGAGGCGCAGTGGCAGGTAGGGGCCGATGGCCTCTGGGAAGGTGCTCGTTTGCTCTGACATTGGCCCCGGAGTCTATTCGGAAGGGTGGCCAAGCGGGGACAAGGAACAGAACCGTGACCGGAGCTGCCCCAGGATGCTGAACCGAGCAACTTGCCCAAGGTGTCGACAAGGCCCGCGACACCTCATAAGGTCTGCGTGGGTTGAGTCTTCGGATTCCCCAGAGCTGGCCCTCTTGCCCCCCCATGGGGGTCAGCTCACCCTTCCGGGCCCTCAGCGCGCCACAGCCCGCAACACCAGCCTCCTGCCACGGACGCTTCTCCTGTTCTGCAACCAGGACAAACTCGCCGCGTCCACCCGCAAGAGCCCGCGGACTTCCTGCAAGCAAACAGGCAGAAGCAACACCCTAAGACGCCTTCAGAGCAGAAGAAACGCGCCACAGAATCTCATCACAGCTCCCCGGCAAGCTCCGCTGCGATGGCATCTGCCTCCCGCGTCCAACCCTCGGCGTCCGCGGGCTTGCTCGCCAAGCTGGCCAGGAGGCGCCGGGCCTCCAGGTCCATAAGCTTCAGACCCCGCGCTGAGCAGAGGTGCGCCGCTGCGCGGGCCACACGCTCGGCATCGCTCACGTCCCCCAAGACCTGGTGGGCGCGGGCGCACTCCATGAGCACACGGGCGCGCCTGGGCACGGGCAGCGCATCGGCGCTGCGTTCGGCGGTCTGCAGCATGCGGCGGGCATCGCCTGCATCTCCCGTGAGGGCACAAGCCCAAGCACTCAGGGCCACGATGGCCGGCCCATAAGACTCGGGGTCCTGGCGCTTGGCCAGATTCCGCGCGATGGCCAAGTGGGCCTCGGCCGTGGTGGGGTCCTCGTGGCGGGCGGCCAGGCGGGCCAATGACCAGCGGCAGGCGATGGTCTCTTGGTGAACACCCAGAGGCTGGACCTCTGTGAGGGCCTGACCCAGGGCCTTTCTGGCCTCGCCGTCCTCGCCCGCTTCCAGCAGAGCGTCTCCCAGGACACGCAGGGCGGTGCCGCGGCCTACTCGGAAGTGGATCTCTTCCGCTTCGGCCTGGGCCCGGCGAGCGGTGCGCTGGGCCTGCTGCAAGAGTCCCTGCCAGGTCCTCATTTCAGCCAAGTTGCACAGGGCGACACAGCGGCTGGCCTTCTCGCCCAGCTCCTCAAAGAGCTTCTCAGCGCTGGCCAATCCGCGCGAGGCCAGGTGGATCTGCCCCCGGGCCGCTTGAGCGGCGGCCAAGGCCACCTGCAGGTCTCCTCGAATCACAGCGCGGGGGGCTGCCAGCAGCAGTCCTTCCTCGGCGAGCTGCTGCACCGCGTCCAGATCCCCGGCCTCCCAGGCCAAGGCGGCACGGGCATACAGGGCTTGGGCCACCGACTCCCGCAGGCGCCCGCTGCGGGCGTGCTCCAGAGCCTGGTCGGCCTGTTGAATGGCCAGCTGGGGCTTCTCCAGACGGGCCAAGACCCGGGCCAGAGTGCAGCGCGCGTTGACCGACTCGGCGCTCGCCGGCAGCTTCTCGGCGCTGCGCAGCAGAGCCAAGCAGGTCTTCTGGCAGTCCTCCCACTCCCCGCGCAGGTAGAGCACCTTGAGGCGCACATCCAAGAGGGTGATGCGGGCCGAGACGAAGGCCTGCTCCGAGAGATCGGTGCGCGCCATCTCTTCGACGGCCATGGCCCGCGTGCTCAAGTCCCAGGCGATGGCGGGCAGACTACGGCCCTGCATACGATGGGCCGAATCCGTCAGGTAGACAAAGGCTTTTCCGGCGTTTCCAGCCAGACGAAAGTGCTCGCCGACCTGCTCCAAGTGCCGTGGCTGATGCTCTGCGGCCACTTCCAGGGCGGCGGCCAGCGACTCGTGCAGACCGGCCCGGTCCTTGGAGTCCAGGCCTCGGTACACCACATCGGCCAGCAGCCGGTGAGAGCACTCGTGGAGTACGGCGCTGCCCCGACGTTTCTCCCGGATCAGTCCTCGCCCAATCAGAGCGTCGAGCTGGTCGAGCACCTCGTCCTCGTCCTTGTCCAAGACCTCCAAGAGCAGGTCCAGATCCAGCGGGCCACCGGCGACGGCCAAGACGTTCAAGACCTGACGTTCTTGCGGCCCCACGGCCTCCAGACGTTGGCGCACGACGGCTTGGACGCCGCGAGGGATCTCCAGATGGCCGGTGCGCACCTCTTCGGTGTCTGCACTTAGACGCAGCCCCTTGGGGGTAGAGGCGATCAGGTTGGACTGGAGCAAGGACTCCAAGAACTGGGTGATGAAGAGGGGGTTGCCCTCGGTCTCGGCGTGCAGGCGCTTGGAGAGCACCTCACCCCGTGGACTCTGGCCAATGAGGCTCTGCACCAGCTGGCCCACGGCGTGCTCAGAGAGGGCCTCCAGACGCACTTGGCGAGGCGCCACGCCCAGATCCTCGCCTTCCAACAGACGCTCCGTGTCTTGGCGCAGCTGACCCTCTTGCACCGAGAGCACAACCAGCAGGGGCTGACCGGCCCCCACCAAGCTGCGGGTCAGGGTGGAGAGAAGCTCCACGCCGCGCCTTGGCAAGAGGTGTACGTCGTCAAAGAAGAGCGCCCGGGGCCCCTCTTCGAGCAGCTTGGCCATCACGGGCCGCAAGCGGTCTGTGAGTCGGTACAGGGCATCGCCCTTTGCGCGCCCCTCCCGCAGCTCGGTCACCGCCTCTTCCAGCTCATGGGCCTGGGGACAGGCCTGGAGCACCTGCTCGCAGAGATCCAACAGGCCGTAGAGGCTCTCCGCTTCCGGCCGCAGGCGGTGCACCGGAATGCCGATGGCGCTCGCACGGGCTTCCATCGCGCTCAAGAGCCGGCTGCGGCCCATGCCGACGCGGCCTCGCAGCGAGACCACAGCGCCCTCGCTTCGGGTCAAGCGGTCCACAGCGCTGTTCAGCAGCTCCATCTCAGCGCCACGGCCGACGATGGGAGAGACCCACTCTTGCCCTTCTTCCACCCGATCCGGCTGGAGCTGCTCAAGGCGGTAGAGGATCTCCCGCGCAGACTGGAAGCGGTCTTTGGGCTCCTTCTCCAGCAGCTTGGCGCAGATCTCGTCCAGGTGCTTGGGGACCTGGAGCTCCAAGTCCCGGGCCGAGGGCGGCGCCTGCTTGGTGTGCGCCTCCAGGTAGCCAGCCATGTCTTTGGCATCGAAGGGCCGGTAGCCCGTGAGCATGGCGAAGAGCAGGATGCCCAGAGAGTAGAGGTCCGAGCGGTGGTCAATGGGGGCGCCCGTGATCTGCTCGGGGCTGGCGTAGGCCCAGGTTCCCACCAAGGTGCCGCTCTTGAAGGCGTCCTCGGGATCCAGGTCTTTCACAATGCCAAAGTCGGTGAGCTTGGCCCGACCCTCTTGATCAATCAGGATGTTGCTGGGTTTTAGATCCCGATGCACCAAGCCTTTTTGGTGTACATGCGCCAGAGCCCGACAGAGATCCACCAGGATCTCCTCGCAGCGCGCCCAGCGGTCGTCGGCGTTGTCCAGGTAGCGGAAGCCGCGGATGGTCTGGTGCAGGTCCTTGCCGTCGACGTACTCCATGCAGATGTAGGGCTGGCCGTGCAGGTCCCCGTAGGCGTCCACGCGGATGACGTTGGGGTGACGAATGCGGGAGAGCGCGCGGAACTCACGGCGGAAGCGCTGCAGAGCGGAGCCCGTGTTCAAGCGGCTGCCCTTGAGGATCTTCAGGGCGACTGGATCCTCGTTGGGATCCCGGGCCAAGACCACGTCCGCCATGCCCCCAGTGCCGATCTTCTTGACGTAGACGTAGGCACCCAAGCGTCCGCCAGGAGCAATGCGGGTGTCGCCAATCTCGAGCACATCAGTAGGGGGCTGTGTCACAGGCATCAGTGTAACTGCGGGGGCGTCAGCGGACCCCAACTTGGGACGGTAGCGTGCTCGTCCCTTTAGGAGTTCCTTTGCAAAGTACGGCAACTTGGACCGTCGGTATGGCCTTTGACGCCTCCTCAGATGGCCACAGCCTAGCCATGGACGCTAGAGGCGAACACGGTGGCAACGCCGCAGCCCCCACGCCAAAGACCTTGCTGTTGGCCTCTCTGGCCGGGTGCATGGGAATCAGCGTGCTCTTCATCCTCGAGAAGATGCACCTTGCCCCGGAGCACTTTGCCGTTCACGTACAGGCGACCGAGGCCCAAACGCACCCAAAGGTCTTCACCGAAATCACAGTGACCTGCCGCTTCTCCGGCGCGCTGCCAGCCGAGCGTGTCCTGCGGGCCGTTCACCTGAGCGAGTCGCGCTACTGCCCGGTGAGCGCGATGCTGGCCAAGGGCTGCCCGGTGAAGACCCTGGTGGAGATCAACGGCACGCGCGCCTGAGAGCTCTCTCAGCCCGGAAACAACCCCAGCCTCTGCAACCGGCCCACAAAGCCCCGACGCAGCTCCTCCGGCATCCCGGAGAGCTGGCGTTGCACCAACTCCCTGAGCTCCTGACTGGGCGGAACCCCCAAAGCCCCAAGGCAGAGCAGGGACTCCATGCGAAGCGCAGCCATGCCCGGTCCCTCACAGAGCTCTGAGCAGCGCTTGGCGTGGCCCATCGCAGCGCCCGTGGCTCCCTCACGAATCATCGCCCAGGCCCGGTACAGCTCCCACCGAGCCCCATCCACCAAGGTGACGGGCGCAGCATCCAGGGCTGCCAGGCCGCGCACTGCGGAGGGCCCCAGGATCTGCAGCCCCAGGTTGTGCAGCAAGTCCTGACCCACCGCGTCCAAGACCGGGTCCCCGGCCTCTTGGGCGATCAAGCCCGGCAGCATGGCCTCGCACTCATCGGTGTTGCCGGCGCTCATGTAGGCCTCGGTCAACAGCAGCTGAGAGAGGGAGAGCAAGTCGGCCTGCTCGGTCGCTTTGGCCAGACGCAGAGCCTGCCTTCCGCGGTCCAAGGCCACCCGCAGCCTGCCGTCAAGCAAGGCCAGGTTGCCGCTGTAGAGCAGGCACATGGCCAAGTCCCGTGGCGCATCATCGGGCAGCTTGCGCTCCGCGAGCTCCAGGGCCCGCGCGGCACGAATCAGGCTGCCTGCCCGCAGCTCCAGGTGCCCCAAGCCCAGCAGACAGCGTCCCTCGTGGGCAGGCTCTCCGCCGCGGCGGGCCGCGCTCAGCGCCTCCTCCCAAGTGCGGGCTGCATCCGCTCGGCGACCGTCCTGCAAGAAGGCTTCGGCCAGGGCCCGAATGCAGTCATGGCGCACCGCGCTGTCTTGGGGGAGCACCTTGAGGGCGCCTTGCAGGTGGGTGCGCGCGGGATTGGGATGCCCCATCGCGAGCAGGGCCATGCCCAGGCGGCCCTTGATCTCTGCGCCCAAGAGGTCCCCGCTGTTGGAGAGCTCCAAGGCGCCTTGCAAGGCCTGGCCGGCCTCGTCCGCGCGACCCAACTCCAAGAGGGCGTGGCCCTGCAGAGCCAAGAGCTGACGCATCAGCTCCTGCTGGCCGGCGTCCTTGACCAAGCCCCGCACCTCTATGGCCCGCTCTGCCAGGCGCAGCGCTGCGCTCACCCGATGACGGCGCATGCTCCACTGCGCAGCTCGGGCCAAGAGTGGCCAAGCCTGGGCGGGCTCTCCAGCGCGCAGAAAGTGGGTGGCCGCCCGCTCAGCGACCGAGCCCTGACGGCGGCGGTGCTTGCGAATGAGCAGCTCAGCGGCCGCCCGGTTCAAACGTGCCCGCTCCCCACCGTCCAGGCCTTCCAGCACCACCCTCTGGGTGTCCTTGCGCGCGAAGCGAAGCAGCTCCTGTAGGCCATCTCCGGCCCGCAGCACGATGGGGTCCAGCTTCTCGGTCCCCAGCGCCCTGGGCCCGCCGGGGCACAGCCCGGCGATCAGCCCCAGATCCGCCTCGCCATCCAGAACGGCCAGGGCCTGCAAGGCCCGCCGCTGGGTCGCCTCCAGCTCTATCAGGATGCCCTCGACCAGCTCTCGGTGCTGTTGAGGTACAGGCAGATCGCCACCCCGTACCCGGGCCCCGGGCACTGTGAGCTCCAGGGCGCCGTCGCTGCGCTGCTTGAGCCACGCTGCCTCGTGGAAGGCTTGAACAGACTCCAGGATTGCCCTGGGGTTTCCATCGCACCAGCTGTGGAGCCGGGCCCCGGACAGAGTCGCGGCTTTTCCCGAGAAGCCCTGATCCCGCAGCAGGCTGATGGTGGCCTTTCGGGAGATGGGCCCGCAGTCCAAGGGATCGGACTGCACGTCGATGAGAAGCCCAGCGCTCAAGCGCTCCAGCAGGTAGCTGGTGTCCTCGCTCAAGGGCGTGTTCACCTGAGCGTTCAAGCCGTAGATCACCAGCAGGCGCCCGCGAGAGCGTGGATCCCGCAGCAGGGCCTCTAAAGCCCCGATGTCTGGACGTTTTGCCGCATCCAAGTCGTCGATGAGCAGCACCATGGGCTGCTCCAAACCCTCTCGCACCAAGGGCTCGACGTGCTCTTTGAGCGTCCCGGCCAGTCCACCCTTCAAAGGAAGCTGCACCAGGTGGTGGGCCAGTCCCAGCTCCTGGGCCTGCTCTTCGATGGACGCCAGGACCACGGTGCGCCCGCTGCCCGGCAGTCCCAGCAGCGCGATCTCTCCGCCCTCTCCACGTCGCAGGGCTTGCAGGCGTTGACCGCTCTGGCGCAGCAGCTCTTCACGGCCGTGTAGGCGCAAGCTGGCCTGGGCTTCGGGGGCCTCGAGGGCCTCGATGACCTCCAAGGCCGACTGAGGCCGCTGGGTGGGGTCCTTCCGCATCAGCTTCATGCAGAGGCGGGAGAGCTTGCGTGGACAGCGGGGGTCCACCTGCAGAGGCGGTGGCGGGTCCTCCATCAGGTGCTTGGCCAGGTAGCCAGCGATGGAGTCGGCCTCGACCGGGCGCCGACCGGTCAGCATCACGTAAAAGACCGCGCCGAGGGCGTAGAGGTCGACCCTGGGGCTGATCTCGTCCTCGGTGATCTGCTCGGGCGCCATAAAGGCCACGGTGCCCACCAAGTGCCCGGCCATGGTCAGGTTGGTGGTGAACTGGTCGGGGGCCTTCACCGATCCAAAGTCCGTCAGTTTGGGCAAGCCGTCCCGGTCCACCAAGATGTTGCTGGGCTTGATGTCGCGGTGCACCAGACCCTTCTCATGGATGGCCGCCAAGGCCGAGGACAGCCCGCGCAGCAGACGCGCCGCCTCCGCGAAGCGGTCCATGTTGGGGCGCTCATCCCAGCGCTTGAGCAAGGACTCGAGGGTGCCTCCGCTGACATACTCCAGGGACAACCATGGATACCCCTGCTCTTCTCCCGAAGAGAGCACCTTGACCACGTGGGGGCTGTCCATCAGCTTCATCGCGATGAACTCGCGGTGAATGCGCGTGACCTGCTCCGGCGTGGTGCGGTCGGGGCTCATGACCTTGACGGCCACCTCGCCATCGGGGCCTTCAGCGCGCCAAACCGTCGCCAAACCGCCCGAGCCCACACGCTCCACGAGGCGATAGGGGCCGACGGCAGAACCAGGACCGGGGGGTGGCCCCAAGTGTCGGGGACCGTTGCGCACGCTCATAGAAGGAGTCTACCGCGATCCCAGCGTCAATCCGCCACACCGCCCACCCCCAAGCCGCGGTTACCCTGCTCTCATGCCGTCCCCACGTCCCGAATGGCTCGCTGACCGGCGTGCAGCCCAGCGATTCCTCGTTCAGCTTCGGTGGGCGGGCATGGTCTTGGTGGCAGTCGCCAGCGGCAGCGCCATGTTCTTGGATCGCAGCCTCTCCCCCTGGCCCCTGCTGATCCCCATGGGGCTGCAAGCCATCTCGAACGTGGCCCTGCACCAAGCCACCAAAGAGATCCCCGCGCCAGGCTGGGTGGCCACCGGCGCCCTCATCTTCGATGTCGCCCTGTTGACCCTGGTTCTGAGCCTGAGCGGCGGCGCGATGAACCCCTTCTCGGCCTGCTACCTGACCTTGATCGTCGTGGCCTCGCTCATCCTGCAGCGTGCCGGCGTGGTCACCGTCTTGGTCGCCGTCAGCCTCCTCTACGGGAGCCTCTTTCTGCTCCCGGCCACGGGGCACGCCGCCCACATGCGCGGTCACCTGCTGGGCATGTGGCTGGGCACCGGTTTGGTGGGGGCCTTTGTCTCCGTGGCCATCCTGCGCTTCCGAAGGGCGCTGGCCCAAGCGGAGGCGGAGCTACGGGAATCTCAGGCAGAGCAAGCCCGCAGCGCACCTGTCTCTTATACACATC
>OJIV01000548.1_pt1 | contig 15263 bp, 10 predicted proteins | sample 1595861 | NCBI WGS metagenome assembly OJIV01 (sample SAMN05416883, study PRJEB24817) | seawater metagenome | isolation source: Sea water | place: Canada:Atlantic | collected 2013-11
GAGATTTCTGCCTGTCTCGTGGGCTCGGAGATGTGTATAAGAGACAGCTATTGAACCGTGCGCCTACGCTTCACCGTCTTGGTATACAAGCATTTCAACCTAAGCTAATTGAAGGTAAAGCGATTCAGCTTCATCCGTTAGCATGTACGGCATTTAATGCGGATTTTGATGGTGATCAGATGGCTGTTCACCTGCCATTAGGTCCTGCTGCCATATTAGAAGCTCAAGTATTAATGCTTGCTTCTCATAACATCTTGAATCCAGCTAATGGTTCACCTATTGCGGTTCCTTCTCAGGATATGGTTTTAGGTCTGTACTATATGACCAAATCGATGAGTAATACTCCTGACATGCCAGTTCGTGGTGAGGGAATGGTATTCTATTCGCCTGAGGAAGTTGAAATTGCATTGAACGAGGAGGCTGTTGATCTTCACGCACAGATTAAAATCAAAGGTCGGGTAGAAGGTGCTGATGGACAAATGACTATGCAGTTTATTGAAACTACAGTAGGTCGTGTTATATTTAATCAAGCTGTTCCTGAAAGAGTACCATTCATTAATTCGGTACTAACTAAGAAGGCACTTCGTGGTATCATTGCTAATGTATTGAAGAAAACAGATGTTCCAGCAACAGCTAAATTCTTAGATGACATTAAGTCGATGGGTTACGGAAGAGCATTCCGTGGTGGTTTGTCGTTCTCTTTGAATGACATTCGTATTCCGGATGCTAAAGAAAAAATGGTTTCTGAAGCTTCAGATGAGGTTGATGCAATTTATGCTTCATACAACATGGGTTTAATCACTAATAACGAACGTTATAACCAAGTGATTGATGTGTGGACGAACACAAATGCACGTCTTACCCAAGAAGCGATGAACATATTGATCAATGATAGACAGGGTTTCAATCCAATCTATATGATGCTAGATTCTGGAGCACGTGGTTCTAAAGAGCAGATTCGTCAGCTTTCCGGAATGCGTGGTTTGATGGCTAAGCCGCAGAAATCAGGTTCTTCAGGTGGAGAAATCATTGAAAATCCAATTATATCGAACTTTAAGGAAGGTTTATCCATTCTTGAGTACTTTATATCGACTCACGGTGCTCGTAAAGGTCTTGCTGATACGGCATTGAAAACAGCTGATGCTGGATATCTTACTCGTCGTCTTCATGATGTCGCGCAGGATGTTGTTGTAAACGAAGTGGATTGTGGTACGTTACGAGGTTTAGAAGTAAGCGCTTTGAAGAAAAGTGAAGACATCGTTGAAACTCTTGCAGAACGTATTATTGGACGTGTATCGTTGGATGATGTTATTGATCCATTAACGGATGAAATTTATGTTACCGCAGGTACATTGATTTCCGAGGAGATCGCTAATAAAATCGATGCATCTCCAATTGAGTCTATCGATGTTCGTTCGCCGTTAACATGTTCTACGAAAAGAGGAATATGTGAAAAGTGTTATGGAACTAACTTAGCGACCAACAAGAAAGCTCAGGCTGGTGATGCTGCTGGTGTTATAGCTGCTCAGTCTATTGGTGAGCCTGGTACTCAATTGACATTACGTACTTTCCACGTTGGTGGAACAGCCGGTAATGTTTCAGAAGAGAACAAGATTGTCGCGAAATTTGACGGTAAAGTCGAATTGGAAGATGTTCGTACTGTTGAAGGTGAAAATGGCGAAAACATCGTTATTGGACGTACAGGCGAAATGCGTATCGTAGATACTAAAACTGGACGAACAGTAATGACAAGTGTCATCCCTTATGGTGGTATTTTGAATGTCAAGGACGGTGCGAAAATCAAGAAGGGTGCTGAAATTGTTCAATGGGATCCGTATAATGCGGTAATTATTGCAGAGGCGCCAGGTAAAATTTCGTACCAAGATATTATTCAGGGTAGTACCTATAAAGTAGAGATAGATGAGCAGACCGGTTTCCAGGATAAAGTGATATCTGATAACCGCAATCGCAAGCTAATTCCTACGATCCAAGTAGTAGATGGTTCAGGTGTAGAGCTTAAGCATTACACGTTGCCATCTGGTGCTCACTTAATGGTTGAAGAGGGTGAAGATATTGCTGCAGGTAAAATTCTTGTTAAGATTGCTCGTAAGAGTGCTAAAGCAGGAGATATTACTGGTGGTTTACCTCGTGTTACGGAACTTTTCGAAGCGCGTAACCCATCTAACCCTGCAGTTGTTGCTGCTATCGATGGTATCGTGAGTTACGGTAAAATCAAGCGCGGTAATCGTGAAATAATCATCGAGAGTCGTACAGGCGAGGTTAAGAAGTATTTGATTAACCTGAGTAAGCAAATCCTAGTTCAGGAGAATGATTTTGTGAAAGCTGGTACACCACTTTCGGATGGAGCTATAACTCCTAATGATATCTTGGCGATTAAAGGCCCTACAGCAGTTCAGTCTTACTTGGTAAATGAAATACAAGAAGTATATCGTTTGCAAGGAGTTAAAATCAATGATAAGCACTTTGAGGTAATTGTACGTCAGATGATGCGTAAGGTTAAAATTCAGGATACTGGCGATACGCTATTCTTGGAAGGTAACTTGGCTCATGCGATTGATTTTATCGAAGAGAATGATAGGATTTATGGAATGAAAGTGGTCGAAGATGCAGGTGATAGCCAGAATCTTAAAGAAGGCCAAATAATTTCAACGAGAGATCTACGTGATGAAAACAGCATCTTATTACGTGAAGATAAAGCGGTTGTTACTGCACGTGAAGCTAATCCGGCAACTGCTGCTCCTGTTCTTCAGGGTATCACAAGAGCCTCGTTACAGACGAAATCATTTATTTCTGCGGCGTCTTTCCAAGAGACTACTAAGGTGTTAAATGAAGCTGCTGTAAATGCGAAAGAGGATACGCTTCAAGGATTGAAGGAAAATGTTATTGTTGGTCATCTCATTCCAGCTGGTACAGGTCTTATGAAATACCGCTCTACTGTGGTAGGTTCAAAAGAAGAGTATGAGCAGATGCAGGAGACTCTTAGCGTGGACGTTGAATAAGGCAATAAAAGAGTAGGTATGGCAGATCAAAAGAAGGAAGGACAGATTAACATTGAATTACCTGAGGATAAAGCGCAAGGTGTCTATAGTAACTTGGTTGCTATAAATCACAGCCCAACGGAATTTGTGGTAGACTTCATTCAAATGATGCCTGGTGTGCCAAAAGCTAAAGTTCAGTCGAGAGTCATCTTGACACCTGAACATGCTAAACGCCTTTTACAGGCTTTGGGTGAGAATGTGACGAGGTATGAACAAAACTTCGGTAATGTTCAGACCCATGAGCCTCCTCAAGTTCCTTTGAACTTTGGAGGCCCCACAGGCGAAGCTTAGGCCCTTTAAAGAGTACATAAAAAACCTCGGTAAGTAATTACCGAGGTTTTTTTATGTCAAGTTGGATGAGATGAACAGGTTAGTTGATTCTTTCTTATCTGCAAGCATCAAGAGCATCAAGTATAGTGTCTAGACCTAATGTTAGTTCAGTCGTTGTGATTGGTAGTGGTGGTGATATTCTTATCGCATTTCCAGCGTAAAGAAAATAATCCGTAATAATGCCATGATTTTCAAGGTAGGATATAACTTGTCCTGCGTCGACAGTCTCCTTTAACGTGACACAATACATGAGTCCCGTGCCGCTTATTTTTGCTATGGATGGATGAACCATCTTCAATTCTATGAGCGCACTTTTTGCTGGAATTTCTTGAAACCACTGGGGATGTTCAGTGATGATATCAAATGCTGCTAAAGAGGCCGCGCAACTCACTGGATGTCCTCCAAATGTTGTGATATGTCCTAATATAGGATTGGTCTTAATGACATCCATAATACGTTTTGGAGCTATGAAGGCCCCTAAAGGCATTCCACCACCAAAACCTTTGGCTAGACACAGAATATCGGGACAAAACCCGTAGCCTTGATGTGCGAACCATGTTCCGGTTCTACCCATACCTGTTTGTATTTCATCCAGAATCATTAGAGCACCTACCGCTGTACATTTTGCGCGAACGGCAAGTATCCATTCTTGTTGAGCTGGTATATATCCGCTTTCTGACTGAATACATTCTATGACAACAGCAGCGGTTTTTTTTGAAATATGATCAATTACTTCGTAAGAGTTGAAATCGAATTGTCGAGTATCAGGAAGTAAAGGATAATAGCCTTGTTTGAATTCTTCAGAACCTTGTATACTGAGCGCTCCATGGGTAGATCCATGATAGCTATTTGTAAAACTAATGAGCTCCGTCCGTCCTGTATATTTCTTCGCTATTTTTAAGGCACCTTCAATAGCCTCAGTTCCACTATTCACAAAATAAACGCTTTCCATGCAGTGAGAGAGTTTACTTAGAACTTTCTCTGCGAGCAGTGCCTGAGGGGTAACAGCGAATTCACCATAGACCTGTAGGTGCATATGTTTGTTGACTTGTTCCGTGACCGCTTCAATTATTCTTGGATGGCTATGGCCTACATTGGAAACAGAAATCCCTGAGATTAAATCTAGGTATGATTTTCCATCAAGACCGTACAAAAAACATCCTTTTGCATGATCGATCTCAAGCGCAGATGGTTCGTCAACGACTTGGGCTACATTCGATAAAAAAAGCTCTTTAATACTTGCCATTTTGCGAAGATACGTGATTGAAAGCCACGATAAAACACAAAAAATTATCTCCAAGAAAGTATAACAAAGATCGCTCCTGGGAATTAAGATGTATTACTCAGCTAATTTACTTAGGCCTGCGTCCATCTGGTTTATTATGTTTTTCTCCATGCTGAGGTCGCTCACTGCGCTTCATCTGTTCCATCATTTTTCGTCCAAATTCCATTTCGACCTTCATTAATTTAGCCGTTTTCTTTGCTCCAAGAACAATGATAAAATCATCCACGTATGACTTCCGTAGTTGCTCTAAATTAATACGGATATCGGCTAAAGCATAAATTAACACTTCGATGTCCTTTTCAGATTTATCGCCATCGAGGCTTTGGATCTCTCTATGTTGGTTCTTTCTTAGAGCAAGCTCTTTTTTATGCAGTTCATTGTACACTGGCCAAAACTGCTGACTTTCTTCCACGCTCAAGTCTAAGGCTTCTGTAATGTAAGCTGCTTTTATGGCTTCTATTTTCTCGCGCTTTCGTTCCATTTTTTCGTGGTCCATCCCTATTGGCTGTGCAATTACGGTAGTTACAGCGAATATCATAGTGAATAAAACTAATGTCTTTTTCATATCTCGTTCAAATAATTATTTAAGTATCCACTGTAATTACTCCAAATGGTTGAGTCTGATTTTATCGTAACGAACCCAAGAGAATCAGGTTCAATATAACTGTAGAAATCACGCATTTCTACATATCCTAAGTCGTATAGATCTTCCAACAAGCTGTCCGTGTTTAGGTCCGATTCTGGCGTTTTCGATGGCCATAACATGACCCCTATCATTACTGACGCGGCTACACCTATCACGGTAATGAACCCCCCGAAAATTGTTGGTCTATTTTCCGTAGCATGAACTATATCTCGTTCAACAACATGCATCTCCGGAATCCGATGCAGCAGCGTCTTAGTCCTGATAAGTTCCTCTTTATTAATGCTATAAGGTTCTGTCTCTTTCATCTTATGGTATAGATGCTCCTAGTTAAGGTAGGTTTAATTGTCCGATTAATTTCTTCTCTATTTTAATTTTCGCATGATGGTAATTGGCTTTTAACGCGCCAATACTTGTATTTGTTAAGGTGGAAATTTCTTTGAATGAAAGGTCCTGGTAGTACCTCAGTTCGAAAACCAGACGTTGCTTTTCTGGGAGTATGTTCAGTGCGTTGAGAAGTTGATTATCAACCTCCTGTGCTTCCCATTTTAAGGGTGTATGGTCTGCTATATTTAAAATACTCTCAATTTGCTCCGAACGATGTTTTTTTTGTTTTCTCAGTTCATTAAGTGAGCTATTTCGTACTATAGAATAGCACCAAGTATATGGATGCGATTCGCCTTTGAATTTGTGTAGATTCTTCCAAATACTTATGTATGCTTCTTGCAAGGCGTCTTGAGCAGAGGCGTGATCCTTTAGAATTGCGAAAGCGCAGTGCAGCAAACGCTGGCTGTATTGCTCAACGATTTGAAAAAAAGAAGCCTCCCATTGCTTTTGCAATAGAAGGCTCTTGATATCTTTGCCTTCTTTCATCTTAGTTTGGAGATAAAGAAGTTCCTAAAGGTTTAATGCCGAAAATATTTATTTTCGCGCTATTACTTTCTTAGCTGCAGCTACGATCGCCGCAGCATTTAATCCATATTTATCCATGAGTTGCTCCGGTGTTCCACTTTCGCCAAAGCTATCATTTACGGCAACAAATTCCTGTGGGCAAGGATGATTGGTTGTGATAACTTGAGCTATACTTTCGCCAAGTCCGCCGTAGCGATTATGTTCTTCTGCTGAGACCACACAACCTGTTTTTTTAATGGAGGTTAATATGGCCTTTTCATCCAATGGTTTGATGGTGTGCATGTTGATTACTTCAGCACTAATACCTTGTTCATTCAGCGACTCTGCTGCTTTTAATGCTTCCCATACCAGATGCCCCGTTGCGATCAATGTAACGTCAGTACCTTCCTGCAATATGTCACCTTTTCCTATTTTAAATGCGGAATCAGCAGGGGTGAAGTTAGCTACTTTTGGTCGGCCAAAGCGCAGGTATACGGGCCCTTCGTAAGCAGCAATTGCTATTGTGGCAGCCTTCGTTTGATTGTAATCACAAGGATTAATGACAACCATGTGCGGAAGCATTTTCATGAGGCCTATATCCTCAAGAATCTGATGGGTGGCCCCGTCTTCACCAAGCGTAAGTCCCGCATGCGATGCACATATTTTAACATTTTTATTCGAATATGCTATACTTTGGCGAATCTGATCATAGACGCGTCCAGTCGAGAAGTTTGCGAAAGTTCCCGTAAAAGGGATTTTACCACCTATGGTTAATCCAGCTGCGATTCCCATCATGTTAGCCTCTGCGATACCTACTTGAAAGAAACGATCCGGATGTTGATCCTCAAAAGCATTCATTTTTAGTGATCCTGTGAGATCAGCACATAGTGCCACTACATTCTCATTAGTATTACCTAATTCCTCTAATCCTGCACCAAAACCTGAACGTGTGTCCTTGCTACCTGAATCTGTATACTTTTTCATCTTAGTTGATTTTCACAATGGTTGATGAGCCTGGACTCACTCTGAATTCGTCACTTTTACTGTACCCCGTTTCTTGGGCAAATTTGCTTCTGAAGATAACTTTATATTGACCTGGTTGAAGCTGAAAAACTTGACGCTCGCTACTCGTACTGAGGTTTACTACCCATTCATAACCGTGCTCGCTTTGAACAAATACCGATCCAAACCCGCTTACGCCGGTTTGTATGGTGACCATACCTGGTGGAGGAACTGCAATAGTAGTTTTGGCACTAGCCTTGATATGAACTCCTTTTTGAATAATTCTGGGCAACGTTAGTATTTCTAAATCGTAGGTACCACTGAGATAGCGTTGCGTTGTTCCAAAGTCTTGGACGTGCAATATCTCTTCTCCTCCAGAGGGCTTCACAACGCAGCTGATACTTTGTGAAATTCTTGGCGAAGCCCTGAGTTCAAGATCTCCCTGCGGGGTATTCGCACCTATATGTGTGTGGGTTCCACTGAATATGACCACACTGTCAACCCTTACTGGTGGCACCGTGTGAATCTCCATATCATATACAATCAGCGGATCTAAAACAAGTGTATCTGGCTGCCCTTTATAATTCAGCGTGTGCATAAATGCTTCTTTAACCTTACCGCTGGTATGATCATAAAGTAGGATTGGCACATTAGTTTCTGTTGGTTTTCCTGTGATATCCAATAGGTTAATTTGTGCAGTGGTATTGTCAAGAGCTTGGGATATAACCACCCCTAGTACATTTTTGAAGGTGTTTTCATCAGAGGCATCAAAATAAGTTCCCACACACTCGAAACTATCTTTAAAGTCATCCTCTAGTCCAATACCGATAACGAATGGCTTAAGTATAATGCCTTTTTTCTGGAGTCGTTTACTCACCACACATGGATCACCATCACAGGCTTCAACTCCATCGGTTATGAGAATAATGATGTTTCGACAATCTTCACAAGGTGGAAAATCATTCTCTGATTTCATCAGAGAGCCGGCAATGGGTGTGGTCCCTTTTGGTTTAATCGTCTTAAGAACACGCTTGATTTTGTAAATATTTCCATTTCCAAAGGGAACTTCAAGCTTGGTGTCAGAACAGTCTTGGGGAGGTACAGGTTTTTGATGTCCATAAACCCTGAGAGCCAATTGAAAATTCCCATCTGCCTGTATGCCTTGAAGGCTATCGAGCATTTGTCCCATTAGCCGCTGGGCAACGTCGATTTTAGCTCCACTTTCCCACCTGCCATACATGCTTTGGCTGCCATCAAACACAAATAATATTCGTGTTAGAGGTGATTTTTTCTCTAACTGTTCTGTCTGTGCCTGAAGCACAGTGAAAAACAAGAGGGCAAATATGGAAGCTAATCGTTTCAAAAAGGAAGTTTTTAGTAGTCGCCTAGGGTTTCTTCGTTTTGCGCTAATGCGCTTACTAGTTGAGCATCATTCGGCGCGACCCCATGCCACTTGTGTGTTCCCATCATAAAATCAATACCATTGCCCATCTCTGTATGAAGAAGCAAGCAAATAGGTTTTCCCTTTCCCGTTTTCTCTTTGGCTAAAGTGATTGCTTGGTCAATGGCGTCTAGGTCATTTCCATTTTCGACATCTAAAACATCCCATCCAAATGCCTCAAATTTAGCCCTCAAGGAACCCATGGCGAGAACATCGTCTGTGGTACCATCTATTTGCTTTTCGTTGACGTCAATCGCAGAAATTAAGTTATCAATTTTTTTTGCGGAGGCATACATAGCAGCCTCCCAAACCTGGCCTTCTTGTAACTCTCCATCACCATGTAAAGTGAATACCAATGAAGAATCGTTGTTTAACTTCTTCGCTTCAGCCGCACCAATAGCGACGCTCATACCTTGTCCTAAGGATCCTGAGGCAATTCTAATTCCCTCCAGACCCTCATGGGTTGTAGGATGTCCTTGAAGTCTTGTATTGAGCTTTCTAAAAGTCGCTAATTCACTTACTGGGAAGTAGCCAGATCTCGCAAGAACGGAATAGAACACTGGTGAAATATGACCGTTAGATAAGAAGAACAGGTCTTCACCAATACCGTTCATGGAAAATTCTTGAGAATTATGGTTTAGATGCTTGAAATATAGAGAAACTAAATATTCAGTGCAGCCCAATGAGCCCCCAGGATGACCTGAGTTTACAGCGTGAACCATTCTAACTATATCTCTGCGAACTTGCGATACGACCGCTTGGAGGTTTTGTTGTGACATGAGAGGAAATCAGGATTTCTTGTTTGATTCAAAATTACGTTAAATCTAGGTGGAGGATCAATTTTAAGTTCCTTGTTATATACACACGTTGCTAACAAAGAATACAATTATCTTTGCCGCCTTAAAGCTTAGATTATGAAGTGTGGAATTGTCGGTCTACCGAACGTTGGTAAGAGTACATTATTCAACTGTTTATCCAGTGCGAAGGCCCAAGCGGCTAATTATCCTTTTTGTACAATAGAACCGAATGTAGGTCAGGTAACTGTACCTGATGCTAGATTAGAGCGATTGTCAGAATTGGTGAATCCTCAAAAAATACAGCCAGCAAATGTTGAGATTGTAGATATCGCAGGGTTGGTACGTGGCGCATCTAAAGGAGAAGGCTTAGGTAATCAATTCTTAGCAACCATTCGTGAAACCAATGCGATTATTCATGTTTTGAGATGCTTTGAAAATGAAAACGTAACACATGTTGACGGTAGTATTGATCCTATTCGAGACAAAGAGACTATTGACATCGAGCTTCAGTTTAAAGATTTAGACACCATTGAAAAGCGCTTGGATAAGGCGAAGAAAATGGCGAAAAGTGGCGAAAAGGAAGCAAAGCTTAATGTGGTTACACTGGAGCGTTTGATTTCTTTTGTAATGGAAGGTCGAAATGTTCGTGCATTCGAACGAAGTGATAGAGAATCTGTCTTAATTACAGAAATGCAACTCCTTACAGATAAGCCAGTATTGTATTTGTGTAATGTAGATGAGTCTTCTGCCAAGCAGGGTAATTCCTTTGTAGACCGTGTAAGGATAATGGCGCTAGAAGAAGGTGCTGGATGTTTACATATTGCTGCAAGCACGGAGTCTGATATTGCTGATTTGGAAACCTATGATGAAAAGCAGATGTTTCTCGATGAATTAGGGCTTGATGACGCCGGTGTAAATCGCGTGATTAGAGCTGCCTATGAGCTCTTAAAGCTTCAGACCTATTTCACTGCTGGAGAAAAAGAGGTGCGTGCATGGACGATTAAAAAAGAATCTACTGCTCCACAAGCTGCTGGGGTAATTCATACTGATTTTGAGAAAGGATTTATTCGTGCTGAGGTGATTTCATTCGTAGACTTTGATACTCTAGGCAGTGAAGCTGCCGTTAAAGAAGCAGGAAAAATGCGCGTTGAGGGAAAGGAGTATATCGTCCAAGATGGTGACGTTATGCACTTTAGATTCAATGTGTAAAACCTTTGTATAGTTTCATCTGAATTGTCCTTGAAAAAGTAGTGCTAAGTGCTAAATTGGATTTCTCTTGAATCTGAGTTTTATGTCACAAGAAACCAACTACACTGAGGATAATATTCGCTCCTTAGAATGGGACGAGCACATCCGTTTACGTCCTGGTATGTATATCGGAAAACTGGGCGATGGAAAAAGTCCAGATGATGGTATTTACATTCTTCTTAAAGAAGTGCTTGACAACTCTATTGACGAATATGTCATGGGAGCAGGTAAGGCGATTGAGGTCAAAATCGCAGATGGTCAGGTGATCGTAAGAGATTACGGTCGCGGAATTCCACTAGGTAAGGTTGTTGACGTAGTTTCTAAAATCAATACGGGTGCAAAATATGACAGTAAGGCATTCAAGAAATCTGTAGGCCTTAATGGCGTAGGAGCGAAAGCAGTCAATGCACTCTCACAAGAGTTTATAGTTCAGGCCTTCCGCGATGGTAAAACCAAACGGGCGAAATTTGTTCGAGGTAAACTGACAGAGGACGATTTAATTATGGAGTCTTCTCAGCGCAAAGGGACTAAGATATCCTTCCGTCCGGATACAGAGATCTTCCTGCACTACAAATTCATGGTGGAATATGTGGAGAAGATGCTTTGGAACTATGCCTATTTAAATCCGGGTTTGACCCTCTATTTAAATGGTGAAAAATTCTTTTCAGAGAACGGCCTTAAGGATCTACTTCAGGATAATTTAGATGGAAACACCCTCCATGACATAGCACACTTAAAAAGTGAAGACATTGAAGTTGCATTCACCCACAGTGAGCGCATGCAAGGAGAGCAATACTATAGTTTTGTCAATGGGCAACATACCACCCAGGGGGGAACACATCAAAATGCCCTGAGAGAGGCTTTCGTAACTGTAATAAGAGATTTTTACGGCAAGAACTTTGATGCTTCGGATGTAAGAAGTTGCATTATTGCAGCCATTTCAATTAAAGTTGAAGAGCCTGTTTTTGAATCTCAAACGAAAACTAAATTGGGGTCGTTAGAAATGGCTCCAGGAGCCATACATGTAAGGACTTTTGTGATTAATTTTTTGAAAGAAAAATTAGATAATTTTTTACATCGTAACGCTGGAGTAGCTGATGCTATTCTAAAAAAAATTCAACGTGCTGAACGCGAGAGAAAGGATCTTCAAGGGATTAGAAAACTCGCCCGTGAAAGAGCAAAAAAATCAAGTTTACACAATAAGAAATTACGCGATTGCAGGGCTCACTTGAGTGATTCAAAGGCTGCTGCAAAAGGTGATAGGAGACTAGAGACAACGCTTTTCATAACGGAGGGCGATAGTGCTTCAGGTTCTATAACTAAGAGTAGAGACGTAAACACACAGGCCGTGTTTTCCTTAAAAGGAAAGCCATTGAATTCTTTTGGATTGACGAAGAAGGTCGTTTATGAAAATGAAGAGTTTAACCTACTACAAGCAGCGTTAAATATTGAGGACGGGTTAGATGAATTGCGTTACAACAACGTGGTAATAGCTACTGATGCTGATGTTGATGGAATGCACATTCGATTATTATTGATTACGTTCTTTTTACAGTTTTTCCCGGAATTGGTAAAAGAGGGCCATTTGTACATATTGCAGACACCATTGTTTCGAGTTCGAAACAAAAAAGCAACGAGGTACTGCTATTCTTCTGACGAAAAAAATGAAGCCATAAGGGTATTGGGTCCGAAACCGGAAATCACTAGATTTAAGGGATTGGGGGAAATATCACCTGATGAGTTTAAGCACTTTATCGGCAAGGATATTCGATTAGAACCTGTGATGATACATAGGGACTATCGATCAGAGGACTTGTTGACCTTTTACATGGGTAAAAACACCCCAGCACGTCAGGAATTCATCATTGAAAATCTACGTGTAGAAAAGAATCTTGAAGAAGAACTCTTGAACTAATGAGTGAAGAATTGACCCCAATAGAAAGCGGATTAGATCCGGAAATGCTGCCTCAAGAGACCCAAGAGGAGGGAACTCGTATCACCAGGGTATCAGGAATGTACGAAGATTACTTCTTAGATTACGCTTCTTATGTGATCCTAGAGCGTGCCGTCCCAGCCTTGAATGACGGATTAAAGCCGGTACAAAGAAGGTTGTTGCACTCCATGCGTGAGATGGATGATGGTCGCTTTCATAAAGTAGCAAACATCATAGGTCAAACCATGAGATTTCACCCTCATGGTGACGCATCTATTGGAGATGCCTTGGTTCAAATGGGCCAAAAAGAGCTTTTGATTGATTGTCAGGGGAACTGGGGTAATATATTAACTGGTGATAGCGCTGCTGCACCACGTTATATAGAGGCTAGACTGACGAAATTTGCCTTGCATGTAGCCTACAGTCCAAAGGTTACGAACTGGCAATTGAGTTATGACGGTCGTGCCAACGAGCCCATTCATTTACCCATGAAATTCCCGATGCTTCTTGCTATGGGTGTTGAAGGAATTGCCGTTGGATTGAGTACCAAAATTCTTCCCCACAACTTTATAGAATTGGTAGACGCATCTGTTAAAGTATTAGAAGGCAAGCCGTTTAAGTTATATCCTGATTTTCCTACCGGAGGTCAAGCTGATTTCTCAAATTATAATGAAGGTATTAGAGGCTCACGCGTTCGGGTTAGAGCGAAGATGTCTCAGCTAGATAAAAACACCTTAGTAATCACACAAGTGCCATTCAGCACTACGACGCAGAGTCTCATTGATTCTATCCTTAAGGCGAATGAAAAGGGGAAAATCAAAGTAAAGAAGATTGAAGATAACACTGCCGAGCATGTGGAAATACTCATCCACTTACCGTCAGGCATAAGTCCTGACAAAACGATAGATGCCTTGTTCGCCTTTACAAACTGTGAAGTGAGTATTGCACCATTATCTTGTAGTATACATGAGGATACTCCATGGTTTATTGGAGTAAGCGAAGTGCTTAGAAGAAGTACAGAATCCACAAAGGACATTCTTAAGGCAGAGCTGGAAATAAAACTAAACGAACTTAATGAGCAATGGCATTTCGCATCATTGGAACAGATTTTTATTGAACAGAAAATCTATCGTGATATTGAAGACGCCGAGACCTGGGATCAGGTAATTGATTTCATAGGTAAAGGATTAGAACCGTTTACAGCACATTTAATGCGTGCCGTGACTCAAGAGGATATTGCTAGGTTAACAGAAATAAAAATCAAGCGTATTTCTAAGTTTGATTCGGACAAAGCGAATGATAAAATTCTTGACTTAGAGGGCCGAATTGAAGCTGTAAAGCATGATTTGAACAATCTTATTGATTTTGCTATTGCTTATTTCAAGGATTTAAAAGAACGTTTTGGTAAGGGAAGAGAACGCAAAACTGATATTGCAACTTTCGATAACGTAGAGGCTTCGAAAGTGGTGATTAGAAATCAAAAGCTTTTCGTCAATAAAGCGGAGGGTTTTGTTGGTATCGGTATTAAAAAAGAAGAATATGTCTGTGATTGTTCAGATATAGATGACATTATCGTATTCCGTGAAGACGGAAAGTACAGCGTTAGCAAAGTTAAGGATAAAGCCTTTTTTGGTAAAGGAATCATACATGTAGCGGTATGGAAAAAAGGCGACGACAGAACAGTCTATAATGCGATATACTCAGACGGAGCATCCAAGGTTAGCTATGTAAAACGATTCAGTGTACAGAGCATTACTAGAGATCGTGAGTATGAACTTACCCTTGGTAGTCCATCTTCTGTGTTACTTTACTTCACGGCTAATCCAAATGGTGAAGCTGAAAAAGTACTGGTTTCATTGCGACAGCTCGCTAAATTGAAAAAGCTAAAAATTGACCTCGACTTTTCTCAAGTAGCTGTGAAAGGCAGGGCTTCAAAAGGAAATATCGTAACGAAGTTTCCGATCAAACGAATTGAACTCAAAGAAAAAGGAGAGAGTACTCTTGAGGCGCGCAAAATTTGGTTTGATTCCGCGGTTCAGCGTTTAAATGGCGATGACCGAGGTCGGTTATTAGGTAGTTTTAGGGGAGAAGACAGATTATTAGTGGCGTCTAAGAATGGTACCTTAAGAGTTGTCGTGCCTGAATTGGCCCTTCATTTTGATGCGGATATGATGTACTTAGAAAAACTAATACCACATAAACCATTAAGCGCGGTTTATTTTGATGGTGAGAAGTCTAGATATTTTGTCAAAAGATTCGATTGGGAGGGTGGCGATAAAGAAGAAAACATTGTTACGGCGCATCCTAAAAGTGAGCTTGTCTTTCTTTCAAACGACTTGTACCCTAGAATTGAGATGGTCTTTAGGAAGCAAGGTGGTGAACTCAAAGAATCGGAGACCGTCGAGCTTACCGAGTTTATTTCGGTCAAAGGTATTAAAGCGAAGGGGAATCAATTAACAACAGATACTCTAAATAAAATCTCTGGATTAGACCCATTGCCTGAGCCAGAGTTGATCGAAGAAATTACGTCAGATATTGAAGAGACTCCCTTAGAAACTCCGGAAGCCGAAACTTTATTGGAATCTCACGTAGACGAATCCTCCGAAGATGTTTCGGATAAAGACTGTCTCTTAT
>OJIV01000562.1_pt1 | contig 15140 bp, 10 predicted proteins | sample 1595861 | NCBI WGS metagenome assembly OJIV01 (sample SAMN05416883, study PRJEB24817) | seawater metagenome | isolation source: Sea water | place: Canada:Atlantic | collected 2013-11
TCGGAGATGTGTATAAGAGACAGAATAAATACTTACTATGAAAAAAATTACTTTGCTATTTTTATTTTTAACCCTCACGTTTTCTGTGAGAGCTCAGTTTCCTGAAAATTTTGCTAATGGTTTGCCTGCTGATTGGACAACGTTTATAGGTGTTAATGGACTAGGTACAGCGCAAAACTGGAGTATAGGTGGAACTGCAAATCCTTATATGATATGTTCTGATGAAAATGCAGGTGGCGTCACAGAAGACTGGCTTGTAAGTCCGATTACAAGTATTACAGCTACTAACTCATCATTAGGCTTCTATGAGCAAACATTATATACAACAGCGTATGAGCCAACAGCCATGAGTGTTAGAGTGTCTACAACCTCTCAAACCAATATCAGTACGTTTACTTCGTTAAGCTCATTATCGGCTACAGAAGTATTTAATGGATCAAGATCAAGAACTGTTGATTTATCTGCTTATGAAGGTCAGAACATTTATATTGCTTGGGTTTTAGAACAAAATTATGGCGACGGTTGGCTTGTTGACAATTTCTCTTTAAATAACCAAAATGCTACTGCACCAAATATTGCTGAAAATCTACTTCCAGCAAACGGTGCAATAGACGTTGCAATGACTGCTGATACTGGAGCAATTGCTCTCTCTTGGGATTTGCCTTCTGCAGGTGATGCCCCAACTAGTTATGAAGTATTCTGGGGAAATACTTCTGGAAGTTTGACATCTTTAGGAACTGTATCCAATACGGCTGTAAATATAACAGGCAATCTTTATTCTACAACGTATTATTGGATGGTTGTCCCACTAAATGCAGGTGGAAGTGCTACAGGATCAGTAGAAATGAGTCTTACGACGATGTCAAACCCAAGTTTAGCCACTGATAAAAATGCAATTGAAGGATTTAAATTATTTCCTACAGTTGTGCAAAAGGAATTGAATTTCACCTCTACATATAAGGTAGAAGTAATTACTATATTTAATATCCTAGGACAAAAAGTGTATACAAATACTCCAGATGTAAAAAATGCAGCTATAGATATTAGTTCATTACAATCTGGGTTATACAGCGTTCAAGTAAAGGTGGATGGTACTTTTGGATCTTATAAGATTATTAAGGAATAAAAGATACTTTTTAGTTTTTATAAAACGTAAACCTTTCGGATTGCGTTTTATAATGCTTTTTAGAAAAAAATAAATCCTCTTTTAGAAAATTTGTGCCAGGCTTGAAAAACACATACTTGAGCCTTAAGATCAAAAATACAATACACTTTTAAAAAAAATAACGCTTCGTACACCTTTTCTATTTTTAAAAGACCAAAAAAAACCAAAGAAGAACAGAAGTGTTTTTCTTTGGTTTTTTTTTATGATTACAAACTAAAAACAGTTTAACTTTTATTTGCCAATTGTCCACACGCAGCATCGATGTCTTTACCTCTACTTCTTCTTACATTCACAGTAATATCATGCATTTCTAAATTAGAAATATAGTTATTTATTGCAGAAGAATGTGCTTGCTGAAACTCGCCATCATCAATAGGATTGTATTCTATTAAATTAATCTTACAAGGCACTGCCTTACAGAATGCTACCAGGGCCTTTATATCTTCTTTTTTATCGTTAATACCATCCCAAACGATGTATTCATAGGTAATTGCTCTGCCTGTTTTTTCATACCAATATATTAAAGATTCTTTCAAATCTTTAAGTGGAAAAGTGGCATTAAAGGGCATTATCGATGTTCTAACTTCATCTATTGCAGAATGCAAAGAAACTGCTAGATTAAATTTCACCTCTTCGTCTGCCATCATTTTAATCATTTTTGGCACGCCAGAAGTAGAGACTGTAATTCTCTTTGAAGACATTCCTAGGCCTTCAGGAGAGGTAATCATTTCTATCGATTTCATCATATTTTTATAGTTCATTAAGGGTTCTCCCATCCCCATAAAAACAATATTCGATAATTTATGGTTGAAATACAACCTACTTTGTTTGTCTATAATTACAACCTGATCATAAATTTCATCCGGATTTAAATTTCGCATTCTTTTCAAACGAGAAGTTGCACAGAATTTGCAATCTAAACTACAACCAACCTGACTAGAAACACAGGCCGTTGTTCTCTTTTCTGTTGGAATTAAAACAGATTCGACAATTAAACCGTCATGTAATTTAATTCCGTTTTTAATGGTTCCATCCTTACTTCTTTGCATGGAATCTACCTTTATATGATTGATAACAAAGTTCGCTTCTAACATTTCTCTGGTTTCTTTAGAAATGTTTGTCATTTCTTCAAAGGTATGCAAAGACTTACTCCAAAGCCATTCATAAACCTGATTTCCACGAAAAGCTTGGTCGTTATTTTCAACAAAGAAAAACCGTAGTTCTTCTTTCGTTAATGCTCGTATGTCTTTCTTTTTATTCAAGGTAGATTGATTAAAAAATTAAATGTTTTAAAATAAAACGCACTGCAAAAATATGCATAAAAAAACTGACACTTAAATCAAGCGTCAGTTTAAATAATTGAATTTCACAATTCTTATATTTATATAATTAGCATTGCATCTCCATAAGTAGAGAATCTGTAGCCTTCTTTAATTGCTACTTTGTATGCATCCATTACAAAATCATACCCTCCAAAAGCTGCTGCTTGCATTAACAAGGTAGATTTTGGTGTGTGAAAGTTTGTAATCATTGCGTTTGCAATATTAAATTCGTGCGGAGGGAAAATAAATTTATTCGTCCAACCTTCAAATTCTTTCAATTCTTGTTTCGAAGAAACTGAAGACTCTACAGTTCTCATTACTGTAGTTCCTACAGCACAAATTCTTCTTTTTTCTTTCTTTGCTTTATTAATCATGGTAGCACTTGCTTCCGGAATAACAATTTGTTCAGAATCCATTTTATGTTTAGATAAATCCTCTACCTCTACTGCACTAAAAGTTCCTAAACCAACATGTAAAGTCATTTTCGCAAAATCTACTCCTTTAATTTCTAAACGTTTTAACAAATGTTTAGAAAAATGCAAACCTGCACTTGGCGCAGCTACAGCACCTTCATCTTCTGCAAAAATAGTTTGATATCTTTCTTTATCTGAAGCTTCTACTTCTCTTGCAATTGCTTTTGGCAACGGCGTTTGGCCCAATTCTAATAACTTTGCTCTAAACTCTTCATAAGAACCATCAAACAAGAAACGTAAAGTTCTACCTCTAGAAGTTGTGTTGTCTATGACCTCTGCTACTAAACTATCATCTTCACCAAAAAACAATTTGTTTCCAATTCTAATTTTTCTTGCAGGATCTACTAAAACATCCCATAATCTATTTTCAGCATTTAATTCTCTTAATAAGAAAACTTCAATTCTAGCACCTGTTTTTTCTTTGTTTCCAAACATTCTAGCAGGAAACACTTTGGTGTTGTTTAACATCATTACATCACCTTCTTCAAAGTAATTAATAATATCTTTAAATTGCTTGTGTTCAATAGTTCCTTCGGCCTTATTCAATACCATTAAGCGAGATTCATCTCTATGTTCAGCAGGGTAAATTGCTAACAATTCTTCTGGTAATTCAAATTCAAAATGGGATAATTTCATATGTTTATATCTTCTAAAGGCCGCGAAGATACGATATCGAGATAGGCGTTGTCAAGTGTTTCGCCCTTTAATTTAAAGTTCTTCTATTTTAATACCTATTTGCTGCATATCATCCCAGAATTTTTGAAACGATTTTGTAACTACTTCAGCATTTAAAATTTTGATAGGAACCTTTAGTGCTAAAGGTGCAAATGCCATCGCCATCCTATGGTCATTGTATGTTTTTATAGCAATATTTTGATTTATTTCTGATGATCGTTCTAAGTGTAAACTATCATTGGTTACTGATATTAAAGCTCCTAAGTTTGTTAACTCTTCTTTTAAAGCTTCTAAACGGTCTGTTTCTTTTATTTTTAAAGTGTGTAAACCTGTTAAATTGCAAGAAATTCCTTCAGAAAAACAAGTTACTGCAATTGTTTGTGCTATGTCTGGTGCATTTTTAAGATTTATAGCTAAGGTTTCTGCGTTGGTTTTACCTTCTTTTTTTAAGATAATACAATCTTTCCCAAAAGTTGTTGCTACACCAAAATGGGTATAGATTTCTGCCAAGCAAGAATCTCCTTGCAAACTTTCTTGTTTATAAGCAGATAACTTAATGGAGCTACCTATTGCTGCAGATGCTATAATAGAGTAAAAATAACTTGCAGAAGACCAATCTGATTCTACTACAACTGTTTGTTTTTGTATTGCTTCCTTCGGAAAAACTTTTATAATATTTCCTTCAAAGCTTGTTTCAATTGCTAATTGATTTAACAAACTTAACGTCATATTAATATACGGAATAGATGTAATTTTACCAACCAATTCTATTTCTAAGCCATTTTCTAATTTAGAGGCAATTAATAATAAAGAAGAAATATACTGGCTACTTACGTTTCCATTAATTTGAACTTTCTCTTTGGTACTGTTTATACCCTTGATTCTTATTGGCGGATACCCAACTTTGGCTTCATAAGAAATATCTGCACCTAAATCTTTTAAGGCATTTACTAAAATCTCTATAGGTCTGTTTTGCATTCTTTCAGAACCTGTAAGCACTACTTCCCTGCCAATATTTACGGCAAAATAAGAGGTTAAAAAACGCATTGCCGTTCCTGCATGCCCAATATCTACAACCTCATCTTTTGTAGAAAGTGCATGTTGCATGTGAATAGAATCGTCTGAATCTGACAAATTTTCAATAGAAATTTCTGGAAATAAATTTTGTAAAATCAATAATCTGTTCGATTCACTTTTAGAACCAGAAATGGTAATTTCTTCGTTTATTTTAGTATCCCTTAAAACATTTAACAATATGTCCATTCTAAAACCTGATTTTATTTCTTATTTTTAAACTTTAATTCTTTAAATAACCGACATGAAAAAATACGTTCTCCTCGTCATTTTTATACTATTATCCTTAAATGCCAAAGTTAATGCACAAAAAAATAGTACCAAAGTTTCTAGCGAATATTTTAGCGCTGTAGAATGGCGAAATATAGGACCCTTTAGAGGTGGAAGAAGTGCAGCAGTTGCAGGAGTTTCTGGCAAAGCAAACCTATTTTATATGGGTGCAACTGGCGGCGGTGTATGGAAAACCAATGATGCTGGAAATACTTGGCAGAATATTTCTGATGGATTTTTTGGAGGCTCTGTTGGTGCAGTTGCTGTTTCTGAATCTGATAATAATGTTATTTATGTTGGAATGGGAGAAAAAACCGTTCGCGGAAATGTTTCTTCTGGAGACGGAATTTGGAAATCTGAAAACGCCGGGAAATCGTGGAAACATATTGGCTTAAAAAACTCAAGACATATTCCTAGAATGAGAATTCACCCTACAAACCCAGATATTGTTTTTGCAGGTGTTATGGGAGATTTGTACAAACCCACACAAGAAAGAGGTGTTTATAAATCTACTGATGGCGGTACTAATTGGAAAAAAGTGTTGTTTTCTAATGAAAATGCAGGTGTTGTAGATTTAATAATAGATCCTAATAATCCTAGAATATTATACGCAACTACCTGGAATATTCGAAGAACACCATATAGTCTGTCTTCTGGTGGCGATGGTTCTGCGCTATGGAAAAGTACCGATGAAGGAGAAAATTGGACAAATATCTCTACAAATAAAGGATTGCCAGACGGTCTTTGGGGAATTAGTGGCGTTGCCGTTTCTCCTGTAAATTCTGATATTGTTTGGGCTTTAATAGAAAATGAAAAAGGTGGAATCTATAAATCTACAGATGCTGGTAAAACCTTTACATTAATTAATTCTGAAAGAAAGTTAAGACAAAGAGCTTGGTATTACACACGTTTGTATGCAGATACGCAAGATGAAAATATTTTATATGTTTTAAATGTACGGTATCATAAATCTACAGATGGCGGAAAAACATACAAAACATACAACGCACCTCATGGAGATCATCACGACTTATGGATTGCTCCAGAAGACAATCAAAGAATGATTATTGGAGATGATGGTGGCGCACAAGTTTCTTTTGATGCCGGTGAGAATTGGAGCACTTATATGAACCAGCCTACTTCACAATTTTACAGAGTTACCACAGACAACCATTTTCCTTATAGAATTTTAGCAGCACAACAAGACAATTCTACGGTAAGAATTTCCCATAGAACTTCGGGTAGATTTATTACCGAGTCTGATTGGAGCTCTACTGCCGGTGGTGAGAGTGCACATATTGCAGTAGATCCTTTAAATGATGAGATTGTGTATGGTGGAAGTTATGGTGGCTTGTTAACTAGAAAAAATCATAAGACAGGAGAAACCAGAGCCGTAAATGTTTGGCCAGATGACCCAATGGGTCACGGAGCAGAAGATTTCAAATACCGTTTTCAGTGGAATTTTCCAATCTTCTTTTCACCGAATAATAAAAAGAAATTATACGCAGGTTCTAATCATTTACACGCAACCGAAAATGAAGGGCAATCTTGGGAATTAATTAGTCCTGATTTGACTAGAAACGACCCTAAAACTTTAGGTGCTTCAGGCGGCCCTATTACAAAAGACAATACCGGTGTAGAATATTACGGAACTATTTTTGCAGCTGCAGAATCTGCTTTAGAACCCGGTTTAATTTGGACAGGTTCTGATGACGGTTTGGTACATGTTTCAAAAAACAATGGCACAACCTGGGACAATGTAACGCCAAAGAAAATGCCAGAATGGATGATGATTAACTGTATTGAAATAAATCCGTTTGTAAAAGGTAGTGTTTATGTTGTAGGTACAAAATACAAGTCCGGAGACTACAGACCTTACATTTACAAAACAGAGAACTATGGACAATCTTGGAAACAAATTACTAATGGAATTGGAGATGAAAGTTTTACAAGAGCATTGAGAGCAGATCCTAAAAGAAAAGGGTTGTTATATGCAGGAACAGAGAGAGGAATGTATGTTTCATTTGATGATGGTAAAAACTGGGAATCTTTTCAGCAAAATTTACCAATTGTGCCCATTACAGACTTGGCTATTAAAAACAATAATTTAATTGCTGCAACACAAGGTAGATCTCTTTGGATTATTGACGATTTAACACCGTTGCATCAACTAAATAAAACCATCAGTAAACAAGAAATGGTTTTATATCAACCAAAAAACGCCTATAATATGAGTGGCGGAAACGGTAAAACTTCTAGAACAGCAGGCACCAACCATGCCGGCGGTGTTGCTGTAAATTATTTCATTAAAAAAGAAAATGAGAAAGATACCATCTCGCTTTCTTTCTATGATGCAAATGATAACTTCATTAAAAAATACAGTACCAAACCGAATAAAGAAAAGAAAGAGGAAAAGTTAAAAATGGAAGATGGTAACAATATTTTCTATTGGAACATGATGTATCCGGGTGCAGAGAAAGTAAAAGGAATGATTTTGTGGTGGGCTTCTCTAAGCGGCCCAATGGCATTACCAGGAACTTACAAAGTAATATTGTCTGTAAATGATAAGACAGCAAAGCAAAACTTTACCATCCTAAGAAACCCTAATTCAGAGGCTTCTATAAGTGAAATGAAAATGCAATTCGACTTTATTAATGACATTAACCTAAAAATGACTGAGATTCATAAAGCATTAAAAAATATAAAGAAAGTTAGGAACCAGGTTAATCTTTTAAAGAAATCTATTAAAAATAAAAAAAAGTACAAAATGTTGTTAGCGTATGCAGATACTTTGGTGAAAAAGATAACGAAGATTGAAGAAACCTTGTACCAAACAAAATCTAAAAGCGGGCAAGATCCTTTAAACTTTCCAATTCGTTTGAATAACAAATTAGCACATTTAAACTCGTTAACTAGAATAGGCAACTATGCCCCTACACAGCAGGCAATAGATTTTAAAAATGATATTACAAAAGAGATTGATACGGAATTGGCAAAGCTAAATACATTATTTAAAACGAGCGTATCTGAGTTAAACAAGCAAGTGAAAGAAAGCGATATTGATTTGATTCAGTTGGATTAACAAATCACTATAAACCAAAAAAAAGCGACTTCTCAGTCGCTTTTTTTTTATTATTTCATTTTCTTATTGGTTACATAAATTCCATAAAAGAGACTTAAAAAGAGTTTAAATCCCCAAAAGTTCATCCATTTTCCATTGCTAAAGTTTACTTCATTTACCAAATCAAAATTTCCAGCAAAAATAGCTTCCCAACTATTTAAAAGTAAAGAGATTAAAACAACCATTATAAAAAAAGGAATGGTCACTTTTCTTACATTATTCCAAAAAAGCGGTTGTTTTGTTTTTTCTATAAAAGTCATGTTATTTTAATTTTTGATTATTATGATGGCGATCGTGATCGCGTTTTGTTTTAATATCTAATTTATTTTCAAAAGCATCTTGTAAATTAATACCTGTTTGATTTGCCAAACATAAAACAACAAATAGCACATCTGCCAATTCTTCGCCTAAATCTTTGTTCTTATCAGACTCCTTTTCACTTTGTTCGCCATAACGTCTTGCAATAATACGGGCAACCTCCCCAACCTCTTCGGTTAATTGTGCCATATTTGTAAGCTCATTAAAATAACGTACTCCGTGCTCTTTAATCCAATTGTCTACTTGCTGCTGTGCATTCTCTATGTTCATAATTCTTGTATTGAAAGATTACCCCCTTAAAAATCAAAGATAGTTTTTCTAGAATAATTTCGTTTGTTTGTGCATTTAAAAATATAACTTCATTGCGCACGCTGCATGCCTAAGATTTGAAAGCAATAACATTATGACATTAGAAAAAAAAGAACATTGGGATCACGTTTATAAAACTATAACAAGTTCTGTAAGGGCTTAATTAAAAGTTTAGTTTCTTTTAATTCCCGCACTAATCAGAACCAAGCCGTTACCTCCTTTTCTTTTTGGGAGCTCTGCTTACCTTCTTCTTTCTTTTATTAAAAGGAATGGCATCATCAAAAGTATGCTGTGCTGTTTTATGAGCTGTTTTATTCTTTTTCCAAGAATTATTTTCTGGCAATAAAACCTGTAATAAATCTGAACGCCCTACTTTATTTAAGGTATTTCGAATCCAATCTTTATTTTCTTTTTTGTACCAAAAGAAAAATTTATGTTGGTCTTCTCTTTCCTGTTTTGTTTTTGGTGTTCTTGTTGGTTTTAAAGTATATGGGTGAAATCCTGAATAATAAATTACTGTTGCAACAGTCATGGGTGTTGGCGTAAAACCTTGCACTTGCTCTAACTGAAAGCCCATATCTTTGGTTTCTGCAGCTAAGTTTGCCATGTCTTCTACTTCACTTGCTGGGTGACTAGATATAAAATAAGGAATTAATTGTAAGTTTAATTTCTTCTGAATATTTATTTTATCAAAACGCTCTTTAAACATATGAAAATATTTAAAAGAAGGCTTACGCATTAACTTTAAAACAGGATCTGAAGTATGTTCTGGCGCTACTTTTAAACGCCCAGAAACATGCTTTGTCATTACCTCTTCTGTATAGGCATCCAATTCTTTTGGATCTGCATTTTTATTAAATTCTGGAACTAACATATCATGTCTAATTCCACTTCCAATAAAAGATTTTTTAATCTTCGGGTGCTTATCTACTGCTTGATATAGTTCCGTTAAAGGCTTATGAGAGGTATCTAAATTAGAACAAACTACTGGAGAGATACAACTAGGTGCAACACATTTATCGCAAATAGATTGTACTTTTCCCTTCATCTTATACATATTGGCAGAAGGCCCACCAATATCAGACAAATAGCCTTTAAAATCTGGCATATTTGCTACTTTATCTATTTCTTTTAAAACAGACTCTTGACTTCTACTGGCAATAAATTTTCCTTGGTGTGCAGAAATTGTACAAAAACTACAACCACCAAAACATCCTCTATGAATATTAATAGAGAATTTTATCATTTCAAATGCCGGAATTGGTCCACGCTTATCGTATTTAGGGTGCGGCAAACGTGTAAAAGGCAAATCGAAAGATCCGTCAATTTCCTTTTCTGTCATCGTAGGAAAAGGCGGATTGATGACCAATGTTTTTCCTTCTACTTCCTGTAAAATTCTTCGTGCTTTTAATTTATTAGACTCTTGCTCTATTACCTTAAAGTTAGAAGCAAATGTTTTCTTGTCGCCTAAACAAGCTGTATGAGAATTAATAGTTACATCTTCCCAGTCTTTTATAACTGGTATTTTTTCTGTTTTTTGATCTATTAAAACAGCTGTTTGTTTGATGTTTTTTAAACTAGAAAAAGGCACTCCTTTTTGCAATAATTCTACAATTTCTCGCAAAGGTTGCTCTCCCATTCCATAGACCAACATATCTGCCTTAGAAGTTTCTAAAATAGTTGGTAATAATTTATCAGACCAGTAATCGTAATGCGTTACACGTCTTAAAGAAGCTTCAATTCCGCCAATTAAAACAGGCACATCAGGAAACTTTTCTTTTAATATTCTTGAATATACAGAAGTTGCATAATCGGGTCTAAAACCTTTATCACCATTTGGGGTATATGCATCTTTGTCTCTACTTTTTTTACTTGCAGTGTAATTACTCACCATCGGATCCATACAACCACCGGTTGCACCAAAAAATAAACGAGGTTTCCCTAATTTTTCAAAATCTTGCAAATTATCATTAACACTTGGTTGCGGCACAATTGCCACTCTTAAACCGTAACTTTCTAAAATACGTCCAATTACAGCAGGCCCAAATGAAGGATGATCTACATATGCGTCTCCACTAAATAAAATAACGTCTAGTTCTTCCCAACCACGAATTTTAACTTCCTTGTTTGTAGTTGGTAACCAATCGGTTAGTTGTAATTTTTTAGAATCTTGCATAGTTTGCAAAAATAGGGGTTTTACTGCAAAGATGCACAGAGAAAAACACAAAGATTTATAAAGTTTTTTAGCTGCGGATAACCGCACACTTTCCTTGTTTTCTTCAATAGCAGAAAAGAAACGTAGGTTTTTTTAAGTCATTAAAAAATATTCAAAAATCATTTTAACAAAAGAATTTTCATCAACTCTTTTTAGTTTCGTAGCTTTATCGGAACTAATCTAAACCAACATGAAAAAGTTTATCCTACTAGCTATTCTTAGTTTTTTTCTATATACTTCTTGTAATTCTTCAAAAGAAAACAAAGAGGATAGTTATGTAATAGATAATTACACAAAACAGGAAGTAACAATTGCAATGAGAGATGGCATCAAATTACATACTACCATCTATTCTCCAAAAAATACTGCTAAAAAATATCCTATTTTAATGCAAAGAACGCCTTATAGTTCTGCGCCTTATGGAGACGAAAAGATGAAAACTAAAATAGGACCGAATATTCATTTAATGAAACAAGGCAATATTATAGTATATCAAGATGTTCGCGGCCGCTGGATGAGCGAAGGCGTTTACGACAATATGCGTGCGTATATTCCTAATAAAACTGCAAAAGAAGCTGATGAAGTTTCAGATACCTATGACACCATTGATTGGCTAGTGAATAATGTTAAAAACAACAACGGTAATTTAGGTACTTGGGGAATTTCATATCCTGGGCACTATGCAACCGTTTCTACAATAGAAGCGCATCCTGCTTTAAAAGCAGCATCTCCACAAGCATGTATTGGAGATTTCTTTTTTGATGATTTTCATCATAATGGTGCATTTCTATTAAGTTATTTTAGAGCTATTTCTTTATTTGGAACTTATAAAGACACGCCAACAGATTCTGCTTGGTACTCTTTTCCTAAAATGGAATCTAAAGATCAATATCAATTTTTCTTAGACAAAGGGCCTTTAAAAAACTTAAACGAATATTTTCAATACGAGAAATTAGACGTAAAAACTGCAGAAAACAAAGACAGAATTGATGATTATTTCTGGAAAGAAATTGTAGAACATCCTAATTATGATTCTGTTTGGCAAAGCAAAGGAATTATTCAGCATTTAGACAAAGTACCTTCTTCTGTGGCCACCATGATTGTTGGTGGTTGGTTTGATGCAGAAGATTTATACGGCCCCTTAGAAACCTATAAAGCCATTGAAAAAAACGGAAAAGACAATTACAATACCCTAGTTTTTGGTCCTTGGGATCATGGGAAATGGGCAAGAGCTGGAGTAGAAAATTATGTAGGTAATTATTACTTTGGTGATTCTATTTCTTTGAAATTTCAATCGGAAATTGAAACAAAATTCTTTAACCATTTCTTAAAAGGAAAAGGAGATAAAAATTCTGGTTTGCCAGAAGCGTATGTTTTTGATTCTGGTAAAAAAGAATGGAAATCTTATGATGCTTGGCCTCCTGAAAATATGGTAAAAGAAGATTGGTTTTTAAATAGAAATCAAAGTTTAGCGAAACAACATGACGGTAAATTAACGCATGAAATTAAATTTATGAGTGATCTGAAACATCCTGTTCCGTATTCCGAAGATATTAAAACGGTTTTTACGCCAAGAAAATACATGACAGATGACCAACGTTTTGCGGCAAGAAGACCCGATGTGCTGGTTTTTGAAACCGATATTTTATCCGAAGATTATACCTTAGCTGGAGACATTTTAGCAAAATTAAAAGTAGCTACCACAGGCTCATCAGCAGATTGGATTGTAAAAGTAATTGACGTACATCCTGATAATTTAGAAGAAACCAATGACAAACTACAAGACCATTTAAAAATGAGCAATTATCATTTAATGGTTAGAAGTGAAGTTTTACGAGGACGTTTTAGAAATAGTTTCGAGCATCCAGAACCTTTTATTCCAAATAAAAAAACGGACGTAAACATTAAACTGCAAGATGTTTTTCACACGTTTAAAAAAGGACATAAAATGCAAATTCAAGTGCAAAGTACTTGGTTTCCTTTAATAGATTTGAATCCGCAAACCTATGTAGACAATATCTATAAAGCAGATGAAAAAGATTTTAAAAATCAAACACATACCGTTTTTACAGATTCTTCTATTGAGTTTTCTGTTCTTAAATAAAATAATTAAAATGAAAAAAATACTTTTAACAGTACTTGTTGTTTTTGCTATAAAAACAACCGCACAAGAGAAAGCAATACCTGTTTTTAAAGATGGTGAAGCTCAAATAGTAGCAGCTTTTTCTGATGATAGCAAATGGATTCGTACAGATTTGTGGGTAGAAACTACTTTTGATTCGGATGGCGACGGACGTTTAGACAGAATGCATACAGCGATAACAAGACCTTTACAAACAGAAACCGAAGGTTTAAAATTACCTGTGGTGTATGAATCTAGTCCGTATTATTCTGGAGTTGCCAATGGAGGAAGAGAATTGTTTTGGAATGTAAAACATGAGTTGGGAGAAACAGTACCAAATCCTTTTCATCCAGAAGTTAAAAGAACAGGAAAACGTCCTATTATTTCAAATTCTCAAATTAAAACATGGGTTCCCAGAGGATATGTTGTTGTGCATTCTTCTTCTCCCGGAACTGGCTTGTCAGATGGCGCGCCAACGGTTGGAGGAGACAATGAATCTTTAGCACCAAAGGCAGTTGTAGATTGGTTAAACGGCCGTGTAAAAGGGTTTGCTTCTAGAACAGGAAACGAAACTGTTTCTGCATATTGGTCTACTGGAAAAGTAGGCATGACAGGTACTTCTTACAACGGAACTATTCCGTTAGCAGCAGCAACAACTGGTGTTGCTGGTTTAGAAGCTATTATTCCAATAGCACCCAATACTTCTTATTATCATTATTACCGTTCTAATGGTTTAGTGCGTTCTCCGGGTGGTTATTTAGGGGAAGATATAGACGTGTTATACGATTTTATTCACAGTGGAAAAGAAGAAAATAGAGCTAGAAATAACAAAGTTATTAGAGATACAGAAATGGCTAATGGTATGGACAGAGCTTCTGGAGATTATAACAATTTTTGGGCAGGAAGAGATTATATAAATGATATGCGACCAATGAAGGCCGCATTGTTGATGTCTCATGGATTTAATGATTGGAATGTAATGCCAGAGCATAGTTTTAGAATTTATGAACGTGCCAAAGAAATGGGGTTACCAACACAAGTATATTATCATCAAAACGGTCATGGTGGTCCGCCACCAATGAAAATGATGAACCGATGGTTTACAAGGTATTTACACGGAGTTGAAAATAATGTTGAAGCAGATGCAAAAGCTTGGATTGTTAGAGAAAATGACCAAAGAAATGAACCAACCGCATACGCAGATTACCCAAATCCAGCGGCAAAACCAGTTACTTTTTACTTAACTCCTGGAGCGCCTAAAGCTGGAAGCTTAACTTTAAATAGCACTATATCTAAAGGAAAAGAAATGTTAGTAGATAATTATTCTTTTACTGCAGATGCATTAGCACAAGCAGACTTCACAGAGCATCGTTTGCTATATGCATCTCCTATTTTAAAAGAAGATGTTCACATCTCTGGACGATCAACCATCACCATAAAAGCAGCGAGCTCTAAAAAAGCAGTAAACTTATCTGTGTATTTAGTTTCTTTACCATGGAGCAAAGGCAGGAGAATAAAAATTACTGATAATATTATTACTCGTGGATGGGCAGATCTGCAAAATCATACATCCTTAACAGAAGGCACGCCTTTAAAACCAGGTGCATTCTATGAAATGACTTTTAATTTACAACCAGATGATCAAATCATTAAAAAAGGACAACAGATAGGTTTAATGATTTTTTCTAGCGACAGTGAGTATACACTGCTACCAAAACCAGGAACTGAATTGACCATTGATTTAAAAGGTACTAAATTAATACTTCCAATTGTTGGAGGGGAAAATGCTTTTAAGAAATCTATTGAATAGCACTAAATAAAATAAAAAAATGACCTCTACAGAAATTGCATTACTTCTAAATGTTGATGCCGAAAAAATTACAAGAATTGGAGAGATAATTGGGAAAAAAATTCCTGAAAAAGACAATTTTAGTAATTTAAATGAATTTGAAAAAACATTTATTTACTTAGATATTTTAGAGGATAGCGTTACAAATGGTGGATTTATACAGTTTTTTTTTAATTCTTCTGGGCCTGTCTCTTATACACATCTCCGAGCCCACGAGACAGGCAGAA
>OJIV01000567.1_pt1 | contig 15047 bp, 13 predicted proteins | sample 1595861 | NCBI WGS metagenome assembly OJIV01 (sample SAMN05416883, study PRJEB24817) | seawater metagenome | isolation source: Sea water | place: Canada:Atlantic | collected 2013-11
GGCACAACAAAGGGCAACGGTTACATGAACTCCTTTTCGTGCATTAAATAAAGAAATCCAGCCCTTTCGAGCCGATATTTCGCCAAAGGCAGTTAGAATTGTTGCGGCTGCTATAAGCACCCCAAACCAATGGAATTCCGTCATGTTTCCAAAGGTAGTGAATCGGTTCTATAAGCCATATCTTCACAACATGGCTGCGAAAGGATTTGAATTCGAAGATCAACCCTGGTTCCCATCTCATTGGCGCCGATGGCAAATGGATTATATCCGTTTTTGCATTCGTCTGTTGAATCCATATAAAGACCTTAAAGGGGCTAGGTTTGAAAGTTCGAAACAAGATTGGCTTGATTTAGCGAGCGGAACCGGTGGTCCCGCGCGAATGTTGAAAAAGAATTGGGAGGAGAATTCAAGTACTGAATTGATCCTGACCCTTTCTGACCGTTATCCTTCGGATAAAAACATTTTGGATATCGATGTTTTGTTAGATGAGTTGCCTCCGTCAGATGGCTATACCATGTTCAACGCGTTTCATCATTTTAATACTCAGGAACAGGAACAAATTTTGTTTAAAGTGTCTAAGGGAAATTGGGCGCTAGTGGCGGAACCATTGACTCCTTCGTTATTTACATTTATAGGAATATTTTTTCTGACCGGGCCGTTGCATTTTCTGCTTGCTCCATTTGTTTCCCCCTTTTCATGGGCACGTCTTTTTTGGACTTATTTAGTACCCGTTATTCCGATTGTTACCTGTTGGGACGGACTCGTATCGGTTCTTCGCGCGCCTTCTTCGAACCATCTTCGGCAATTAGCTGAAAAGGCAAGTAATTCTTCTTTTGAATGGAGCGTTGAATTGGTACCTTTCTCTTTTGGTCGAGTAAGTGCTTTAGTCGGCAGCAAAAACAAAAGTGAATGAAAATATTTTCAATAGCCTGGCGATTCAGTCGGCCCCATACCATAATCGGATCCCTGCTCAGCACGGGGGCTTTATACTTTATGTCGGCGTACCCGCAGGCTGAGGTAAAAAACCAAATTGTCCTTTTTCTCTTGACGCTTATTTCGGCTCTCGGGTGTAACCTATATATAGTTGGCCTTAACCAAATAGCGGATATTCAATTAGATAAGCTAAATAAGCCCCATTTGCCCTTGGCGTCTGGTGAAATGAACAGAAGTACTGCGCGCATTATAATCACGGTTAGTGCTCTTGTTTCCGTTATTTCGGCCTACTCGGCCGGATGGCTTATGTTAGCTTTAGTTTTAATTGTCGGGGCTTTGGGAACTGCCTATTCAGTCCCTCCATTAAAATTTAAAAAGCACCATTTAGGCGCCGCATTCAGTATAACCTTGGTTCGTGGAGTCTTGGTTAACATTCTTATGTTCTTGCACTTTCAATGGGAAATTGCGGAGACGCTGGAATTCCCCCGATATATGTGGCCCCTGGTCTTGTTTATGATCCTTTTCAGTGTTGGAATTGCCTGGTTAAAGGACATACCCGACATTAAAGGAGACCGCAATCATGGAATAAAAACGTTAGCTGTTAACCGCGGTTCTCAGTGGGTTTTTCGCGGAGCTATCTCTTTGGTGTCCCTGTCTTATTTAACGCTCGTTCTCTGGGGCGCTGTTGGACTGCCGGGTTACAACACAGTGTTCTTGTCTTCTTTTCACTTCGTAGTGTGGGTATTGTTTTTATTGGGCTCTTCAAAAGCGAATCCCTTCATCAAGAAGGATGTAAAAGCATTTTATCAATTCTATTGGGTCTTGTTTTTTGTTGAGTACCTTTTTTACCCATTGGGGCTTGTACTTTAGTCAGTTCGGGTTCTGTGTGACACTAAAAGTGACACATTGGATTTTTAGAGTATCGTGTAAGTTTAACCAGTCACTTTGGTTATCTGATGTTAGCGAAGCCAGTACAGATAAGGCATAAAAAAAGCACCTGCTATTGCTAACAAGTGCTTTTCAGTGCTCCTCCTCTTGGGCTCGAACCAAGGACCCTCTGATTAACAGTCAGATGCTCTAACCAACTGAGCTAAGGAGGAAGGTTAAGATTCCCAGAACTTTCGTACGGGGGTGCAATAATACGCCAACTTAGAAATGCTCACAATACTTAACCCGATATTTTTCACTTTTCGTATTAAATAAGGAACGCACAATCTGTTGAGGCTTCTCGGTGGAACAAGGAGGGGATCATAAAAGAGCGTAATAACGCATCTAAAACCTTCCAGTGTCCAAGAGCGGGCCTAGGATTTTCAGTAGAGTAAAGTTTTAAAAATATGGCTGCTCACCTCTTTTTATAGCGACCTATTCGTCCATTAAGGGGCTTTAGCAGATCTTTTTTGAGCATAATTATATGTGTTTCGGTAATTTATTCGAGTATAAACGACTTATATACAACCTATTAGAATCTACTTGATGTATAGTTATCAACATTTTATTGTAAATTCAAGAACACTAAACCGTTTATTATGCTACACACCATCTCCAATGTGCTTTTTTCGCTGAATTTAACGCCCGCCTATCTTTTGATTTTAGGCGCGTTGATTGGCTACTTTAGACATCAACACACGGGCAAGAAAGTCCCGGGAATTTTGTCCATCCCAAAGGACCTAACGAAGTCTACGGACTCCAACAAACTATGGACGCTGCTCTATATGGTTTGCTTGCCACTTGCGTGGCTTGTCAATCTTGTGGTGCACGCGGTTTATGCTTTAACATGGTTGATCAATACCGTGGGCATTGCTGTGCACTGGGTTGCTACAAAAGCCTATTGGGTTTGGCGCCAATTAGTCCTGGGTCTTGCTGGATTTTCTTTTTACACCGTATGGCATTACCTGGTAATTTGGCCGTATAAACTGTTTTCAGTATTGCTCTCTTCGTTTGTAAGAAGCTTTAACTGGTCTGCAAATAGATCAACATACAGGACCGTATTTTACGCAACGCTTTTAGCCTCTTCAGGCTACGTATTAAATGACATCATAGACCTTAAGGTGATCAGTTTTGATCAAATCACACTGGTCTTAGGAGTATTATGGTTGCTTGATGCATTGGGGGTTCATATGTCAACGGCCTTAGGGGTTTCTTCCAAGGCAATGAGACCAACCTATCAAGTCCTTGGACTTACCGCGATTATCGTCTTTGCGCTTAAAGCGTTGGCCCAGAAGTATGGCTTTATAGACAGTATCGCTGGAGTTTCAGGAGGACTTGTGCTTGGAGTAAGTATCGCTACTTGGATTTACGGGCTTGTCATTATGGCGGCAGTGGTTCAGTTTGTCTCGCTTATTGTTCCGGCCTATTTGACGGAAGACGGAGCGTATGATTGGATGCAGTCTTTTAGAAAGGCGTTTTCTTCTAGATGGCTAAAAAGCATTGGTTCAATCGTTCTATTCGTTATTGCATACAACACACTAGGCCAATGGGTTTATACAAATTACCGTGCAATAGCAAATGAGGGGTACAGTGAATTTTACCAATCGGTAGGAGAAAAAGAAACCGCAAACTGGGAGGAATTGGCCACCACAACTGCGGAAGCAGCTATGTTAGGGGCGAGTGACTCTGTAGACTCAGAGGCTTATGGAGACGCTCTGGGGGAGATTCGCTCACTTACAGCATCCGTCAACTTTTTACAAAGTATACCACAAGACCTTAGAGAAGCAGTTTATATGCCTGTTAGCATGCCGTTTGAGGCGTCAGACGAGGACGTATTAGCGGCAGAAGGAGTTGTTGCTAATCATGACTCTATGGTGGACGCGAAGGAAGCAGATTTAGACGTGGCAATCGCTGACGCGCAAACTGAGCTTCAAGCGCAAACAGACATCATGAATAGAATTAGAGGCTCTGAAATCACAGCAAGTGAGGACGGGAGCGTTGACCCAGGAACAAGAATGAGCTTCGGTATCGAACGAGATGATGATGCTACAAAAATATCATGGCGTATCGTTAACAATGATGGAGATACCATCAAAAGATCGACCCGTTCTGAATTGACGCACAGGTTTAATACCCCCGGGTCGTTTACCGTCGCGGCGTCACAGACAAATGATTGTGGAAAAGGAGACTGGCACACCTACCAAGTAACGGTAAACACGCCTAGCGTTCCTGGTCTAACGATGGGTAATATCAGAGGTTCTTCTGACGTATGTGTAGGAGACGAGCGTTCTTATAGCGCACCTAGAGGCATGGATATTTATGTATGGCAAGTGCCAAGTGGCGCGGAACTCCTGGACGAAAAAGACAATACCATTAAAGTTAAATGGGGCAAATCCTCAGGTGAGATTCATGTTTACGGGGAGCTAGACGGCCAGGGTGCTACAGCAGATGCTTTCTACGTTACCGTAACTGGCGCGCCAGGTACAGCGATAAGCTCTGGAGATAAAACTCCCGATGCAGTAGAGGAAGAAGTAGTCTCTTCACGGATGGACTATCCAGTTCTTATGGCAGAAGCTGCCGCTAGTGTAGAAGTAGCTCAAGCAGCTCTTGACATGAGCGAAGTTGATAAGGCCTCATTTATGGCTTGGGCATCCAACGAAAATGTTAAATATGTTGCACAGGTGAACGACTTGAAAAGTCGCCAAAGCATGAATACCGCGCACTGGTTGATGGGTATCCTAGGCAAAGCACTTTTCTTAATAGTATCAAGTGCTGTATTTGCGATTCTACTCAACTTTATGGTCTTATGGCTTGCGACTTATTTTGGCCGTGTTTACACCATGGATCAAGATGGAGACACCTATTTCAAGAGCACATTAGGAGACTATAGAGCTAACTACGAAGGCTTCCCTTATGCGGGTATCTTCCTCGTAATAGCGATTCTATTTCTTGCGCAACTTGCGGGATCAGATCTAGACGCTGGTGCCTGGAGTAAATTAGAGGACTCTTCTGCATGGCCCATGATTATGGACTATCTGAAATAGAGAACAACTTTAGATAAAGCTTAGCCCCTCTACTTGAAAAAGTAGAGGGGCTTTTTATTTTAGGCGTAAAACGGGTAAGGGCGAAAACACAAACAAGGCTTGGAGCCTGCGATTATGCGAGCTACCTTTGACCCTTTAAAATTAAATTTTTATGAGCTTACTTACCGTAGGGACCATGGCGTACGATGCGCTTGAAACGCCTTTTGGAAAAACAGACCGCATCCTAGGTGGTGCAGCTACCTATATTGCGTTGTCAGCGAGTTACCATGTGCCTAATAGCAATGTGGTGAGTGTCGTTGGTGCAGATTTTGAGCAGAATCATCTGGACTTACTAACGTCTAAAGGTGTAAACCTAAAAGGAGTTCAAATTATCGAAGACGGTAAAACTTTTTTCTGGAGCGGTAAGTATCATGATGACATGAATACTCGTGATACAGTGGATACGCAGCTTAATGTATTGGCTGATTTTAATCCAGTAGTTCCTGAGGAGTTTAAGGACTGTCGCTACTTGATGCTAGGAAACCTTCTACCATCGGTGCAACAGCAAGTCTTAGACCAGTTACCTAATCGACCAAAGCTAGTGGTGCTTGATACCATGAACTTTTGGATGGACAACTGCTGGGACGATCTAGTTGAAGCATTAAAGGGTGTTGACGTTCTTACTATCAATGACGAGGAAGCCCGCCAAATGAGTGGTGAATACAGCCTGGTTAAAGGGGCTAAGAAGATCATGAAAATGGGCCCCAAATATTTAATTATCAAGAAAGGCGAGCACGGTGCATTGCTCTTTCATGAAGACCAAATATTTAGCGCTCCCGCACTTCCTTTAGAAGAGGTCTTTGATCCCACTGGAGCTGGAGACACCTTCGCAGGAGGCTTCATAGGCTATATCGCGAAAACAGATGACATCAGTTTTGAAAACATGAAGCGTGCTGTGATCTGGGGATCTGCTATGGCAAGCTTTACCGTTGAAAAATTCGGGACCGAGCGCATTGCGAATCTTACTACGGAAGAAATAAACGCCCGCTTAGAGGAGTTTAAAAACTTGATTAGAGTTGACATACAGTTGATGTAACGCTAACGCTGAATACATCTTAAAACCCGGCCTAGCGCCGGGTTTTTTATGGAACCAAGCAACCTCCAGAAACCAATTCCCATTGTATGGTGTAAAGCGTTTCTCCAACATGTTGCGACACCTGTGCCCCTTGAATACTGAGTTGAACGAACAGTTGATTTACATTGCCTATTCCTGAAAAAACAGGTCTTGCAAAGGACTCCAGCTGCAGTGATAACGGGGTACCGTCCAGAGCAGCTTGAGAGAGGTTAACGCTTTCAAGATCTGCGGACAGGGTGATAGATGGGGTATTGGCACTTTGCCCTAACAGGTACGCCTGCAGACACCAAGGTTCAAATTCACTTAGGTCTTCTACCCGAACAATGGCAGCAGTGGACAATGGAATGTTAGAGGCATAGTCAGAGCCCGCCGTGAAAGGGATTTCTAAATGGGCTTCAGTTACCTCTACAGGATTTCGTGTGTAATCTATGTGGAGCTGCTGCGCACACAATGAATCTGGTCTTAGAAATACAACGCTCAGAAAATATAGTAGGGTTTTTAGTGACATTGGTAGGTGATGTTGAGTTGTTGAACAGCGGTACTGAGCGCTCCATAGCGGTTAGCGGTTATGAGCAATTGTAGGGGAAGTCCATCCTGTGTTTCCCAGCCTGTATGACCGCCTTTTTGCGAAATTCCGATGGTCTGTATTCCCGTGTTATGTGATGTTGAAGGGGTGAGTTGCAGCTCTCCGCTTAAGGGTGAGCTGTTCGAGTAACGAAGTACAGCGTAAATCCCTGGCGGAGTCAAGATTTGATAACTAATTTCATGTGGTGAATAAAGCGATCGACTAAGGGTATAGCGCAAAAGGCTAGAGACTCGTAAGGAATCGTGTAACAAGGAGCTTCCTGCTGAGGTTAAAGCCGGAGCAGACACTTGAACCTGCTGGTTGTCTATGGAAATCAGGATAATGGGATGAAAATCCACGATGAGTGCGGCCTGAGTTTCACTTAAAGTGGTTTGTCCTGCCAGCTCAGGACAACACAACAGGAATAGATATGGAATGATCTGTTTCATAAGGTTTGAAAAGGAATATTTTGCACCAATTGGTTAAAACAGATGCTCAATTTTTTTAACCCTCCAGAGGACACCTCGAAGTCGATGTTTTCATAAGAAAACCCTTGTGGAAGTGGTTGAATAACTCCTCTATACTTCCCACAAGGCAACCCGCCAACAGTGAACCGTCCATCAGGGAGAATCTGCGCATTAAACTGTTCACCTGAATCATGGTAGAGCAGTAGTTGGTATTGTTGAAAGACAATACTGGACCGAAGCTCCGCAGGAGAAGAGTAAGCGACAATTAATTGGCCGGTAATACCATGTGATTGCTCAAAAACCAGAACGGTCTTTTGAGACCTCTTTACTAGTGCGCGATGAACACTGAATCCTTCTTTTGGTGAAGTAGCGAAGGGAAGGCTGGAGGCCTGAATATCTATATGAGCATCCTCGCCTTTGAGCTCTTGAAATTCAAAGTCACCGTTGGTTGATGACTGTACTTTTTTACCTTGTATGGAAAGCACAACTCCGGCGATTGGCGTATTGTTTTGATCAACGCATCGTCCTTTCAGTTCCTTTAGCCTCGAGCTCTTATGCAGTTCACCGCTCCAAGCTAGGCTGCCGCGCCGCGTATTTTGTAAAAGGAGTCTAACCGTTCCCGTTGATACTTTTCGCCCAATTTGTACCCCGCCAACAAAGCGGGGTGTGCGATGTGAACCCCGCTGTAGGAGACTCCCCTGCCAACCCATTGAAAAACCCGGAGCCTGAAAGCTTCCACTGGTCTGAATAGACCACGATTCTGTTGAAAGATTTTGCTTGTAACCCGCTTGAAGGAATAGCCTGCTGGGCCTGTAGTATAGATTATACTGAGCAAGGTATTGGGCGTTTTGAAAAAGAGAGACTCTGCGCTCTATAGAGCTTTGAGCAGTCCATCGCTGAGATGTATAATTTGTTTTGAAGAGATATTTCTCCGTTGCATTTTCTGCCTGTGTTAATGTGGTTTGAAATGAACACATCCATCGCCGTAGTTGTACATCAGTTTGTAGTAGGTGGAAATGATTCCAGGGGCCTGTAGTGGATTCAAATAGAGAAGACTGCGCGCTCCAAGAGATGGGGCCGCGTTGACCGGAAGAATGTGCTCTGAGGTAGGACTTTACCGGGGATTTGCTTTGCTGTGCATCCGCAATGTATGCAGCACTTATGGCTAAAAAGTGCTTGTCTTTTTTTCTTTGGTAATGAAGCTGTCCACTCTGATCAATCAGCTGTAGGTTGATATTGTTCGCACCTTTAGCATAACTAGACTTAAGTCCTAAACGAACAAGACCCTGAGTTCTATGTAGTCTCGCTTGGTGGCTATGTGTCCCATTGTTCCACGCAATACCGAGTAGTTGGCTGTCTTGTAACATCTTCAGAATAGCGGCGAAGGAGTGTAGATTTAAAGAAGTGTTTATAAAGGAGGATTTATACGGTCGCTCTAAGTTGTGGGCTTGAACTACTGCTTTTCCAGCGGAAAAAGAACCCCAGTCGCTCAGAATCTTTCCTTGGCCTCTTATCCGGGTATTCCAAAGTTGAAGGTTCAAAGAGTACTTAGGCTGAACCGCGGCTATCCTGCCTAGTGAGCTGAACGTATTCCCCACGGTTGCTTGATAATCCCACCGCACCCATGGCGCGCCCATACTTTGGGGAGTCACCGATATAACGGAAGGGTATGTTTTTGTTTTCGAGAAGAGTGTTATGGTCGTGTCCCATCCGTAGAGGCTTTGAACCTTGAGTAACAACTGTTGCTTTACAAGCTGACTTCTCCCCACCGTGGATTTAAGATGTTCACCAGGCAGTATCATGGCGCTCCTATATTTCAGCGTTACGTTTCCGGTGTTGGTGAGGTAAAATGATAGACTGTCACCTTGAGTTTCTGTTAATAGCGCCTCAGCTCTTGGAACAGGGAGTATTTGAAAGCAAACAGAATCCGTTAAGCAATTTGTAAACTCACTCTCATCTTCTAATGTAACCTTTATAGTGTACTCTTTCGCGGGCGTAAAGGGGCTGGAGAGAATCATAAGGAAAGCATTACCTGAATCTGAAAGAGCCATAGTGGGCTTAGAAAGCAGTGTAAAATGGTCAGGAACTTGAACATCCAGTACCATGTCACCCTCTGACGCAAGCCCCTTCCATGACAACTGAAGAGGCCATAGCTGGTTTGCATTAACGGATGAAGGAGTTGTCAATACCAAAGATCCACAGTGCTGAGGGTATAAATCTTTTGTGATTAGCAGAAGAAATAGGAGGAAGATTAGCTTTTTTTTCACCGCTCAAAAGAATGTGTAAGTCCAAACTTTTCTCCTAAATCGGTATGACTAACGACCACCATTTGATATTTTCCGGAAGGCAAATCTTGGGAGGGGAACTCAAGGGTTCTACACTGGTTGGGAATGAAACTTTTTGAATGAAGGCTCTCTGTTCGGTATATAACTTGACCATTTTCATTGAGCAGGTGTGCTTTTGAAGAAATAATCCTATCAACATTCCCCGTGTTTAGATACCGTAGCGCCCACACTCCCTTTATAGAGTCCATTCGAAGGGTTTTCGCATGTAAAGCAACCACCCCGGGGACCATTGGGTTTCGATAGAGGACATTTAAGGCATAACGCATTCTAACCTGGAGCTTCTTTAAATCTTGAGGATCCTCTAGGGGTAGGGAGCTAATTAGCAGACATGCCTGAGCGGACGGTAAGTTGTAGTCCTCCGGAATGCGCATGATCACTTTGATCAATATTTCTTCTTGAGGCGCTAAAGACCCTGTATATCTTTCTGATTCTAGCCATTGCGCACAACTTTGTGCTGTAGTGCCAGGCTTAAGATAACGGTACCCGCTGTCGCACTCGATGCTGAGGTCTGCAAGTTCAATACTGAAACCGCATGGTTTAAGTCCAATGTTTTTGAGTTTAATAGGAAAGGTGTCATAGTTGCCCGGCGGCGCAGAGAACCTATGGGTCAGCCCACTTTGAAGCACCACTTGTCCAGAGAGCGTAATGATGGACAAAACGAATCCAATGATGTAGACGATTGTAGTTTTCATATTTTATAAATAAGCCGTCGCCGTTAGGCGACGGCAGTTGTTTTATTCAGCAATTGTGTAGGTGACGGTTCCCAGATCTTGAGCACCGTTATCAGCATCTAATTGAGCGTAGTCCTCTAGACTCACGAGGTAGGTTAGTTCATAGCCGTTTCCTGCACCATTTCCGGTATAAGAAGTGCCTATGTTTTCAATAAGTACCTGGTCTGTTGAGGTCAATTTTACCGGAATAGCACCTTGGGAAGCATCGAAGTTTGGAACAACGTTTCCTATGGTTCCATACTGGTTGCTTGGCAGCGACATGGGCTGGGAGCCATCCGCGAGCAACGACAAGCTCATCCCTTCGTTCATATTTGAAAGACGAACTGAAATAGATCCATCCGCAACCCCTGCGTTACTCATCATTAAGGAGTAATTTAAATGGGTAACACCAAACTTGTTCGCTCCTAATACGAAAGCGTCTCCGGCTTCCATGGGGTCATCGTTGCTGAAATCAAATACGATCTCATCGTTCACAACGTCTACTAGTGCATGTGCATCTATGATTACACCGATTCCTTGTGTTTCAACTGAGCCGTCTTGAGCACTCAGCATAAACACTGTTGTTGTGGCTGCTGCCACCATCCAGATTTTTTTCATTGGTCATTGTTTTAAGGGTTATTAATTGAATTGCAATCAACTTATCACACCTTTGGTACAGTGTCCAACAATTGTGAAAAACTAGAAGATATTGACAGAACGTGTCGTGGGGGGAAAACAATGTTTCTTGCTTGAACAACCTCCATGAAGAAGCATATCGATAAAGCTGTCAACATCACCCTATGGCATGGAGTGCGTTGAGGTTAGTAAGAATTGGACTATATTAAACCCTCAGATTTATGCTATTGTAAATGAGTTTTTTTAACCGACTTATCGTTCTGTTTGCTTCATTGTTTATAAGCTTGGCGGCAACCGCCCAGGGAGAGGCGATAGTAAATAAGCAAGAACAGGAGCGTAAAATTCGCGAGAGTGAGCAGTTCATTATTGATAGGACGGCGACCACCAGATCTCATGTGGATAAGCTGTTTAAGCCTTTAGATGATCAGCTTATCGCACTACAGAAGCAACAAAAGTTGGCTGAAAAAATTCAGATTGCGGAATACTTACTGCTGGCGGTACTTCTCATCTTTATTTTGGCGCTTCTTTATTTGCTCTCTGAGAACGCAAGAAGTTTTGAAAAAGGAAAAGCGCTTGAAAAGCAAAAGTTAAAACTAGATCTGCTTCTAGCAAACGTATTACCGGAACAATCAGCTAAGGAATATATAGCAACAGGCGAAATAGTCCCTATTATTTGGGGTGAATCACTCGTTGTAATAGCAGAAATACTCCTACCTAATCCGCTACCTAAAGGCATGAGCAGGGGGCAAATACAAGAGGTTGTAATACGGGAAAATCAACGATTGATTGCGGCAAACGGCTTGGATAAAATAAGAACATCTGGAGATCGATTATTGAGCGTTTGTAAGTCTCATAATCTCATCCCCCAGCAGCAATTTGAGCGTGCGATGGCATATGTTTCTTATTTGCAAGAGGTGTTAGATAAAACCGGCAGTGGTGCGTCAATTCGTACAGGAATGTCTTATGGAGATGTTGTTTTTGGTCCTCTAGGAGACTCTTCCGTCAGGGTGGATATACTGGGGCTGGCGATTGATCAAGCAGCAAAGTGCTCTTATCAGGGTGCGCCGGGTGAAGTGTGGATAACAGACCGGATCAAAGGTTTTTTACGACCGAGTGAAAATTATATGATCCAGGAACCTGTATCTATTGCGGAACTGGACTGTACCATGATGAAAATTACAACGGTATGAGGCTGCTTCTGTTGACAATCATATTAGGTGTGCACCCGTTTATGGTGTTGTCGCAGACAAAAGAGTCGCTTATCAATTTGCCGATCGTTGCGAACACCGAAGTAGACTCTGCTGCTCAAGCAGCTGCCTACTTCACCGCTTATAGGACTTTAGACAAGCGAAAGGAATTGGCACTGTATGTAGCTACATTGAAAAACGCAAATAAATGGTCGCCTTCGGATAGTGTAACAATGAAATATAAAGCGCTCTATACCATTGGGAATGCATTTATATTCTCTTCGCTATATGATTCTGCTGCACATTACCTTAATAAGGCCTATGATTACGACCGTGAGCATGATTTGGGTAAATATGAAGGCGCTATTTCGGATAGGGTTTCTGTGATTTTTTACAACCTTAATGAATACTCCCGGAGCTTAACATTTGCTAAATACGCTCTTAATGTTGCGCAGCCAAGACTACGCGCTGCAGTGTTCTATCAAATGGCAAATACCCATACTTTAATGGGGGATTTCGAGCTCGCTGCGGTGGCTTATGACAGTGCGGAGACGGCATATAAAAGAACAGACAGCCCCAACTGGTGGTATCCTGTATTTTTTTCAATGCCAACACTCATGGAGCTTGAAGACACCGCAGGTTTTAAACGAGCCTACACCGCGTTGAAGGAGGTCCCTGGTATTACTAAAAACCCTATTTTTCTAGACCAAGTGAATCTCGCCAAGGCGGAGTTTTCTCTGGTAGAGTGGGAACGTGATGCTAAGTCGTTTTTTTTAACAAGCGACATGGTGCTCTCTAGAACACAAGAGAACGAAAGTTGGGTTAGGCGTCAAATTGCTTATCGAATTAATAAGAAAAAGGAGGGCTGGAAATCGCATCGTGAGGCGCTCTATATGATGCTACGCTATTACCAATTGGTCCACCCAGACTCCGTGAACGGTGTGTATGATCAAATTTTAATGGTGGATCAAGCTTATGGCGATTCCCAGCTCACGAGAAATATGGATTCCACGCTGACCAGGACCAACTCCAAGGCGCTTCAGAATTTAGTAGGGCGTATAGGTTATGACATGCTCAGCGATAATTTAACGGAATCAGATTACGTTAAATCAACCTTAAGAAAGCACAATAGAAACCTAATTATTCAAGCAGTACTACTACTTCTCACGTTGTTCTTAACGAGAAGAGCACTACGTGTTAAGCGCAAAAGACAAAATATCAATGCTCAATTAGAGCACCTCAAGGAGAAAGAGGAGAAATTGCTGGAAGACTTGACTGCTGTTTCTTTAACGAACCTGGATGAATCAGCGGTACATGAAATAATCACTCACCCAGATTTAATAGTACTTACATCACGATTTTTTCGTTTTGGATCGTTTGTTTCTCAGACTGCTCCAGATGAACTCTTCCCAATACTAAACGCATATTTTGAAGCGTTTAAAGCAGAAATCAAGCCTTATGGACTTGAAGTGCTCCGTATAGACGGCGACCACGTTGTTGCGGTTGGGGGTCGTCAGGGCAATAATTCAAGTCCGATTTCAACACTGAAAGCAGCCCAGTGTATGCACGGGATTGTAGAGAGACTGAACCAAAAACATAAGATTGAACTATCCCTTAGAATAGGCATACATATATGTGCTGCGACAAGCACAAGAGTGGCTAACCCTCAGCAGAACATAAACATTGGGGGAGCGGGATTCGACATAAGCAGGTTGCTGGCTGATGGATGCTTAGAGGGCGATATTGTGCTTTCTCAGGAGCTGGTCGAAGCACAAGGACCAGACGCCGTATGGCCAAGTATTAAGCCGGCTGTTGTTAGCGGATATCCAGTATTTACGGCGAGAAACCGTCAGGGTAACGGTAATAAGGAAGAGTGATGAACGCTGTTAATCCGTATAAAAAACTATACGCTCTCCGCTAATCTTGAGAACAAACTCTTTGTTCTTAAGGAAAAAGGCATCTTCCTTGAATTGACTTTTAGTTGAGTAGAAATTTTTGAGTCCAAAAAGACCTTCATTATAATTTCGTGCCGAGCAGTTCTCAAACAACAGCGTTACAGAATTCCCGACCCCTATGGTTAGATCTCCACCACACAGCGTTGTCCCTCTTCCGGATTTATCAACAAGGGAACAGTTAGCAGCATTAATGACAACGGTCTCGCCAGAAATGTTCTTAAGTTTAACTTTCAACTTCGCATTTGTCGCGACCAAGGAGCCCTTGATTTTCGCCGTCTTAAACCTAAGATGACTAGCGCCCTTGTCTTGGTAGTTCGATTTGACTTTCACGTTTTGAGCATGAAGACTTAACCCGATAAGAAGACAGAATGTAATTAAAACTACTCTCATAAAAATCATGACCTATTAAGCCGAAACAATTATTTTGAGCTTCAAAGATCATTATTGACACATTGAGATCAAGTATAAATAACCTCACATTTTATAACATATTGTTCTAGAGGTTGGGACACGAAAAAGGCAGTTAAAGAGCAGTAAAACAAGTATTTCAATGGTCTCAGGTGCACGAGGGTTAGGTTTTATTAACCTTTATTTAGGGGGACTAGTTACTTAATTACGGAGAATTCCGTGCTTATGAAACCGATTGAACGCAAAAAACCCCGCTCAGTGGCGGGGTTTTTTATACTTAGAGATGACCAGGAAAGTCGTCCTATAGAAAGAGCACTACTTACAATTGATTGGCAAGAACCACCACGGTAAAGACAGCACTTACTTGAGCGAGAAGGTTACCGGAAAATTCTTGCCAGTCGAAATCGCTTTTTTGCCATCCCTTTTTATCTTTTTCCTCTCGAACCGGTTTACTACCTACTACGATTGTGGAACCTGCACGAACTTTAGGATAACGGTATGCTAATCTGAACATCTTGAAATCCTTAACGGTCCCATTTGCATAAACGACGTTGGTTTTGTTTCGCTTGGCGTTGTCACCATAGCCACCCACCATATTTTTAACATACCACTTTGCACTCTTACCCGCTATATAGGCTACGTTAACGCTCTCACGGTCATACTCTGTGCTGAAGGCGGCGTATTCTGATGCTTCTGTGTTCGCTAGCCTAATCTCTACGGTCATGTCCTTGTTCTGTCTCTTATACACATCTCCGA
>OJIV01000571.1_pt1 | contig 14851 bp, 9 predicted proteins | sample 1595861 | NCBI WGS metagenome assembly OJIV01 (sample SAMN05416883, study PRJEB24817) | seawater metagenome | isolation source: Sea water | place: Canada:Atlantic | collected 2013-11
CGAGATGATTATTTTTGAGCCTGAGGAGGTCAAAGCAACGCTCACGGTGTTTACCGATGTTGATTGCACTTACTGCCGCAAGTTACACGGAGAACTCGACCAGCTGTTGGCCTATGGTATTCGTGTTAGATATCTCGCTTACCCGCGAGGCGGCGCTGACTCTCCTGCCTTTCCTAAGATGGTGTCTGTCTGGTGTTCAAGCGACCGTCATAAATCATTTAACCAGGCGAAGAATGGGCAAAACTTACCTGCTGCAGACTGCGAAACGCCGATACTCGAGCACTACGCGCTTGGCAATGAATTCGGTGTAAACGGTACGCCTGCTTTAGTTTTTCCAGACGGAAGACTTGTCCCTGGTTACATTGAGGCGACTCGCCTGGCAGGCATGTTAGGCATACTCTGATAGGGTTTAATTAACATCCTAATTGCATCTTAATTCTTCAATTCCAGTATAATTCGAGGCTACGCGCGTGCGCGCGTCTTCTTCTTACGAGGCTATGCGTTGAACTCTGACAAATCTAAAACACTGAAAGTGGGCATCTGCGGCTATGGCACTGTGGGCAGCGGCACGCTCGCTTTGCTACAAGGCAATGCGAAAGAAATTACGCGTAAGACAGGCGTCGAAATCGAGATCTACCGGGTTGCCTCGCGCAGCCTGCAGGTCGATATTGCCGGAGTTACGCATTCGGGCACAGACCCCTTCGAGGTCGCAAATGATCCTGAGGTCGACGTTGTTGTTGAAGCTATGGGCGGCTTTGACCCAGCTTATGACGTGGTGCATAAAGCGCTCGAAAACGGCAAACACGTTGTCACCGCAAACAAAGCATTAATCGCCGAGAGAGGAGCTGCGCTTATCGAACTGGCCGAGCAGAACGACGTCACGCTCGCCTATGAGAGCGCGGTGGCAGGCGGTATTCCGATCATAAAAGCGCTGCGTGAGGGCCTTGCTGCAAACAGAATTGACTGGCTTGCGGGCATCATCAATGGCACTGGCAATTTCATACTCTCCGAGATGATGGATAAGCAGAGGGAGTTCGCCGATGTGTTAGAAGAGGCCCAAGCACTTGGCTATGCCGAGGCCGATCCTACCTTCGACGTCGAGGGGATTGATGCGGCGCATAAGCTAACTATTATGGCGTCAATAGCGTTTGGCATGCCGCTGGCGTTTGACAAGACTTATACCGAAGGCATTAGCGCGCTGACCCCAGAGGACATCGGCTACGCCAAAGAGCTTGGTTATCACATTAAGCATCTAGGTATTGCTCGGCTCGAAAACGGGTGGGTACAAACACGCGTCCATCCTACGCTGATTTCAACGAAGCAACTGCTTGCGCATGTTCATGGTGTGGGTAACGCCGTTGTTGTTCACGGGCATGCGGTAGGGAGCACGCTTTATAATGGCCCGGGTGCTGGCGCCGAGGCGACTGCCTCATCGGTGGTAGCCGATATTATCGATATCGCGCGTGCAAAAGCGCAGGGGCTCTCGAAGCCAAGCGTGCCTATTCTCGGTTTTGAAACACTACGGACCGATTTTAAGGCGATGACTATCGATGAGATAGAAACAGAATATTATTTACGCATTACCGCACAAGATGTCGTTGGCGTGATGGCCAATGTCGCCTCAGAATTAGAGCGCCACGGTATTGGTATCGATGCGCTCATACAAAAAGAGAGCGATGGGAAAAATGTACCGATCGTTTTATTAACCGACAAGGCGCGAGAAGGTGAGCTCAATCAAGCAATCGCAGCGATCGAGAAACTTGCCAGTGTCACCGCGCCGGTAATGCGCATTCGAGTCGAGAGCTTCGGCGAATAAAGGAATTAAACGTGAAATACGAAAGCACGCGTGGCGGTTGCCCCCAGCAGAATTTTGAGCAGGTATTGCTTACCGGTTTGGCGCCGGATGGGGGGCTCTATGTGCCTACCGAGCTCCCGCATTTTTCAACCGAAGAGATCGCGTCGTGGCGAGAGTTAAGCTACCCAGACCTCGCCATGAAGGTTATAACGCCCTTTATCGGTGATGAAATTCCTACGGCCGATTTGCGCAATATCATCGAAGATAGCTATGCGGCGTTTAACCACCCTGAGGTCGCTGCGCTTGAGTCTTTGGGCAACGAAGAGTATGTGCTCGAACTTTTTCATGGGCCTACACTCGCGTTCAAAGACTTTGCGCTACAAGTGCTCGGGCGCCTCTTAGACTATGTTCTTTCTAAACGTGATCAACGGGTGGTTATTCTCGGCGCAACGTCGGGCGACACGGGTTCTGCGGCGCTTGAGGGCTGCCGCCATTCCGACAGAGTCGATATTTTTATTCTTCACCCACACAACCGGGTGTCGGATGTGCAGCGCAAGCAGATGACGACGGTGACGGGTAATAACGTGTTTAATCTTGCGGTCGAAGGGAATTTTGACGACTGCCAGCGTATCGTGAAGGCAGCTTTCGCTGATCAGAGCTTCCTTGAGGATGATCGTCAATTAGTCGCGGTAAATTCGATTAACTGGGCGCGCATTCTCATGCAGATTGTCTATTATTTTTCGGCGTCGCTGCGGCTCGGAGGCCCTGATCGTAAGGTGTCATTTTCGGTGCCAACGGGCAACTTCGGCGATATCTATGCCGGCTATCTTGCTAAGAAGATGGGGCTGCCGATAGACCAGTTAATCGTTGCCACAAACAAAAACGACATACTGCACCGCTTCATTGCGAATAACGACTATTCGGTCTCCGAACTAGCAAAGACGCATTCGCCCAGCATGGATATTCTCGTCTCGAGTAACTTCGAGCGTTTCCTCTTCGATGTATTCGATCGCGAAGGCGCGGCGGTTGCTGATCTAATGGCTAAATTTGGCAAAGAACTCCGCAGCGTGTCAGACGCGCATTGGCAGCGGGTGTCCGCAATTTTCGACAGCGCTGCGATAGACGATGAGACGACCTGTGCGGTTATTGCGTCGGTAAACGCAGAATCAGGCATGTTGCTCGATCCCCATTCGGCTATCGGCGTCGAAGCGGCCCGTCGCTGCCGCCGCGATCCCTCTGTGCCGATGGTGACGTTGGCAACAGCCCATCCTGCAAAATTTGGTGATGCAATTACGGCCGCGGGACTCGCGTCGCCAGAATTACCCGCGCACCTAACCGATCTTTTCGACCGCGAAGAGCACTTTAGCGTTGTGGCCAACGACCTGCATGCGGTGACTGATTATGTCAAAGCGCACGCGCGGCGCTAGGTGATGCCAATACAGCTCATTACCCGCACGCCCGGCGATCTAGTCCTTCCCGAATCATTGCCGCCGCTGGTGCGCCGAATTTATAGCCAGCGACCGCTGGCGGCACTCACAGAGCTCGAACTGACACTCTCCCAACTTATCCCCCCCGCAAGGCTCAAGGGCATCGATGCGGCAGTGGATCTGTTGGAGGCTGCGCTTAAAGAAGGTGAGAGACTTCTCATTGTGGCCGATTTCGACGCCGATGGGGCGACCAGCTGCGCGCTCGCGCTGACTGTCCTGCGCGCCTTTGGCTGTGCGCATGTCGATTATATTGTTCCCAATCGATTCGAATACGGCTATGGCTTAACGCCCGAAATCGTTGAGCTTGCGAAGGGTAAAAATCCCGATCTCATCATTACCGTCGACAACGGCATTTCAAGCATTGATGGCATCGAGTCTGCGCGCGCTGCAGGTATTAAAACCCTCGTCACCGATCATCACCTCCCGGGCCGCGAATTGCCCGCGGCCGATGCTATCGTCAACCCTAATCAACCGGGGTGTGAGTTCCCGAGTAAAAGCATCGCAGGCGTGGGAGTCATCTTTTACGTCATGCTCGCTCTGAGAAGTCGGCTTCGCGATAACGGGTGGTTTACCAGCAAGGGTATTCCCGAGCCTAATCTGGCCGAACAGCTCGATCTTGTAGCCCTAGGTACTGTCGCCGATGTGGTTGCGCTCGACCATAATAATCGTATTTTAGTCAGCGAAGGGATTAAGCGGATTCGAGCGGGGAGGGCGCGTCCCGGGATTCTGAGTCTGTTGACCCTCGCCAAACGCAATTTTTCCACCTTAGCCGCCAGTGATTTGGGCTTTGCCGTGGGTCCGAGGCTCAACGCCGCAGGACGCCTCGACGATATGTCGACAGGAATCGAATGTCTTCTCACGCAGTCGGAGCACGAAGCGCATGAATACGCGCTAGAGCTCGATGGCATGAACAAAGATCGCCGTGACATCGAGGCAGGCATGCGAGAGCAGGCTTTTGCGCTGGTTGATCAGCTCGCCTTCGACGCCGATGACTTGCCTGCGGGTCTTAGTCTGTTCGATGAGCGCTGGCATCAGGGCGTTGTTGGCATTGTTGCATCACGGATCAAAGAGCGCTGCCACCGACCGGTCATCGCCTTCGCGCTCGCGGATGCCGATGATCCCGAGTCCGAGCTCAAAGGCTCGGCGCGCTCGATTCCTGGATTCCACATTCGCGATGCGCTCGATGCTGTTGCTGCAGCGAATCCCGGTCTCGTGACCAAATTCGGCGGCCATGCGATGGCGGCGGGCCTGAGTCTGTCGCGCGCCAACTTTGACGCCTTTGCCCAAGCGTTTGCGGCCGAGGCGACTCGTGTCTTAAGTCCAGAACTGCTGCAGGCAACTATTGTCAGTGATGGCGAACTCTCTGCAGAGGAACTTACGCTCGGGTGTGCGGCAGATCTCGCTGCGGCAGGGCCTTGGGGGCAGGCGTTTCCTGAGCCCACTTTTCACGGACGATTTAAGCTTCAGCAGCAACGCCGTCTCGGCGAGAACCACCTTAAGATGGTGTTGAGTCCGCTCGGTGATGACGGATTTCTCGTCGATGCCATTGCTTTTGGCGTGAGCGAAGCTGACTGGCCTGCGTCCTCTGCGACCGAAATCGAGCTGGCCTATAGGCTCAATATTAACGAGTTTCGAGGCGCAAGGACGTTGCAGCTCATGGTCGAACATCTGCTGGGTAGTCATTAGGTCGTCGTGTGAGGCGACGCTTATTCTGACACCAAGTGCTGCCTTGGCCGAGGAGGCTGATGCGAATCGATTATAGGTCTACAATGACAGCATTGGGCGTATTTGTTACCTTCTGTTTCGCATTCGCCCGCAAACTAAATGTCGATGCTTGCCGATAACTAACGCGAAAGCAGTATGCCGATAAGCGGCGAAGCGTCTCTCTAGCAATGGAATAATGCATGTTAACTAAGTCTTATAAGCTGTTGTTATTAATCGTTTTAAGCTTAAGCTCTTTCTCAACTTTTGGGCAGGTTCACCGAACCGATCAGATCGAAGTCGAGCTGCTGTCAGAGACCACTAACGTGGTGCCCGGCGAGACTCTTTGGCTTGCGATCCGCCTCAAGCCTATTGAGCACTGGCACACCTATTGGAAATTTGGCGGCGACAGCGGCGAGGCTACGAGCACAAGCGAATGGCGTTTGCCTGCTGGCGCGAGCGCCGGCGAGATTGAATGGCCTGTTCCTGAGTGGACGCCATTCCCCGGCAGCGACCTTGTGACCTTCACCTACGAGCGCGAAGTTTATTTGCCTCTCCCAATTACCATTCCAGCCGACTACGCTGACTCATCATTTAATCTCGCGACCCAGATCGATTGGCAGGTGTGCGATGAAATCTGTATTCCGGGCGCAGCCGAGTTCTCGCTCACGCTTCCCGTTGCCTCGCAGCTCATAGCGGATCCGCGCTGGATAGACGGCTTTGCAGAGGCGCGCGCGAACACGCCGCTGAAGCGCGACGAGCATCAATTAGCCGCTACATTCAATGCGCACGGCGGCGAGATTAATGTCATGGTGCAGGCGCCCGATGCGCGCTTCGCCGATGCTGACGAAGCGTGGTTTTTTCCACAGCAGCGCCGGGTAATGAAATACGCGCCAGTGCGCAAGGTCATGCTCGACGGTGACCGTGTTCAGATCAGCACCCAGCAGCATCGCCGTTTCGAACCCCAGCAGGGCGAACTCGAAGGCATGCTCGCTTTTGTCGATAGCGAGGGGCGGCTGCACGGCTATGACCTGCTCGCGCAGCGCACTGCTATCGCTTGGGATAACAGCATTGAAGTTGAGCTGTTAAGTGAATCGACAACACTGGTGCCGGGCGAGACACAGTGGTTAGGCCTGCGCCTCACCCCGGCGGCGCATTGGCATACGTATTGGAAAATGGGCGGCGACAGCGGCGAGCCGACAAGCCTAACTGACTGGTCGGTGCCTGCGGGCACTCGCATTGGCGAGCTTGAGTTCCCAGCGCCACAGTGGCTGCCCTTCTATGAGACCGACCTCGTTAATTTTGGCTACGAAGAGGAGGTGGTTATTCCGGTCGCTATCACTCTGCCTTCGGGCTATAGCGAGGCGAGCGCTACGATAGCTACCACGGCTTTCTGGAATGTGTGCGAGCAGATTTGCATCCCCGGAGAACAGCGCCTTGAGCTCACTCTTCCGGTGGCGCAAAGCATTCAGCTAGACGCCGTTGCTGAGAAGTTTTTCGCTGATGCGCGGGCGCAGCTGCCTATTGCCGACCACGATATAGAGCAGAGTGTCGTTGCAGCAGGTGAGCGGGTCAGTCTCGGGTTCAGCTCAGAGCAGGGGTTGTTCGAAGGCTTTACCGATGCCTATTTTTTCCCCGAAAAGCGCCGTGTTATCAAGCCCGGGCCACTGCGCGATGTCACACTCAGCGCCAATTTACTGCAGATTACCCACTCGCAGCCCCGGCGTATGGTCGAAGACCTGAGCGAGGTCTATGGTGTTCTCGTGCTCGAAGATGCGCAGGGTGATCGCGTAGCTTATGATTTCTCTAGTCCTGCCATCGAATTGAGTGAATTCTCAATGATGCCTTTGGCGGCAGCCAGCCAGCAGAATCAGGCGGGCGGTGGTCTGCTTCTCTATGTCGCTTTCGCTTTTCTTGGCGGTCTCATTCTTAATCTAATGCCGTGTGTGTTCCCCGTGCTGTCGATGAAGGCGCTTAGCCTCGCTAAGAATTCGGGCGCCACTGCACACAAGCAACGCATGGATGGCTTGGCTTACACGGCGGGCGTTCTGGTGGCGTTTATGGCACTCGCCACTGTGTTGATCGTACTTCGAGCAGGCGGCGAGCGCATCGGTTGGGCATTCCAGTTTCAGCAGCCGTGGTTTTTGGCGCTTATAGTCTATGTGTTTTTCATGCTCGCTCTGAGCTTGTCGGGTGTGTTCGAAATTGGCACGAGTCTCATGGGCATGGGCGGAAATCTTGCGCAGAAAGAAGGCTATAAAGGATCTTTCTTCACCGGCGTTCTCGCGACGACAGTGGCGACTCCCTGCACCGCACCGTTTATGGGGCCTGCACTAGGCTTTGCTCTGACCCAGCCCTGGGCGCTGGCGATGGTTGTGTTTATCGCCCTTGGACTCGGTATGTCAGCGCCGATTCTATTGCTGTCGTATGTGCCAGTGCTAACGCGATTTTTACCCAAGCCTGGGCAGTGGATGGAGACCTTTAAGCAGTTTATGGCTTTCCCACTCTACGCCTCTGCGCTCTTCTTCCTGTGGGTGCTCGGCAATCAGGTCGGTATCATGGGTATGACGCTCGTGCTCGGTGCGTGTGTCGTACTGGCCTTTGCGGCATGGTTATACCAGAAGCGCTTTACGATGGGGCCGATTGCTTTAAGCCTCAATTACGTCACTGCTGCTGTCGCGATTGGCTTTGCCCTCTATCTCATGCAAACGCCGTTCTTGCAGACTCAGGCGCGGGAAGCGAGCGTTGCCGAATACGACGAAGAGGGCAATCTCGTTCTGGGCGTTGATAATTTCGAACCTTTTTCGGCAGCAAGGCTTGCAGAGCTGCGCGCCGCAGGTAAGCCTGTCTTTATCAACATGACCGCCGATTGGTGTATCACCTGCCTCGCCAATGAGCAGACATCGCTTAGTAGCGACTCGGTCAAAAAAGCGCTAGTCGACAACGATATTACCTATTTGAAGGGTGATTGGACGAACGAAGATCCAGAAATTACCGAGGTGCTCGAGCGATTCAATCGACCTTCGGTGCCACTTTACCTCTTGTATCCAAGAGAGGGCGAACCGACGATTTTGCCGCAGATTCTTACGCAGTCAACGCTCGTCGATGCCTTCGGCGGTGTCTAAATAGCGGCTCATCTCTCAACTGGCGCGTGATTTATTTATCCCGCGCTGAGCGGTAACTCGCAAGGACCACAGTGACATTGTCCCTGCCGCCATTGCGGTTAGCATGATTGATCAGCGTGCGGCAGGTGAATGTAAGATCGCCCTTACAGTCTGCGAGTGTGTCGCTAATCTGCCAGTCGGCAACCAAATCGCTTAAACCATCGGTGCAGAATAACAAGAGATCGCCTTCTTGCATTGTGCAGCTGATTTTGTCGCTGTCGATAGCAGCCTTAATCCCAAGGGCACGGGTAACCACATGGCCTACGCCAGTCGAGCGCGACGTGCGTTCTGTATAGAAACCATCATCGATGAGGTCTTGCAGAAGGCTGTGGTCATGCGTGAGTTGTTCAAGGCTGCCTCGCCTGAACAAATAAAGTCTGGAGTCGCCGATATGGGCTATGTTTAGCTGATCGTCGAGGAGGTGAGCGGCGATGGCAGTTGTGCCCATCCCTGCATTTTCAGGCGCCGCTGCCTGCGCGAAAATCGCGGCATTTGCCTCCGCCAGTGCAACATGCAGCCACTCTGCAGCCGAATGACCTGAATCGTTTTGTGCGGCGGCGAAGTGCGTCGGAATGCGCTCTACCGCTATCTGGGCTGCTAATTCGCCCGCGCGATGGCCACCCATGCCGTCGGCTATCACAATGAGCGAAGACTCGGCGTCGATATAGAATCTATCCTGATTTTCTTTTCGCTTGCGCCCAGTGTCACTTTCCGCGGCGAGAGAGAAATGCCCGCACGTGACTGCCACGTCGTAGCTCATTTCTGATACGGCAGCGTCGTTTCTGGCTACGCTATTGTTACCCTTGCTGCGCAAAGACGCTTTTCCTTTCGCGTTGATTTGAGGCCTGACATTCTAAGGTGAGGAGACTGGCCAGTAAACGGTTGATTGCGGAGTGTTTGGCGTTCGTGAGAGTGTGGTAATCTCACGATTTGGCCAGTCCATTTAGCCAGTCCAACTAAGGAGAGCAGGACATGAAGATTCCAAGTTTCGCGATGACACTCCTCGCGGTCGTCCTTGTGTTCTATCTTCTGGTCGTCGGTGAGGCATTGCTGCTGCCCTTGGTGATAGCCATTGCGATTTGGTATCTGATCAATACATTGGCGGCGATGTTCGGTCGGCTGCAATTGAAAGAGCGCGAACTGCCTCGCTCGGTCTGTTTGGGGTTGTCATTTTCGACCTTCGCTCTAACCCTTTGGGGAATAGGCGGGTTTCTCGGCGGTAGACTTGAAGAGGTGATGCAGGTAATTCCTGTTTACCAAGTTAATCTAACCACGAGACTCGAGAACCTCCCTTTTCTCGACATGGCCGCCTATCAAGAGCGGGGTCTCATGCAGATGGTCACCGAATGGATTAATCTGCCTGCCTACGCCGCGTCGATCGCGTCTTCATTCGCCGGCATTCTTGCGAGCGGTGGGCTGATTTCGATTTATGTGCTCTTCCTCTTTCTCGAGCAGGGTAGGTTCGATGAGAAAATCTCTGCGCTCTTCGGCGCAGGCGGGCAGGAGGGTGATGTCCGAAAAATCATTGATCGAGTCCGCAACGACATCCAGAAATACATTAGCATCAAAATGTTCACCAGTTCGCTCACCGGTCTCCTCAGCTACCTCTTTTTGCGCGCCGTCGATGTGGATTTCGCTGGTGTGTGGGGGCTAGTTATCTTCCTGCTGAACTTTATTCCAACGGTAGGCTCAATCATTGCAACTATTTTTCCCGCGATGATCGCGTTGGCACAGTCCGACGGTTACAGCTTGTTTTTGCTTGTGCTGGCAGGCATCGGGATTTTGCAGATTGGCATTGGTAACATACTCGAGCCAAGGCTGATGGGCAGTTCCTTTAATTTAAGCCCTATCGTGATTCTCTTGAATCTGGGGCTCTGGGGTTACATCTGGGGCATTCCGGGCATGTTCCTCTGCGTTCCTTTTCTTATTATTCTTACTATTATTCTTAGCCATTTCCCGCAAACACGCTATATCTCGGTAATTCTCAGCAGCGATGGCAAACTTCGCGTCCCCGCGGACGAGGTTATCGATGACTTCGAATTCAAGCCGAATATGGCTGCGCTGCTGGGTCGAGATAAAAGTGAGGGTAGCGAGTCGAACGGCGTAAAGGCCGGAAACGACGAGTAGCTTGTCCTCGTTTTTCTGCCCGCCTAACTCAAAAAACGTCTGCAAAATCCGCTCGCTAGGCGTTATACTTCCCGACTTTTACACGCAGCTGGATCAGCAAGTTCATAGTGGCCTTGCGCCAGCAATAAGCTGATAAAACAAGCCGGTAATACAACCCGACAACACAACCCGATAAGTAGAGACTATGAAAAGCGCAGAAATTCGCCAAAAATTCCTCCAATTTTTCGCCGACCGTGGTCACGAGATCGTGCCGAGCAGCTCGCTAGTACCGGGTAACGACCCGACGCTCTTGTTCACGAATGCGGGAATGGTCCAGTTTAAGGATGCTTTTCTGGGCGATGAAATTAGAGCGGTCAATCGCGCGACGAGTTCGCAGCGCTGTGTGCGCGCAGGCGGCAAGCACAATGATCTCGAGAATGTGGGCTACACAGCACGTCACCACACCTTTTTTGAGATGCTCGGCAATTTCTCGTTTGGCGACTATTTTAAACGCGAGGCTATTAAGTTCGCGTGGGAGTTTCTAACGGTCGAATTGGGTTTGCCAGCCGAAAAGCTGTGGGTGACAGTCTATCAAGACGACGACGAAGCGGCGGCGCTATGGCTAGATGAAATGAAGATTGATCCTACACGCTTCTCGCGTCTCGGCGAAAAAGATAACTTTTGGGCGATGGGTGACACGGGTCCGTGCGGGCCTTGTTCCGAAATCTTCTTTGACCATGGCGAAGCGGTTCCGGGAGGCCCACCGGGCAGCCCCGACGAAGACGGCGATCGCTATATCGAAATCTGGAATCTAGTTTTCATGCAGTATGAGCGCAAGGCAGATGGCACACTGACGCCGCTGCCGAAGCCGTCTGTAGACACCGGCGCCGGCCTCGAGCGCGTCGCCGCTGTTATGCAGAACGTGCACAGCAATTACGAGATCGATCTCTTTCAAGCGCTTTTGGCAGACATCGGAGAGATTACAGGAGTTAAAGACCTCACCAATAATTCACTGAGGGTTATTGCCGACCATATTCGTTCTTGCTCATTCCTCATTGTCGACGGTGTGCTGCCGTCTAACGAAGGACGCGGCTATGTGCTGCGCCGCATTATTCGCCGCGCCGTGCGCCATGGTTATCAGCTAGGTGTTAAAGAGGTGTTTTTCTATAAGATCGTCGCCGGCCTCGTGAAGGTAATGGGCGCGGCGTACCCCGAGCTTAAGGCGAAGCAGACTATTGTCGAGAAAGCACTGCGCGATGAAGAGCAGCAGTTTGCGCGCACGCTCGAAAATGGCATGACGATTCTAGAAAAAGCGATAGCCAATCTCAAAGGAGACACGCTAGCCGGCGAAACGGTGTTTAAACTCTACGACACCTATGGCTTTCCTGTAGACCTTACCGCCGACGTTGCTCGCGAGAGTAACATCATGCTCGACATGGAAGGCTTTGAAGCTGCGATGCAAGTGCAGCGCGAACAAGCGCGTGCGGCGGGTAATTTTTCGGCGGTAGATAAGCTCGAGCTCGATGGTGTAGAAATTACCGATTTCCGCGGCTACGAGGCGCTAGAGGCAACTGGTGATGTTGCGGCAATTTATGTCGATGGCGAGCCTCGCGACGCGCTCAAAGCAGGTGAATCCGCGACGCTGGTACTCACGCGTTCGCCGTTTTACGGCGAGTCGGGCGGGCAGGTTGGCGATAGCGGTACGCTGTTTGCCGACGGTGTTGAGTTTCGTGTGGACGACACCCAGAAACAGAACGACGTGATGCTTCATATCGGAGAGCTCGTTATCGGTTCGCTGAAACTAGGTGCGTCGCTCGGCGCACAGGTTGCAGCGAATGCGCGTAAAGCGATCACGCTGAATCATTCGGCGACGCACTTAATGCATTCGGCGCTGCGCAATACGCTCGGTGAACACGTGACGCAGAAAGGTTCGCTTGTCGACGCTGCGCGACTGCGTTTCGACTTTTCTCACTCGGCCCCAATGACCGTTGACGAAATAGCGACAATAGAAGCGGCGGTGAATGCCGAGATATTGGCGAACACATCGGTCGCTAAAGAGGTAATGGCATTAGAAGCGGCACAGCAACGCGGCGCGATGGCGTTGTTTGGCGAGAAATACGGCGATGAGGTTCGCGTGGTGAGCATGGGCGGCAAATTCTCCGTTGAGTTCTGCGGTGGCACTCACGTTGAGCGCACCGGCGATATCGGCCTATTCAAAATAGTGGGCGAATCAGGTATCTCATCGGGAGTACGTCGTATCGAGGCGGTCACAGGGCAGGGTGCACTTGCGCTTGTCGCTCGCGAGGAGCAAACGCTTAAGCAGCTTTGCGAGCTGGTGAAGGCGAACCAAGAAGATTTGCTCGACCGCGTAAAGCAAATTAACACGAGCAATAAGGCGCTAGAAAAAGAACTCGATCAGCTCAAAGCCAAAATTGCGTCGAGCGCAGGCAGTGACCTTGCCTCGAGCGCAAAAGACGTTGCTGGTATCAAACTGCTCGCCTGCGCAGTCGATGACTTTGATCCTAAAGCGCTGCGCGAGACAGTGGATCAGCTTAAAAACAAATTAGGCAGTGCGGTTGTGCTGTTGATTAGCACAGCAGGGGGCAAGGTGAGCATCGTCGCGGGCGTGAGTAAAGACCTGACAGATCGCGTGAAAGCGGGCGAGCTCGCTAACATGGTCGCCACACAGGTGGGTGGCAAGGGCGGCGGTCGTCCCGACATGGCAATGGCGGGCGGTAGCGACGTTGCAGCAGTCCCTGCGGCTGTAGCGAGCGTTGAAGAATGGGTTGCTAGCAAGCTTTAAAACGCGTGCTAGTCAGTAGCTAATGCAAACAAGCTCGCGAAGTGGCGGGCTTTTCGGCCCTTAGGGGCATCGAGTACAAGAGAATGGCGCTGTTAGTATTGAAATTCGGTGGTACCTCGGTAGGTACTGTAGAGAGAATTGAGGCGGTGGCGGATAAAGTTGCCCGCTTTAAGGCTGCAGGGGACGATATTGTGGTCGTGCTTTCGGCAATGAGCGGAGAAACGAATCGGCTTACCGATCTCGCGCAGCAGATTATGGAATATCCAACGCTACGTGAGATGGACGTATTACTCTCTACGGGTGAGCAGGTGACTATTGCGTTATTGAGTATGGCGTTAGAGAAGCGTGGGGTTCCCGCGCGCTCGTTCACAGGTAACCAAGTCCAGATTCGCACCTGTGAGACACACACCAAAGCACGCATTAGGGAAATAGACGGCACTCGCATTAGCGCGCAACTGCAGCAAGGCAATGTAGTCGTTGTGGCAGGTTTTCAGGGCGTCGACGAGCACGGCAATATAACGACGCTTGGCCGCGGCGGGTCTGATACGACCGCTGTCGCACTAGCGGCGGCCTTAGACGCCGACGAATGTCAGATCTATACCGACGTGAAGGGTGTCTATACCACCGATCCTAGGGTCGTAGAGGACGCTAAGCTGCTCGACAGCATTACGTTCGAAGAAATGCTCGAGCTTGCGAGTTTGGGTGCCAAGGTTTTACAAATACGTGCGGTCGAGTTCGCGGGCAAATACAAAGTGCCACTGCGAGTATTGTCTAGTTTCGAAGAGGGGGCAGGTACCCTCATTAGTTTAGAGGGTGAGTCAAAAATGGAAGATCCAACTATCGCAGGTATTGCGTTTCAACGCGATGAGGCAAAGCTGACTGTCGCAGGCATTCCCGACATCCCGGGTCTTGCTTATCAGGTGATTGGCCCTGTGAGTGCAGCAGGAATCGAAGTGGACGTGATCGTGCAAAATGCTGCTGCAGACGGTAACAACGACATTACCTTCACAGTGAAGCGAAGCGATAGTGAACGCGCGAAGAAGATACTCGATGGGCTCGCAGCGTCGCTTAAGGCTGAGTCTGTCTCTCTCGATAAAAAAATTGGCAAAGTCTCTGTTGTTGGCGTCGGCATGAAGTCTCATGCAGGTATCGCGAGTAAAATGTTCAAGGCACTGGCTGATGAGAACATTAACATTCAGATCATCACCACGTCCGAGATCAAGATATCAATAGTAATCGAGGAGAAGTATTTAGAGCTTGCCGTGCGCGCCTTGCACAGCGCGTTTGACCTTGGTGATCCAGATTATGAGAAGGAGAGTATAACCTAAGAGCCCAGCCTCCCGCGGTTCGCGTCCTTGGCACGTCGAACTTATCGTCAAGGTTGGTGCCTGAAATCAGCCATTGCCGTGAGCTTGCCCCGGTGTGTAACTGAGGTAGAACAATGGTAATGGAGCTAACTGCTCGGGGAGAAGGATGATGTTGATACTGACGCGCAGGATTGGCGAAACACTGATGATTGGTGACGAAGTAACCGTAACTGTGCTCGGCGTCAAAGGTAATCAAGTACGAATTGGCGTCAATGCTCCTAAAGACGTCGCCGTGCATCGTGAAGAGATTTACGAGCGCATTGCGAGCGAGAAAGCAGTGCCAACTCTCGAATAGCAAACCCTTACCGTTTCTAGACGCGCGGTACCATCTTCCCTTCTCGTTTCGCCCTAGGCTATGTTATTATACTCTCGGTATTTGGAGAGGTGGCCGAGTGGCTGAAGGCGCGCCCCTGCTAAGGGCGTATAGG
>OJIV01000579.1_pt1 | contig 14735 bp, 8 predicted proteins | sample 1595861 | NCBI WGS metagenome assembly OJIV01 (sample SAMN05416883, study PRJEB24817) | seawater metagenome | isolation source: Sea water | place: Canada:Atlantic | collected 2013-11
CGGTGAGAGGATGCTCAACGCCGCAACTCACGCGTTCGAGGCCAAACAAAAACCGGGTGAGGCAACTATTGAGTATGTCATCATCGTCGGCGCCGACGATGTGACCAGTCCGGCGCTCTTGGAGTGGATGGGCAGCGGCTTCTTGGCCGCCGGCGCAGCCACGACCGAGGACAAGGTCGAGAACGCAGCCTTGCCCTTCGACGCCCGTCGCCACGGCATGATCCTGGGCATGGGCGCTGTGGGCATGATCATCGAGACCGAGGACGCCGCCAGCGCCCGTGGAATCGTACCCATCGCGGAGCTGGTCAACTCCAGCACCGCCAACTCGGCCTTCCACGGCACGCGCTTGAACCTGGACCACATCGCCGAGCAGGTGGCCACCTTGGTCGCCCAGGGCGCCCAGAGCGAAGGCATCACCCCAGCTGAGATGGGCCGCCAGGCGCTGTTCATGTCCCACGAGACCTATACGCCTGCCCGAGGTGGCTCCTCCGCCGCTGAGATCGCGGCCTTGCGGGCCGCCTTTGGGGCCAGCGCCAACCAGGTGATCATCACGAACACCAAGGGCTTCACCGGGCACCCCATGGGCGCCGGCATCGAAGACGCCATCGCCATCAAGGCGCTGCAGTACGGGCGCACCCCGCCCATCCCCAACCTCTTGCAGCCCGACCCTGAGCTGGGTGACTTGAACCTGTCCAAGGGTGGCAGTCACAGGGCCAAGTACGCCTTGCGCTTGGCGGCGGGCTTTGGCTCGCAGCTCTCCTTGGGCCTGTGGCGCAAGATCGCAGACGGCGACCAGCGCGTCGCCAACGCCTCCGTGCAGGCCGCTTGGCTCTCCAAGGTCACGGGCATCGCCAAGCCGGAGCTGGTGCTGGAAGACCGCACCCTCAAGGCCAAGGGCGAGGTGGTCGAAGCCAAGCGGGCGGCGCCCGCTGCCGCTCCCAAGGTCATCGCGGCTGCTCCGGTCGCCGCTGCCCCCAAGGCGGCTGCGCCGGCGGCTGATGTGCTCACGCACCTGATGGGCGTGATCGGCGAGAAGACCGGCTACGGACCCGAGGACTTGGACCCGGACTACGAGCTGGAAGCCGACCTGGGCATCGACACGGTCAAGCAGGCGGAGATCTTCTCCGAGGTGCGGGATCACTACGGCATTGGCCGAGACGATAGTTTCTCCCTGGCGGACTACCCGACTGTGCGCGGGCTGGCCGGCTGGTTGAGCGCCCAGATGGGTGGCGAGGCCCAGGCCTCGGACGAGCTGGCCTCCTTGGCGGAGACGGTCGACCAGGCTTCTCCAGCAGAGGCTGCAGAGGCCCCCGCAGCCGGTGTAGACCACGCCGCTGTCCTCTCCCACCTGCTCAACGTGATCGGCGAGAAGACCGGCTACGAGGAGGAGGATTTGGATCCGGACTACGAGCTGGAGGCCGATCTGGGCATTGACACGGTCAAGCAGGCGGAGATCTTCTCCGAGGTGCGCGACCACTACGGCATCGCCCGAGACGACGCCTTCTCCCTGGCGGACTACCCGACCGTTCGCGCCTTGAGCGGATGGCTGAGCTCCCAGATGGGTGCTGTACCGGTCAGCGCCCCAGCAGAAGTGCCGACTCCGGCCGCTCCTGCCTCAGCGCCAGTGGTCGCGCCACAGGCCAGCGCGGTCAGCGCCGAGGATGTGCTCAAGCACCTCCTGGACGTGATCTCCGAGAAGACGGGCTACGAGCACGAGGATCTGGACCCCGAGTACGAGCTCGAGGCCGACCTGGGCATCGACACGGTCAAGCAGGCGGAGATCTTCTCCGAGGTGCGCGACCACTTTGGCGTCCAGCGCGACGACTCCTTCTCTCTGGCGGACTACCCCACCCTGGGCAGCCTGGCCGAGTGGTTGGGTGAGCGCGTCACCTCGGGCGGTACGGGCCCACTGCCCGACGCAGAGGACATCGGAAGCGAAGAGAACACCAGCGACCCGATGAGCGAGCTGCCGCCGACCTTCTGGATCCGACGCCCAGTGCGTCTGTCCCGGCCCCTGAGCCTGGAGGGCAGCCTGCAAGGGCGTGTGGTGATGGTGTTGGGCGATGGCCCGGTCGCCGACGCGATGGTCGAGGCCCTGAGCGAGCGCGGTGCAATCATGGAGGGCGCCGAGGGTGCAGGCTCGGTCGACGCTGTCGTCGATGTGGCCGCCGACGTGATCAGCGCCTTCCGCCTGGCCAAATCCCACGTTGAGACTGGTGTTCGAGACTGGATCTGCCTGACCATGATGGGGGAGCTGGACGGGATGACCCCTGACCAAGCCTTCTTTGACGGCTCCCGTGCCGGATTCACCAAGGCCCTGGGCCGTGAGTGGGAGGACTGTAGCGCCCGGGTGGTCGACGTCTCGCCGCAGCTTGAGCCAGAGCGCATCGCGGAGCTGCTCTGTCAGGAGCTGGCGGCCCACGACGGCACCGTGGAGGTCTTCCACGGCTACGAGGGGCTGCGCACCGTCATCGAGCTGGCCGTCGAGGACCATCCTCCAGCGATGGCCCGTCCTCGCGCCAATCAGGTGGTCATTGTCACCGGTGGTGGCCGAGGTGTGACCGCACGGGTGGCCGCTGAGTTTGCCCGCCGCGCCCCAGCGACCTTGGTCTTGGTCGGCCGCTCTCCCGCCGGAACAGAGCCCTTGGACGAGAAGGCCGAGAAGAACCGCATCCGTGCCGAGCTCAAGGCAGCCGGTGAGCGCGCTACCCCAGCGCAGATCGAGCGTCAGCTGAACCGCTTGCGCAAGGCGGAGGAGATTCGACTGACCGTCGAGGAGCTCCGTGGCATGGGCTCTACGGCCGAGTACCGCACCTGCGATATGGCGGACACCAGCGCCGTGCGGGATCTGGTCGCCGAGGTCCAGAACTCCTATGGCCGCATCGACGGCTGCATCCATGGTGCTGGCGTGGAGGAGTCCCGCCTCATTCAGGACAAGGACGAGGATGCCTTTCACCGTGTCTTTGACGGCAAGGCTGTGGGCGGACTGACCTTGGTTGAGGCCATGGGGCCAGATGCTTGGTTCCTGTCCATGGGCTCCGTCGCCGGACGCTTTGGAAACGCAGGACAGGTCGACTACTCGGCTGCAAACGAGGCCATGGCTCAGATCTGTCTGTCCCGGCCCCACTCCATTCACGTGGACTGGACCGCTTGGGGCGGTGTGGGCATGGCCGTTCGTGGCGGCATGCAGAACCTCTTGGAGGCCCGCGGCGTAGAGCTGCTGCCCGCTCAGGCTGGCGCATCCCTTGCGGTGGACCTCATTGCGGCCGGTGTGGAAGGCGAGGTCGTGGTCGCCGGAAAGCTCGGTGAGCTGGTCCCCAGTCCCAACCATCCGCTCTTGGACAGCGTGGAGCACGAGGGCGACATCGTCGTGGCCCGCTACACCTTGGACCAAGACCGGGCCCCTTGGATCCTGGACCACGCCATCGACAAGGTGCCCGTGTTGCCCGGCGTGATGGGTCTGGAGCTGATGGCTGCGGCCGCCAGCTTGGCGCGCCCCGGTCTGAGCTATGTGGGCGTGGCAGACGTGGTCTTTGAGAAGCCGGTCAAGCTCTACCGCGGAGAGCCCTGCGAGCTGGAGATGCGCGCTCGGCCTACGCCAGATGGGCGTGTGGAGTGTGTCTTGGTCTCCGAGCGTGTGACCCGCGCTGGCAAGCGCCTGCGTAGCGAGCACTTTCGCGCCACTGTGTTGCTCGAGGGCAAGCCGGAGCTCAGCTCTATGCCCCCGGCCTTCTTCCCCGAGGAGTCCATCAGCCGCGGTGAGATCTACCGGCGCTTCTTCCACGGTCCGGCTTTCCAAGTCCTGCGTGGTGCAGACGCGGTGACCCGAGACGGTCTGGCGGCCTCCGCCCGTGTGGAGCACAGCTACATCGCTGAAGGGCTGATGACCTCGCCCCTGGCTCTGGAAGCCGCCTTCCAGGCCGCTGGACTGCACGCGATGGTCGCCCAGGATGTCTTGGCTCTGCCGGCCAGCGTGGACACCGTCTGGATGGCGCGGGAGGTGCGAGACGGCGAAGATCTGACGCTCACCGCCCAGCTGCGTGATGACGGCGCCTACGACGTAGACGTGAATGGCGAGGACGGGCGCTTGATGAGCGTCCGTGGCTTCCGCATGGTGGAGAAGGGCCCACTGCCAGACCGGGAGCGCTTTACTCCGCCAGAGGAAGGATGGGAGGAGTCGGCCTTTGGGTCCGCTGTGGTGGTCTCAGGTCCCGCTGGTCCCGACGCTGCCCTGGGCAATGCCCGTGTCGGCGAGGACCCAAGCCACTGGTTGAGCAGCCAAGAGATCGCTCTGCTGCGTGCCCGTGGCACCGCCAAGCGCCAGGCGGATCGCATCGCAGGGCGTATCGCCGCCAAGCGCGCGGTCTGTCAGCTCACAGGGGCTGAGCCTGGGCAGGTGGACATCCGAACTCTGGCCTCGGGGGCGCCATCGGTGTTGATCAATGAAGAGCCGGGGCCCTTGGTCAGCATCAGCCACTCCGGTGGGCATGCGGTCGCTTGGGCCTCCCGTAGAGAGCGTGTGGGTGTGGACCTAGAGCAGGTCGAGGCGCGCCACCCATCCTTTGTGGAGGAGTGGTTCTCGGAGCAGGAGAGCGCACTTCTGGCAGGGGACCCCTACCGGGTGACTGTGGCCTGGTCTGCCAAGGAAGCTGTGCTCAAGGCACTGGGGCAGGGCATGGCCCTAAACCCCAGGGAGATCCAGGTTTTGGACATCCAGGGCCCCGAGATCACGCTCCGCCTGGACGGCGAAGTCGCGCGGGCCCATGAGGCCTTAGGTGGCGCTCCCTTCTCGGTTTCTGTGCAGCAAACACCCGCGGGGGTCTTGGTTCGCGCCAGCTTTGCGGCATGATCGGGGAGAACCCTTCTCCCCAGTGAGTGCGACCTTGTCTGAGCCCCCCCCGCTGCCGACCTTTGGCGAGAGCATTCGCCTGATTCGTGTGCGCAGCGCCGAAGACGCCATGCCCTACCGCTCTAGCTTTGTGGGCGCGTACCAGACCGTGTGGACCGCCCCGCCCTATCGGGAGGTCTTCTACCCCTACGAGGCCGAGTCGGTGCTCAAGCGCACCCTGGACACCACGGATCACCTGATGCTGCTCGCCGTGCGTGGTGAGACCCAGGTGGTGGGCTTTGGTTTTGCCGTGCCTCTGGCCAGCCGCATCGACGTGTCCAGGCACATGCAGGGGCTGCTGCCAGTGCAGCACAGCTTCTACATGTCCGAGCTGGGTGTTTTGCCGCGCTACCGCAAGTTGGGTCTGGGCCGGGCGCTGATCGATGAGCGCCTGAGACGCATCGACAGTCGATACTCCCACGCGGTCCTGCGCACCTCCGCGACACGCCATGCGGGGTATGAGCTTTATATGGACCTGGGTTTTGACGATATTGGGGTGTACATGGAGGTGCCAAGTCGGCGGCTCGATGGAAACGTCACCACCGACCGGCGTCTCTTCCTGAGCAAGGTCTTGGATCACAGCTAAGGGGCGCGCGCGTGTCCGAACTACCGCTCCAGCCCATTGCCCTGGAAGAAGCCGCGTTGGCGCTTCTGGAGGGGCTCTCCACGCCCATGTGGATCTTGGACCGAAAGACCTACACCCACCCTTGGGCAAACGCTGCGGGGCGCCAGTTCTGGGTGAGCCCCAGCCTGGAGGAGTTCTCCGCGCGCAGTTTGGGCGAACCCAACGCCCGGAACCTTCGGGAGCTCGGTGAGATCTTCGCCCGTCTGAAGGCCGGCAAGCGCGTCAGCATGGTCCAGACCTTCCACCCTCGGGGGATCAAGCGTCAGGCCCGGGTGACAGTGCGTCCAGGGCTCTGGCAGGGGCGCCTTGTGGCCTTGGTGGAGGCTTGGCCCGATCCACAAGAGCTCAGCTCCCATTCCGTGCGAGAGATGGGGCATTGGGCCCACTCGCCCCAAGCGGTGATGCTCTGTCTCTTGGACGGCACGCTGCTGCAGCAGAACCCTGCCGCCGACATGCTCCTTGGATCGCTGGCCCACCTCCGCGACCTAGTCTCCGACCCCGAGGACATGACAAAGCTGCTGGCGTCTCGCCGCCAGGGACAACTGGATCGCGAGACCCTGTCCTGCCGCTGTGTGCAGGGGGCGCGTTGGTTGGAGTTGACCATCACCCGGGTGCCCGACCCCTTGGAGCCAGAGGGCTTGCTCCTGTTGGAGGCCCTGGACGTCTCCTTCATTCGCGCACGCCAGAAGGCCCTGGAGGACTCCATTGGCTTCCTTCAGGGGGTACTCAGCAACCTGCCGCTGCCCACACTGGTCCTAGATGGTGATTCTAGGGTGATCTTGGCCAACCCCAGCTCCCAGGCGCTGCTGGGTATGTCGCCCTCTGTGGCCGTCGGCCACCTGATGAGTGAGATCATCCTCCCTCCCGAGAGCCACCGCTTTGAAGCGGTCTCCCAGTTGGTACTGGCGAGCGGTGAGGCGGCAGAGGGAGAGATCAGCTGGAACCAGGAGCGCGGCACCCGGCGCCTCTCGATCAGCGTTGGCAGACTGGTCTTGGAGGGCCGGCCTCATCTGGTGGTCGTCGCCACCGACCTGACCGAGCAGTACCGAACTCAGGATCAGCTTGAAGAGGCGAGGGTCGCAGCCGAGGCTGCTAGCCAGGCCAAGACCGAGTTCCTGGCGACCGTCAGCCACGAGATCCGCACACCTCTAAACGGCGTGCTCGGTCTGGGATCCCTGGCCATGGAGAGCGGGGACATCGAGGAGATGCGAGAGCTTCTCACCCTGGCTCAAAGCTCAGGTGAGGGCCTGCTGCAGCTTATTGACGATCTCCTGCTCTATGCCAGACTGGGTAGGGACAAACTCACCATTCATCCGATCGCCACCTCGCTCGAGGACTTGCTCACAGGCGTGGGCGGGCTCTTCGCGGACGGCGCCCGAGAGAAGGGGGTGGCCTTGGAGCTGAGCGTCGACCCCAGACTGCCGCAGACGGTCTTGCTGGACGACCGGCGGGTCTCCCAGGTGCTCATCAACTTGGTCTCCAACGCCCTGAAGTTCACTGCGGAGGGTCAAGTCAGCCTTCGGGTGCTGCCGGTGGAGCTGGGCTGGGTGAGCATCGAGGTTCAGGACACCGGCATCGGCGTCGCGCGAGAGCAGCTTCCGGGGCTCTTTCAGGCCTTCACCCAGGCCGATGGCTCGATCAGCCGCCGCTTTGGGGGCACGGGGCTTGGCTTGGCCATCTCAAGGCGATTGGCCCACGCGATGGGCGGGACCTTGGATGGGGAGAGCCAGCTTGGACAAGGCAGCACCTTCCGCTTGCGCGTGCCGGCGCCCGCTGCCCAGATGCCGGCTGCTTCCCCAAGTCCAGGCCCGCTGCCGCGTCTGCGCGTGATGTTGGTCGAGGACAACGCGGTCAACCAGCTCGTCGCGCGACGTTTCCTGGAGCGTGCCGGTCAAGAGGTACGGGTCTGCTCCTCTGGCGAGGCCGCATTGGCCGAGGTCGCGTCCTATCAGCCTGGGTTGGTGCTCATGGATCTCCACATGCCCGGCTTGGACGGCTTGCAGACCACCCGGGCCATGCGAGGGGACGGCGGCTGGGGTTCCACTGTGCCAATCGTCGCGATGACCGCCGATGGGCGTGAAGAGTCCCAGCGCGCTTGCTTGGCGGCGGGTATGGGGGGCTTCCTGGTCAAGCCTGTCTCCCAGAGCGCCATTGAGGCCATGCTGCGAGGCCTGGGCTTGGCCCCTGGAGCCGAAGAGTAGATGCTGATCTTGAGCCTGTTGGCTTGTCATGGCTGCGGTGAGCCCGTGTTGGTCCAAGAGCCCGAACTGGTCCTGCCCATTCCTGCGGAGCATCCCGGCCTGATCTTGGTGCTGACCCTCGACACCACGCGGGCCGACGCCTTGGGGGTCTACGGCGCACCGGAGCAGAGCTCTCCGACTTTGGACGCCCTGGCCGAACAGGGGCTGCGCTTTGACTGGGCACTGGCCCACACGGCGACCACGCTCTCCAGTCACTCTTCGCTCTGGAGCGGTCTGGATCCCCATGGGCACGGTGTGCCTCGAAACGGTTTTGTGCTCGACCCCGAGCTGCCCACGGTGCCCGAGCAGCTTCAGGCGGCCGGCTGGGACACCCTGGCTGTGATCGGGGCCTCGGCGGTGGACACCAGCACCAACTTGCAGTCGGGCTTTCGCCTCTACGATGAAGAGCTGCCCAACGAGCGGGGCCCTCGCTACGAGGCGCCGGGAGACCAAGTCACCGCGCGGGCTTTGGCGCTGGTCGAGCGCCGGGACCCCAGCCGGCCCTTGCTGCTCTGGGTTCACTACTACGATGCCCACTCGCCCTATGAGGCGCCAGGGGACTGGGCTGCGCCCTTCGTAGACCCGGACTTTGTGCCGGACTGGGAGGGAGACGGCATGGCGGCCGTCGCCATGGGCATCCGAGACCGCAGCGGCACCGAAGCGGAGCGAGAGCACCTGCGCGGTTTGTACCAGGGCGAGGTCCGCTACATGGACCACAACATCGGCGCTCTGCTCGATGGACTGCGCGCCCAGGGCCTGCTGGAGGACGGCTGGGTGGTGGTGAGCGCGGACCACGGCGAGATGTTCTACGAGGAGCGCGTTCGTCCAGTGGGGCACGGCGCCGACGTGGACCTGGCCGTCACCCACATTCCGATGTTCATCGTGGGCCTTGGGGAGCACGCCATCACGCCAGGGGTCAGCGAGCAGGTCGTGGCGGTCTCGGACCTGGCGCCTACCTTGATGACCTTGGCGGGGCAGCCCCAGGCCTTGGGCCAGGGGCGAGATCTCAGTCCTCTGCTCTACGGCGAGGTCATTGAAGATGTGCCCATCTTCTTGGAGGCTACGCGGCCTGAGAGTCCCGGTCCAGACTGGAACAACCTGACCGCAGAGCGCGGCGTGGTGACCCAAGGAAAGCTGCTGCTGAACGCTCCCTGGGTCAGCACCTCTGGGCTCTACACCCTGGACTGGGAGCAGAGCCGCATCGTCGACCAAGCCAGTTCAGAGACCATGATCGAGCAGCTGGAGGCCTGGGATGCGGCCGCTCCACCCTTTGTGGAGGAGAACATGAGCCCGGCTGTACGGGAGGCCCTGAAGGCCTTGGGCTACCTGGACGACTGAGCCTAGACAAGCAGCCCCTGAATCGGCGCTCCGATGACCTCGCCGGCGCCCAAGCTCAGCAGGGTGTCTCCTAAGTGCTGCGGTCCCAGGCGCACCGAGCCGCTGCCCCCCGTGGCCAGATCCACGCCCCGTCCCTGACCCAGCTCGTCCAAGGCGCCGACCACCCCGGGACGGACGCCGTCGCCGAAGAGCATTGCACTGGTCCAAGTCCAGTGGTCCTTTCCGCCCCAGTTGTTCAATCGGGGATGACGGCCCATCTCGCTGGCGACGACGACCACCAGTCGCTCCTTTACGCTCGGGAAGCGCTCGCGAACGGCCATCAGGTCCAAGAGCACATCGCCCAGGTCCTCCCAGTTGATGCCCTGACGTTCATGGAGCTGGTGGGTGTCCCAGCCCTGGTCACACCAGCCCTTGTGGCGAATCATGCCGCAGCGGGAGAGCCCTGCTTCAAAGCAAGTAAACAGGGTCTCAAAGTCGGTCTCATAGTCCCGCGTGCAGCCCGGTCGACCTTGGCTCAGGCTCAGGCCTTGGGCTTCACTCTGCAAGCCTTGGAGCCCCAGGACGCTGTCCAAGTGGGCCTGGGCGTGGGTGGCCAGGTAGTCGGGAGAGTCGGCCCGAGCAGCGCTTCGTTGTGCGACGGAGGCGTCGATGAGCGCTTGGATCTCCGGGTCCACCTTGGCGTTGTCGAGGTCGTCGGAGAAGCGGTCCTCTAGGAGCAGGGGAAGCTGCCCTTCGCTGCCCAAGCGCACCACGCGCTCGCTCAGGTTCCCGGCGAAGGCCGGCCCGTCGATGACCAGGTGCGGCATGGGCCGCTCTTGAGGTGAGCCAGCGATCTGCGTGGGCCAGTCGGGATCCAGGGCGCGGGCTTGCCCGGTGAGCAGCAGCCGCAGGCAAGACTCGTGGCTGATGCTGGGGACCTCCATGCCGTGTAGCAGCGCCAGCTCAGCGCCGTGGCGGCGGAAGAACTCCGCCATCGCGGGCCTGGAGCCGTGGTCCACATAGGGCACGTCTCCTGCGCCATAGTTGAGGCGGGAGCCCTCCTCGACCCATGCGCCAGGGACGTCGAACATGGGTGTCAGCGTGACGGCAGGGTCCCAGCCCCCTTCGGCGTAAAGGAAGAGGAAGCAGCGCTCTTGGGCGCTGGCTGCGTGGGCGTTTGCGCCCCAGAGTCCGGGCAGCAAGAGGCTGGCCATTCCGCCAGCGAGGACATCACGGCGGCGCATCAGTAGGCCTCGAAGGCGGCATCGCGCATCAGAACGGTGAGCACGGCTGCGTCCGCACTTTGGGTGTCGGACTGGGCCAAGACGGCGGCATGGAGCGCTTCCAGGTCCTGCAACTCCTCGGGTGTGGGGCGCTCGGCAAGCAGTCGCCAGTGCCACTGGGCGATGTCGATGGGGCCCTGGCTGGCAGCGGAGCGCGCCGCTCTCTCACCCAAGCGCTGGATGACCAGGCTGCGGGTCAGGCCCGGGACCGCTTGGGGACCCTTGACCTGTTCGCCGTCTACACCGCCTGTGAGCTGGCGCAGACCACCTTCATCCAGGTCCAGCATGGGTGTGCCGTCCTGGGTCCAAGAGAATCCTGTGGCCTGGAGCAGGGCGCTGTCCAGCTGTTGCGGTGTGAGCAGGCGGACCTCCTGGGCACCGTACTCCGGCGAGGCCAGCAGCTCCGGCAGCCACTCCAAGACCACGCCCTGGTAGCTGGCGCCCAGCGAGGCCTGCTCCTCTCGGGTGATGGGTCTGCGGATCAGGGCCTCGGAGAAGCGCTCTACGGCGCAGTCGTCAAAGCGTGGGTCGGCTGCGATGGCTTGACCCAGGGCTTCGGGTCCAGAGACCGGGATGCCGTACCAGGCGGGCTCTACCCCCAGATAGCGGTCGTAGAGCAGCTCACGCTCGGGGTGGTAGTTGGCGTGTTCCACCTCGGAGTACTCAATGACAGTCCAGAACCCGAAGAGCGCGGCTGCGGCGGGATCCAGAGCGGCGTGGCAGGTGATGCAGGCCGGGTCGGTCTGAACGGCGTTCTCCACATCTTCGCTGGCGGACTCGCCCAGGGAGACGGGCCGGGAGAGGATGTCGTGGCACACCAGCAAGCGGCTGATGGCGGCGATGCGTCGGCGGTTCATGTTGGAGACATCGGTGTCGTAGCGCCACCAGAGACCGTTGGTGCTCAGCACGCCGGCGTGGGGGCGGCCGTCTTGGTACAGCGCCGGCACCCAGCCCTCGCCGCTCTCCAAGGGCTCCAATCCCCAGATCTCCTGAAGCATGGGATTGGCCAAGGTGTACTCCGCCTGCACGACCTGGCTCCAGGGCTGCCCGGTGGCCACCACATGGGCCGCGATGCGCAGGGGCTCCTCGCCGACGCTGCGCTCGAAGGCGTACTCCTGGTCCTCCAGATCGTAGTCCCAGGCCTCGATGGGGAAGGCCTCCACCCGGGTGTGCCACTGCTCTCCCAGCATCAGGACCAGGCGTTCTTGAAAGGCGGGCTCCACCAGCCACTGTTGGAGGGTCTCTTGGACCAGCTCCGGCTGCGCCTCTGCAGCATCCAGCTCCGCCACCGAGGGCAGTACGCCGCGCAGATCCAGGCTGGCCCGTCGCAGCAGGCGAGGCGCGGAGATCTGAGGAATGACCTGGGCTTCAACGGGATCAGGCTCCGGCGTGCAGCCTGAGAGCGCCAGGAAGAGCAGCATCACGGCATGCTCCAGTCGGGGTCCATCAGGGGGCCTTCAAGGGCATCCAGCAGGGGGCTGGGATCCAGGCAAGCCTCTCCCAGATCTTGGCCTTCAAAGCGCAGGGTACCGCAGCCGCTGCAGTCCAACTCCGTGCGGTACCAGCGCTTGTCGGGACCTCGCATGGAGAAGGTGCCTTGGCCCAGTGGGCAGGCGGCGTCTCGGCTCAAGGAGAGCTCGAGGATTCCTTCGGCCAGGGTCATACCGCCTGAGACCTGGAAGACCCCTTGATTTTGGGCGCCACTCAGGGCAACCGAGATGCCTTGGCTGGTCGCGGGCCGACCCGACCAGATGATCGAGCCCAGCCACCTGAACTGAGCGGCGCCTTCGGCGAAGGTTATCTCCCAGCCGGCTCCCCAGTCCAAGGTGTTTCCAAGCGTGTCTCGGATCAGAAAGTCGCCGGCCAGGCTCTTGTAGACTTGGCCCTCGCGAGACTCATCGAAGTAGTCGCTGACCCCCGAGAAGTACATGCCACCGTCGGTCTCGCAGCCGTAGACCGCGTTGTCCTTGATGCTGTTGCCCAGCCCAGGGCAGTCCGAGGTGCCTTGTGCCATCAGGTCCAAGTAGTCTTGGGTCAGGTGGTCCAAGCGGGGCATTGGCGCCTGCATGACGGACTGGGCGGCCTGTTCCACGTCCTCGGCGGACCACTGGGGCACGGCTGGTTCTTGGACCACGGCCGAGTTGGTGTCCATGGCCTCCTGGGCGGGTTCCGGCGTGCATGCATGGAGGAGGAGCCACATCTTGGGCAGTGTAGCGGACCCTGGAGCGATTCCAAGTTTCGCGGACGGTGAGCCCGTCCCACGGTAGGGTGGCTGAAAGCCTTTCGGAGCCTCCATGACCACGCGCGCCCTCCTCTTGCTCTCCCTCGCTACCTTGGTGGCCTGCTCTGATCCCGGCCTCGGCGATCTCGACGGCGACGGCTTTGACGTCAGCGTGGACTGTGATGACGAGGATGCGGACATCAACCCTGACGCGGAGGAGGTCTGCGATGAAGTGGACAACAACTGCAACGGTGAAGTGGACGAAGGCGCCTTGCTCGAGTTCTTCATCGACAGTGACTTCGACGGCTATGGAACGGGCGATGCCGCCTTGGCTTGTGTGGCGCCCGGTGGATTCACCGCGCTTGGCGGGGACTGCAACGACTCCAACGCCGCCATCAATCCTGACGCCGTCGAGGTCTGCGATCTGGACGACAACAACTGTGATGGCCAAGACGATGAAGGGGTGACCACCACCTACTACCGGGACACGGACCGGGACGGCTACGGGGTGGACGACGACACCATCCAGGCCTGTGAGCTGATCAATGGCTTTGCAGAGGTTGGCGGGGATTGCGATGACAACGCCTCGCAGGTCTACCCCTCAGCGCCGCTCAAGTGCGATGGCCGGGACGCGGACTGCGACGGCAACATCGACAACGACGCGGACATGGACGGCTACTCCGATGCGGAGTGCGGGGGCTTGGATTGCGACGACAACGACCCGGCCAACTTTGATGACTGCACCCCAGGCTTGGAGCCCGGCAGCCCTGGCGTGGACTGCATGGACATCATCACCGTCGACCCCACGGCGCCATCTGGCACCTATTGGCTGGACCCCAACGGTGGAGACCCCAAAGACTCCTTCCAGGCCATGTGCGACATGGAGACGGACGGGGGTGGGTGGACCATCACCTACCGGGTGGACGCGGAGCACTTCGACGGCGAATACGCCAACAACGTCCAGGAGAATCTGACGGCGCCCACCGGGTTGAACAGCCAGTCCGACATTTGGAACGCGGAGAAGGTCATGAAGGTCAGCGAGCTGCTCTACGCCTGCACCACCCAGGACGACGCGGCCAGCCACTACTGGACCTACACCGACACCAGCCCCCACACTTGGTTCACCGATACAATCGGCAACTACAACTACCAGTACATCGACAGCACTGGGACCAACAGCACCGATGCCACCTGCATGTCGACCCACAACAGCAGCAGCTACGGCTTTGTGGTGATCGAAGCGGACAGCTGTGGCTCCTGCAACACCATGCTCTACGGCATGTACCACTACCCCACGAGCACCGGCTGCAACTCCACCAGCACCACCTACGGCACGCACCCCAGCGGCTGGGATTCGCGCACCATTCAGTACCCGATCTGCGGCGGGGAGCAGACCTCCAACGGCAAGTTCTGGATGGCCGTGCGCTGATGAGGGAGCGGAGCTGGGACCCTCCACGGATCTCAGATCTCTGGGAGTTCTCCAGGGAGCCTCGATAGGTCGGCCCAGAGACCTTGGAGCGCCCATGTCCAATCGCGCTGCACTGCTTCTGTCTCTCGTCGCCTTGGTGGCGTGCAACACCCCCGAGAAGACCGACTTGGACGGGGACGGCTTCGTCACTGCCGAGGACTGTGATGATGGGAACTCCGCCATCAATTCCGACGCTGAAGAGGTCTGCGATGGGCTGCCAAACTGCGATGCAGTTTAGGATTCCAGTGAATAGTCGGGCCCAAGCTGCGTTTGCTTGGGTCCGCCTTTGGAGTGCACGATGCTCGCCTTGTTTTTGTTTCTGTTTTCCTCTGTCTCTCTCGCTGGTGGTCTGGACGACTACAAGGACCAGAAGCACGGGGAGAGCACCAAAGTCACCAATGAGACCTGTGAGTCCGAGTACATCAAGCGCTGCAAGAGCGAGTGCGCCAAGGACGACAAGAGCTGCTTTGCCGAGTGCAAGCAGGAGGCGCCGGGCTTCTGTGAGGAGCGCCGCAAGCGCAAGGCCAAGAAGACCGCTGGGGTGGTCGCCAAGGGTGGCTCAGTGGCCGCGGGCGGCGTGGCCGTGGCGACGACCAAGGCTGTGCTCAAGCGCAAGGGCGTAGAGGACACCCGGGAGGCGGGGCCCTACACCTGTCTCTTATACACATCTGACGCTGCCGACGATATGCAGTG
>OJIV01000580.1_pt1 | contig 14721 bp, 14 predicted proteins | sample 1595861 | NCBI WGS metagenome assembly OJIV01 (sample SAMN05416883, study PRJEB24817) | seawater metagenome | isolation source: Sea water | place: Canada:Atlantic | collected 2013-11
CTGCATATCGTCGGCAGCGTCAGATGTGTATAAGAGACAGCAACAGGGCAGAGACCAGGTTCACTTGGTGCGCAGCGGCCTGGGTTGGGCGGAGCTGGAGCGGGAGAGAAGCAGCGCCTTTGCACGGGGTCTAGACGGGGAGGGCATCCTCTGGACCCTGGGAGCGGACGTACTGACCCGCAGCGATGGCCTCTCTTGGGAGCTCCCTACGGAGACCGTCTCCTTGTATGTGTGCGCCCAGAGTGCGGGCGCCTGGGTTGAGGACGAAGAGGGCACGGTCTGGTTCTTCGATGCCGAGCCTCGGGTTCGTGCGGAGATGCCTGAGGGTGCGGTACTGGACGGTCAGTGTCGCTGGCTTGTGGCCGACTTTCGTGGCCTGGAGCGCCTGTCTTGGGGCCGTCCCGTCGGACTCTGGGGCATGTACCAAGGCGAGGAGCTTATCGGTGACACGCCCATCGCGGTGCTGCCCACTCTCCCGGAGAGGGTCTCCAGCGTCAGCCTCAGGGTCAACGGGGAGGAGCAGGATCTGGTGGACGATGCTTGGGTCCTGGAGCTCGCGGATTGGCCTCAGGGCGGCACCCTTGAAGTGGTGGTCACCTACGAGGACAGCGTGACCTCGACCTTGCAGCGCACTTTCTCCATTGGCGAAGTGGGTGAGCCCACCTGGACGGAGGATGTAGAGTTCATCTACAAGGACCACTGCGCCCTCTGCCACAACAACGGAACCGAGACCGTGCTCGCCGACGCCCAAGACTGGGAAGACAGCATCGAGACCATCCTGAGCAGCGTGAGCTCCGGCGCCATGCCCCTGGGCAAGACCCCGCTGACCGGGGCACAGATCGCGACCATTCGCGCTTGGCGTGATGGGGGCTTCCAGTGATCTGGTGGCTCGCCGCTGCAGCCCTGGCGCAGGACTACCCGGAGTGTCCCCAGGTGGTGGATGAGCTCAGCGGTCCTGAGTTGCTTCGGAGCTTGTCCCTGGATCTTCGTGGGGTGGTTCCCTCAGCAGAGGAGTACGCCGAGCTGGAGGGTGACCAGGTGCCCGAGGAGGTGCTGCGCGCCTACTTGGAGAGCCCCGAGTTCGCCCAGCAAGTGGTTCGGCACCACCGCGACTTGCTCTGGCCCAACGTCTCCGACATCCGGCTCATTTCCAACCGCCAGCGCCTCAAGCTCAAAGAGGACCGCTGGTACCGCTACCTGGTCGCCCCTCACTACCGTGGGGCAGCCATCGACTGCGGTGACTTTGAGGCCGAGTGGGACCAGGACGGGGAGCTGATCACGATTCCTGGGCCCGAGGATGGCTCGGTGCAGGAAGGCTGGGTCTGGGTCGAGCCCTATTGGGACCCGGAGAACCCCATCAAGGTCTGTGCCTTTGGTGCGCAAGAAACGGATCTCTCTCCGCTTGGGACCGAGTGCAACACCTACGACTCTCGCTACGACCCCTACTGCGGCTGCGGGCCCAACCTGGCGTGGTGTGACATCCCCGACTTGGGGCACAACGGGGACGTGGCCAACCCGCCGGTGCACAAGGCCCTGGCAGGCGATGTGGAGCACCGGGTCGCGCGCATCATCGAGCAGGACCTGAGCTACCTGGAGCTGCTCACGGGGCGCACGGCCTACGTCAACGGCCCCCTGGTGCACTTCTACCGCTACCAGACCCAGGCCCCTGCCCACGTGCGCTTCAACGAGCTGCCGGTGGACTTGGAGCTGCTCCCGGAGCTGGCCTACACCGACACCGAGACCTGGGTGCCCATTGAGCTCGGACCGGAGCAGTCCGGCATCCTGACCTCGCCTTTGTACCTGATGAAGTTCCAGACCCGACGCGGTCGCACAAACCGCTTCTACGACAAGTTCTTGTGTCAGCCCTTCACACCACCGGAAGGCGGCCTGAGCGACCTGGACAATCCAGACGTGAGCTTGGACCTCTCTCAGCGCGCGGGCTGCAAGTACTGCCACGCCGTGATGGAGCCCGCCGGAGCGCACTGGGCGCGGTGGTCTGAGTACGGTGCCGGATACCTGGAACCCAGCGCCTACCCGGTCTTTGACGAGGAGTGCGCCTGGTGTGCCGAGAGCGGCGAGTCCTGCTCGGAGGAGTGCGCGCAATACTACGTGGTCGACCCCCTCTCCAGCGAAGAGGACCCCTACATCGGCTGGCTCAAGTCCTATGAGTTCCTCGAGGAGCGTCACTGGGACAACCCCGAGGCGGGGCCCTCGCTGCTGGTGGAGCGCGGCGTGGCCGACGGTCGTTTGCCGCGCTGTGTCGCAGGCACGACCGCTGAGTGGCTGCTGGGCCGGGAGCTGGCCGATGGTGAGGAGCAGTGGCTGGATGAGCTGAGCGCTGGCTTTGTGGCCAGTGACTTTGACTACACCGAGCTGGTCTACGAGATCGTGCGCTCGGACAGCTACCGGAGCCTGCGATGATCTGGCTGCTCTTGGCCTGCAACCCAGGCGCCAGCATCGAGCAAGTCGCCACGGTCGAGGCCACTCCTCTGGCCTATGGCCGAGACAAGAAGCGCATGAACATCGACCAGGTCGCCGCCAGCATCGAGCGTGTCACGGGCCAGTCCTGGCAGGAGCTCGATGAGAGTGGAGAGCAGGTGCAGCTCTTTGAGACCCTCTCCGGCAGCCTGGGCAAGCCCGACTACTTGGCCGCAACCGAAGAGGATCTGGCGCCCGGATTGCTCTTCCAGAAGTTCTTGGATGACGCGGCGCGCTCCACCTGTATCGCGGCCTCTGAGTCCTCTGACGTTGGGGACTTTCTGATGCTGACGGAGGAGCCCCAGGACAACCTGCGGGCTTTGGTTCTGCGCTTTCATGGCCATGATTGGCCCGCCGAGGATGCGCGCTTGGACCCCTGGTTGAATCTGTACGGGGTCTCCGAGACCCCGGAGCGCGGCTGGGCCCTGGTCTGTGTCGGCCTGATCACCCACCCTGACTTCTACACCTACTGATGTCCCTGTAATGCCACTGCTCTCCCGCCGTTCTGCCCTCACCGCTGGCCTTGCCCTGGGGGGTACTGCTGTCTTGGGTCCCGGCATGGCGCGCTTGGCTCAGGCCGCCGAGCTGGAGGACCGTTACTACATCTTCTGCTACTTCAACGGCGGCTGGGACCTGCTGCTGAGCCTGGATCCCCGGGACCCGGCCGAGTTTCGGGACGACCTGAAGAAGAGCACGCTGATCGACACGGGTTTCAGCGCCTTGGGATCTGAGTATGGGGGCCTGGTGTCCTCGAGCGTGCCGGGCATGGTCTTTGGGCCCTGCGTGGGCGGCTTGGTGGACCACGCCGACAAGCTCACGGTGGTACGCGGCATGTCCATGGACACCCTGACCCACGAGGTGGGACGGCGCCGCTTCCTGACGGGACGCCCACCCGCGGGGCTGCAGGCCAAGGGCTCCAATGCCTCCACGGTCCTGGCCAGCGTGCTCGGGCAGGGGCAGCCCATCCCCCAGCTCAGCATCCGGGTGGAGTCCTACAACGACCGCTTTGAGGGATTTGCCAGCGCCATCCGGGTCAACTCGGTGCAGGACTTGGTGCGCGCACTGCGGCCCAGCTCCGATGACTTCAGCGCTGCCGAGGAGAGGGCTCTGCAGGCCCTCTTGGACCAAGCGGCCGACTGTCCCTCCATCGAAGACTCCCGGATTCGAGATGCGGCGATGGACTACCAGAGTGGCTCCAAGGAACTGGTGTCTCTGGGCCTGGACGCTGCCTTTGACTTCACCTCGGCCCAGAGCGCTGAGCTGCGGGATCTGTACAGCATCAACGTGAACGACCTGGGGGCTGCCCCGGCACAAGCTGCTGCTGCGGCGACCGCCCTGACCACCGGTGTCGCACGAACGGTGTGTTTTGAGGCCGCCAGCGGTCTGGACACCCACGGACCGGAGTGGGCCAGCGCGCACCCAGCGGCCCTGGTCAAGGGCTTTGATGTGGTCGCCTCTCTCATCGCGGACCTGAGCACCCGGCAGTACAAGGGCACCTCCGAGACCTGGCTGGACCGCACCACCATCGTGGGCTTCTCTGAGTTTGGTCGCTCCACCCTGCTCAACTCCAGCGGTGGCCGCGACCACTTCCTGCACAACGCCTGCTTCCTGGCCGGTGGTGGGGTCAAGGGCGGTCAAGTCATTGGACGAAGCTCGGACATCGGCATGGCGCCTACGCCCACGGATCTGGCGAGCGGCTTGCCTTCGGAGAGCGGCGAGGTGGTCTACCCCGAGCACATCTTCCGGGCGCTGCTTCAAGGCGCGGGCGTGGAGGAAGACCTGGCGGACTACGGCGTGGACCCGCTCATAGCGATCTTCGAATGATCTCGCTCGTGCTGCTGCTGGCCTGCAGTGACGCGCCTCTGGACTCCTCGGATTCAAGAGTGGACACCTCCGCTGCAGACGACACGGCGCCCGTGGACACCGGCGAGCTGGGCCAACAGATCGTCGAGTTCTCCCACAGCCGAGGTCTGTATCAGGCGCCCTTCACGCTCACGCTGAGCAGCCCATACCAGCGGGGAGAGCTGCGCTTCACCCTGGACGGGCGAGACCCGGTGGAGACCGGCGTCAGCTACCAAGAGCCCTTGGAGATCTCGGCCACCACGCTGCTCCGCGTCGTGCTTCTGGACGAGCGGGGCGTCCAGGTGGCCCAGGACACCCACAGCTACCTGTTCTTGGACCAAGTGGGCGCGCAGCAAGCTCCCGAGGACTACCCCAGCGAGTGGTGGACCGCCTGGAGCGGAGGCCCCTACGAGGCGGACTACACCCTGGACCCCGAGGTGATGGAGGACCCCGAGTACGCCGCGCGCTTCCCCGGTGTGTTCTCGGCCCTGCCCGTGGTCTCCATCGTCGTCCCGCCCGAGGAACTCTTCGGTAGAGACGGCATCCACGACAACCCGGTGGACTCCGGCAGCGACTGGGAGCGGGCGGCCCACGTGGAGCTCTTCTGGCCCGAGGAGCCCGCGCGCGTCCTGGCTGCCGGGTGTGGGCTGCGCATCGCTGGGGGGACCAGCCGCAAGCCAAGCAAGTCCCCCAAGAAGTCCTTTCGAGTCAGCTTCAAGAGCGCCTTTGGGCCCACCAAGCTGGAGGGGCAGCTCTTTGAGGATGCCGACGCGGTCCAGCGCTTCGACACCTTGGTCTTGCGGGCCCGCTACAACCGCTCCTGGGTGCACTTTGAGAGCCCGCAGCGCGAACGGGCTGCCTATGTTCGGGAGCAGCTCGCCACAGACTTGCAGCGGGCCACTGGCGCCAAGAGCACCCACACACGGTCCACGCACCTGTTCATCAACGGTCTGTATTGGGGCCTGTATTTGCTGCAGGAGCGGCCCGATGAACACTTCCTGGAGGAGTACTACGACCTAAAGGACGAAGGCTGGGACGTGCTGAACCAGGGCGAGGTCAAGAACGGCAGCATCGATGCCTGGCAAGAGCTGCAGGGCTACGCCGCCGCCGGGGATGTTCCTGCGCTTCAGGCGCGGGTCGATGTGCCCGCACTCTTTGACTACGTCTTGCTCAACCTCTGGCTGGGCAACAACGACTGGAACGACCGAAACTGGTACGGCTCCCGCCACGCCGACGAGGACCTCTGGCGCTTCTACGCCTGGGACAACGAGATCACGCTCATCGACTACAACACCGACATCGTCTCCCGCCTGGACGAGGCCGACACCCCCGGTGCGGTGTTCCTGGGCCTGATGGCCGACGCGGAGATGCAGGTGGCCTTTGGGGACCAGATCCACAAGCGCGTCGTGGGTGGGGTCTACAGCAGCGAGGAGGTCGCCCGGCGGTGGACGGAGCTTGTGGTGGCGACCGAGGACGGGGTGCTGGCGGAGAGCGCGCGCTGGGGGGACCACATGCGGGACTCCCGCTTGGCAGAGGATGCGCAGCTCTACACGCCGGCGCAGCGCCAGTTGGAGCACCAGCGGGTGTTGGAGTTCTTGCCTCAGCGGGAGCAGGCCTTCCTGGAAGACATGCAGGGCTACGGCTGGTACCCGAGCGTGGAGGCGCCGGTCCTAGAGCTGGACGGCGAGGTGCGCTTGGTGGGGCAGGCGAAGACCTACTACAGCGTGGATGGTGCGGACCCCAGGCTGCCCGGCGGTGAGCTGAACCCCGATGCAGAGCGCTATCTGCAGCCCTTCACAGCCTCCGGCACCCTGCGCGCACGCACCCTCCAGAGCGGTGAGTGGAGCGCCTTGCTCGTGGCGGAGCTTCCCTGAGTGCGTGCTTAGGAGACGCGCCAGAGGGAGTCGATGAACCAGTCCCGCCGGTCCGAGTACTGGGCGCAGAGCTCAAAGCCGGTGAAGCGGGCCAGGCTCTCGATGTCCTCGGGCAGGTACTTGTAGCTGTACTCGGTGTGGATGGGCTCCCAAGCCTCGAAGCTGAAGCTCTGACGCAGGGCTGCGATCTTCACTTCCTGCGCCTTGGTGCTCACCAGGTAGCTCTCCATCGCACCGGAGAAGACGTTGTAGGTGCCGAAGTGGCGCCAGTTCTGCAGGTCGAACTCTCCGCCCAGCTCCCGGTTGATGCGCTCGAGCAGGTTCAGGTTGAAGTCCCGGGTGATGCCTTCTTTGTCGTTGTAGGCGGCCAGCAGGACCTCGATGTCCTTCTTCATGTCAAAGCCGACCAGGGTGTGGTCACCGGGGCGCAGTCCGGACCAGATGCGGCGCAGAAAGGCCCGTGCGCGGGGCTTGTCGAAGTTGCCGATGTTGGAGCCCAGGAAGAGCACCAGTCGGGGGCGGTCGCTGTTGGTGCTCAGCCAGCGCAGTGCCGGCACGTACTCGCCGACCACGCCCTGGACTTCCAAGCCTGGGTGGGCCTGTTTCATGCGGTCTTCCAGAGACGCCATCGCGCCCTCGGAGATGTCCACGGGCACATAGCGCAGGTCTACGCCAGTCTTCTTGAGATGATCGAGCAAGATCGAGGTCTTTGCGCCGTCGCCTGCGCCCAGGTCCACCACGTCGAGCTGTTGCCCGGAGAAGCGGCCCGCGATGTCTTCGCCGTAGCGCTCGAAGATCTCCCGCTCGCTGTCGGTCGGGTAGTACTCCTCCAGATCCATGATCTTCTGAAAGAGCACGCTGCCCGTGTCGTCGTAGAACCACTTGGAGGAGAGCTGCTTGGGCCGCTCGCTGAGCCCCGTGAGCACGTCCAGCGCAAAGGCGGCGTGGGGGTCATCGGGGCTGTTCCGGCTCAGTGTGTGCCAAGGCATGAGGCTCTCCGCTTGAAGTAGGCCCTAACGGCTCTGGGCCCTGTGCCGGTGCTGGTGGCTCTTGCGCGCTACTCTCTTGGCATGAGGCTGCTCTTTCTCGCCCTGCTGGCCTGTCGTCCCCGGCCGATCACCCAAGGCGGACACACCCTGGAGATCACCGAGACCAAGTCGCGAAAGGCCGGCTACGGCGTGCGCCACGGGGTCGAGTTGAGCTTGGATGGAGCGCCGTTGGAGCTCTCGCTCTGGTATGCGCCGCTCTCCCCAGTCGGGGACCAGAGCAGCCGCGCGTTCTACTGGGGTGGTGGCACGAGTCCGGAGAGCTGGGAGTGGGGGACCTGGCAGGTCTTTCAACTCAAACCCAGTGACCCCCAGCAGCATCAGGCGGCCAAGGAGTTCCTGGATGCGGGCACCAAGGCTCTGTTCTCCCAGCTCACCGACACCCCGGCTTACGCGTGGTCTTATGCCCGCCAGGTCTTTGTGCTCTGGCAGCAGCCTCCCAGCGACTTGGTGTTCACGGCCGGAACTGGAGAGCACTTCAAGGTCACCGATACGGGCGCCATCTTCATGGACGGCGCGCTCATCGGAGAGCTTCAGGAAGCGCAAGGTCAGGTCAACGGCGTGCAGATCAAGCTGGAGCCCCACACCGTTGGGAGCGGCCCTGCTGAAGTCCGGATCCAGCCCAAAGAGCAGGAGCTCCGTGCCTACCTGCACCCCTCCGGCGAGAACATCTTCGCCATCTATGGCATCCCCGAGGTCACCCCATGAGCGATGAATTTGAGCACCCCATCTGCGAGCAGCTTCGGCAGCACGCCCTGACGTTGCCCGAGACCAGCGAGGGGACCTCGTGTGTGAACCGGGCTTTTAAGGCGCGAAAGAAGAACTTTGTCTTTGTCGGGGAGCCCAAGGGGCAGATCCGAGTCATGCTCAAGCTCGGCCCCAGCCTGGAGCAGGCGGCGGCCTTGAATGACCCGCGCATTGGGGTTGGCAAGACCGGCTGGGTGACCATCCTCTTTGGACCCGATGAGCCTGTGGAGCTGGCCCAGCTTCAAGCCTGGATTCTGGAGAGCTACCGCATGTTGGCGCCCAAGACCCTGGTGAAGGTCTTGGATGCTCAGTGACGCTCACGGAGCTCCTAAAGGGCAAGTCTCCCCAGGACTTTGACGCCTACGACTTGATGAGCAAAGCGCACTACCGCTGGAGTCGTACAGACCCGGGCTCCGCCGCGCTGCTCTTCTCCGCCGCCCACCAGCGCGCAGTGGAGCAGGGAGAGCAGGACCGGGTAGACGCCGCGCGGAACCGGGCTGCGATCTGCTTGTGGGAGTCCGGCACAGATCCCCAGCGGGCCCTGGCGGAGCTGGACGCGGTGGTGGCCTTCTACCAGGCGCATCCCGAGCGCAAGACCGACGCCCACTTCGCCGAGTGGGCCGCCGATGCGCTCTTAGAGCACGCCGCCGCCCAGGGGCACTTCTGTCAGTCCTACCGGGAGATGCAAGCGCGTATGGCTCAAGCCGGCCGCAGCCGCTTCCCCAGCATTCACCCCAAGCAGGACCGCATCGCAGAGTGGGCGATGGAAGGGGAGTGTCCGGAGGTGCTGCGGGAGCTGCTGCCGAGAATCAAGGCGCGCAAGCCGCTGAAGCGTGCGGTGCGGGCGAGAATCAAGGTGTGGGAGGGGTGGCTGGCGGCCTGTTCCTAGCCAGGGGTAGGCAACCCAGAGCCCGGCGCCAACAGAAACCCATGGTGCTCGGTGATCTGGATTCCGCCATCCGGGCTGGGCATGTTCGGCTCGGGCTCGACTGTGCGCACCTTGGTCTCCACCACCTGGAAGCGCATGCGGACTTCGGACTCGGGCAGGCCGCCCAGGGTCTCCAGCGCAGTCTCTAGGTCCATCCAGTACTGAATGTAGGAGGCGGACTGCACCATGGAGCCCGGTGAGTAGATCAGCTTTCCCTTGTCCTGGTCGACGCGCAGATCGACAGGGTTGATGGTCAGCAGAGGCATGGGCTTGGGAGAGACGGCTGGCGCGGCAGGACTCTGTGCCTCAACCTCCACGACTTGCTCCACAGCCACATCTGGAATCGGCTCCGCAGTCGAGGTCACGGTCTTGCATGCGAGGAGAAGTAAAAGTGTCATGTTCGGATTCTACAGCAGCGCCAGCATGTCCAGAATCACATCCAGCATCGGCACCTTTGGCAGCTCGCTCAGCTCCGAGAAGGGCACCCAGGCCACCGCCCCGGTGGAGCCGCCGACCTCCAGCACCCTGGGCTCGCCTTGGGCTTGGATTCGGTAGACGATCTGCACGGCTTGGAATGGGCCGCGTTTGGTCTGCTCGCTGAAGGCGTGCACGTGGAAGAGCTCTGGCTCGGTGGCGTGCAGGGCGCTCTCCTCGTGCACCTCGCGCAGCAAGGTCTGCTCGGTGCTCTCGCCAAAGTCCATGCCGCCGCCGGGAAGGGTCCAGCAGCCGGGCCGATAGCAGTGCTCGGCGAGCTGGGTGAGCAGGACGCGCGGGCCCTTCTGTGGGCAGGTATCGGTGGCCAGGCCGTAGACGGAGACGCGGGTTCTCATGGGGTGCTCCAGTTGGCTTCGACTGTGGACTTGAGGGCTTGAGCGTGCACCTCGAAGCCTCTCTGGACGCGGGCCAAGGGGATGGCGCGGGAGAGCAGTCCTCGGAAGACCTCTACGGAGCTGTAGCGGGTGTCTCCGTTGGGCAGGGTGCTGACCTTCTGAACCCGGGTGGCGCGAACCAAACCCAAGCCGTGCGCCCAGCCGGAGAAGCGGTAGCTGAGCTCTCCGTCCTGCCCGTCTACGGGCGCTTGATACACGGTCAGGCGCTCCCCGCTGCGTTGCTCACCGCCTTGCTCGTCCTGCCACTCCACGTGCAAGGTCAGGCGCTCGCCGACCTGGGGCTCCGGGGAGAGGCGCACGGTCTCGATGCGCACCAGGAAGGGGTTCCACTCCCCGTAGCGCTCGAAGTCGACCATGGTCTCCCAAACGGCCTCGGCGGGGGCATGAATGTCGACTGCTACTTGGGCTTGAATGGGCATGGCCGCCCTTTACTTCGCTGGTGCGGCAGCCGCCCTTGGAAGCCGTCGGTGGCGTGGATAGGGGGGCGCATGCTTCTACTCCTCTCCAGCCTGTCTAGCGCCGCCATCGTCAACGTCTTGCAGCCTGCGGTGGGACCCCCGGAGCTGGGCAACAGCGGCTCCTTGAGCCTGAGCGCACGGGTGCTCCAGGGCAACGAGACACGGCTCAGCGCCACGGGAGCTGCAGGCTTTCGCCACGTCTCCGAGGCACACCTGGTGCGGGTGCAGATCAGCGGGGAGCGGGCCATGGCCTTTGACGAGGTGCTGGCGGACAAAGCCTTCGCTCACGTGCGCCATGTGTGGACCTTCCACGACCCCTTCGCCACCTTTGCCTTTGTGCAGTCCGACCGCAACGCCTTCCGAAGTCTGCAGCTGCGCAGCCTGGCCGGCGGGGGCGTCCAGGCAAGGATTTGGCGAAACGACTGGACAGAGGCGGCCTTTGGGGTTGGCGCGATGGCTGAGTATCAGCTGCTCTCGGAGGGCGCGGTGGACTCGGATGCTGGACTCCATCCTCGGGGCACCAGCTTCCTGACCATGGCCATCTCCAGAGACGGCAAGATCTCTCTGGCGAGCACAAGTTTCTTCCAGCCGCGCTTGGACGACCTGAGCAACTGGCGCTTCTTGGAGGAGCTAGCGCTGACGGTAGATGTGACCCGCCGGGTAGACTGGTCCCTAGTGGCCAAGCTGGAGCTGGACAGCCAACCGGTTCCAGGCAACGAGGGCTACGATTTGAGCTTGGTCAACGGCCTCGTCTTTAGCTTTTAGGGTCCCAATGCTTCTCCCCCTCCTCCTTCTCGCGAGCTCACCCGAGGCACCTGCGCCTAGCGCCTATGTGGCACAGATGCCGGCGCCAATCGGCAGCATTTTGCTGGAGAATGCGCGTCTCTGGGACGGAACGGGCGCGCCGGTTCGACAGGTGGACATTCTGGTGCACGACGGCATGATTCAGGCCATCGAGGCGGAGATTCCGCGCGAGGCTGCGGACACCTGGGTGGCTATTGACTCCGCGTTTGTCACCCCGGGTCTGATCGACGCCCACGTGCACGTGACCTTGGCCCCAGGTGCGGGACTGGAGGAGTGGCCCAAGGAAAAGCTGGACGCGCACCTTCAGCATCACCTGCGCGCCTATGTGGCGGCGGGTGTGACCACGGTGCTGGACTGCGCCGGCATGTGGGAGGACCTGGACCGGGTGCAGGACTGGCTGGATGAGGGTGAGCCTGGGCCTCGGGTGCTGACCCTCGGAGAGCCGCCCACCATCGCCGATGGCTACGGCCCAGCGGTGCTCCCACAGCTGCCGGTTCAGACCACCCCAGAGCAGGTCGCCGAGTACATGGTCGCCCACAGAGCCCACGGCGCACACGGTGTGAAGCTCCTGGTCGAAGATGGGCCCACCAAGCCCATCTGGCCCATGCCTCAGCCCGAGTGGTGGCAGGCCGTTCAGACCTCGGCTGCGGAGCAGAGCCTGCCGCTCTATGCCCACGCTATGACGCCGATGGAGACCCAGGTGGCGCTCGGGCTGGAGCCGCGCGCGCTGTTGCATGGCTTGATCGAGGCGGATCCTGAGGTAGAGGCCGCCATCGCCGAGTCGGGTGTCTACGTCGTGAGCACGGCCAACCTGGGCGCCGCGCCCTTGTGGGGTTGGGAGACCGAGCGCCTGGACGAGCCCTTGTTGGCGCTGTTGGCCCACCCTGAAGAGCTGGCAGCGCTCCGTGACGAGGAGACCCGCAAGCGTTCTTTTGCCGCAGCTGGAGAGCTGACTTCACCCGGAATCTCGCCCAGGCTTCTGCGCTGGATGAGTGGGCGCAAATTCACCTACAACATCATCGTCGACATGTTGGAGGAGCGCCTGGGGGTGCTCACGCGCCTCAACGAGAGCGGCGTTCCTCTGGTGATGGGCTCCGATGCCCCAGGTTGGCCGGTGCTCATCGACAGCATCCCGGGCTACAGCAGCGTGCGCGAGATGGAGCTGCTGGCCCAGGCCGGATTGAGCGCGGAAGAGGTGCTGATTGCCTCCACCCAGCGTTCAGCAGAGATGCTCGGAATGACAGGGCAGATCGGCGTGGTTCAGGTGGGCGCTCAGGCGGACCTGATCGTGCACAATGGTCAGCCGCTTCACTCCGTCAGCGCCTTTCGTGACTTGCAGTTGGTGATGCGAGGCGGGGTTTTGGCTTCGCCGGAGTGGTGGATGACGGCCTCCGCAGCGGATCTGGCGCCCAAGGCTCAGGGACCGGCCCTGCTTCAGCCGGTGGACAAAGATGGCGCCTGCGAGGTCACCGAGCTGGCCACAGGCAGAGTGCTGGTCAGCGCTCCGGGGGCTTGCGGCGCTTGGACGGTGGCCTTGAGCCCCACAGACCCCACACAGTGGGTGATCACGCTGGGAGACGAGGCGCCTGTGATGACCTCGACGGCGGGGGCCTTGCCGGCTCTGCCCAGCGGAGATCTGGACGGCTTGGGCTTTGATGAAGAAGGGGGAATCTTGGCGTTTTCCATGGAGAGTCCAGAGGTGAACTTCGACGAAGAGGAGCAGCGGGCGTGGCTGATGGTCCAGGGCAAGCAGGTGGAGGTCGACTACGACACCGCTCAGATGTTCAACCCGGTGGTGTGTACGCCCAACACCCTGACCGAGGGCGATTGGCTGGCCCTGGAGCCGGAAGTCGTCCAGCTCTACGAGGGCATGTACGCGCCCTACTGTGATGGGGTCGGCGGCCGAGAACTGGAGGGCTTTCTGGCGCCTGGGCGTGACTACACCATGCCGGAGGGGGCCGTTGAGGAGGACATTCCCGAAGAGCTGCGCGCGCTCTCCAAAGACGACTTCACGCACTGGGTCTTGTTTCCAGAGCTCTCGCTGGCGGTGAGCAGCTATTGGTTCGAAGGGGCGCACATCAGCGCGCCCATCGCCCACCAAACGGACCTTGGATGGATGCCCTTGGAGGGGGTCGAGGCCGATGAGCCGGTCACGGTCTACATCCAAGACTCCCTGATCCTGGCTTGCACGCCCACCCACGCGCACCTCTACCAGCGCTTCGGCTACGGACGTGTCTGGACCGCTGAGGGGGTCTGTCCGGCACACTGGAACGCCCAGTGAGCGCGCAGGGACCAAGGCCAGCGCCCTGAGAGTTGGCTCCCTTAGGGCCGCTTTGGCGGAGGCGGGCGCCGCATGCTCCGGTCCGGTGTGCCCACCACACAGCGCGGCACCACCGGGTGGCTGGCGCTCAGGAAGTAGGCGGTTGTGCCTTCTGGGAACTCCGGCGTGACGGTCCAAATGCTGTTGCATTCGTCTAGGGTGCCGGCCCCTTCTACGTACTCATAGTCGGCGTTGAAGGTGCCGTCGTAGGCCCCACCGGGCTGGCCATCGCCGCTTGGGCGGGTCCCTTCCTTGAGGCGGTAGGAGGAGCTGTGCTCGATGATGGCTGAGCTGCCATCTTTGGCGTCTTCATAGCCATAGAGCGCGTAGATGGGGAAGCCGTCTGCGGCCCAGCCGACTTGTGGAGAGTGGGCCTCAAAGCTCACTCCCTGCGCCTCCAAGAAGAGGGTGGGAAGGCCGTGGTAGTGGTAGATCCCGGTGGGCTGGACGTGCGCGTGGTTCTCATCGATGCCCAGGGGCACCGCGCCGCTCAGGGCCTCGTATTGCCAGCCCAGGCTGGGGTCGCCTTGGTAGAACTCGCCGGCTCCCGGATCGAAGGGCACGCCGTTCAAGGCCCAACCAGGCAGCTTGACAGGGGTGGGGGAGGCAGCCACCTTGGGCGCGAGGGGAACCTTCGCGGACACACTCTGCACGCTGATGCGGTTGGGGTTGCCCGGGTTGGGGAAGGCGCCGGTGTTGTGCACAGGCACGGCGTTCGACTTGAGCAGTCGCCAGGAGCCCTCGACGGTCCAGCTCGCCTCGTTTTCTGCGATGGGCGCTACGTCAGCCGGCACGAGGCGCTCAACCCCGGAGGAGGCCACGGTGGTGTGCTTGCGCATCGGGCGCCGTTGACCTGGAGGACCATTGCCCGGGCCGGGGTGCTGTGGTGGCGCCTCGGCTTGCACCGGCTCAGGCGCAGCCGCCGTGGGTGGCTCGTTTTTGGAGGCGCAGGCGGCGAGGAGGAGCAGAGTGTTCATGCATTGAGTCTATGCGCTCTCACGGTCCAAGACTGTGTCGGCTTGTATCGCTCCCTTCGCGCTCTGCGGCGCAGGCTTCAGAGCATCAGTCCCCAGATGGGCTGTGTGACCCGCAGCATCAGGAACATCATGGCAGGCCCGCGCTTGCCCTTGGACCAGAGGAACTGGAACTGGCCAATGAGGAAAGGAGGGCTCAGGAATGCTGTGGCAACCGCCACGGACTCTTGGGCGTTGATGCGCTTGAGCTCCTCTTGGCTCATTCCACCCCGGTAGCTGCGCGTGCGTCCCTTCTCGATCCAGCTCTCTGCCTGTCTCTTATACACATCTCCGAGCCCACGAGACAGGCAGAAATCTCGT
>OJIV01000588.1_pt1 | contig 14601 bp, 13 predicted proteins | sample 1595861 | NCBI WGS metagenome assembly OJIV01 (sample SAMN05416883, study PRJEB24817) | seawater metagenome | isolation source: Sea water | place: Canada:Atlantic | collected 2013-11
CGAGATTTCTGCCTGTCTCGTGGGCTCGGAGATGTGTATAAGAGACAGCTCTGGGTGGACGGCGACAGCGATGGTTTTGGAGACCCCAACCGCAAAGAGAAGATCTGCCCAATGGACGGCTGGGTAGACAACAACGGGGACTGCAACGACGGCGACGGGGAGATCTACCCCAACGCCCCTGAGCTCTGCGACGACGCCGACCGGAACTGCGATGGGGACCCCTACGACAACCCCGACGACGGGCAGCTCTTCTACTTGGACAAGGACGGCGACGGATACGGCCGCAAGCAGGACTTCACCGAAGAGCTCTGTTTCGCTCCCTCCGGCTATGTCGCCAGCCCGGACGACTGCGACGACGACGACTTCGACGTAAACCCGGCTCAGACCTACTTCTTCGAGTACGCCAGCGTCAACGGCCTCTGGGACTACAACTGCGATGGCAGCGATGAGAAGGGCTACCCTCTCGACCCAGTGTGCGACGCCGACGACAACCTGGTGATCGACGGTTTCGTCTTCGGCCCTCCCAACTGCGGGAACGAGGCCCTCTTCGCCGACTACTGTTTCTTTGGCAGCGCTCTGGGTGGCTTTGACTACCGCGCCCAGCCCTGCCGATAACCCTCAGCCCTCGAGCAACATGACCCCCACCGCAGCCTGGACCGAGCTCCAGACCCGCTTGGCCGAGATCAACACCATCAGCCAGATCGCCAGCAACCTCTCCTGGGATCAGCAAGTCATGATGCCCACAGGTGGGGGAGCCGATCGGGGGAAGCAGCTCTCGATGCTCTCGGGCATGAGCCACGCACGCTGGAATGAGCCGGGTCTAGCAGAAGCCCTCGACGCTCTGTCCGGGAACGAGGCCAGTGATCTGCAGCGGGCCGCCGTGCGCAACACCAAGCGCCAGCACAAGCGCTCCACCGCCATGCCAAAGGAGCTGGTCCAGGCCATGTCCGAGGCACGCAGCGCGGCCTTCCCAGCCTGGGCTGCGGCCAAGGAGTCCCAGGACTACCCCGGCTTTGTGCCCCACTTGGAGAAGCTGGTCGCCCTGACCCGCGAGGAAGTGGCCGTGCTCCAGGAGCCCGGTCAGGACCCCTACGATGTGTTGCTCGAGCCCTACGACCCCGGCTCCACCAGCGCCAGCCTGGACCCCATGTTCGAACGCCTGGGCACCGAGCTCTCCAGCTTCCTCCAGGCCATCCAAGGCAAGCCTGCCCCCGGTGAGCGTCCCAAGGGCCCCTTCGCCATCGCACCCCAGCAGGCTCTGCACGAGTCTCTGGTGCCCGCCCTGGGCTACGACATGGAGCGCGGCCGCTTGGACGAGAGCGAGCATCCCTTCACCATCGGCATGGGCTACGGCGACACCCGGATCACCACCCACTACTACGAGAATGACCTGCTCCCAGGCCTGGGTGGCACCATCCACGAGACCGGCCACGGCCTCTACGAGCAAGGCCTGCCCAAGGAGCTGCGCGGCACCGGCGCTGGGCAAGCTGCGGGCATGGGCCTGCACGAGAGCCAGTCCCGCTTTTGGGAGAACTTCATCGGGCGCAGCAGGCAGTTCTCTGAGTGGCTGGCCCCGCAGATCAACGCGCACATGGGGACCTCTCTGACGGGACCCGGTCTCTACGCGGCCTCCAACGGCGTAAAGCCCAGCTTGATCCGGATCTTCGCTGACGAGGTCACCTACAACCTCCACATCGTCATCCGCTACCAGTTGGAGCGCCAGCTCTTCAGCGGCCAGATCGAGGTCTCCCATCTGGACCAGGCCTGGGCCGATGCTTACGAGCAGAAGCTGGGTGTTCGTCCGGCACACGTGGGCGAAGGCGTCTTGCAGGACGTGCACTGGCCCCAGGCCTACTACGGCTACTTCCCCAGCTACACCCTGGGCAACCTCTACGCCTCCAGCCTGGTCAAGGCTCTGGAGAAGGCCCGTCCACAGATGTGGGCAGAGGTACAGAAGGGCGAGTTCGCCGGCATCCTGAGCTGGCTGCGCGAGAACGTGCACCAGAAAGCCCACCTGATGGACGCCCCGGACATCGTGAACGCCGCATGCGGCGGTCAGCAGGACCACGTGGCCGATTTTGTAGACCACATCTGGGCCCGTCACGGCGCGCTCTACGGTGTGTCTCGCTGAGTTTTCTGAGCGTTTTTTTGGGGGGCTGTCGAAAGGGCCAACCCAGGCCCGTCTGGGAAGGTGAGGCAGCCAGTCAGGCCGCCAAGATTCCAAAGAGGTTCCCCATGAAAGTGATGATGCTCATCCAAGAGTCCGCCGAAGATTTCTCCGCCCGTGGCAGCGAGGGCCCCGCCGCCCAGGCCTACTGGCAGCTCTGGCAGGACTACTCTGCAGCGGTCAACGACAAGGTTGTCGCGGGCAACATCCTGGACCACAGCAACAAGGCCGTCACCATCCGCTTTGAGGGGGGCGAGCGCCAAGTCCAGGACGGGCCCTACGCCGACTCCAAGGAGATTCTGGGCGGCTACATGATCTTCGAGGTGGAGAGCATGGACGAGGCCTTGGAGCTGGCCAGCACCTGCCCTTGCTTGCCCAAGGGTGCCCTTGAGCTGCGCCCCTTGGTTGAGATGAGCTGAGTGACGGGCCCCCTGGCAGAGGGCACAGCCCTGGCCGTCGAGCGTGTGGCCCGCGAGAGCTACGGACGCTTGGTGGCCTGGCTGGCTGCCCACTGCGGGGATCTGGCCCTGGCCGAGGACGCCATGGGGGATGCCCTCTCGGCGGCCTTGAGCACCTGGCCCGAGCAAGGGGTGCCCAGCGACCCCCAGGCTTGGCTGCTCACGGCGGCCCGACGTCGCGTCATTGACCGGGTGCGGCGACAGCAGACCCGTGACCACGGCATGGACCGCTTGCGGCAACAGGCCGAAGAGATCCAGACCTCGAGCTTGGGGGGTGGCCTGGTCGATCGGCGCTTGGAGCTGCTCTTTGTCTGTGCCCACCCGGAGATCGACGCCCAGATCCGCACCCCCCTGATGCTGCAGACCGTGCTGGGACTGAGCGCCCAACGCATCGGAAGCGCCTTCCTGCTCTCCCCCACTACCCTGGGCCAACGCCTGGTTCGCGCCAAGCGGCGCATTCAAGAACTGGGCCTGAGCATGGAGCTGCCGGCCCCAAGGGAACTCCAAGAGCGCCTGACCTTTGTCCTCGAGGCCATCTACGCCGCCTTTGGCACCCACTGGGACCACCAGCAGCAAGGCACCTTGGATCGAGAGGCCCTCTGGCTCGCCAGCCTGCTCGCCACCCACCTGCCCCAGAGCGCCGAGGCCAAGGGCCTGTATGCGCTCATCCTCTTCTGCAGCGCCCGTCAGGAGGCGAGGAGGACCTCCGCCGGAGACTTTGTCCCCTTGCACCAGCAGGACACCGCTCTGTGGAATCACGAACAGATCGCCACAGCCGAGGCCACCGTGCGCCAAGCCGCCGCCCTGCGCCAACCTGGCCCCTTCCAGCTCGAAGCCGCTATCCAGTCCGTCCACGCCCACCGGCACATCAGCGGCCAGACCAATCACCGGGCCATCCTCACCCTCTACCGTGGCCTGGCCCGCATGGCGCCCAGCTTGGGGGCCCACATCGGAATGGCCGCCAGCTTCCAGCAGCTCGGCCGCGCCAGCGAGGGTCTCGAGGTCTTGGACCAGCTGCCCAAAGAGCGGGTTGTTCGCCATCAACCTTATTGGGCGGTGCGCGCTCACCTGCTGCGGGACGCCGGCCAAGAAGAGCTGGCGCAAGCGGCCTTTGGGCAGGCCATCGCACTGTGCAGTGACCCAGCGGTTCAGCGCTGGCTACGACAGGTTCAAGCTGGCGTTTAGAGCCCTGGAGTCCAGGCGCTCAGAGCCCAGGAGTCCAGCCAAAGAGCTCGAGCACCGCCGCGTAGAAAGCGATGGGCAGAATCAAACCCAGCGCAGAGCCCACCAAGTAGTCCCGCGTCTTCATGCCGCTCAGGGCCAAGGCGTAGGTGACCGGCGGGCTGGCGATGGTCACAGCGCGCAGCAGAAAGACCACCAGAATCGGGCGTTCCTCCAGGCGGTTGAGCAGCTTGCGAATCCAAGGCTTTTGGACCTCTTGGGCCGCATCTCCCCCCGCGCGCTTCACCACGGCGTAGACCACCACGGTCGCCGCGAAGGACGCCATCCAGGCATAGAGGCTGCCCAGGAGCGCTCCCCAAGTCGCCTGAGAGAGCAGAATGAAGGGCAGGGCCGGCACCTGCACGAAGTTGGAGCCCACCGTCAGGGCAATGACCAGCAGTGGACCCCATGGACCCGCAGCTTGAACGCGCTCTCGAAGGGCCTCGGGCTCGAACTGCTCCAGCAGGCCTGTGGCCCAGGCCGCCAAAAAGAGCGAGACCAGAACACCCGCCAGGATGCCCAGGCGGACTTTGGTGCTCAGAGCCTTGGCCCCCTGGGGAGCCAGGTCGGTGGCCTCGGACTCAGGGGCAGGTTTCAGCAATCAGCCCCTCGCAGGTGCCCACGCAGTATTGGTTGATCACACCCGTCTCCAAGAAGTCCCGCAGCTGCTCGTGGGCGGCTGGCTCCTTGCGCGGGCAGTCATGGGTGTCGCCTTCCTTCTCCGGGGGGATGTTCTCCACGGGCTCGGTGGAGCCATCGGCGTAGTACCACTCCACAAAGCCGGAGCCCGTAAAGCCGCCTTCCTTCTCCTCAATCCCCCAAACGGGCCGGGTCTCCGGGGCGATGCTGTTGGCGCCAAAGGAGCGGGCCAAAACCTGGCCACCCAAGGTCGTCACCTGGGCATCGCCGATGCCGTTTTGGATGAGCACCTGCTTGGCCACCTCGCCCTCGAAGGGCTCTTGGTTCAAGGCGCGGGTCCAGCCGCTTCCCTCGGAGACATCCCAGAGGGTCTGCATCAAGGTCAGGGTCAGGGAGATGTCGATCTGGTCGGGGAACTTGGCCTTGAAGATCAGGAAGAAGGGGTCAAAGTCGGCAGAGCGCGAGAGCAGCAGGGTGTAGGGCCCGCCGGCTACGCCGAAGACCGCGCGCTCGAGCTGGCCGGACATGCCCACGTAGGCTGGGCCCAAGATGCCGCCCTGAGAGTTGCCGTAGTAGGTGACCCGGTCTGGGTCGATCAGCGAGGCGCCATCCACCGAGAGGGCCTCGTCCTGGCCCAGGTCGCCACGAACGGCCCTCAGGGCCATGTCCATCTGCACAAAGCCCTGCATGGAGCGCTCAGGCAGCATGGCGAACTCCCCTGGCTCCAGGGCCAGCATCAGAGTGACGTCCTTGACGTCGGACTCCGACATGCCCACCCAGTCGCTGGCGATGACCACCCACTTGTAGTCGTTGGCCATCTGGGACAGGTAGCCGGTGCGTGCCTCGCCCAAGTCGCCGAAGAGCCCGTGGCCGTACTGCACCACCATCGCCGGTTCAGGGTCCGCGAGCAGGCTGCAGGGAATGCGAACCATCATCTGCGCGGTGGTCTCGCCGTTGTAGAAGGGCTGGCCGTTCTCGTCCCGGGTCAGGAAGGTCCCTGGGTCCTCGGACTCGGTGTACATCGGCACCGTCAGGTCCACGTAGACCGTGCGGCCGATGGTGGCGCCGCCCTCGCAGTCCCCCTCTTCGATCTCCGTGACCGTGTAGGCCGGACCAGAGGCCCCCACCCGCTCCGTTGCGTCGTCGCGCATCCACATCACGCGGCCTAGGGAGTTCTCCTTGGAGAGGGTCACAAAGTCCCAGGCCAGCTGCAGCTCCGAGCGCTCCCAGCCGGCGCCTTCCAAGACCGGGAAGATCTCATCGTCAAAGTGGCCTCGACGGCCTTCCACATCCCAGGTGTCCGTCTCGGTGCCATCCCGAAGCGCCGCAAAAGCGTCCGAGACATCCACATCCCCTCCGCTCTGCTTCTTCAGGTTGCGGATGCCCACCACATAGCGGGCGCCGTGCTCCATCGGCTCCATCGGCCGGATCATCAGCAGCCGTTGGGTGGCGGTCTCGCCGGAGACGTCCACTTCGGCAAAGAACGGCACAAGCTCGCCGGTCTCTGCGTTGATCAGGGCGATGGGAGAATCGTCCGCAAGCGAGGCCGCGATGTTCTCGTGTCCGGGCAGGTCGCTGGGATCCAGATCCGGAAAGAAGGTCACCACGGGACTGAGGGTGGAGAAGCCGTCCTTCTCGTTCCAATGCCGCGGGCTCATCTGGTAGTCATCGCGGTTCTCGGGCATCGCATGTTCAGCGATGTTCACCTTCCAACCTGAGACCTGGTCCGCATCTTCCACCATGTGGTAGGTGCTCGGGAAGGGCAACAGGCAGCGCGTCTCGTCCAGTGGATCGCAGCCTGTGAAGACCTCTTCAATGGGCTCGGTCTTGGTGCAGGCCATCAGTGCGAGCAGCGAGAGCATGGGCATCTCCGTGGGGTTTGGCGCACATTAGCCCTATGACCGCCCCATGCAAAGGGTTCAAGGGCCGGAAAAGCGCCCCTTGTGCACCAACCCTGGATGCCGACACTGCATCAGGATAGCCGGGCGACCACTCCTGGAGTTGAGCGCCATGTCCTTGCAAGCTGGAATCGTCGGCCTTCCCAATGTCGGCAAGAGCACCCTGTTCAACGCCCTGACTTCGGCGGGCGCAGACTCGGCCAACTACCCCTTCTGCACCATCGAGCCCAACACCGGCGTGGTGCCCGTTCCCGACCCCCGTCTGGACCGCATCCACAAGCACATCCCCACCGACCGGGTCTTGCCGGCCGTCGTGGAGATCCTGGACATCGCCGGCCTGGTGCGCGGCGCCAGCCAGGGTGAAGGTCTGGGCAACCAGTTCCTGGGCCACATTCGCTCCGTGGACGCCATCCTGCATGTCGTGCGCTGCTTTGATGATGCAGACATCACCCACGTCGAGGACACCGTTGACCCCATTCGGGACATCGAGACCATCGACACCGAGCTCATCCTGGCCGACATGGCCAGCATGGACAAGCGCCGGGAGCGCGTGCGCAAGCTGGCCCGCGCCGGCGACAAGGACGCCAAGGTCACCCTGGCCATCTTCGACAAGCTCGGTGCCCTGCTGGACTCCGGCAAGCCTGCCCGTGCCGGTGACTGGGACGAGCAAGAGCTTCCCGTCGTCATGGGCGCCCAGCTCATTACTGCAAAGCCGGTTCTCTTCGTCTGCAACGTGGACGAGGACGGCTACGAGGGCAACGACTACACCAAGCTCGTCAGCGCCCATGCCGAGTCCGTCAACGCCGGTGTGGTCATCATCTCCGGCCGTGTCGAGAGCGAGATCAGCGAGCTGGAGGACCCCGAGGAGCGCGAAGAGTTCCTCAAGGACGTAGGTCTGGAAGAGCCTGGTCTGGCCATCCTGGCCCGCGAGGCCTACGCCTTGCTCGGCCTGCGCACCTACTTCACAGCCGGCAAGAAAGAGATTCGCGCCTGGACCATCCACGAAGGCGACAAGGCTCCTGCAGCCGCTGGCGTCATCCACGGTGACTTTGAGCGCGGTTTCATTCGTGCCGAGGTCTACTCGGTGGACGATTTGGACGAGTACCACAACGAGGCTGCGCTCAAGAGCGCCGGCAAGTTGCGGGTTGAAGGGAAGGAGTACGTGGTGCAGGACGGGGATGTGATGCACTTCCGGTTCAATGTCTGAATCGATCACTGTTCAAGCTGCGTCCGCAGCTGAAGCACCTGACGTTCCCCCGACACGTCTGGGCTCGAAGCCACTGCTTCGAGCGTTTACGGCACCTGACCGGTCTGCAGACAGCGCCCGCGCGGCTCGTCCGCTTCGTGCAGAACGACATCCGAGTGCAGGAACCCCGCCGCCTCCGCCGATGCTGTCACCTTCGCTGCCGTGCGTTCCATCATTCCGGATTCGAACTCGGTCAGGACAGTCTCCCTCAAGCCCACCTCCTTCCATCGGGAGGAAGGAGACCTTCTGGAGATTGCCCGAGCGAGGGCCAGGGCGTCCAATAGGGCCTGGTTCGCACCCTGGCCTTTGAAGGGGCTCATGGGATGGGCTGCATCCCCGATAAGGGTCACAGGCCCTGCGTTTGCGAGCATGCCCGGCTCGAGCAGGGATCTGTCGTACACGGGGTATCCGGTGATCTCGGCTTCCTGCGTCGCCGCCAAGATTTGTGGAATGGGATCGTGCCATGGGCATCTGCGCAGGGCTTCCTCCTTGAGTGAGGGAGCCCCCTCTAGACTCAAGGCCCGAGCCTCCCCTTCCGGTATGGGAACGCTGAACTGCCACATGATCGAGTCGTGATCGTACGGCATCATATACATCCGCTCGTGGCCATTGGCGCTTTGGAACACCGTGGCGGAGTCCAGCAGCGTTCGATCAACACCTTCGATCCGTTCCAATGGACAGATCCCAAGAATCACAATGCAACCCAAGTAGGAGAGCGGAGAGACGTCTTCACCAATCACCCTTCTTCGAACCGTACTGCGAATCCCATCCGCTCCCACCAGCAGATCAGCGTGGGCCCTCTTCGTCGCACCGTCGACGTCGAAACTCAAGTCCACTCCGTCGACGCCACACTCCTGAAACCCCACCAGTCGGTGCCCCCACTGCACCATGTCCTGACCGCCAAGCTGTTCAAGCAGCGCCAAGCGTAGGGACTGTCGGGCGACGTGGATGTTCGTGCGCTTCGGCGAGAGCAGTACTTTGGACTCAGGTAGGTCCCGAATGCCCCAGTCCGCGACCACCCTTCCTTCGGTCGTGTGAACCACATGCCGGGTCGACACCACGCCACCCTCCAAAGAAGAGATCCCCAGTCCCTTGATCGCAGAGCTCGCTTGTTGCAGCGTGAGTCCATACCCCTGAGAACGGGCATCGAAGCCAAGGTCGCGCTCATAGAGAGTGAACGGGAGCCCCCGATGCAGGCAAGCCACAGCTAGCGCCGCCCCGCCGATTCCACCCCCGACGATCGCAACGTGGGGGTAGTCGTCGTTGGGTGGAGGCACCGACGCTGAAGGGAGAAGGCCTGAGCCCTTGCACTTCGCGCAGCCAGCCAGATGCCCCTTAGGGGGAACGGGAGGCACCCCTTGGCGCCCTGCCTCGACAAAGTGATTCAACGCCCTCTGGTAGCGGAGTCGTGTCTTCTTTCGGATGTTCTTCCGTAGCTTTCCCTGACCCCGGCACACCGGGCAGCTTGTCCAGTGACCCTTGAGCATGCACGGAAGCTAAGCCGTTCTTGCCCACGCGGAAAGTGCGATTGAAGACGCCTTCGAGCCAACCCCGCACTCCCCTGACCGCCAACAGTGCAGCGTGTCGTCGGGGCCGTCGTCCCCCATTTGCCATGGCAGCACCAATCCTGGCCGAGACGGACCTATTGCTCACAGTTCCCTCCGTGGTCCTGCGGGGCGCAGCGGACGCATACGGTCTCGAACGTCACGAGGTGCCCTTCGATCTTCCGCCGATGGGCCTCTCAGTGTTCCGCAGTGCAGCGGCGGGCGACGAACCTGGAGTTCATTGGTTCTTGTACCGAATACTCGCAGCGACTTCAAGCTTGGGGGACGTCGCATCCTGACGTGATCTCTCGAGCGCAGGTTGCGACAGCAACCCGTGCCCTTGGTCGACGCGTATCAATGCTTTAACAGGCGTTATTCACCCCTACGACAGAAGCCCGATGCCGCCTTGGCCCTGAGTCCCGACTACGCCGTGGCCGGCCTACAAGACGGCAGCGTTCGCGTATTGGACGCCCAAGACGGAACGGAGTTGGCCCGCATCACGGCGCACCAACGGCGGGTCAGCGATCTCCTCTTGGACGGCGACACCCTGGCCAGCGCCTCCTGGGATGGCTGGGTCCACCGAATGGATCTCTCCGTTCTGCACACCGAGACAGACGCACTGAAGAAGGCCATTGAGCGGAGCTGGGGGCCGCTCTGAGAAGCGCTCAGAGCCCCTCCAGGTACTCCACCACGAGCTCCACCCCCGCGTCATGCCGCAAGGTGGTCCCCAGAAAGGGCATCTCCCCCTCCTCCAGCTGGCGGGTAAGGCTGTCGGCCTCCTCCTCGATGGCGGTCTCGGCCAGAGGGGTGCTGTAGCGCAAGTCAAAGCGGCGCTCGGAAGACTCCTCCCACCCCCCCGGGCTGTGGCAGTGGGCACAGTTGATGTCCAAGTAGGCCCGCGCCCGGTCCTCCAGCGCCACGTCCACATCCTTGTAGTTCGGGATCGACGGCGCCTGGCTCCAGGCCCCCGGCTCCAGCACCCCCTGCGCCTCCAGGTACTGCAGCTGCTCAACCGCCTCGCCGTCCCGGGAGACCACGCGGTTGAGGTTGCGCACCGTGGGTCCGATGTAGGCCGCGGCGCCGTCTACCTGGTGACAGGTCACACACTCCCCTTCGTGGGGTACGCCGTAGTCCGTGGACCAATCGCTGCCGCCTGCATCGCGCCAGGCGACTTGTAGGGTGGTGCCATCCAAGAGCAGCTCGGCGTCGGTCTGCTCGGCGTTCCAGAGATAGGTCGCCACGTTCCAGTCCCCGGCCGTCTTGACCAGCAAGCGCGTCTCCAAGATGCGGCGGGCGGACTCAGGCGCCGCCATGTCCTCGGGGTAGTAGAAGGTCTTGACCATGACGCTGCCTTCGGGAAAGACCAGGCGACCATCGCCCCCTTCCTGGATCAAGCTGCCCTCTGGCACCCGCAACAGGCGCTGCTTGTAGGCCTGGTCGGTGTACAGCTCAGAGGAGAGCTCGTAAGGGAGGACCCCGTCCGCGGGCGCCAGCTCAGCCGCTGGCTCTTGATACAAGCCGTAGTCCGAGAGCATTGGCGCAAAGGCCTCGGACCGGGGAATCTCAAAGTCGAGGTCATAGGGGTCCGCTTCCGCTCTCCGACCGCAAGCAGAGAGCCCGGCCAACAAGACCCATGAGACACCGTACATTCGCTCTCCTTCCGCTCAGGCACTTCATCGAAGCATGCCACCGGGGACACCCACAAGGTAGCCACCCGAAGTCCAGAGCCACCGGCACCCTTACAGTTCTTTAGACTTCTGGGAGCGCAGCGCGGGTAAGACTGTAACGAGCCCCAGGAAGCCCATGAACATCCTCGTTGTGGAAGACGACGCCCGCACGGCGCAGCTGCTCAAGGAGCTCCTTGGGGTGGCCCCCAACCACGTCACCTGCGTGCCCACCGGTGAGCAGGGCCTGGCACATCTGCGCGCTGGCGTAGTCGACCTGGTGGTCTTGGATGTGATGCTGCCAGGACGCGACGGCACCTCGATCTGCGCCGAGATCCGCAGCTTCTCCCAAGTCCGCGTCCTGATGCTCTCCGCCAGAGGCGCACCCGGAGACCGGGTGGACGGGCTGCGTCTGGGGGCCGATGACTACCTGGCCAAGCCCTTCCACGCCGAGGAGCTGGTGGCGCGGGTCGAAGCCCTCCTGCGCCGCGGCACACTGGCCACCCAGCCCAGCACGGCCCTTCAGGTGGGCAGCCTGCGCCTGGATCCCCACGCCCGCTCCGTGCACGTGGACGGCCAAGCGCTCTCCCTCACGGGCGCCGAGTTTGACATCCTGCGGGCCCTCGCCGAGCGCGCGGGCCGTGTGGTGTCTCGAGATCGCCTGATGGAGCTGGCACGCGGTGCAGAGTTCACCGCCTTTGACCGAGCCATCGACGTGCACATCAGCAACATCCGCAGGAAGCTTGGGGACCCACCGCGCTCCCCGAGGTGGATCAGAACCATTCGAGGCGTGGGCTACCAGCTATTGAACTCGACGGACACCCCGTGAACCGCGGGATCCGCCGCCTGTTGGGCATCAGCACCACCGTTGGCATCACTCTGCTGCTGACCTGGATCGCCGTACAAGGGCTGATCATTCGACCGGCAATCGGCGACCGAGAGCGGGCTCGGGTCTCCGAAGCCATCGAGGCCGCCGAGCTGATGCGTGGGGGCATGGGCAAGCACGCCGTCGAGGACCTGCGGGGCATCGACCTGAGGCTCTATTCGGGGGATCCCGAGCAGCCCCCACCGGGCCCCGACTGGGTGCGCGAGGCGACGACCCAAGGGATCGTCTGGAAGCGCCCTGGCGGCAAATACGAGATCGCAGCGTGGAACGGCACCCAATGGGCGGTGCTCCACGAGGATCTGCCCGTGGCCACAACCCTCACTTTGGCGCTGTTGGCCGCCGGGATCCCCGTCATCATGCTGATGTTTGGCCTGGGCCAGCGGGCCGGTCGACACCAGGCGGCCGCCGAGCGGGGCCTGGCCCGGATCGCCGCGGGCCACCTCTCCGAGCGCCTAGACGAGGCCCAAGGGTCCTCGGAGACCCGCCGGGTGGCGGTGACCGTGAACCGCATGGCCGCCAAGATGCAGGCCCTGATGGCCTCGGATCGACAGCGCATGGCGGGTCTGTCCCACGAGCTGCGCACGCCTCTGACGCGCATCCGACTGGAGCTGGGCATGGCCCGGCGCGAGGGGGCATCGCCTGAGCGTCTGGCCCGGGTCGAGCAGGACATCGAGCGCTTCGACGCCATGCTCACGGAGATGCTGGAGCTCTCCCAGCTGGAGCTTGCGGGAGCGGAGAGCATGCGCGCGGAGGTGGTCGATCTGGCCGGGCTGGTCGAGCTGGTCCTGGACGAGGAGCGCTGGCCGGAGGTCCAGCTTCGTGGCAGCGGAACCGCCTACGCCGACCCCAAGCTGGTCGCTCGCCTGGTGCGCAACCTGCTTCGAAACAGTGCACAGCATGCCCCTGGAGCGGCGCGCTGGGTAGAGGTCAGCGAGGACACGCTCCTCATCGCAGACGACGGCCCGGGCATGCGCTTGCCCTCCGAGGTGGACCCCAGAAAGGCCTTTCAGCGCGGCGAGGACTCCAAAGGCCACGGCTTGGGTCTGGCCATCGTCTCGCAGATCGCACAGCTGCACGACGCTGCCTTGCACTTCTCAGCGTCACCAGGCCTGGAGGTGAAGGTCCGCTTCCCACCCCAAGCGCAAACGCCCTCCTGACATTCCTACTCCGGATGCTCCGCTGAGCTGCGCTAACCAATCAAGGTCAACAAACGCTGCAACCAGGACACCGGCAACCAGCCCCCCAGGCTGATCAGCCACCGGATCCGCTTGGGAAACATGTGCCGCTGCTTCCCCACTTCCATGGCCCAGGCCATCTCGCGCACGGCCCTCTCTTTGGTGATGATGAGGGCCTTCACTGGGACATCCTCAGGGTTGAGCCCGTCGGTGTAGGCAAAGCCTGGGTACAGGGTCACAAAGCGCAAGGGCGTATGGGCCAGCTCTACCCGGCAGCTGTCGAAGAGAATGCGGGTCGCTGCCTTGGAGGCACTGTAGGGGCCGCTCTTTGGAAGGCCGAAGAACCCGGCCGGTGAGCTGGTGGTCGCGATGGTGCCGCCAACGTCCTTCATGTGGGCGATGAGCGGGCAGAGGAAGTTGACCACCGTGTCGAAGTTGACCCGCATCTCCCAGGTCACCGCCTCGCTCGTGGTCTCGCCCATCACCTGAGCAGCGCCTCCCCCGGCATTGAGCAGGGCAACGTCCACCCGACCAAAGGTCTCGATGGCTCTGTCCAGCACCCGCTGCACCTGCACGGGATCGGTGGCATCGGCCGGTACAATCTCGCAGCGCACACCCAGGGCCTCGACCTCTTCCTTGAGTGTCTCGAGTAGGGGAACCCGGCGGGCGGTGGCCACGATGTGGGCCCCATTGGCCGCGGCATGAAGGGCCACCCCACGGCCAAGACCGGAGGATGCGCCCGTGATGAGAACGGTCTTGCCTTGCCAGAACATGCTGCACCTCAGGGTCCGAGTCTATCGGCACAGGGGCCGTCAGCGAGACCTTCGGTGCTCATTCACAAAGGCAAGCAGCGCCCCGTAGACAACAGACCGATCCATGATCCCTCCCGTGGCAAGCATGCCGCGCAGCCCCTTGTGCTGGCTCTCATCCATGAACTCAAGATTCGCCCAGTCCATCGCCCAGCCCTCGAAGAAGCGCCCCTCGACTGACCCCTCCGACACCAGCGTGTACTCATCGTGACGAGGGTCCTTCGCGATGTTCGCGAGGAGGGAAGCGATGGATGACTTGGGCCCCTCCAACACCTGCGCGAAGTAGCCGGCGTCGTACACAAGCAGCCCCGAGATGCCGTGCTCCTTGTTCCGAATCCTTGCGCCCGCCAGCAGGTCTGCGAGCTCGCCTCTCGTCATGCGATGGCGCGCGCGGGACAGGTACATGATCCGCTCAAGGTTCTCGCTCATCTCAACTCCGCAGCCTGCCGGGGAAGTGTACGCGATTCCAGCAGGCGGCCATCCCCTTAGGAGCCGGCAATCGAAGCGCCGATCGCTCGGAAGGAAGCGGATACTGTCCTCCGGCACCCTCGGAGCACACCCCATGCCCACCATCGAGACCAGCCCCGGCCAGCACCTGTACTACGAGGCCCAAGGCACGGGAGAACGCACGGCCATGTTCTCCCACAGCTACGTCTGCGACGGGCGCCAGTTCGAAGCCCAGGCCCAGGCCCTGCGCGAGGCCGGCTGGCGGACCCTCGTCTACGACCACCGAGACCACGGCCGCTCCGGCGCTGCCACTGGCCCCTACGCATTGGAAGACCTGGTTCAGGACGGCCTGTCCGTGCTGGACCAGCTCGGCGGCGAGGGCCCGGTGGACTGGATCGGTTTGAGTACCGGTGGCTTTGTGGGGATGCGCATCGCGGCCCGCCACCC
>OJIV01000592.1_pt1 | contig 14520 bp, 7 predicted proteins | sample 1595861 | NCBI WGS metagenome assembly OJIV01 (sample SAMN05416883, study PRJEB24817) | seawater metagenome | isolation source: Sea water | place: Canada:Atlantic | collected 2013-11
TCTACACACTGCATATCGTCGGCAGCGTCAGATGTGTATAAGAGACAGGGTGTGGACTGGGCCTGCGGCTCCATTCGCTACTCCGGTCACGGCGGCAGCGACTATGGCGGCGGCTCCTGGGCTGGCATGGACGCTGGCCGTGACATCGTCTCCGCCCGTGAAGGGACGGTCATCGTCACCAACGATGGCGAGTTCGATGAATGCTCCACAGCAGACTGTGCGGGGGGCTACGGCTACGGCAACTACGTCAAGATCCAGCATCCCGACGGCAGCACAACCACCTACGGTCACCTCTCCAAGTGGTCCGTCGCGGTCTCTGTAGGCCAGAGCGTTGACTGTGGCACGTACTTGGGTCTGATGGGCAGCTCCGGATACTCCACCGGACCCCACCTACACTTCGAGGCGCGCTACTCCAGCGGCACCAAGCGGGACCCCTTCGACGGCTCCTGCCACAGCGCCAGCACCTGGTGGATCTCCCAGGGCTCCTACGGTGGACTGCCTGGCAAGTCCTGCCCGGTAAACGACGCAGACGGCGACGGATACAACGCCGACCAAGACTGTGACGACGGCAATCGGAACGTGCACCCTGGCGCGACGGAGATCTGTGACGACGGCATCGACAACGACTGTACTGGTGGAGATGCCAAGGCCCGCACTCTGTACCAGGACACCGACGGCGACGGATACGGCAGCAGCTCAGTCTCTGTGTGTGGATCGGCCTCCTCCTCACAGGTCTCCACCCCCGGAGACTGTGACGACACGCAGCCCTCTGTGAACCCTGGCGCAGCCGAGGTCTGTGATGGCCTGGACAACAACTGCAACACAGAGATCGACGAGGGCAATCCGCCCATGGCCGCTGGCGCCAGCGCCCCCTTCGCCGCCGCGCTCATCGACCGTGGCGGCCCCGGCGTCCTGAGCCCGGAGGACCAGGGACAGTCTTGGTTCGTGTTCGAGAACGTCGGCACCGAGACCTGGCCACAAGGCGGCATGTGGCTGCGCAGCGGCCTGGAGAGTGAAGAGAGCGCCCTCCGGGACAGCTCCTGGCCAGCCTGGGACGTCGCGGCCGTCTCCCCCAAGGAAGTCGCGCCGGGTCAGAGCGCCTCCTTTGTAGCGACCTGGCAAGCTCCAAGCGAGAGCGGCCCGGTCTCCGAGCGCTTCTACCTCTCACAATCCAACGGGACCGCCGTGCGCTGTCCTGGTGGGGAGCTGATGGTGGACTTGGACGTCCGCGTGGGCCCCAGCTTCCTGAGTGCAGACCCGGAGTCCGAAGAGCGACTGGGGTGCGCCACAGGTCCCGGCGGCGGTCTGCTCATGGCCCTGCTCGCGCTGCTGGCCTGCAAGGGTCGAGGCGCCGAGGAAGAGGAGGAGCCCGACAACTCCCCCATCGATGAGATGCGCTTCGTAGACTTGGGAAGCTCTGTGTTCGGTGCACCGCCCGCATCGCGGCTGGCGGTACTTCATACGGACCTGGACGGTCCCACAGTCTTGGAGACCTCCACCCTGGGGATCTTCGCCCTGCGTGACGGCCAAGCACCGCAGCGTCTGAGTGATGTGCGCGATGGCAGACAGATCCACGAGCTCTCCCCAGGCGTCTTCCTGGTCCTGGCCAACACCGCCCTGTACCGCCTGGAAGTAGACGGGGAGACGGTCGACCAGCTCACCATCGCCAACGGTGCCCCCCGCGAGATGGTTGTGGGCGACCTGGACGAGGACGGCAACCCCGACATCATCTTGCGCCACGCCGGCTGGGGTGAGACACAGACCGAGGCCGGTCTGCTCGTCCTGACCTCCAACGACGAGGGGGAGCTGAACGCCCTCGAGAGCGGCTTGCCCGCAACTCTGGTGGGCATCGGAGGTTTGGGCCTGGGACAGCTCTCCGGAGACGAGGCCCTGGACCTGTTCGTGTCCGGCGACAACATCCCTGACCGACTGTATCAGGGCGATGGAGAGGGACACTTCCTCCTCGCTGCCCCGGACATGCTGCCCGACCTGGAGTCTCCTGGCAGCCGTCGCCCAGTCCTTGCCGACCTAGACGACGATGGTGACACAGACTTGTTCATCCCCACCACCGGCCAAGACCGACTGCTGCTCAAGCAGGGCGGCGTGTTCATCGAGGACGGTGCCTACGCGCTGGTCCAGCAAGAGCGCTCCGGCCGCAGAGCGGCAGTGGGCGACATCGATAGAGACGGAAACATCGACATCGTTGTCGCATATACAGACGGACTGGGCATCTACAAGGGCGATGGCCAAGGAAGGTGGTTCGACTACTCCAGCGCATACCCCGGTTCCGACCTGCTCAGCTACCACGTCGAGCTCTCCGACATCGACGACGATGAGGACCTGGACATCCTGGTCGCGCGCGGCGACCGCCAGCCTCTAGGCGTGCTGGTCAACTGGCACCCTTGGGCCTGGGACGACGAAGATCAAGACGGCGTGCCAGATGGCGAAGACATCTGCCCGGAGGACGCGGACGCCGCCCAATCCAACACAGATGCCTGGGCCTACGGATGCATCGGCAGCGCCGCCTGCCAGACCCGACACGGATGCAAGCTGCTGGACGGCGGCTCGCTGCTCGCCTGCTCCGATGCCCGGACCTGGGTGAGCGCCCGAGAGCGCTGTCAAGGTTTGGGTGGCGACCTGGTCGTGCCCGGCAGCCGCGCCGAACAGAACGTCTTGGCCGAGGGCTACGCCGGCTGGATCGGACTGAGCGACTCCGCCGCCGAGGGCAGCTGGGTCTGGGTGAGCGGCTCCGCACTGGGCAGCACATCTTGGGCCGAGGGCGAACCCAATGACTCAGGCGGCGTAGAAGACTGCGCCGAGCTGCGCACGGACGGACTGTGGAACGACAGAGACTGCGCCTCGGCGCTCTCCTACATCTGTGAGGTCACAGCCCCATCAGAGCCCGACCCCGGCGATGCCTGTGACGTGTGCCCCAGCGTCTACGACCCCGAGCAGCTCGACAGCGACGGCGACGGTGTGGGTGACGCATGTATCTGATCTGGATGCTGGCCTGCTCCGGCGAGATTCTGGAGATCGACCCGGATGAGGGCTCCGCCCGCGGCGGCCAAGAGGTTCGGATCAGCGGCAAGCGCCTGGACACAGATGTGGCCCTGTACTTCGGCGAGCGCAAAGCCTTCACCCAAGCCTCTGGAAAGGACCTGTTGGCCACGGTGCCACCGGGCTTCGCCGGCCTGGTGGACCTGACCTTGTCAAAAGGCCTGGGTCTGGAAGATGCATACATGTATCAAGCTCTGGAGCTCAGCTTCCTGCAGGCGGCTCCTCACTATCTGCCTGAGTCCCAAGACATCTTGGCCGGCGTCTCCGCGCAGCTGAATGACGATGGCGCACAAGATGCCGCTGTCCTTCTCGCAGATGGGCGCGTGCAGCTCTGGCTGGCATCGGGCGAAGGGGCTCTGAGCGCCGAGGACCCCGTCGTCGGCCCGAGCACCGCCATACATGCAACAGATCTGAACGGCGACGGCATCGACGAGGTCATCGTGGGCGCCAACACAGGCGAGTGGCCAAGGGTCGTCGCTGGCTCCGTCCTCCCTTGGGCCGGAGGACACGTCTCAGCCATCGGCAGCGCCGATCTGGACGGAGACGGTCTGCCAGAGTTGCTCTTCATCGAGAGCGGCGTGGGCTTGCGCGTGCTCTGGAATGCCAGCGAGGGCGGAGAAGTCCGAATGCAGGTGGTACGAGCTGAGGCGGAGATCTTGCCAGGCTCCTGTCCAAGCATCAGCCCTGCAGCCGAGGCCACTGTTCTGTGTGAGCTCCAAGAGCGCGGCGACGGCTTTGCCGGCAAGGTCAGCATCACTGGCAGTGGCGCGACTGTATCTGTGGCCTTGCCCCAGGTGGGTCGCCTGCCGGACCGCATACAGTGGTCCCAGCAGCGCCTGGACGGTGGCGCACAGATCACACCGAGTCTGGTCGACAGCGCCGGCACACGGGTCAGCGGCGAGCCCCTGCCTGTGGACTCCCAGGACTGGGACACAGTCTCCGTCGACGCCAGCTCCTGGGCTGGCTGGGACACGCTGGTGGAGCCCCTGACCCTGGAGCTCAGCATCTCGGCGGTGGACAGCGCCGAGCTGGGCCTGGACACCCTGCGCGTCGACTACCCCGATGGCGGTGCCAGCGGCCTGAGCCACTATGAGCAGTGGCCTCCCCTCTACGCCATCACGGCCAGCGCGGGTCAGCCCCAAGCCGCGGACATGGATGGGGATGGGGATCTGGATCTGGCCATGGCGACCTCGGGCGGGGTCTTGGTCTTGGAGACTGTGGGCGAGACCGAGTGGGTGGCGCTGGACGCTGGTCGCGTGCCGGAGAGCTGCATTCCTGCTGACCTGAGCTGGGTGGGCAATGACTTGGCCCTGAGCTGCCCCGCGCAGGACCGCTTGCTGCGCAATGACGGCGCTGGATACTTTTTCGATGACACGGCCGCGGCCATGCCTGTGGACGACGCCGCGGGTGCGGGGATCGCTGCTGCAGACTTGGACAGAGACGGCAACCTGGACCTGCTCATCGCGAGCAGCACTGTAGACAGGCTGTACCTGGGGACTGGCAGCGCTTTTCTGGACGAGAGCCCACTCTTGGGCTTGGGGGCGAGCGCAACACGGGCGCTGCTGCCCTTGGATGTCGACGGGGATGGCGACCTGGACGTGCTGGCAATCGGGGCCGGTGGCGCAAGGCTCTTCGTCTCGGTGGACGAGAACTGAACCCTTCGCTTGGCACAAGACGCCTCACAGCTTCAGGGCGAGGTAGAGTGACCCCTGGAGGATGAATGCTCGCCCTGATCCTGTTGCTGGCTGCCACACCGGGACCTGGGAGCTCCGAGCTGCACCTGACGGTCACCCAAGGCAGAGGGGCAGTGCTCGTGGAGCTCGACATGCCTGTGGACGAGACTGGAGACAGCGAGCCCGTCCTGTTCCCTCTCACCTACCGCGGCGAAGCTTTCCTGCTGGAGGCACAGGCCGTCAAGGGCGAGGTGCAGGTGAGCGCTCACAGATACATTTATCCAGGGCCCACCATAGACATCTACGAGGTCCGCGCGCCAGAAGGCGCCTCGATCTCCAAGGAACAATGGAGCTCTCGCTTCGGCGGCCGCAGCGGAATCACGGTCAACGCCCAGCTTCAGTAACGGCGTTTGGCGCGAGCCCCACCCTGCGCATAGAGCATGGAAGGCCCCATGGAACTCAACACCCTCATCGCGATCTGCTTCTTGCTTGCCGTCGCGGCAATCTTTGGCGCCAAGCTCTGGATGCGCAACCGGTCCAGCGCGCTGCAGGGCAAGCAAGCTCCCAAGCTCGCAGGCCCACTGGGCGAGGCCGTGCGCGGTGATGCGCTCTTGTTCTTCCACAGTCCGGGCTGCGCTCCCTGCCGTGCGATGCACCCACAGGTGGACGAACTGGCACAGACAGACACACGGGTTCACAGCGTGGACGTCGCCCAGAACATGCAGGCCGCCCAGGCCTTCGGCCTCATGGGGACCCCGACGGTCATCGCCGTGCGCGGCGGCAGCGTGCACCGGGTACAGATCGGCGCAATGTCCAACGCAGCTCTGCGAGAGATGCTCGCTGAGCTGGACCCCAGCTGAACCTGCACCGCCTCAGCCTGCCAACAACCCCGCCAGCCTGGCATAGGCCGCTCGCCCAACCTTCAGATCCGCTCGCCCAGTCCCAGGCCAGCCCACCTCACAGGCACGCAGGTACTTGGGCTCCCAGTGAAGCAGGGACTCCTTGCTGTCGACCACGCCGCCCTGCTCCCGAACCCAGCGCAGCATGTTCTTCACCGCGCGGATGTAGGTCTTCGCGGTGGCCTGGCTGCGCAAGGCCCCGCTGGCCAGCTCCGCAGACATGATCTCCCCGTAGCGCTCCTCCAAGGAGCCCAAGTCCGCCACAGACACGGGCGCGAAGCTCACCTCGGGGGTGGCGTTGAGTCCGACCTCGCCCTCGGAGCGAAGCAGACCCAAGAGCTCGTCGCTGGACAAGGCGGCCGCCTTCCCAGTGCCGGAGAGCAGCTCCCCCACGAGCGCGCGCTTGTGTTGATGCAGCGCTAGGACCTGCTCCTCAATCGTGTCCACGGCGACCATACGCATCACAGTCACAGCCCGGCGTTGGCCAATGCGGTGGGCCCGGTCTGTGGCCTGGTCCTCTGCTGCTGGGTTCCACCACGGATCCAGATGGAACACATAGCTGGCGGCTGTCAGGTTCAAGCCGGTACCGCCGGCCTTCAGAGAGATCAGGAAGACGTCCCCCTCCCCTCGCTGGAAGGCGTCCACCTGAGCCTGACGCTGCTTGAGTGGGGTCTGGCCGTCCAGGTAGCAGACGCGCAGGCCCTCGCGCTCCAGGGCTTCTCGAGCCAGACCCAACAGGGTCGTGAACTGTGAGAAGACCAATGCGGCGTGCCCCTGGTCGCGCAAGTCCATCAAGCGGCGTAGCAGAGCCTTGAGCTTGGTGGACCCAGCCTGCACCCGGTCCTCGTAGACCAGACCGGGGTGACAGGAGAGCTGCCGCAGACGGGTCATGGCTGCCAGGATGCGCATGCGCTTGGTCGTGTCGGGTCCCTCGGCATCGCGGTCGCGCTTGCCCTTCAGGTCCCGCAGCGCAGCCACTCGGAAGCGCTCATAGAGGTTGCGCTCGTCCGCGCTCAGGGTGATGCGCAAAAACTGCTCTGTGCGAGGCGGCAGGTCCCGCGCCACCTGGGACTTGAGCCGACGCAGCACGAAGGGCCGGATGAGCTGGGAGAGCACCCGCTTGGGCAAGTTGGACTCGCCACGCTCTACCGGCCGCACGATGCGCTCTCGGAAGCGCTGAGCCGAGCCCAGCAGGCCGGGGACAACCGTGCGCATCAGACTCCAGAGCTCCTCCACACGGTTCTCGACGGGGGTGCCCGTCAGGGCCAAGGTGAAGCCCCCCTTCAAGAGCGCAGAGGCCCGGGCGCGCTGAGAGGCCGGGTTCTTGATGGCCTGGGCCTCATCCAACACCAGGGTGCCAAAGCCCACCTCGGACAGACGCTCGGCATCGCGGGTCATCAGCTCCCACGAGGTGACCAGGATCTGCCCATCCCCCAAGTCCTCCAGCAGCTTCTCTCGCTTGCTCCCACGGTAGGACTGTACGGAGAACTGTGGCGCAAAGCGTGCGACCTCGCGCTCCCAGTTGATGCCCACGCTAGCTGGGGCCACGACCAGCACAGGTCCCTGCTGCCTGCGATGCGCGATCAGACACAGAGCCTGCAGGGTCTTGCCCAGGCCCATGTCGTCAGCCAAGACGGCTCCGGGAGCCCAATGCGCCATGCGCGCCAGCCACACAAAGCCCTCGACCTGATACGGACGTAGGGTGGCTTGGATCTCGCGCGGCACCTGCGGGGTGAGGGCCCGGGCTTGGTCCATGCGGGCCAGGTTGATGCGCATGGTCTCCGGCAGCTCGACATCGGCGCCCTTTCGCTCCAACTCCAGTAGATCCAAGCTGGAGAGCATGGGCAGCTCCACCACACCCTCCGCCCGCTGCTTGCCCAAGAGCGCAATGCGTTCCAGCTCCCCATGCAGCCGCTCGCTGAGCGCCACCCAGTCCTGGTCTCCAACCTGCACGTAGCGCTTGCCGCCCCGCACAGCGGCGAGCAGGTCTTTGAGGGACAGGCTGCTGTCCCCGACGGTCAATGCGCCGGTGACCCCGAACCAGGAGCGCTTGGTGCTGGCCCGCAGGCTCAGGTCACTGGTCATGGCCTGGCGGCTTACTCTGGGCTTGGGACGGGTCCACTCCACCCGTACGTCGAGTTCTTGTATCAGGGAGATCAGCTCCAGAGAGCGCTCGATCAGGTGGATGCGAAGCTCAAAGTCTTTGGCCTCGTGCATGCCCAGCTCAGCGAAGAGCCCATGCATCTGAGCTGGCTCCTTGGCCAGATCGCGCAGGGTGTACTGACGCAAGCCATCGACGACTTGATACACCTCTACCGGCCCCTCTCCGGGGGGGTAGGCCTCGGCGCCATCCAAGGGACGCACCCGGCCCTGAATCATCAGGGTGCCGTCCTGCTCTGGCGTGATGCGCAGCTTGGGTCCATGGTCCCCCTCCACTGGAACGCCGCGCAGGTCCCCTTCCAGAGTCAAGGGTGCCAGGGCCGCCATTGAGGCAAAGCGCTCCATGACTTGGGCCCGCGCCTGTGCCGGAAAGGTGGCCCGGTCTTGGGCAATGAGCGCCAGTATCTGACGCAAGGGGTCGGCCACCGAGAACACCAAGATGCGGGCTCCCATGGCGAGGACCGCCAGACCAGCGCCCCAGTACTCCAGAAGTTTATGTATCTGTTCGGCCTGCGCCGGCCTTCCCAGGACGCGCAACTCCAGGCGCAGGCCGCCGTCCGCGAGAGGGACCCAAGCCAGCTCTGGGTCATGGGCCTCGACGGAGAGCAGCTGACCGTTTGCGTCTACGACTCTGGGATGCTCCTCCAAGGCCGCGATGGCCCGAGGCAGACCCCTCCGGTAGCTCAGCCCTGCGACCCGAGATCCCAGGCTGCGCATCACGTCCAGGGTGGCTTGGTCCTGGGGAACAGCCACATGGGTCTCGTAGCCGCTCATCTTGGCCGTGCGCAGGCCCTGCTGCCGTTTGTAGGGGGTGGTCCAGACCTGTGTGAGCTTCCAGTTGCCCAGGTCCAGCTTCCAGCCCGGCAGGCGGCCCTGAGAGTCGGTCACCAACTCTGTGCGAGAAGCCAGGGCTTGGTCCAACTGTGTCAAGGTTCGGGTCCAGTCGGGGACGTGGAAGTACTTCAGGAGCGCCGCGCGCAGAGCATGCTCCCGTAGCTCTGGGGCACAGATCAGATCCAAGAGCGAGGCCACCACGGCGGGTGTCAATCTCTGCTGGGCAATCTGTGCGGGGTTCAGTGGGACCCCACCCAAGGTGCGCAGGACCAACATGTCCTCGCTTGCGTCCAGGTGGCCTTCCAGCTCAGGCAGTGCACGCAAGCCGGAGTCCCACGGTTCCTTTGGCCGGGGAATCGCTCTGAGCACATCATACAGACCCTTGAGCGCGGGCTCAGGAGGGGCCTGGGAGCGCCACTGCTCGGCACGGCGAAGGTAGGCGAGCACCGGGCCTCTGCGGGCAGAGAGACGCTGGAGGCGCCCCAAGACCTCCGACTGGAGTTCCTTGGCCTGAACGTCGACCTTGGAGCGACCGGCCAAGGGGTCCAGCAGCAGCTCCAAGATGCGTGGGTAGCGCTGCGCCATGACCGGGACACGCGAGAACACCGCGGTAGAGCGACCGAGCTGGTCTTCCACGTGGTGCGCATCGGCCCACTCGAGCAGGGCATCTTTGCTGGGGAATGGCAGGGAGGGGTCGTCGATCACGAGGCTCTATAGCCCCGTGACCGACGATCACGCCCTAAAGCGGGCAGCTCAGGAGCACGGTCCACGCGTTCAGAGTGCCGTCGTCCCCGCTGTAGGAGTCCGAGAGGTCAATCTGCCAGTCTCCGCCGCCATCCTCGCCAACAAAGTCGCTCAGGGACGAGATGGTGAAGCTGGAGGAGCTGGTGGTGACGTAGTCCACGCCGGCCGTGGCATCGAAGAGACCGACGATGTCGTCCGTGCTGCCGCCAGAGCCACTCCAGAGACTGACCTCTGTGCCATCTGGGCTGGTCACGTACATGCTCACGTCGCCTCGGTAGGTGTGGGTGACATCGACCTCTACTTGGACCCCAGCGATTTCAGGACAAGACCCCACGCTCAGGGTGTCGCTGATTGGGGAGGAGTTGGTGAAGTCCAAGCCGGGCTCAGAGCTCACTTCAACCACAGTGCTCACGATGGCATCCACATCTGCGCCCAAGACGGTCGCGAAGATCTTCGGGGTACCTGACTCGTCCAAGTAGGCTGCGGCCAGGACGTGTTCCCCGCCAATGCCAGTGGAATCCAGGCGGCCCAGGTCCAAGTCCGTGACGCCGTCGTTGTCCAAGTCTATGGCCAGGCCGTACTCCCCAAGGGCCACATCTTCAGCCGTCTGGGGGGTGCCCAGAGTCAGCTCGTCGAAGAGCTGGGAGGCGCTGTAGATGTCGTAGACATCCACGGGACCCACACCGTCTGCGGCGTGAACGCCGGTGAGGCGAATCTGGCCGCTTGGATCACTGGGCGCGCTCAGATCAGCGTTGACCGCACTGACAGCCAGGGCTCCAGAGTTCAAGTGTGCGTAGACAACGTAGTGGGTGCCAGGCGCATAGGTGGCCGACGGCACACTCAGAGCGACAGCGCCCTCCTGCGAGATGTCCCAGCCATAGTCGCCCCAGGGCAATTCCAGACGAACGCGCTCCTCAAAACCGATGTTGAAGGCAGGGTCTGCGCCGCTCACTCCCACGTCAACCGCCCCGACGCCAGGGGTGAGGTGCACCACATCCAAGATGAAGGTGCCGGGCCCGAGCTCTGGCTCCCAGAGGAAGGTGTCCACGGTGCAGCCGTCGGTGGCGACCAGGACCTGACTGCTGGCCATCACGTCGAATGCGGTGGCCTCGACATCGTCGCCGTTGAAGACGTAGTCAATGCCGTAGCCAACCCAGTTGTAACTGAGCTCCTCGCTGGAGTTGGTCGCGATGCTCAAGGTGGTTGGGTAGTCCGTGTAGAGGGTGCCCTCGCCACCGGTGATGGCTGTGATCTCTACCGCCTCGCGGCCCGCACACGCCGCGTCTTCGCCATCGAGTCCATCCTCGCCGTTGTCCCCATTGATCCCGTCGGAACCCGCTTCACCCGCGATGCCGTCTTCGCCGGCTGGACCCTCAGGGCCCTCGCAAGCGACAAGAGTGAAGAGAAGGGCTGGCAGAAGTAGCTTGTGCATGGTCGATCCTCGTTTGATGCGTCCCCCTCAACAGACCCTCACCCCCTCTGGGTTGCTGACGTACAAATCAGACTCTTTGTCCCGAATTTGGGCCGCAACTTTGAGCCCGCTACGGAAAGGCCACCTGGGTTAGTCTCCTCCCCCCCGGAGATTCCATGACCCATCTTCTGCTGCTCGCCCTGGCCTGCGCCCCCAAGACCACCCCCAGCACAGAGGTCCTGGCGATGCCGGCTGCGCCCACCAGCATGTACCCAGCCAGCCCCGCCGGAGAGGTCGTCGACGACTACCACGGCACACAAGTGGCGGATCCCTACAGGTGGTTGGAAGACAGCGATGCTGCCCCCGTGCGGACCTGGATTGAGGCTCAGAACACCCTGACCAACGCCTACCTGGGCCAGATCCCCGAGCGCGAGGCCATCCGCACCCGCATGACCGACCTGTGGAACTACGAGCGCTACTCGGCGCCCTCGCGCGTGACAGAAGGCGTCTACGTCTGGTCCTACAACGACGGCCTGATGAGCCAGTCGGTGATGTACATCGCGGAGAGCCCCTCCGATGCCGGCCGCGTCCTGCTGGACCCCAACACTCTGAGCGAGGACGGAACCGTCGCTCTGGGTGGCAGCTGGTTCAGTGACGACGGCACCAAGCTGGCCTACTCGGTCAGCGATGGCGGCTCGGACTGGCGCAAGATCTACGTGATGGACGTGGCCACCGGCGAGACCGAGGCCGACGTGCTGGACTGGGTCAAGTTCAGCGGCGCCACCTGGAAGAAGGACGGCAGCGGCTTCTTCTACGCCCGCTACGACGCCCCGGCAGATCCCAACGACTTCGAGGCCAAGAACGAGTTCCAGAAGCTCTACTTCCATAAGCTGGGCACCCCCCAGTCCGATGACACCCTGATCTACGAGCGCCAGGACCAGCCCACCTGGGGATTTGGCAGCTCGATCACGGAAGATGGCCGCTACCTGGTGATCTACAACTCCGAGGGAACCGAGCGCAAGAACCGCTTGTTCTACAAGGACCTGCAAGCCAAGAACGGCCAGGTCACCCCCCTGCTGACCGAGTTTGACGCCCAGTACTACGTCATCGCCAACGACGGCCCCGTGTGGACCTTCGAGACCGACAAGGATGCGCCCAACAGCCGCGTGATGCGCATGGACATCCGCAAGCCAGGAGAATGGACCGAGGTCGTGCCCGAGCAGGAGAACGTGCTGCGCAGCGTCAGCGTTCTGGCCAACAACAAGCTGGTTTTGACCTACCTCAAGGACGCCCACAGCGTGGTCCAGGTGCACGACTTTAAGAACGGCGAGATGCTCAGCGAAGTAGCGCTGCCCGGAATCGGAAGCGCCAGCGGCTTTGGCGGACGTCGCACAGACACCGAGACCTTCTACAGCTTCACTGGCTACACGGTGCCCGGGACCACCTACCGCTTCGACGTGAACAGCGGCGAGAGCGAAGTCTTCCGGGAGCCTGCTATCGCCATGCCCGAGGGCGAGTTCGTCACCGAGCAGATCTTCATCACGTCCAAAGACGGCACCAAGGTCCCGGTCTTCGTGACCCACAAGGCCGGCTTGGAGATGGACGGCACCAACCCCACCATTCTCTACGGATACGGTGGCTTCAACATCAGCCTGACCCCCTACTACAGCACCACTGCCCGGGTGTGGATGGAAATGGGCGGCGTGTACGCGGTGGCCAACCTGCGCGGCGGCGGCGAGTACGGCAAGGAGTGGCATGACGCCGGACGCTTGGCCAACAAGCAGAACGTCTTTGACGACTTCATCTCCAGCGCTGAGCACCTGATCGAGGCCGGCTACACCAGCCCTGAGAAGCTGGCCATCATGGGCGGCTCCAACGGCGGACTGCTGGTTGGCGCATGCAGCGTTCAGCGTCCAGACCTGTTCGGCGCGGCCCTGCCGGCCGTGGGCGTGATGGACATGCTGCGCTTCAACCAGTTCACCATCGGGTGGGCCTGGGAGAGTGACTACGGCTCCCCGCAAGATCCCGATATATTTAAGGTTCTCTACGGATACAGCCCCTACCACAACGTGAAGGAAGGCGTGGAGTACCCCAGCACGATGGTGACCACTGGCGACCACGACGACCGCGTGGTGCCCGGCCACAGCTTCAAGTACGCCGCTGCCATGCAGCAGGCCCAGGCCGGTGCCGACCCCATCCTGATTCGCATCGAGACCCGCGGCGGTCACGGCGCCGGCAAGCCCACCCAGATGCGCATTGACGAGGCCACAGACAAGTGGGCCTTCCTGGTCAAGGAGCTGGACGTGAGCATGCCAGAAGGCTTCGGGGAGTAGACTTGAGCAAGGTGGACAAAGCGTGGATCAAGGCGGCCTCCAGAGTCTTCTGGGCTGAGCCCGGGGCTCTGGAGCCAGCGCGGGTGCTCTTCTCGGAGCAGCCCGCCTTGGGCATGCGGGCGCTCTTGGAGTCCTCTCAGTGGCTCGATGGTCCCGGTACGCCGGACGCCGCGCGGCTGCTGGCCGAGCTCTCCTCTGCCCACCCTGCGCTGCGGGATGACCTGGACGAGGACTTTGAGGAGGCTGGAATCCCCAAGGCGATGCGCTTTGCGCTGACCCGTCCAAGGGTGTTCCTGAAACGCAATGCTGCTGTACCCGCACCCAGCGACTCGTCGGTGCTCCAGCGTGTAGAGCAGGCCGTGGTGGCCTCGCCGGCGCCAGATCCCCATGTGCTGCCGCCGCCGCTTCCTCCAGCGCCAGCGCCAAGCCCGCCTCAGGTAGAGGCGCCCCCTCCCCTGCCAGAGCCTGCTCCTTCACCCGCTCCCAAGCCCGCCACGCTCGCCCCAGAGCCCGCTGCACCTACGCCTGAGCCTATGCCTGTGCCCTCAGGAGACCTGGAAGAAACCCCTTGGGTTGAGCGGAAAGGACGGATCGATCTGATCCCAAAGGACTTCTCGCTCATCGATCCAGATCCCCTGGACGCCCTGTTGGACAGCTGGCTCAACGAGGCCAGCTTGGCCCTGAAGGAGCTCCTGGAGTTGGGCCGTCAGCGCGCTCTGGCACAGCAGCTCGGAACGCACCTGGCCCGCTCCGATAGAAACACCCGAGCCGGCACCAAGGCACTGTGGACCTGGGCTGGAGATGCCCTAAAGCAAGCGCCACCCAAACCCCTGCGGCAGATCCTGCAGGAGTACAAGCGGGCGTTGATGCTTGTGATTCAGGGCCACTACGACGGCGACTACGGTCGAGACGGCGGCATTGGCCACCTGGCGCTGGGAGAGTTCATCCCTTGGGTCACGGCCATTCTGGCTTTGCCTCAGGACCGGGTCAGCCACTTGTGGGACACCACGCGCGCAGCCCAGATCGAGAAGGAGTGGGAGGCTGCTCGGGACGCCTGAAAGGGCCGGCCGAGAGGCCCAAATTCGCGCTTTGTATCCGGGCGGACAAACAGGGCTACACATCGGGACACCATAGGGAGAACAACCCGATTCGTCGGTGAGTAGGTTGAAGGTGAACCCAACGACGGAGTCCCTGATGACCCAGTTCAGCGCCCTCTTCCTGATGGCCACCGCAGTGGCTGCTTTCCAATCCGGCCCCCCAGGAGGCGGCGAAGGCGGTGAGCGTCGCGGCCCACCCCCAGAGGCACTCGAGGTCTGCGAGACCCTGGAAGAAGGCGCGGCCTGCTCCTTCGAAGGACGCAAGGGCACCGCAGAGGCTGTCTCTTATACACATCTCCGAGCCCACGAGAC
>OJIV01000595.1_pt1 | contig 14481 bp, 13 predicted proteins | sample 1595861 | NCBI WGS metagenome assembly OJIV01 (sample SAMN05416883, study PRJEB24817) | seawater metagenome | isolation source: Sea water | place: Canada:Atlantic | collected 2013-11
CTCGTGGGCTCGGAGATGTGTATAAGAGACAGGGCCAGGGCCCTGGGTTCCAGAGAGACGAGATGCTCGCCATCCAGGCACACACTCCCCTCTTGTGGCTCAAGCGAGCCCGCCAGGACGCGCAGTAGCGTGCTCTTGCCGGCGCCGTTGGGGCCCAGCAACGCGAGCATCTGTCCCCCGTGAACCTGTAGCCGAAGGTCCTGGAGGATGGACTTGCGTCCCAACTTCAGGGAGACCCCCTCTGCGGTCAGACCCATTGGGCCCTCCTTCGCCGGAGCAGCCACACGAAGAAGGGCACCCCCAATGCTGTGGTCAAGATGCCAATGGGCACCTCGGTGGGCGCAGCAACCAAGCGGGCCAAAGTGTCCGCGGCCAAGAGCAAGAAGCTGCCCAGCGCACAGCTGGCTGGGATCAAGCGCTTGTGGGAAGGACCGATCATCAGCCGCACAAGATGGGGAACCGCGAGCCCTAGGAATCCGATCATGCCGGAGACAGCCACGGAGACCCCCACCGCAAGCGAGGCCCCCACGAGCACAAAGAGGGTGAGGCGCTGGACACGTAGACCGACGTGTCCAGCGACCTCCTCACCCAAAGCAAAGACGTCGAGGCTGGCCGCCTGGAGAAAGAGGAGCCCAAGTCCGGCCCCGACGCCTGTGGCTACACCCAATACGGATCCCCAGGTGGCGCCGCCAAGGGAGCCGAGAATCCAGAAGGTGTAGGAACGCAGTTGAGTATCCGTGGCCAGCAGCGTGAGTGTCCCGACCACCGCGCTCGCAGCGGCCGTGAGGGCCACCCCAGCCAACAAGACCCGCGCGGTATCCGTCTGGCCCTGGACCCGTCCCAGGCGCAGAACCATCGCAGAGGTCCCCAAGGCCCCAATGAAGGCAAAGAGCGCGACCCGCGCAGGCAGATAGGCGCCAATGGGCAATACGATGGCAATGGCCGCACCGGCCGAGGCACCTGCCGCAACCCCCAAGAGGCTCGGGGAGGCCAGGGGATTGCGGAACAGACCCTGAAATCCAGCACCCGCCCCCGCCAAGCCTGCCCCTACCAGCACAGCCAGCGCGATGCGAGGAAGGCGAATCTCTAGGAAGACTTGCGCAGGGATGGCCGCCCTCCCCTCTTCCGTGCCCATCGCCCACAGATCCGCCAGTGTGATCTCCACCGCCCCTTGGGTCGCCGAGACCACCGCCAGCGCGGCTGTCCCGAGCACAAGGAGCGGGGTGAGCAGCCGCTGACCCCACCGGGCCTGGGGGAGCGCGTTCACTGCGCGAGCGCCTTGGCGATGGCTTGGGAGAGGGTGGAGATGGCCAGCCCCAGGCGGGGACCAAAGCCCAACAAGAGCAGGTCGTCCACGGCAGCCACTGCGCCAGACTTGCCCGCGGGCGTCAAGGACAAGGCTGTGTTGCTCAGGACACCCTGCACACCCCCACTGGCCTCCAAGCCACCGGTCGTGAACAGAATCACATCCGGCTGCGCAGCCAGAGCGGCCTCGGGCGTGAGAGGCTTGTAGCCGGTGTAGCCTTGGATCGCGTTTTGGGCGCCGGCCAAGCGGATCATCGCATCAGCGCTCGTCTCTTGACCCGCTACGTTCATGACCCCGCCTGCCCGCGCGTACACAAAGAGCACCTTCGGACTGCTCTTTAGGGGTTGGGCAGAGCGAATGTCTGCATCAAATTCCGAGAGCAGATCAGGAGCTGAGGCAGCGTCCAGCGCGGCACCAATCAACGCGATTCTGGCCCGCGCCGTCTCAACGGAGTGGGCCTCATCGACGTACACCACCGGTACACCAGCCGCCTCGATCTGAGCCATGACCGACTCGGGACCGGAGCCTTCCAGGGCCAAGACGACCGTCGGGCCCAAGGAGAGCACCCCTTCGGCCGAGACCGAGCGGTAGTACCCCACTTGGGTCAGCTCCGTGGCAGCCTTGGGGTAGAGGCTCGAGGCATCAACACCCACCACCCTTTCTTCCAACCCCAGGGCATAGACCGTCTCGGTCACCGACCCGCCCAAGCAGAGCACACGGGACGTGTCCTGCACGGCGACCTGACGTCCCTTGGCATCGGTCACCGTTCCCGCGATCGCCAGAGTGGCCCAAAGAAGAAGAGCGCTCACAGGCCCAACTCCAAGGGAGCCCACTGGAAGCTCACAAAGCCGCCCTCACCCTCGGCGTAGTAGTCAAAGAACTGCAGCTTGTAGTCAATGCCCGCACGCACCACGTACACCTGTTCCTTGGGACTCAGGGTGTGGGTCTGACCGTCGTAGTCGTACCACTCGGACAGGGTGTCCTGGAAGGCCGCATCGGAAGGAGTGCTGGTCAGAGAGGTGAACTCAACGCCCTCCAGAATCTCTACGGTGACCCCCTCCTCCAGCACATTGAAGCGGTCAAAGGACAGATCCCAGAGCTCCGGATTGGCTGTGCTTGCTGGGGCCCCAGAGGCCAAGCGCAAGGTGACTGTTCCATCGCGGGCATCGACCTGGGTGTTCCGAATCCCAGATGCGTTGCTGTGGGTGACCTTGGACGGGGGCGCGGGGTCAACCGCTTTGACCCGAAACTGTGGGTGACCACTGCTGCCGGTGTCCGGATGGTAATAGTCCAGCATCTCCAGGAGATAGCTCTGCCCGCCACGGTCTATGGCGTACACACCTGGGAGGGGGGCCAAGACATGGGTCGTGGAGTCGTAGCTGTACCAGGTGTCCAGACGCCCATCCCAGGGCAATCCGGCGATGGGCGCGCTCAGGCTGCCAAAGTCCTCGCTGGGCTGCCAAGCCACTTGCGCATCGGCGCTGGCCTCCAAGGTAGAGCGCTGGACACGTACATCCCAGGACGCATCTTCCGAGACCTGACCCAACTCAAAGTCCACGTAGATCCAGACCTCCGAAGAAGTGCCATCCACCCTGAAGGACCGCGACTCTCCATCCTGTGTGACCAACACAGCAGGGACTTCCCCCGTGTCCCCCGTCTCTCCGGTGTCGTCGCTTCCGCTGTCCTGGCTTTCTGTGTCTTGAGTCTCGCTGTCTCGAGTCTCGCTGTCTTGTGGGTCATTGCCGGTACAGGCAAGAAGGGCAAAGAGAAGGGTCATGGTGTGTTCTCCGTATGAATTTGCTGCCAACGCAGCTGCAGCTTGGCCGGAGTCCCCGCCTCACTGTAGTAGCTCTCAAAGACAAACTTGAAGGTGCCGCTCGGCCCACGGACCAGGTAAACGCGGTCCAGGGGAGTCAGGCTGTGGTCGGCGCTCTCGTAGAGGTACCAATCGTCAAAGACCCGCTCAGGCTCCCCGTCGCCGTCTTGATCTTCCTGGTCCACGAGCCATCCGCCCTCTGGGACATCCGATGCGCCTAAGGCGTCAAAATCGGCCCCCTCGAACCAGAGAGCCTCGCTCGCACCGTCCCCATCGAGCCCCGGGTTCAGCTCAACCAGGTAGCGCTGAAAGCGCAGCTCCCAAGGGCCCTGCTTCTGGTCCAAGTCCAGCTCAACCCAGAGATCGTAGTCCGTGGCATCGAGCAGCAGCCGATGCGGCCCCTCACTGACCTCGGAGGTGTCCAGAGTTGCCGCACTGTCCAAAGCTTCAAGGCGCTCGGAGAGGTCGGGAAGACAAGCCAAGAGCAGAAAGATCATCCCTTCCCTCCCCAGTCTCCACCCACGGTGAACACCAGCTCTCGGGGGCGCAGAGCCACCAAGTCCGTACTGTCTTGGGTGTTGAGCAAGTTCTCTACACCCACGCGCAGATCAACAGGTCCGGGGGTCCACCCCACTTGCGCGTCCCAGAGGGCATAGGGCACACCGGCCGCCCCATCGGACATCGGACGGGCGCCTACACAGGAGATCTGCGTGCGCGCCTGAAACACCGTTCCGGACCACATCAGGCTGCCATTGCCCACATGTGGCGCTCTGCCGACCAAGGGCTTGCCGCTGGCAAAGTCCAAGCTCTGGGTGTAGACATAGTCCAGTTCTAGGGCCCAGGGACCATCGTTCACAGAGAAGCCCAGCTCCACCCCACGGGTTCGTGCTTGGTCCACGTTCACATAGCGGTAGGTGGTGCCGTTGGTGTCAGTGACGCCTTCGTCCACGGCAATCATGTCGTGCAAACGCGTCCACCACCCGGCAGCTGACAGAGCGAAAGGACCGACTGGACGACGAAGTTCTAGGTCCACACCCTGGCTGCTCTCCGGCCCCAGCTGGGGGTTTCCTTCTACTTGGTAGCCGGCGCTGGGGTTGGAGAATCGAAGCAGCTGCTCACTGAAGCTGGGTTCGCGGAAGCCTTGACCGTAAGAGGCCCTCAGCTGCAGGGCGCCGGGGGCGTACCAGAGAGCGCTGAGTTTGGGGCTGAGGTTGCGGCCGAACTGGGAGTCAAGATCTGTGCGGAGTGCCGGAACCAAGAGCACACTGTCCGTGGGACGAAACTCAAGCTGTGCAAAAGGGGAGAGGCGGCTGCGCTGACCACGGCCGTCCAAACGGTCGGCTTGCAGCGATTGCACCAGCACGTCTGCGCCCAAGGAGACCACCCCAAGGCCCGTGGCGTGCTCGTGGAGCACCCCGCCCTCCCAGAGGTCCTCCCGGCTGCGCTCATACAGATCCAAGTCCGCGGCCTTGCGTTGATCGCTGAGGTACTGATCCAGGTAGAAACTGTATCCTGCACGGGCCGTGGTCAAAGAGCGCGCCCCCGCCCAGCTCAAGCTCATCTGGTTGACCTGGGTCTCTGTACCCACAGTCCGGTCCAGGGACGCCCCACCGTTGGCCGAATCCACCCCCTCCAGCATGCGCGCGGTGTAGGCGCTGCGAATCCGGAGCTGGGGCCCATTGTCCGGACGCCAGGCACCCGAGAGAGACAGGTCCCCTTGGCGCCACTGGTCCTGCGCTGTGTGCACCCCATCAGCGTCCATCAAGGCCTGCCCGCCATGGAGTCCCAAGTCGATGCTTCCGCTCAGCGAATCCTTGCCGCCGCTGGCACCCAGGTCCGCGTCCAGTGTGGGAGCCCCCTGTCCCAAGCTCGAGGCCACGGCCAGCTGTCCCCGCGCCCGCGGCCTTGGGCTGCCCGCTCGCGTCGTGATCTTGACCACACCACCCATCGCGTCAGATCCGTAGAGCGCGGACTGGGGGCCCTTAATGACCTCGACTTGGACGACGTCTTGGATGGAGATGCGGGACAGATCGACCGCCCCGGACGTTCTCCCCGAGAGCCGTTGTCCATCCACCAAGACCAACGTGTGCTGGGGATCCAGACCACGCAGGCTCAGCTCCGCGCCCCGATAGCCCTGCTGAACACGAACGCCAGGCAGAGTGTCCAGAGCCTCGCCCAGGTTCTGTGCCCCCATGTCGGCCAAGTCTTGCTCGTCCAACACCAGGATCCGGGATGCCACCTGATCACCTGCCCGCTTGGAAGGCGCAGAACGGACCACGAAGGCGGCGTCCGCCTCCTCAGAGGAGGTGTCAGGAGGCTCGGCGGCCCAAGCACTGACGCTAATGAGAATCATTTGCAACACGCCACCCTTTTACCGGTGGGATCTTGCTAGTGCAAGTCATTTTCAATAAGAACATTCAGGTCAGCGACCCAGGCAGCCCCCCCGATCTCCATCCCGCCTCTCTGCTTAGGGCCGCCCTTCTGCCCGGTCGATGGCCATCCTGTACCAGGGAGAGAGCATGGCCCCCCAATCCGCCTCCGCCTCTAGCCGGCAGAGAATGCTGTACAGACCTCCCAAAGAGCGGTGCAGGTAGAGCACATCTCGGGGTGTCTGAATCTCCGGATGCCGAAGGAACTTGGGGCCCAATGTGCGCATCTTCTCCGCGACGGGGTCCGGGATGGCCCCTAGCTTGTAGGGCCCAGCGAAGGGCTTGCCGATGGTCTGGGTGAAGGACCAGAGCAGCGCTTCGGCCGCCGGGGACGGGCCAGTGAGAACCCCCATCTTGAGCACCGCGGCGCTGACCGCCTCTCGGTCCCCCTGGATCGCGGCCTCGGCGACGCGTGCATAGTCGGCCATCCAATACTCATCGAAGCGCTTGACGCAGCCAAAGTCCAAGATGCCGACTTGTCCGTCGGGCATGAACAGGTAGTTGCCCTCGTGGGGGTCAGCGTGCAGCGCCAGCAGCTCGTAGGTCATGCGAAAGAAGCTTCGGGCCAAGCTCACCGCTGCGCGGTGCTTGGCTTGGGGAGACGCCGTCTTTAGGAACTCGTCCAGGGGCACCCCAGAGAGCCTGTCCATGGTGAGCACCCTCTCCGTGCTCAGAGCGGGGTGGCTGCGCGGCACCCGAATGTCGGGGTCGTCTTGGAAGGCGTCCGCGAAGAACTCCAGGTTCGCCGCCTCTTGGTAGTAGTCCAGCTCCTCCATCAGCCGATCCCGAACCTCGTCAAAGATGTCGTCGATCTCGGCTTTTGGCCGGTTCAAAATGCGGCCACTGATAAGAATTCTGCGCAGGGCAGCCAGGTCGGTGTCGACGCTGCCCTCGATGCCCTCGTGCAGCACCTTGACCACCACCTGCTGGCCGTCGTGCAGGGTGGCGGCGTGGGCCTGGGCCAAGCTGGCGGTTCCCAGAGGTGCGGGGTCGATGCTGGCAAAGTGCTGGGAGATGGGGCCATCCAGCTGACGCTCGATCTCCTCGCGAATCACTGCGAAGGGCACCGGCTCCGCTTTGTCATTGAGCTGGCGCAGAGCCACACCGACCTCGGGCGGCAGATCCATGCCATCGACGACCTGGGCCATCTGTTGGCCCACTTTCATGGCCGCCCCTTTGAGCTGGCCCATGGCCTTTGCCACCCGCTGCGCTCCCTCGACCTGCATCTGACGGGTGTCCCGGGCGCGGTCTTCCTCTTTCTGAAAGACCCCTTTGACCTTCTGACCCAGGTAGCTGCCGCCGACCTTGGAGGTCAGGCGACCGATTCGGGCCAAGCGCGAGAATTTGGAGGGCGGGGGGGTGTAGGCCAAGGGATGCTCCAACCAGCCTAGTTCCCCAGGGGTCAGGCCTTGCGGTGGCGGCTCTCCCGCGGCATGACTCTGCGTACAGGAGTGAGCATGAGCAAGAACCACGCAGGCTTCGTCGGACCGGGCGGCATGTCCCTGGAAGAAGCTGCCCGGGTGCAAGCCGAGCTGATGCCGCACCTGGACACCGACGCGGTGGGCGCCAAGATCAACGCTGCGGCGCTGCTGCTCACCAGCCAGCGCTTCGACGACTGCATCTCGGCTTACCGGGCCATCGGCGTCCAGCATCCCGAAGAGCTGGGCACCTGCCTGGGACAGATCGGCGCCTGCTACTTCTTCAAGGGCGAATACTCCGAGGCCATCAAGTCCTACGTCAGCGCCAAGGCGAAGGGCGCGAACCCCTCCATGATGGACGACAACATCCAGGAGGCCCAGGAGGCCCTGGCCCAGGCCAACCGCGGTGTGGCGCTTCCGACCCCCGGCACAGCCCCCATTCGCGGCACTGGGCTGCTTCTCGCAGTGCCCGTCGCCATCGGAATCCTTGTGGTGCTGACCGCGATGTGCGTCGGCGGAGCCGCCTTCATGGCGTCCTAAGAGAAATGCCCAAGCCCCCGCGTCAGAGCCGCAGCCCAGTCCCGGTACTGGCGGTCTCGGTGGCCATCGTGGTCCTGGTGCTGATGGGCATCATCGTGGCCCGTCTGGTCCTGATGTGACGGGCAGCTCCGAGCGCTTGGCCCACTCCCACATTGAGCCGTCGTAGAGCGCTGTCTCCATGCCCAACTCCCGCAACACGGCATAGCAGAATCCCGCTCGAACGCCCCCGGTACACATGGGGAGCACCGGCTCTTCAAAGCCCCGGAGCAAGGTACGCAGTTCCTGCTCCGGCAGCAGCCTGCCTCCATCATCCATGAGCGCCTTCCAGAACACGTGGCGGGCGCCTGGGATGTGGCCTCCTCTGGCCTCGCCAAAGGGCGTGGCTCCTTCGAACTCCTCCTGCGTCCTACAGTCCCAGAGAGAGTGGGGAGCCGCCTGTTGGGCCAAGATCACTTGCTCCACCCGCGCGCGCCCCTGGCCCCACTGGGGCTCAAAGTCGCCCCTCTGCGCCGGCGAGGTCAGGCGTTTCATGGGCAGCCCCGCCGCCTCCCAAGCCTGGACGCCCCCGTCCACGATGTGCACTTGGCCATGGCCCAGGTGCTCCAGCATCCAGAAGATGCGTCCCTCCTCTCCCCAAGCCTTGTCCGCCTCTCCGTAGACCACCACTGGACGGCTGGCCGAGACGCCGGCGGCCGCGATGGCCTGGGCCAGGCTGGGCAAGCCCTCGCTGAGCAACCCCGTTCGGCCTGCCCCGGCGCGATGCGACAACCACTTCAGAGACCCAGATCCGGGAATGCGCCGATGAATCCGCGCGCTCTTGCTGCGGGCGTCAATGGGCGCAGCGCCGCCTTGTATCAGCGCTTGCGCACGCTCTGGAGAGATGAAGACACCCGTCATCAAAGGTCACCGCCTGCGACTGTTTGGGGGCTCGAGGCATAGAGACTACAGCAAGGAGCTGTCCCCATGATTCTCGCCCTCCTCACTTCCCTGGCCTGCATGAGCATGGACGTCAACGCCAAGGAAGGCGCCACCGTGCGCACTGCTGAGACTGGCACCCAAGCCGCCCCACCGCCCCCTCCAGGGATGGAGGTCGCGGTCTTTGCCGGCGGCTGTTTCTGGTGCATGGAAGGCCCCCTGGAGGCGGTCAAGGGCGTGGCCACCGTGACCAGCGGCTACACCGGCGGCAAGGAGCCGCACCCCACCTACGAGGACGTGGGCTACCACCGCACCACCCACTACGAGGCCAACCGGGTGGTCTACGACCCCACCGTTGTGAGCTACGCCGAGCTGCTGGAGGTCTACTGGCACAACATCGACCCCACCCAGAGCAACGGCCAGTTCTGCGACCGAGGAGACCAGTACCGCAGCGCGGTGTTCACCTCGGACCCCGAGGAGCTCAAGGCCTTCGAGGCGAGCAAGAAGGCCGCGGCGGCCGAGCTCAACGAGACCATCGTGACCGAAGTGCTTCCAGAAGCTGTGTTTTGGGTCGGCGAGGACTACCACCAGGACTACTACAAGACCAACCCCACCAGCTACCAGCGCTACCGCAAGGGCTGCGGTCGCGATGCCCGTCTCGAGGCACTCTGGGGGCCGGGCGCGGTGCACTGACATAGGTGGGCGGCAGGAGGACCCATGTCCAAGCGCCTGCTGCCCTTTCTCCCCCTGCTCCTGTTGCCTCTGATTGCGGCGAGAAACGCCGAAGCGGTACAGGCCACTGCCTTGGGCGAGGGCGCGCGGGAGACGGTGATGCTGGACAGCATCAACCGCCTCAAGACCTCTCGGGGCACCCTGAAAGTGGACCTGCACCAGGTCGAGCGCATCTACGCGATGGACGAGCAAGTTCGGGTCTACTTTCTCGACGGAGACGTGGCCTCGGGCGAGCTCAAGCATCCTCTCTTTCCGGAGGGAGCCACCTGGCTCTACGTACGGGCCGAGCCCCCCGAGCGGGAAGAACCCACGACCTCCCCAATCGTCGCTTGGGTGGATGGAAAGCCTGTGCTGCTGGATGCGCTGCAGGGCGGCCGCAACTGGGGGATGACGGACCCCGCCGAGCGACTGGACCAGGTCATTGAGGAGACCTTGATTCATCAGGCCGCATTGGCAGCAGGCATGGCCTACAGCCCGAAGGTGAAGAAGCTGATGGTCGCCGGGCAGCTCAGGCGCCAGGTCTACAGCCAGCTGGACTCCTCCCAGATCAGCGATGCAGAGCTGCTGGCCTACTTCGAGGCAAACCAGGACCTCTTTGTGATCCCGGAGAAGCGCCAGCTGCGCAGCATCACTTGGAAGCTCGGACCCACGCGGGATCTCGCCGCGGCACAGGCCCTCTGCCAGAGCGCCAAAGCAGACATCGACTCGGACGAGGCCTTCAAGCAACGCGCTTCGACGGAGAGCGAGGACCCCTACCGTCGCCGAGGGGGCGACCTTGGGCTTGTGAGCTTGGAGGGGAAGGCTGGGGTTCCCACAGAACTCCTGGACGCTGCATGGCAGATGGACACCCGGCAGATGGCCTGCGTCGCGACGCCCAACAGCGTGGTGCTGCTGCGCATCGGCGAGCGAAGAGAGCAGGTCTCCCGCACCTTCGAGCAGATGAAGGGCTCGGTGATGCGTCGCGTCAAGAACGAGCACTATCAGGCGCTCTACGAGAGCTATGTGGCCGATCTGCGAGCCGACGTGGCCGTTGAGATCGACGCCGATGTGCTCAGAGAGATGCAAGCTACGGGCGCGCCGCTGCCAGGGCTCGGCGGCAAAGGTGCACCCGAGTAGCGCGGGCTCCTCGAAAGTCTAAGTTTCAGGACGATCGGGACCGAAAGGAGAAGGACCCTGGAGTGTCCATGTCCGCATCCGACCCTTTTGCCCTTGAATACCACCCCGAGTCCTATCGCCGCGTGATCGCAGGCGAAGAGGTCATCCTTCACTGCCACCACTACAACAGCCGGCTTCAACGCACGCTGGAAGGGGCAGAAGGGGTCAACGGCAAAGGCATCATTCGCAAGAGCGCCAGCCACGTCTTTGAGCGGCAGGTGAACACGGCGGCGCGCTCCAGTGACCCAGCAGAGCGCCTGACCACGGCAGCGCGACTCTACGGCCACTTGGGCTTTGGCAAGGTGGACTTCTCCGAGCTGGACCAGGGCACGATCACCTCCACGAGCGCCCACTTCGTAGAAGGCTGGCACGCTGGCTTCAAGGGCAAGGCCGAGTGCGTCTGCACCTTCACCGAGGGCTTTCTGCAGGGCGCGATTCAGGCCGCCACAGGCCGCAGCGTTCAAGTTCGAGAGACCCACTGCATGATGGGCGGACACACCCACTGCAGCTTTGAGGTTCAGGAGAGTGAGCGAAACACACCCCAGTTTCCAAAGTTCACCTTCTCCTTTGCCCAAGAGCCACGCTCGGGATTCCAAGAAAGCGACTCCGTAGACGAGGCCACCATCATCGGGGCGCTCGTCGCCATGCCCATCCACGGCGACCCGGACGGCCCCGGTCTCATCCCAGCCTTTGGGGTCTACCTGGCCAACATGCCGGCGGACTTCTACAACCTGGCCTGTCACACCTTCGTTCAGCGCATGACCGCCCAAGGAAAGCTGCAGACGGCACGGGAGCTGCTCATCGCAGACGCCGAGTCCTGCGCCATGAACACCTTCCGCGGCATCATGAACTCCCCCGAATGGGAGGGCTTGGTCGGTCCCATGATCAAGCAGCGCTCCGACAAGCTCTTTGGCTTGATCGCCGTCTCCAACGCCTTGGGCTGGGGCAACTGGCATGTGGCCGAACACACGCCCAGCGAGAGCCTGGAGCTGGTCTCCCTCAACGGCTACGAGGCCCTGGGATACCGCGAACTCTTCGGCGAAGGCGCAGGCGCGCCCATGTGCTTCATGCTCGCAGGCGTCTCCGCTGGAATCATGGAGCTGCTCTACTCCTACGGCAGCATCGAGGAGCGCTTCGGCACCTTCCTGGGGGACGAGGAGGACTGCATCTGCACCGGCAACAGCCACTGCAGCTTCCTGGTCGAAGCCGCATGAGCTTTGGGCCGCCACTGGGTGCCTGGCGAGAGCTGGTCGTGGGCTGTGCGACCCCGCAGACCTACAAGTACTGGTTGCCGCGAGATCAGGTCTCACAGATCTGGACCGCCCTGATCCGGGACTTTGGCCCCCTGCATCGGAACAAGGCCTTTGGCACGCAAGAGCTGCACAGCCCGCAGCTCATCATTCGGGCCACCAAGATGGGCAATCCCCTGACCGTCTTTCGGGCCCGCAAGTGCACCCAAGCTGACCTGGACCACTTCCACTCCCTGGTGAACTTCGATGCGCAACGCGCCGCTGCCTGATCCGGCCGCTCTGGCCGCCATGCCACTGCCCACCCTGCTCCTGGATCTGGAGCAGCGGGTCTCGGCGTGTAGCCCATCGATGGCCCAGGCCTTCCCAGAGCTGCAGGTGAAGCCAGGGGAAATGTTGGAGGCCCTGTTCAACCCGCGAGATCGACGCGGGAGCCGAGGATTCCACAGGGCGCTGTCCAAGCACGCTGGCGGGGTGCTCGCCTGCGAGGTCACCCTGCGCGAGCAGAGCCCGGTGCGCCTCCACCTGAGCCAAGCCGACACCGGCTGGGTCCTGTGCCTCATTGACCTCGCTCAGGAAAGGCAGGACCAGTCGCACCTGCGCGGTATCAAGGGTGAGCTCTCGGCAATTCTCGCCTGCATGGGAGACGGGCTGCTGATCCTCGACCCCGAGCAGCGCCTCAAAAACGTGAACCAAGCCGCACAACGCTGCTTCCGCTTTGCATCCGCCCACGGCATTGAGCTGAGCACGGAGGCCTTGATCGGGCGCAGTCCCGAGCTGCTCTTTGGGGAGCACGCAGAGCGGATCTCTGCCTGCGTGGACCGGGTCTCCCAGGATCCCGACCACAAGGAGAGCCTGGCCCTCAAGGTCAAGGAGCGCTCCTTGATGCTGAGCTTCAACCCCATCTTTGTTCCGAAGAAGGGCTACGCTGGCGCCTGCATCACCGTGCGAGATCTGAGCGAGATCGAAGGCCTGCACGCCCACCTGCGCCGGGTCATGGACAGCGTGCAGCAGGGCCTGTTCACCCTGGACCTTCAGGCCCAAATCCAGCCCGAGTTCTCGGCCATGGCCACCGAGCATTTCCCACAGATGGCCGCCGGTTTGGGCTTTGACGCGCTGCTGGACACTCTGGCCCCAGCGGCCTCGCAAGCCTTCGCCCTGCAATGGGAGCAGCTCACCTGGGGCTTCCTGCCCTTGGAGCTCTGCTTGGACCAGCTGCCCAAACAAGCACAGATTGGGGACCGGGTCATTCGCCTGGAGTGGTCCGGGATCTGCGATGGCAACGGGAACCTGGAACAGGTGTTGGTTCTCTCCACCGACATCACCGAGCTGCTGGCCGCAAAGCTGGCCAAGGCCCTTCAAGAAGAGAGCTTCCAGGCCTTCCAGGCCATTGGTCGCGACCGCTTTGGATTCATCGCTTTTCACCGAGACGCCTCCGCCCAAGTCGCCCAGATCAGCAAAGGCCCCGTCCGCGACCGGCAGGGCTTTGAGCACGCTCTGCACACTCTGAAAGGCAACGCCGGCATGATGGGTTTCCGGGAGCTGATGCGCCTCAGTCATGAGTTGGAGCAGTCCCTTGTGGAGCGCGAGGACCCCTGCAGCGTGGACTGCACCCCGTTGATCCACTGGTGGGACCAGCTCAACGGCCACATCGAGGGCCTGCTCGGGCAGGACAGCGACGGGCTTCACTTGGAAGCGGCCGACCTAGAGATGCTGGAGCGCGCCCTCAGAGCCCAACTTCCCTACAGTCAGCTGCTGGAGCAGGTCCAGTCCTGGCACAGGGAACCGCTTCGGCGCTCGCTCAACACGCTGGCCAGGCGAGCCGAACACCTGGCCATTCGCTTGGACAAAGCTGGCCTGCAAGTGCACATCGAGCACGACAACACACGCTTGGCAGCCGAACACTTTGCGCCGCTGTGGTCCAGCCTGGCCCACGCCCTGCGAAACGCCTTGGATCACGGCATCGAGCCCCCAGAGCAGCGCTTGGCCCAAGGCAAGTCCGCCCATGGCCAGCTCTGGCTCCGCGCCCACCAAGAGGGAACCCACCTCATCGTCGAGATCGAGGACGATGGCGCCGGCGTGGACTGGGAGACCGTGCGTAGCCGTGCCAAACGCGCAGGCCTTCCAACCGAGTCCACCTCAGACTTGGTCGCCGCCTTGTTGCGCGGCGGCGTGAGCACCCGGCAGAAGATCACACAGATCTCCGGGCGCGGCGTTGGCGTCGGCGCGGTTGGCGCAGCGCTGGAAGCTCTGGGCGGCCAACTCGAGATTCTCAGCACCCGTGGCCAGGGAACCCGTCTTCGCTGCACCGCGCCCATAGATGGCCAGGGCCGACGGGCCTTGGCCAGCTGAGAGCCGCCCAAGGCTCAGTTGAAGCGCCCGCCCACCGTCAACATCACGCCCTGCAGTCTGGCCTGGGAGATGTCCAGGTCGTTCAGATCCACGATGTCGCGGTAGTCGTAGCTCACGCGCACGTAGGCCCCAGGCGTGATGCGGTAGCTGGCGCCGACCCGCAGGTGGTAGTTCCACTGCCCGTTGATGTAGCCCAACATGGGGTCAAAGTGACCCATGATCTGCCCGGCGTACAGGGTGGTGTAGCTGCGCACCCCAAAGCCGTACTCGGTCTCCACATCGTTGCCTTGTGAGATCAAGAGCGAGGGTTGCAGGCCGTACATCAGCATTCCGCCGGCGATGTATCCCGCCGGTCCAACGTCCGTCTCCGCCAACCAGTCGCTGCCGTCGTTGAGGTAGCTGGTCATGCCGCCCACCCCGACTGGCCCGAAGCGCGCTTGCACGTTGGCGGTGCCCGCCCCGATTCCACCGGCGAGGAATCCTCCCCCACCCTCGGCAATCAAGCTCGGGGCCATGTAGTAGATGGTGTAGGGCCCCGCCTCCCGGGTGTCCTCTACGCCCTTGCGCCTGT
>OJIV01000598.1_pt1 | contig 14454 bp, 15 predicted proteins | sample 1595861 | NCBI WGS metagenome assembly OJIV01 (sample SAMN05416883, study PRJEB24817) | seawater metagenome | isolation source: Sea water | place: Canada:Atlantic | collected 2013-11
GGCTCGGAGATGTGTATAAGAGACAGGTGGGGGACGGCGTCACCGATGACACAGCCGCCTTCAAAGCCGCCATCTTGGCCACCACAGGTGCGCTGGAGATCCCCGCCGGCCGCTACCTCATCACCGACGTGCTCGAGATCCAGCAGAGCGACCTGGTCCTGCGCGGCGCCGGGCCCCAGAGCACCATCTTGGTCTACCCCCAGTCGTTGGCGGACATCCGCGGCGAGGCGGTGCAGTGGAGCTGGAACGGCGGACTCATCTGGATCAGCAGCCCCGAGTCTGGCGCGCAGCTGGGCACCGTGGCCTCGGCTGTGCGGGGAGACCGAGAGATCTCCATTGGGGACACCAGCGGCCTGAGCGCCGGGGACCTGGTGGAGCTGCGCATGAGTGACGATGAAGCCCGAAGCCTGGGCTGGCACCTGCACAACGATCAAGAGGAGCCGGGGGACTGCGACTACCAGGTGCCCCTGACCCTGAACTGGCCCGTGCGCATCGCCGAGGTGGTGGACGGAAGCACCCTGCGGCTCGTTCAGCCTCTTCGCACCGACATTCGCCAGGAGTGGACGCCCACCCTCTGGACCTTCCCGGCCATCACCGAAGTCGGCGTTGAGTCTCTGGCCTTTGAGTTTCCCGAGATCGACTACGCCGGGCACCTCAATGAGCCCGGATACAACGCCATCTTTGTGCGGGATGGCGTCGCCGATGCTTGGTTCCGCGACCTGCTCTTCATCAACAGCGACAACGGCCTGCTGGTGGACCGCGGCGTCAAGAACGTCAGCGCCTTGAACTTGGAGTTCCAAGGGCGAAAGGGCCACCACGGCTTCAACATCGCCTTCTCCGCAGACGGCCTCTACAGCGACATCCACTACGCCCAAGACCACATGCACAGCATCACCGTGGACCACCGGGCCAACGGCAACGTCTTCCAGCGGGTGAGCGCGGAGCCCGAGCAGGTCTTGGAGCTGGACCACCACCGGGACTCGCCCTTCGAGAACCTGTTCACGGCCTTCACCGCCGAGGTCAACTTCGTCAACGGCGGCAACTTCTGCGCAGGCATCCCCGGCGGCGCGCGAACGACCACTTGGGGGCTGCCGACCCCACTGATTCCGCCCTACTGGGACCACGCCCAGGTCAACCTGGTCGGCAACATCACCGATGACCAGGAGAGCCTCACCGATGACCAGGAGTGGTTGGAGCCGGTGCAGGACTTGCAGCCTCGAAACCTGTATTTGGCACAGCGTGCCTATGCGCAAGGCGAGGAGTACTGGGACACCGGTGTGGCCCAAGACACGGGCGATGGGCCCGTAGATCCCGAAGGCTGTGGGGGCTGCGGAGGCGGCGGAATCGGAGGTCTTTGGGCAGCCGGTGCATTGCTTCTCTTGGCACGCCGCAGAGAGCTGTAAGCCTGGAGAGATGGCCGGCGTTCCGCTCCTACAAAGGGAGCCGTCCATGACCAAGCTGTTCAACATCAGTCCCCTGATTCTCCTGCTGGCCAGCTGCAGCACCGGCGGCGAGTCCAGCCCACCCGTCGAGCCCCACATGGGTCCCCCCGTGGCTGCGGGCGCCGTCTGTGTTGACGTGGAGCAAGACGGCGCGACAGTCCAGGTCAACGGGCAAGAGACCACCACCCGGTGCACGCAGACCATGACGACATACAGCTCGAGCGTCGTTGTCCAAGTCAGCAAGCCCGGCTTTGAGACCTACTCCGAGCAGGTCTCTTTGCTCAGGACCAGCCCCATTGAGCTGGCCGTCGTCCTTGAGCCCAGAATCCGGCCCATCTGACGCAAGCCTCTGACCCAGGCTCCGGAATCGCTCAGCGCCCGCGCAGACGCTCGCTCAAGTCGAAGTTGCGCAGCTTCAGGGCAAAGCCATCCACCCCGTCCTCGGTGTAGACCGCGGTGGCCAGTGCCGCGTTCTCATTGTCTTGATGGGAACCGCACACGGGCAGCTCCACCTCGCGGGTGATGTACTTGGTCGCGGCCACGCCCATCTTGCTCGTGGTGCCTTCGATCTGGATCTTGAAGCTGGCGTCCTCGCCGCAGACCACGCACGCCTCGATCTCGATGGGCAGCTTCAAAGGGGCCTCAAAGATGGGACGGGCATGCACGGTTCCAGCGGGCACCGCGACGACGCTTCCCTTGGCGTCCCAGAGGTAGGCCCCGCAGCTGTCACAGGGTTGCGCGTTGTTCTCCTCGAAGGTCTCGGCATCGTAGGTGCCGCTCTCCGAGCACACCGGGCAAGCCACCGAGATGAACTTGACCCCGCCCTTGAGTCGGGCCACCAACATCGAGACGCCGGCCACGGTCAGCAGACCGCCGCCCATGTAGCCCATGAATCCCCAGCCCTTGATGAAGGTGACGACGCCCAGGATCAGCCCAGCGATGCTGATGACGACCGCGTAGACCATCGCCCCTGTGTTGGCGCCTTCTGCGTCGCTGACGTTGCTCTCGTCGGTGCTGTTCTCGGGTGCTTCGCTCATGGGTCACGCTCCAGGCGCGAATGGTCTCACAGACCGTGCTGCACCCACACGTTGGCCTCGCTGTACAGACCCATCTCACCCTGTTGCGTCAGGGTCCCGACCAGGCTGCTGTGCTTGCTTGGCGAGGCGCCCAACCACTGCTCCCACTGCCTCCATGGGGCCTTCATCTGCATCGCACGGGCGCTGACGCCCACCACGCGACCCCCGATGCGTTGGTGGGTGCGTAGCCAGGGGTCCACGCTCAGACCTTCGATCGTTGTTTGGGTCAGGTAGTCCTCCATGGCCTGTCCCACCGGCTTGGCCGTCGGGCGAACCGGCACGACAAAGGCGCCAAAGCGCGCTTTGGCCTCTGCCAGCAGGCGCTTGGAGTGTCCGCGTCCTCTCGCAGTGGGGTCGATGCTCACCCCAAGGGCACAGACCCGCTCGCCTCTGCCAGAGGCCGCGACCTTGTCCCAGCCTTCGTTTGGGAATCCGAGCACGTCGGTTGGTCTGGCGATGAGGGAGCCCGCCAGATCGCTTCCTTGCCACAGCAGCAGGGTGTGACTGGGGTGCGCCTCCGAGGTCTCCACGAGCCCCTTCTGCCTCTGCAAAGGCTGGGCATTCAAGACCCAAGGTGCCCAAGCACGCTGGAGCAGAGCGCGGTGCGCCTCCAGCGCCGGCCGCTCATGAAGCGCGCAGATCTTGATCTCGGAATAGTCCACACCTCCCCATATTTGCTCGGAGTCTCTCATGTCACAGATCGCAGTCCTCGGTACCGGCCTCCTCGGCAGCGGATTCGCCCTCAAAGCCCTCGACAACGGTCACAGCGTACGCGTCTGGAACCGCACCGCCTCCAAGTGTGCGCCCCTGGTTGAAGCCGGATGTGTGCAAGGCAGCGATCCCGCCGACACCGTCAAAGGCTGCTCACGGGTTCACCTGATCCTCGCCGCCGACACCGCGGTCGACTCTGTGATCGAGCAGCTCATCGCTGGCTTGGAGAAGGGTGCTTGGATCATCGACCACAGCACCAACATGCCCGAGCGGGTCGCTGAGCGTTGCCCCAAGCTGCGGGAAGCGGGCGTGAACTACATCCATGCCCCCGTGTTCATGGGCCCCTCCAACTCCCGCAAGGGCAATGGCCAGATGCTCATCTCCGGACCCGCCCAGGCCATCGAGACCCTCACGCCAGCTCTGGAAGAGATGACCGGCACTCTGAGCGATGTCGGCTCCCGCGACGAGGACGCCGCCCTCCGCAAGATCATCGGCAACGGCTTGATCATCGGTCTGAGCGCTCTGGCCGGCGACATGCTGCAGCTCGGTCGGGCCGGGGGCTTCAGCGATGAGCAGACCCTGGAGGCTCTGGCCGCCTTCTCCCCAATGTCCGCCCGCATGGGCAAGCGCGTGGCCAAGCACTCCGAGGGTCTGGTGACCTTTGAGTTGGCCATGGCCCGAAAGGACGTCGGCCTGATGATCGAGACCGCTGGCGCCGAAGGAATGGGCGTGCTGCCCGGCTTGGCCGCTGCCATGGACGCGCTGATCGAGGCCGGCCACGGACAGGACAACTACACCGCCGTCTCCGCGCCGAAATAGTCTGTCACCACAGACCCGGTCTCGCTGCGTCAATTCTGAGACACAGCGATGCCGGCACCTTCTCCCTGCTCCGGTGTCTAAGCAACACAGGGAATGAGGAGAAGCCCATGACCGGTCTGATCAGCTTGATGTCCTTTGAGCGAGCCCTCCGCGCCTTGCTCGTGCTCAACCTCTTCGACCTGGTCTCCACGCAGATCTGGGTTCACAGCGGTCTGTTCAGCGAGGCCAATCCGGTCATGGCCCAGGCCATGGATCTGAGCCCGCTCAGCTTTGGGGCCGCCAAGATGGGCCTGGTCATGTTCTCGGTGGGGCTGCTCTGGCTGCACCGAGACAGGCGCTTCGCCCGCATCGCCGTGCTGCCCGCGTTGATGCTCTACGTCCTTGTCAGCGGAGGACACGTCGGAATGGCCCTGCAGCTCATCTAGAGCTGCCAGATCCCGCTCAGTCCCGGCGACGACGCATCATCAGGAGCAGGCCTGCCAGAGGTGCAAACCACGCCAAGCTCTTCGGGCTGGTCTGGGAGCTGCAACCGCAGACGCCCACCTCGGAGGTGATGGTGGTTGGAGGCTCTTCTTCCTCCTCCCAGCCCACGCCGATGAGCTCGATCTCGTAGGCCAGAGCCGCCGGGTCGGAGGTGTTCAGGATCAGCACGCTGGCCTGCTCGCCAGCAACTGTGGGAGAGAAGGTCACGGTCAGGCCGTCTTCCACGTCCTCTCGGGCAAAGATCTCGCCTGGGAAGACCGTGAACTCGCCGGCGCCTTGCACCCCTGCGCTGCCTTCCAGCTCCATCTCGCCCCAGTTGGCCACCTTGACCTCGCAGGTAGCGATCTGGCCGACCTCCACCTCGCCAAAGTCACAGGCGTCCGTGAGGATGACCGCCACAGGGAGGGGGTGGTAGATGTTCGCCGCGTCAAAGTCCTTGACCACCGAGGTGTCCACGACGGGCACCGGGATGTCGAATGCGCCCACCTCTGTGCAGCCAATGATGGGGATGCACACCCCAAAGGACGGCACGAAGACCAAGTCCATGTTCGCGCCGTACTCGCCGGTGAACACCGCCAGCTCGTCCACAGCGCCGTTGCTCGGTACCTCCAGCATCTCGGTGATGCCCTCGGCGTCGATGATGCTCTCGCCGGTCTGGATCTGGATGCCCGTGAAGCTGGCGTTCAGGTCCGAGCGCCAGTTCACGTTCACGTAGACCTCTACGCCGGCGAACACTGCCTGGGAGAACTCAAAGAGGCTCTGGTCTGCGCCTGGGACGGCGATCTCCGCCACTTGGGGGTCCCCGTTGGGGAGCAGCCAGGGGTCGAAGAAGGCCTCACCCTCGTAGATGTCCAGGGACTCATAGAGGTTCTGTTCCAGGGCGTAGCCTGCGATGTCGAACTTCAGGTCCACAGCCAGACCCAATTCGGTGTCCAGCAGGAAGATGCCGGAGCCCGCGTCCGGTTCGTAGGAGTGCGTGAGCGCCTCTGGCCACTGCAGCCAAGACTCGCCTTCCATCTCCACAAAGGCGCCGCCCGCGGAGGTGTTCTGGATGCGAATGGCGATGGGGGAGCCGGAAGGCACCCAGCCTGTGCTTGACGTCGCTCCGTCGTAGAGATCCGTCAGGTCGGAGAACACCACCTCTTCAGGGGGAGACTCGTAGGCGAGCGCCAGGGGGGCCAAAAGCAAGAACATGGGGACCTCGGGCGGGGAGTATCGCCCGATGGAGTGGGGGAGGGCAAGCGATCCCAGCGCATGCTGACTCTTGTTCAGTTTCAGGGGTGCTTCTTATCCGCGTCATTCACAGACGCAGCGCGTCTTTCAGCGAGGCCAGTGTGGGCATGAAAGACCGATGTCATCGGGATTCCGTGTTGGCACGGCCCTTGCTTTGTTGCTGGGTGGAACAACACAGGAGCTCCACGATGACCCGACTGATCCCAGCCGCCGCCTTGATCTCGACCCTCTCGCTACTCAGCGCATGTTCACCGGAGCTGCCTTTGGATGAAGATGGCTATGCCAAGAGCAGCCAGGACTACAGCCCCGATTGTGAGAAGTGCAGCAGCAGCACCATCACCCTCTCCGGCAAGGTCTACGTCTTCCAGGTTCGCAGCTTCCTGCCCTACGCCACCATCACCATCGAGGAGTACCCCAGCTTTGTTGCTGTGACCGACGCCAACGGTGACTGGAGCATCTCGGGCCTGCCTGCCAACAAGAAGCTCACCCCAAAGGTCAGCTTCAACAACGATCTCTACGCCTCTTTCGGGCTGCCCGCCTTCCAGGACATGCACCAGCAGACCTTCAAGAGCAAGAGCGACATCGACATGCTCTACTTCCAGGCAGTGCCTCAGGCCTCCGTCGCGGGCTTGGCCTACTTGGCGGGTGTCGCCTTGGACCCCGCAGCCTGCCAGGTCGTCACCACCATCACCGACCCCGCCATGGACCAGGTCACCACCTGGGCTGAGTTCGACGCCTTTCAGCCTCATGGCTTGGCCGACATGACGGCACAGCTCAAGGGTGACGGTGTGGTCCCGAGTCCTGTCTACTTCAACGACAGCGTCTTGCCCGACACCACTCTGACCGCCAGCAGCGGCGACGGCGGCGTGCTCTGGGCCAACGTGGAGGCCGGCCACACCTACAAGATCAAGACCAAGGACCCTGCTGGGACCTACTCCTTCGACAAGACCCGGGTGGACTGCCAGGCCGGTCGTCTGATCAACGCCAGCCCTCCATGGGGTGCCACCGCGTACTGAAGGGCTGGCTAGGCCACCGTGTCCAATCTCGGCGCAGTGGCCAGTGCTTGTCGAGGCCCGCTGGATTGCTTTCGAAGGGAGGGGGGCGATTTGGCGAGGCCCCATCTGTTGGGATTGAGGCCTCTTGGCGTTGCCCTCTTGACGCAGACCTTCTGGGCGTCTACATCTGAGGAGCCGCGCAAGCGGCATGAGCATTCACATCTGCGGTCCCTCCTCCCAAGGCTGGACCGCCTGGTACTCCTCGCAGCCCCGCCTTCCTAAGTTGTGGCGGACAGAGGGTACTGACATAGGAATTGTGGGGGCGCACCGGTTTCGACGGGGCCACGGAAGGTTGAGGCTGCATGCCGAGAGTGTCATGTTCTCTCGTAAAATCACTTGACGCAGAAACACAACTGCCAACAATAACAACAACTTCGCTCTCGCCGCATAAACACCGGTAGAGCTGTCCGGCCGGAATGCATTCCAAGGGCCCCGGCTGGGCATATATGACTTGGATAGTCCCGAAAGCGGCGCAGCGTCAGCCCGGGGGACGATAAATAATCTCTTAAAGTCGCTGCCACTCCATTGCGGGAAGGGCCTCTGGGTCTCGCTTGGAGCTGTAAGCCAGAGGACAAGCATGTAGACGCTGATACTGAGTAGTTTCGGACGCGGGTTCGACTCCCGCCGCCTCCATATTCAGATCAAGAAAGCCGCTCCTGGTTCGTCCAGGAGCGGCTCTTTTGTTTCTCCGACGCAACGACGCCCCTCGAGGCACTGGATTGTCTTGAGGGGAGTGCTGTTTCGGCTATTGCCGTCTGACGGTCCTCACAATCCATGCTGCAGCTATGCCCAGCACGCCAACCACGACCAATGACCACGTCGCCGCGCAGCTGGAGAGCATTCCAATACCGTACTACTCTGCGGCCTCCTCATACGCCGGCGCCCGCATCCCTGTGACCTCCCAACCCTGACACTGCACCCGTAGGTAGTTCGTAGTTGCATCCTTCGTAGGCGCCTCCCCGTTGCCCCCCAGCGTTTCCGGGGGATGCGCGGACAGCCGTACTGGGATCCCTGCCGGAGTTTGTGTTCGCCTCACCCGGGTGCACGTGAACTAGGAACACAGCCGCTGGACCCATGGGGGGTCATACCGTAGCGGCCGTCTCCTTCACGGGCTGCACAAATCCCGTCAGCTTGGACAGCAAGTGGCGGGTGATGGCGTTGTCTCCGGTCGAATCCGGACTCTCGATTACACCCTTCGGAATTGACAAATAGCACTTGGGGTTGGCCTTGGCCCACAGTGATGCGCTCTCTCCCGGCACCACCCAGTTGATGACTCGTTGGGTCGGTTGCCAAGCCGTGAACACGTCCACAGGTGAGGGGCTTGGGTTGATCGTCAACGCCTGAACCACGTTGTCGGTTGCGCAATACAGCGCCTGGCGTCCCCCCAAGGAATAGCCCAGCACCACGTCGATCTTCGGGTGGCTCAGTTTCGTATTTGCGTCGAGCGTTGCCTGCACATCTCCGTAGGTTGCCCTCGCATTGTGCATGCTCACTGTGAGGCCTGGAATGGGCGGTACCACCGGATCAGTCTTCCCAAACTTCCCTGCGCCAAAGCCCAGAGCGCGGCAGCCATCTCCATCCCAACAGTAGAACATCACCGCACGATGGGTGCTGTCGCCGTACACCCCCACGACCTGCCAGACGCGATCCGTCTGCTCGATACGCCACCGCGAACCGTCCACTGCGACGCTCTTCTACGACTGGTTGGACAGCCAGCAAAGCGCCATCAAGTCACTCTTGTCTGTGATCATATCTGCTCCCAATTGTGCAGTGCAACGCGCATCCGACACCTGACACACCTACAAGCGCAACACCCCTCCGTCCATTTCGGCACATTTCAATCGTTGCCCACCGTCGGCCTCGACCGACCCGTGCTCGAACGACACATGCTCGACTGAGGGCCCTGGGAGGTCACGACGGTCGAGCCTCCGAACTTGTGCGCGCAAGCCAGCCCCCAGGACTGCTGGTGCTTCTGCAATCCTCTGTCGGATCCAGTCCGCCGCCCAGTAGCTGCCGCATTCCAGGTTCACGACCGTGTCTCGCCAGCCTCGGGTTGGCACTGTCCTCGGAGGTCTCTACGCAAATTCCGAGCGCGTGTGCTCGCGGGTTCGACTCCCGTCGCCTCCACTTTGTAGATCAAGAAACACCCGTCGTTCTTCGGCGGGTGTTTTTTGTCCTTGTAGGAACTGTTCCCCGGTACTCCGCCCTCAGAATCGATACCCAACGTTGAACTGAAACGCGAGATTGACTCCCACCTTGTCAAAGAGCCCGTCTTTCTCGAAGCCCTCATAGGGATTCTCGGAGCTTCGAGCATAGGTGAAGGGCCCGGCAGTGACGTTCGTGCCTAGGTACGTTTTGGTGTTGTTGCAGAGTATCACCCCATACCCGGCGTTCAAGAAGAGGTAGTGGTAGGTCGTCGGGTAGAAGGTCTCGAGCGCGTTGTTCACGTACGAGAGGCGAGCGATGACATACACACTCAGCGTTTGGTCCATGCCGTTCGGGAAGTACTTGTAGTTGAACTCCCCACTCAAGATGCGTTGGTCTTTGCGAATGAAGGGGTGGAACCCGACGCCCGCTTCGAGCGCACTCCTCCCCGTGACGAATGTCGCCGTGGGCACCAGGCGCATGGGGTAGACCTCGCCGTTGGTGCTTGTGTTCAGCGCGATCCCAAAGCGTCCGGCCTTCTCTGATTCTGGGGCTCGGGACGGCGCCGTATCGGACGCAGCGCCGGATTCTGCAGCTTCTACAGCTTCTACAGCTTCTACAGCTTCTACAGCTTCTACAGCTTCTGCTGCGCGGCTGACGACTGGTAGCAGGCAGGCCAGCATCACCGCGAGTATCTGTACGCTAGCCTTAAACACCACTCTCTCCTTGTTCGACCGTCTTCACAATCCGGCTGTATACGCGTTCCAACTCGACCCAAAACAAGGGGCCGTGGCTGGTGCTCACGAACTGTACGACCACCGCATCGATGTCCGGGTGGTAGCGCACGATGCTCGTGTACCCAGAGACCCACCCCGTATGTTCGTAGGGGTAGACCGAGGTGTAGATGTCCTGCTCCTCAGTTGTGAACAGCGAGCCATCAATGAGTGCGCGTACAAACACACCTACATCTGTGGCTGTGGCCACCATGGACCCGCCGGGTCGGGTATGCTCCTCGACCGTCTTCATGTCCGGCCCGTACCCAATGAAGTACCCACTCATGACGGTGTCTGGATCTAAATCGCCAAGCTCATGGTAGGTCTCCTCCAAGCCGAGTGGAGCCAGGATTTCAACGTCGATGTAGTCGTGGTGTGAGTAGCCCAGGGTCCTGTCCAGGATCTCGCCAATCAACAGGTAGTTGGTGTTCGAGTAGCTGTAGCTCGTGCCCGGGTCGAAATCGGCGGCTTGGCCGTACACCAGGGATGCTGTCTCCAGGTAGGAGTCCTCTGGAGAGTTGGCGAAGTCGGGGTGGTAGATGAACTCCGGAATACCGCTGCGGTGCTGCAGCATCATCCGCAGCGTGATCTCCTCGGCGTTGTCGATGTTTCCGGCGACTTCGGGCACGAGTTGCACAAGGGAACTGTCCAGGGAGAGTTCGTCGTCGGCCACCATGATCGTTGTCGCAGCGGCGATGTAGAGCTTGCTGATACTCGCGATCTTGAACAGCGCATGAGGGTCCGCTGGAACCTGGGCGGCGCGGTCTTTCCAGCCGGCGCTATAGAGCGCTTGCCCGCTGGGCTTGTCTACATAGACGATGATTCCGTCGAAGCCGCGCACAACGGCGTCCTCAAGCTCTGCTTCAACAGAGTTCTCCAGGGGGCGCGGCTGAATCTGGCAGCTTGTCACTGTGAGTGTTGAGCAGGTCAGCAGAGCTGCGAGCGCCGCACGAGGGAATGTCAGAATCTGCATGGGTGGCCTGCTAACGAAGGGTCGCTGGCCAGACCACAGGCTTTCCACGCGAAGTGGGTCTATATGAAGGAGCAGATCCGGCATGCTCTGGGGGCCGCCTGAACTCTCCTTCTTCTGGACCTGAAAAGCGGCTGTCCTGAGACCGGCGTGTGGCTTGAACAACCATGAGAACCGTTGTTTTGGCTAGAGCGGATTGTCGCCTCCAGCGGGTGAGCAAACGAGGTTGCGCGAGACGCGAGCGAGAAGTCGCGGCCCCCATGGGGTGGGCTCATGGGCGTCCGCTGCCTTGTGCGCGGGGGATGGATTGTCGCCCAGCCGGTCCTTTGGTTTCGGCTCGATTGTCGCCTTCAAACCCTGGCAGCGCCGTCTGGAACTTTCTGTTCTCATCCGGGGACGTTTCGTGACCTGTGGGTATAGCTCCGGTGAACGCCACCACCGGAGGCCCCCTGCCAGCAGCCGCCACACTCACCCTGCTCACCGTCGAGGACCTCGCGGCCCAGTTCAAGGTTCGCAAGCGCAAGGTCTACCAACTGGTCCGCGACGAGGGCTTGCCTCATCTGCGCATGGGCCGCTTCCTGCGATTCAACCCTGCCCAGGTCACCCGCTGGCTCTCCACCCAGTCCGAGATCGTCCCTCGTCCCGGTGGACGCCGATGATCTTCTTCGAGAAAAGTTCGGCCTCGCCTATCACGAGGTCCCGAATCGGTTTCTCTTAGTAGTTGAAGCCGTCGAGGCGCGCATCGCCACGGTGGCCATCATCGCCGAGTACAACCGCGAGACCGACCGGGTCACCATCGAGAAGACCTTCGAGGACTTGGTGAAGCTGGTCGGCGACATGGGCGTGGAGGACCAGCGGGCGGTTCGTGAGGAGCTGAACGACGAAAAGCTGGCGGTGTTCGACCTCACGATGCCGTTCGCCGTTGCTTGGGTATGGGTCGGGTAATTCAGACCGAGGCTGCTGGTCGTCGAGAACTCCACGACCGCTCCGTCAATTGGGAGGTTCATGCTCTTCCAAGGCTCGGTGATGTTCGTCACCACGCCAGCCGTGTTGGGCACGGTCGTAGGAGGCTCGGTGGTGCCCGAGGATCGGACTGAACCCATCTTGCGCGATGGAGAACTGGGCCGAGTTGCGCATCGGGTACGTCTCGTCCGTGTCGTGCGCTAGCGCTCGGCGAGCTTGTACTCAAGATTGAATTTCATGCTCGAGCCCGTGATTCTGCAGGTGTTGAAGTCGCAGCGGGTGATGGCATGGGCCAGGGCATCGTCGGGCAGTGAAACGACGACTGTGTCTGCGCAGCCCGTGGGCCAAGTCTCCTCTGGCACATCTTCCCGGATTTGGAGCGTCAGTAGGTTGCCTTCTAGGGTCCAGCTCTCTGAGCAGCGGGGGAAGACCATCCCGTATCCCAAGTCCAGTTGCCTGACGCTGACGTTGCCCCATTCGGAGGCATAGGGGAGGTCGACTTGAAGCTCGGAGCCCAAGGTCAGGGAGCCGTTCTCTGGCGGGTTGAGGACTTGGGAGCTCCCGGGTCCAAAGTCCAGGTGCACCTCGCCGGCATTGGGGAGCACAATCTCGTACGGGCCTTCGTCTTTCACGGACGGCCACTGCCACCACGCCAGGCCCGTACAGCGGAGTCGCCCTCCGCTTGCTCCAGACTTCCGGGTGCCCTCTCCCATGCCTTCTATGCTTGGCTCTGGGCTGCCCTCTACCGGGCAACCCTCTGCTTCGGGTTGGCTGAACCAGAGATTGAATGGGGCATAAGGGACGTTCCCGAAGTACTTGTCTTTCGTTGCCCAGTGAACCTCGACCTGGGATGGGTCAGCACAGCCGACCAGACTCAGCATCAAGAGCATGCCGGCTACCTGTTTGAGGGGTTGATCTTCGTGCCCGCCAGGCCAAGTCTGGGCCAAGGATCTCTTTTCCGCAAGTGGAAGTCACCCCCGGATCCATCCAGAGTTTGCAGGTCCGACTGGCGTTTGACGGCCGGACCATTCGTTCTCGCGGTCTCGCCTGCCGCTGGGGCCGCATACGCTCGCTAAGCTTCCAGCATGCTCATCCCCTTCCTGGGCTACCTGCCCCTCTCCTTCGAGATCGAGGGCTCCACCGCCTACATGTCCGCCGAGCTCAGTGGCTCGGCAGCGGGCGTTGTCGTGCACGTCAAGCCGGACCGAAGTGGTGGCTCGGGTGTGATGATCGGCTTCGTGGCGCAGATAGCGGGACATCGGCAGCTCTAAAAGGAGTTGGCCCTACTCACCTGCCCACAGGAGAGCCGACCCAGGACGGCCCACGGATGCTGGAGGTGATCTTTGCCCAGCAGGGACAGAGAATGAGAGCGCGGAGAGGGGGTGTGTGTCACGCTGGTTCTCTGGAGGAACCATGTGGCTTCTGTCGGTTGCTGTTGCCAGCGCCTCGGTGACCTGGACCGTCTCGGATGGAGACGTGCTGGCCACTGTCTGTCTGGGCGTCGAGAGCGGAGACACCGTCGAGATCGACCCCGCGCGCTCCGTGGACCTGAGCGTGGACAAGTGCGACCTGTACGAGAAGGAGAACGTGACCGTCACCTCCAGCACATCCGGTGTGGCGGAGGCGGGTGGCATTGTCGTCGTGGGTGGATCTGGGATCGTTCTCGAGAACCTTCGTCTCCACGCGCACCCCGTCTTCACGGACGAGAGCATCTACTTGAACCAGGCCAGTGATGTGGTGCTGACGAACATCTACTTGGCCGAGGCCACGAGCGGCGGGGTCTATGCCTTCGACGCCGCAGGGCTGCAGGTGGAGGGGCTGTACTTCGAGGAGGCCGGGGGGCAGGAGGACCACATTCTGACTATCGGCACCCAGCCGGCGGCGGCCGCCATGAGCATCTCGGTGACGGACGTGACCGGTTCGGGCCCCGGGGCGAAGATCTACGTGGTCGGTCCCGGAGACCTGGACGTGACCTTCCAGGACTTGGATCTGGAGGGCGGTGAGGGCTCGCTGGGTGGCTGCGTGAAGCTCACGGCCGCCGAGACGCTCGGCGTCGGCCCCGAGATCTCTCTGTACAACCCACAACTCCACGACTGCAGCGCCGACAAAGGTGGGGCGCTCTACATGGACAGCGGGCTCTTGGACATCCATGGCGGAAGCATCACGAGCAGCCAAGCGGAAACAGGGGGCGGGGCCTACTTTGGGGCATTGAGCACGGTGACGGCTGACGGCCTCACGCTGCAAGCGAACCTTGCCCCCCAGGGGGCCGCCTTGGCCGTGGAAGGGGGCTACTTCACCGGAACCGATCTGTGGGTTCAGGAGAACGTCAGCAGCCCCGACGGAAGCGGGGGCGCGGTGCTGGGGCTGGCACCTTCGGCTCTGGATCTGTCCAACAGCCAGCTCTGCGGGAACCTGGTCAAGGGATTCGGGAGCGATGTGGGCTCGGCGCTGACGCTGAGAGGCGGCAAGGCCAGCCTCGACCACGTCGAGCTGCGGGGCCACAGCGGCGGGAGCGCGCTGCTGTTTCTGGACAGCTCAGCTGCCTTTGCTGACCTCAGCCACCTCAGCGTCTGGGACAACAGCCAGGACCTGCTGATCGCGGCCCAGGACGGGGCTAGCTTCACTCTGCGGGCCTCGCTGATGGCCCATGCCGATATGGGCTACGTCTTCCCCGGCGGGTCCCCAGGCACTGGTTTCAACTATTGGTACCAGGTCAGCAGCCCCAACGCCGTAGGCCTGTCTCTTATACACATCTGACGCTGCCGACGATATGCAGTGTGTAGA
>OJIV01000603.1_pt1 | contig 14362 bp, 17 predicted proteins | sample 1595861 | NCBI WGS metagenome assembly OJIV01 (sample SAMN05416883, study PRJEB24817) | seawater metagenome | isolation source: Sea water | place: Canada:Atlantic | collected 2013-11
TACACACTGCATATCGTCGGCAGCGTCAGATGTGTATAAGAGACAGGCATTATTTCGGTAATAATTGCCAGTGTAGGCTTAGCTGCCGCTATTTCTTTAGGTATAGGTACAAAGTCGATGGCTCAAGAAATTGTTGCAGGCGTTTACTTAAGAGATATGTATAAAGCTGGTGACAACCTTGAAGTTGAAGAAATTAAAGGTGCGTTGGTTTCTATTGGTAGTGTTGCTAGTAAAGTTATAGGTGAAAATGAAGTGATAATTACCGTGCCTAATACCTTTTTATTAGCGAATAAAGTGACTAAGCAATAGGTTACTGTTGATTTGAGTTCATTCAACGAACGCCAGCTCGTTGCCTTAGTGCAAGAGAGTTTACCTTATGACACGCGCTATTTTCAGCAGCTGATCACACCATACTTGCCTAAATTAAAAGGCTATTGTGTAAAGGTGCTTGGCAATCAGCCTGATGCAGAAGAAGCTGTACAAGAAACTATTATTAAAGCCTTAACAAACTTAAACGGATTTAAGTGGCTAGTATCGTTTCAATCTTGGTTATTTAAAATTGCTCACAACGAATGCATTAATAAAATAAGAGAGCGTCGTTGGGATATTATGCAATATGATGATGACTACCTTGATAGCTTGGAAGCTGAACAACCAGCAGAAAACGATATTAATTTAGTGCTTGCCAACATGATAGACAGCTTATCTTTTGACGATCGTAATATTATGCTATTGCGTTATCGCACAGGGTTAGATTTTCAAGAGATTGCTGATATTTGTGAGATGAAATTATCCGCTGTGAAAATGCGTCACAAAAGGGTACTTGAGTACTTGACCACTCATATGAGCTCTGAGCAATAGTAGATTAGAAAAGCTAAATAAATACATTAAGTCATTATTGAGCGGTTAACACAACCAAGGTAGCTAGTTAAAAGGGGCATTAATTTGCCCCTTTATAAATTGATTATTGTTTTTTTACCCACTTACCTGCTGAGTTTTGAATAAAATGACCCGACTGGGTTTTGCTAACCGCTTTATTACCTGCCAGAGCCGTGACTTGCTCAAGAGTTATTTTGTTTTTTCGAGCTAAGTTAAGATAAATATTTTTACGTTTTTCGTTTACCTCATTCACTAAACTTTTTGCTTGAGCACTATCGACCACAACACCTAGGTAACCATTTTGCATTTCGCCAACTAACCCTTGCTTCTTTGCATCGTCAAGCGAAATAGCCCATGCGGAAAAAGCTATTGAACTGGCTAATATTACACCGGTGATTCTTTTAGATATGCTTGTTAAGTTGTTTATAAGTTTGTTCATGATCACTCCTTAAAATATGTCGCTATCGTCACTAAAAATATCATCAAGTTGTTTGTCTACTTTTACTTTAATTTCATGATCAATTTTTAGGTTTAAGTTAATGGTAATGGGTTCTTTTGCGCTAACTTCTACCCTGTGTGTACAACCGCTTATGATTAACACAGCGATTATTACCGATAGTGCTTTTTTCATAGAAACTCCTTAATTTTTTTGTAAACCTTTGAGAATACGTTCTTCAAATTGTTTGGTAATTGATATTGATTCCAGCAAGCCTAATAGGTCATAACTTAAATTTAAGTTCAGGTTTACATCGTTGTCGATGTCAGGGTTTCGACCTTTAATAACCGTTTCCAACAACATATAGCCATCATCTGCCATTGAAACATCAGAAGACAGCTGATGATAATGTAAGTTTTGCAGGGCATCAAACGCTAACTGTAATTGCGTATTATTTGCCTTTAGCCTTGCTACCGCTGGGTTATCTTTGACTTGAATTAAGCCATTACTAACATTATGCAACTCACCTTTTTCTATCGTGTATTTTTCACCATCATAAATAATAGGTAATTGCCCTGAGATATCCCCTGTAACTACAATACCTTGCTTTTTATCTAACGCCAACACTTGGGCTAAGTCTATATGAGTAAGCTGAACGTCAACTGAATGATCATGCTGAAGTGGCCACTGTATTTTAGGAATGGCAAAACTACCGCCTAAAATATCACCCTTAAGGTTAGTGGCTGAAATTTTAAACTCTTTTTGATAGTGCCACTGAGTGTTAATTGAAAACTGAGATACTGGCGTTGGTGTTTCTATCAGTGCAATGGTGAGGTTATCTTGTATTGTGCTATTTGTGTCATCGTTTGAACTCAGTTCATTGTTTAAAAATTTGAAGTTCTGTTGCCAGTTTAATTCTTGTATCCAAATGTCGGCTACTTCGCCACTAAGTGATGATACATATAAAGATAGCTCGAATGTGGAGTCTTGAAAATTATTTAAATCAATAATTTGACCGATCACACTATAACTTAATGTACCCGCCACTAAATTAATTTCTGTCGGTAATTTAATATTAAGCGCGAGTAAGTCTGTTAGGGGTAGTTGATTTACTGCGAGCGAAATTTTCGGTTTTTCTACCGCGCCAGATACCTTCAACTCACCCAAGAGTAGACTGTCAGCAATAATTGAAGTCTGTAATTTAATATCGTCAAAACTCCCAGTAATACCGCTACTTAATGATAGCGTTTTTATTTCGGCAATATTGGCATAGCGTAATTTTTTAGCCGTAGTATTAAGGTTTAAATTCAAGCTAATAGGCGCTTGGAGAGTTACGGGCTTACTTCTTTGAACACCAGTGCTACTTTTTATTTGGGTTGGTAATTTAATATCACCTTGTACTTTTGTGGTAACTTGTTTAATCGCAAGTCGATTTTTATCTGTTGTTTTTTCGGCGCTAAATCCAATGATATTATTACCTGTTATGGTGGAGCTTTCATCAAAGTGTATTTTGCTTTTTAGTGAGTCTTGTTCAAAAGATCCTTGTAATATTAACTCGACTGGAGAATGGCTATAGTTTTTCAGTGCATTAATAATCAAAGGACTGTTAAGTTTAAAGTCTAAGTAAACCGCGTTTTTAGTTTCATCCATTTCATTTTGGTGAAGTGATTTTTGTAGGTTTTTATGTCTTAGAAAGTGCTCTATATCTATTTTAATATTGTTTAAAGCAAGTTGATGTTTTTGCTTGTCGTTTGTTGCTGCTAGCATTAACGTCGTCAAGGATATTTTATGATTGTTCAGGTTGTAAGTTAACTTGCCCTCTGGGGTTGCTACTATTTGTTCAAAGGAGTTGTCAGATAAAAGCGTGGTAAGTTCATTTGAAAACGATTCTTGCTTTAAATAATCCAGCAAATGATGATGGCTAAACTTAAGCTGTAAACGGTTCTGCTTTTTAAATTCAAGATCAACAATAGCAGCTTTATTTGTTACTTCGTTATTAGCAGATAATAAGCTAATGGGAGGCAGCGTTATTTGGCTATGTATATTAAGCGCACCGCCTAACGCAAACGGCCCGCTAGTTTGAATGCCTTTAGTCGATAAAATCGCTACATTATTTAGCTGACTTATAATCGATAAGTTTCCTGCGTCATAATCTACATCGCTTTGAAATGAACCTTCAAAAGTCGTTAATGCCAAGGTATCTAACAATGATGCTTGCAAGGGAAGTTGATGCGATAAAATAAAGCTTTTTAATGGGGCTAAATCACTAATAATTTCAGCTTTAAATTGCTTGTTTTTAAGCTCGAAAATGTTAGCGCTAAAAACTGTTTTTTGCTGCGGGTTTTTTAAGGCTAATTGCAAGTTGGTGTTGGTAGCTGAAAACTTACCGCTATAGCTATTACTTTTGTTGTTAAATGGTGAATAATGATACTCATTAATATTAAGGGTAAAAGGTAGCTGAAGCTGTGACAGTTTTGTAAGGGTAATATTAAGTTGTTGTGCAGCACTTAACGGGGTGTTTTCCTCTGGTTGTTCTTTAAATGCATCGAGTAGGGCTGTGTTAGCATCGATTGACATAGACCTAATCTCTACATGTTTAATTTTTTGCTCAGCAGTTAGGTCTAACTTTACTTTAACCGTGTTGAGTTCGAAATCAGCTTGCGGAGTTTTTAAACATAGCTTTTTTATGTTCAGTGTTAAGTCTTTGGCGATGGTAAAATCAAGACACGAAATATTAGCCTGATATAGCGCTAGTTGCTCTTGTGAAATGTTTTTTACTATCGCTACACGGGCAATGTAAACCGTCATAAAAGCGATAATAAATAAGCTAAATAATAGGGCGACGCTTAGGTAAACCTTCTTGGTTAATGTCATTGTTTTTATTTGGTCTCTGCCTTAATAAATTTGTTTTGGCTTTGTTTTAGTTCGAATTTATCCGAAGTGTAAACAAGCTTAGGCTAACTACTTTATGAGTGTTAAGTCATAGTTTCAATCAAATTCGCAGAATAAAACCAACAGCTGAAAATAGCTTAAGGTAGTATTGTTATTTTCTCACCTTAGCGGATATTTTAATTGTGCGTTATACACGTTATGATATCGGCATTTTTTACTGTAACCATTATAAAGAGAGAAGCATGTCTGCTGCCCCATTAGAACGAATTACCATCGAACCAACTTTACCTGCTACCGCCTGTGTTATTTGGTTACACGGCTTAGGTGACTCAGGCGCTGGATTTTCACCCATTGTGCCAGAGCTAGGTTTACCTAAAAATCATGCCGTACGTTTTATTTTTCCACATGCACCAGAGCAACCAGTAACCATTAACCAAGGTTATGTAATGCGTTCATGGTACGACATTAAAAGTATGGATTTGCATAACCGTGCTGATATGCAAGGTGTGCTTGAGTCTGAAGTTAAAGTACATGCTTTAATTGCTGAGCAAATTTCAGCGGGTATTCCGGCAAGTCGTATTGTTTTAGCCGGCTTTAGTCAAGGTGGTGTGGTTAGTATGTTTACGGGTTTACGTTATCCTGAAAAGCTTGCTGGCGTTATGGCGCTTTCATGCTACTTACCCAATGCCGATGCCTTGCCAGAACAACTAAGCGAAGCTAATAGCAATACCAGTATTTTGCAACTTCATGGTGAAAACGACGATGTAGTGCCATTAAGTGCAGGTAAAATGGCGAATAAATTATTAAATGAGAAAAACTATCCAGTAACTTGGAAAACATACCCGATGGCGCATAGTGTTCATCCAACGGAAATTCGTGATATTGCTTCGTGGTTAGTTGCGCGTTTAGACTTAGCTTAAGAAATAGTAATAATTAACCTACACAGCGAAAGTCAAAGTACAGGACAATATAATGCCAGAAGTTAATGTGAAACTTGTTTTTGAAAAAGAAAACAAAAATAGTATCCGTTTCAAAGAAGTGCCAGAGCCCGGTAAAGCTGAAGCTGTAGGGAGTGTGTATTTACAAAAATGGTTGGCCGGCGATGCTAAAGCCATTGAAATTACGGTAAAGACTCCAGACTAGATATGTAAGCTTAGGTATTTATTCAGGCTTGTTTTCAATAGCCGGTTTAATTTTAAGCAATTGATTTGTCTTTATATGTTTGGTTTGCTTTTGAGTTTTGAGGGTAACTATAAAGTATTAATAATGCGCTAATTTTTTATTAGCGCATTTTCATTTCTACGGTATTATTTTAATAAATATCTACTCTAGTTTGCTTTTGAAAATTCCAGTAAACGATTATTAGCCGGCATGGTGTGATCATTTTCTAGCGTCAAACCCGCTTGTTCAGCAAGTGCTACTATAGCTTCAAAATCGCGAATGGCACTTTCGTTATCACGCTCCTTAAGCCAAATGTCAAAACTGGCATTACTTTCACTACTGTATCGGCCTTGATAATTAAAAGGGCCATAAATACAGAGTTTACCTTGCAGGTTTAAATGTTGTGATACGCCTTGAAAGAAGGCTTGCACTAATGACCAACTGACAATGTGTAATGTATTAGCGGTGTAAATAGCGTCAACTTTTTCAATGGGCCATGGGTGGTTAAGATCAAGCTCAATGGGCGAGAGTAAATTCCCGGCAGGATACTCCTGTAACCATTGACTAATACCTTGATGATTTATAAGTATGTCACTGGTTTGCCAGCTTAACCATGTCATATTTGGCGCAAAATATACCGCATGTTGTCCAGTGCCAGAGCCAACTTCTAATACGGTCTTACATTTACTCAAGGCTTGAGTTAATAGGGCGAGTATCGGTGATTTATTATTTTCACATGCTTGTGAGAAAGGTTTATTCATGATTTTATGCTCAAAGTTTTATTAAATTTAATGTGCAAATTGTTATTCATTTTATCTGTGGCGTTGTTATCTATTGTTATAGGTTATTATCTATTTTCATCGTTTGAATTAAATGGAAGTAACGCTATACACTGCGCTTGATAAACTCGCATTTGCTGTTGTTCTTGTAAACAAAAGGCTTTAATTGCAGGTCTAAATCCGTCATGTTTAATCCAATGATAAGATGTGGTGAGCTTTGGTTCAAAACCACGTTGTATTTTATGCTCACCTTGTGTGCCTGGGTGGAATAAGGCGAGTTTGTTCTCTATGCAGAATTCTATCCCTTGGTAGTAGCACAATTCAAAATGCAAGTTGTTGTACGATTTGGTGCAACCCCAGTAACGGCCATATAACGTTTGCTCGTCAAAAAAGAACCAAGCACAGGCAACGTCTTCGCCATTGCATTGGGCAATAATTAACAATATGTTCTCAGGTAACTTTTCTATAATTGCTTGAAAAAACTCAAAAGATAAATGCGGCGTATGTCCCCGTCTTACATAAGTTAATTGATAAGTTAAGTAGAAGAAATCTAACTCTTCTTTACTGATATCTTTACCTAGCACGCGTCTGACGTTGATTTTTTGTTGGCTGATTGAAAGACGCTCTTTACGGGTGTTTTTTCTTTTTCTGGCCGTAAAGCGCGATAGAAAATCTTCAAAATCTCGATAGTTATGATTAAGCCAATGAAACTGTACGGTATTACGTTGATAAACATTTTCTGCTTTATGTTCGGTAGGCGAGCAATACAGCAGGTGCCAGCTATTTAATGACTGCTGCTGACAAAGCTGAGTCAATATATCAAAGGTGTCTGCAAGTACAATTTCATCAGACAAAAGTTTATTACTGGTAACGGGTGTAAAAGGTGCAGTAGCAACTAATTTAGGGTAATAGGGAATATTATGCTGTTGGTAGGCATCGGCCCATGCCCAATCAAAAACATATTCTCCCCATGAATGCGACTTAACGTACATGGGCAATAGCGCATTAACTTGATTACTCTTGTTATTTCGCAATTGTAAATGATGAGGTTGCCAGCCCTGAGCAGCAGATACTGAACCACTGCTTTCTAAGCACTGAAAAAATTGATAATTTGAGAATACTGACGGTTGAGTATTAAGTCGTTGCCAATCTTGTTCAGCAATATCTGAAATGTTATTTATAATTTCAATTTTCAATGAATTATCTGTTCTTTATCTATCTTATCGTTGCAGCTTAACAGATGACTTATTTAATAGGTATACTCTAATTTATATCAATAACATAATTGTATTAAAGCTTAATTGAAAAATTAAAAGTAGGGTGAACTATAAAAGAATAAGCACTTTTCATTACGCTTTAGTCGCTAATTCACATTGCAGTAAGTATTGCATTTAAGGAAAATTTTATGTGTGGCAGGCTTAACATTATTAACACTTCGTTATGCAAAATAGTTAGCGACACTATAGGCGTAAACTTTCAAAGCGAAAGTAATGATAATTTATGTCCAAGCGAGTCGCTATCTACCATAGTGCAAAACAATGAGCACTTTAACCAAGTCAATATGCAGTGGGGTATTCAGCCTTCGTGGTCGAAACGTTTATTAATAAATGCGCAAAGCGAAACCGTTGCCATTAAACCTACCTTTGCGAAAGCTTTTGCTGCACATCGATGTTTAGTCCCTGTTAGCGGTTGGTATGAGTGGCGAAAAGAGGGTATTAAAAAACAAAAATATTATTTTAGCCATTCACAGGATCTTCCTCTGTACATGGCAGGTGTGAGTTATTATGGCGATAATATTCAGCCTCAAGTGGTAACATTAACCACTAAACCGAACCCGTTGTGCGAGCAGTATCATCATCGTATGCCGGTATTTATTTTACCTGACAACATAAACGCCTGGTTAGCACCTCAAAACTCACAAGCTAATTTATCGCGATTAATGTCAGCAATACCTGAACAGCATATCAGTGTAACAACATGCTAGCCGCTAGCATTATAATTCACGTATAATATCGAAAACGTTATTAAGGTAATAAAATCAATGAGCACAGATACAACATTAAAATCATTTTTGCAGCAAGTTAAAGACACACAAGAGCTTTGGGCTCTGCAAGATAAAAATAGCGAAGATTGGGTGGTACTTGACTCAGTAAATTTTGAAAATACAGAAGTTATGCCGCTTTGGTCAACCGAAGCATTAGCGAAAAGCCATTGCGTGGAAGAATGGGCAGACTATGTGCCTGCTGCTATATCTGTTGCTGATTGGATGGAGTTTTGGGTTGAAGACCTACTCGAAGATGGCGTTATTATTGGCCTTAATTGGCAAGAAAATGAAGACTGTTTTGAACTAGAACTTCCTGAATTTACGCAAGCTTTAGCTGAAATTGAAATACTTTAATCTATACTATAAAGGCTAATGGCCACTTCCTTCGCTATGTAAAGCTTTAAAACTAGCTTTTTCAATTTTTTTGAAATGGCAAAGTCACTTATCGGGTCAATTTAAAGAGTTCCCAATAAACAACTAAAGCAAACAGGAATAGATATGATAAAAGCATTTATTAAGAAAAGTTATGACATATTAAATTCAACTAAAAAGTTGGATTTTCTTGCTCCTTTACTATTACGTCTATATTTAGTGCCTATATTTTGGATGGCAGGTACGACAAAAATAGACGGCTTTGATAATATTGTACAATGGTTTGGTAATGATGATTGGGGGCTAGGTTTACCCTTTCCATTTATTCTTGCGATATTAGCGATAGGTGCTGAAGCTATTGGAGCTATTGCATTATTGTTAGGATTAGGCGTGCGCTTAATGGCTATTCCCATGATGTTTACCATGATTATCGCCATGACATCTGTACACGGACAATACGGTTGGCAAGCTATTGCCGATGCTAACGCGCCGTTTGCAAATGAACGCGTAGAGGCCTCTGTTGAAAAGAAAGAGATGATTATTTCTATTTTACAAGAGCATGGTAATTACGAATGGCTTACTAGTAGCGGAAATATCACGATTTTAAATAACGGTATTGAGTTTGCTGCAACATATTTTATTATGCTTCTAGCGCTATTCTTTATCGGTGGTGGTCGCTATGTCAGCCTTGATTACTGGTTAAAACGTAGGTTTATAACAGCAAGTTAGTTACCAACGTTAACAGCTAATTAATGCTTATGAATGATTGATTTTTTAGATTAGCAGCTTATTTTCTCTAGTCTCTATTTTAAATTATTAGGTAGGTAAGGCGAGTAAACAATGAATAGTCATTTAGAACACTGTTTGTTGTTTACTGTTTACTCAAATCAAGTTAATAAAAATAATACTTAAATTTTTCACAAAGTAACTATGGCTTCTCCCTCTAAATAAGCTTACTTTATCCTATGCTGACAAATTTTATTGATGACCTTCGAATGCTCTACTAGCTAAACTTCTGCGTTTTATTCAACCCCCTAATTGTTCGTTATTACTCAATCAAGCCACTTGCACTTCTAACGGTATATTGATTGAATGCAGTTTAAATATTCAAACCGTTTGGCAGAGTATGTATAATTAAACATTCGAATACCTTCACAGGTATTGTTAAACGTTTAAAGTGCGAAACCATAATTTAAGGAAATTAATTAATTTAATGTTGAATTGCCTTTTAAAGCGAACCTTATTGATCTTACTTCTTATTGTTATATCAGGTTGTGCAACTTTTCAGCTCAACGATTTATTTCAGGGCTACAATAGCCAAATGAAACCCGTAAAAGCGGCAATGCTTCAAGGCGACTTCGTAAAAGCAAAAAGCCAACTAAACGAACGCGATCAAAGTAATAATACCTATATATTAAGTTTACTCGAAAGAGGGCGATTAGAGTTTTTAGCGCATAATTGGTCTGCCAGCCAGCAAACATTTGCTCAGGCATATACTGAGATAGAAGCACAACGTAACAAAGCAAAAATTCAAGTCAGTAAAGGTATCGAGAAATTAGGCGCCGTAGTCAGTAATGACAATGCTACCTCATATGAAGTACCTTATTACGAACAGGGCATGTTACATAGTTACCAAGCGTTAAATTATTTATTTCAGCATGATTTGTCTGGTGCGTTAGTTGAAATACGTCGTGCAAATTTAGTACAAGAAACGGCGCTTAATGTTTATAAAGAAGAAATATATAAAGCCCAAAATGAGCTAAATAATTCAGGTATGAGCACCGACAGCTTGCAAGGTGGCTACCCCAATATGGACAGAGCTATTGGGAAAGTAAAAAATGGCTTTCAAAATGCTTTTACTTTTTATCTTTCTGGGATTTTGTATGAGGCCAGTGGTGAATTAAATGATGCCTATATCGACTTTAAGCGCGCGATAGAAATTTATCCTGATAATCCCTACTTGCAACAAGATGTTTTAAGATTAGCTAGTAAACTGGGTATGCAAGACGATTTAATCGCTTTTCAACAACGTTTTGGCAAGTATCAAGAAAAAACATTATCAGGGCAAGGTAGCGTTGTTGTACTTGTGGAACGAGACATAGTAAACAGTAAACAAGATGTTGGTTTAAACTTGCCAGTAGGTCGAAGCAATAACGGCTTGAAGTTTTTTAGCTTTTCTTTACCAGTATATGAAGGTGCTTTAATACAGCACAATAAATTGACACTACAGAATGCAGGACAAACGTTTCAAAGTAATGAAATTGTACGTATTCAGTCACTAGCAGCGAAGGATTTAAAAGATCAGCTACCGTCATTGTTAACCCGACAAGTCGTGCGCGTAGTTGCCAAAGAGCAAGTGCGCCAAAAACTTAGTCGTGAAGCAGGCGATGTAGGTAACATTTTAGCGAGTATATATAATATTGCTTCTGAAAAAGCAGATACGCGCAGTTGGAGTACCTTGCCTGATCAAGTTGATATCATTCGTTTCAATACTGCTTCGGGTAAACAGGTCTTGCAAATACAGCTAGATGGACAACAAAAATCTATTGAGATTGATGTTCAACCCAATAGAATTAGCTTAATTAGTCTTTCAGCTATTGGTCGTCATATTGACTATCAAAGCGTTAATTTATAATTTGTTTCAATGAGACATGATTTAGGAGGTAATATGTTTAACAGCAAGATTACTACAAGTACGAGTAAAAAAGTTACCAGCAGTTTAGCGATGATATTGCTCAGCACTATGGTTATAGCAGGTTGTGCCAATAAAACCCCACCCGTAACTGCAGGTACTGGTACTAGTGCGATGACACAAGGTGATGACTTTAGTAAGCATCTTGAAGTACATAATGCTGATTTAGCAAAGCGGTTATTTATCAGCGACGTAAAATCACGTAAATCAAATGACTTACTCGAAATAAACTTAACGTTAACTAGTCGTTATGAGAAATCACAGAAATTACAATATCATTTCAACTGGTTTGACGAAGCAGGCTTTGTTATTGAAGCTGGAAAAACACCATGGGTTCCGGTGGAATTACATGGTAAACAATCTACAACTTTGCGAGGATTAGCCCCGAATACTAAGGTCAGCACTTTTAGTGTTTATGTTCGCGAAATCCCCGAAAAAGCATACGAATATTAATTGTTAAGGAATAGTATTATGAATAAATTAGCACTAGTAACCACTCTCGGCTTGACCCTTGTATTTGCAGCGGGTTGTGCTAATAAATCTGTTGTTCGCTATGGTGATGCTACCGCAGTAGAAACAACTGATATTAATTTTGGTTCAACAGATTTACAAAAAGTAGCGGCTCAAATGACCGATTCGTTGTTTTTGTCACCGGTTGTTGGCACATTAACGCAAAATACACGTCCGGTAATGTTTGTAGAACGCTTAAAAAACAAAACCAGTGAGCATATCGATACTGAGTCAATTACTGACTCTATTTCTACTAAGCTTTTACGTTCAGGTAAGTTTCGTTTTGTTGATATGGGCCGAGTAGAAGCAGCACGCGAGCAACTTAAATTTCAACACGATGGCGGTATGGTAGATCCAAGCAAAGCGACACAGTTTGGTCGTCAAATTGGCGCTCAATATATGTTGTACGGTAACTTATCGAGCATTGTAAAAAGTAATCAAGATAAAACCGATGTTTACTATAAATTTACCTTACGTTTAATGGACCTTGAAAGTGGTTTAGTTGAATGGGCAGACGAGACCGAAATACGTAAAACGAAAGCGAAAGAGTCCGTAGGTTGGTAAATGGCAGCTTTAGCGAAGCTACTTTTCAAATACAATTTTTCAAGTAAAAAGGTGAGCGAAATGAAAGCAATCTATATAACGATAATTTGTTGGTTGGCATTAATTCCAATGGCGAATGCTGATTATGAGCGCAACAAAGCAGTACCGGTTGAAAAAGTGTTATTTGGGCAAGTGTTATCTGTGCGCAACATTACCGAACGTGAATTAATCCAGGATAAAAACTCGGGTTGGAAAACCTTTGGTGGAGCATTAATTGGCGGCGCTATAGGTAATCAATTTGGCAGTGGCAGTGGCCGAGGTGTTGCAACGATATTAGGTGCGATTATCGGCGGTTCTATCGCTCATGACAAGAATCCACAATATCATGAAGAGACCCTGTTGTTAGTTGAGCTTATGATAAAAGTAGATAACGGAGATGAATATATGGTGATACAAGACTTAGATCATCGTATGTTATTTCAACGTAAAGATGCGGTTAGAATGGTTTATCTTGCCAACGATACAGTGCGTATTGATAAGCAAATGTAAGTATCTAGTGAAAATAATACGCTGAAAATAAAAAGCTTAGTCGAAATACTAAGCTTTTTTTATCATAGCAATTTAATTTAACTATTCTGCTTTTTCACTTTCCCATTAAAAATCAACCGGTAAATAATTAAGCCGCTATTACTACATTTTTACTACATTTTTGTTAAACCCTGTCAGTACAGTCACTAATATCTACACTGTCTTACTTTTGCTATTCAGCCGGCGTTGGAACATCACTTTTACTTACTTGTTGGTTATTAGTGATTTTTTCTGACCAAGCTTTTTCTTCAGCCTCAGGTTTAATACCTTGCTGATTATTCCCATTGGGTGATGCAAAAACCAAGCGAGTTAACAAAGGAAAGTGATCAGAGTCAATAGACGGTAAACGCTTAATATCACGCAACGTAAAATGTGAGCTGTGAAATAAATGGTCTAACGGCCAACGCGCAATAGGGTAAGCGACATGAAAAGTGTTAAATGCGCCACGACCAACACGGGGATCTAACAAGCCACTAATTTTACGAAATAGTCGTGTGGTTGCCGACCAAGCAACGTCGTTAAGGTCGCCGGTAACAATCACAGGTTGATTACTGTCAGCAACACTTTTAGCAACTATAACTAATTCTGCATCACGCTCTGATGACTCTGGATTCTCTGTTGGACTAGGTGGAGCAGGGTGAAGAAAATGAGCACGCACTTTATCGCCAGTTCGAAGTGTTAAGCAAACATGTATCGAAGGCACGTCTTGCTCAACCAAGTAAGATATTTCTTGTTCATCTAATGGAAGTCGAGAATAAACATGCATGCCGTACAAGTTATCGAGTGGGCATTTAACGCTATAAGGCATGTCAGCTTCTATTGCTTCGAGCTGATCTTGCCACCACTGATCGGATTCTAAGGTAACTAAAACATCTGGTTTGTAATGATTGACCAAGTTAATTAAAGCTTTAGCGTTACGGTTTGGGGTGAATACATTCGAAGTGAGTATGCTTAGCTGCTTTTCAGTAGCGTAATCATTTGAAGATTTAACCTCTTTACGCCACAACGGTGTAAATGGCAATATCCACCATAATTGCCATAGTAAACAAGCTGAAGTAGCAAGAATTAATGCCTGAGTACTTATTGCTGCTCTATCTAATAAAAGTAACTGTGCAATTACCAGCGCAGCGGCAAATAACATAAACTGTAAACGTGGAAAATCCATGCCCCTGATAATCCAATATGGATGTCGTGATAATGGCAGCAAAGTAAAAATAAGTATAATAAATGTGCAAAGACTAAGTATGAGTAACATATATTTTTTGTATTAAATAGTTAGCTTTATACTATACCGATAACCCTAAATAATTTGTATACCGATAGCATTAAATAATGATGCTATTTTCTCAATTAAAGTATTTTATTGGAAACTGTAAAGTAATCGAATTTTTTACTTTGATTGATACAAGTACATAAACTGTCTCTTATACACATCTCCGAGCCCACGAGACAGGCAGAAATCTCGT
>OJIV01000604.1_pt1 | contig 14360 bp, 10 predicted proteins | sample 1595861 | NCBI WGS metagenome assembly OJIV01 (sample SAMN05416883, study PRJEB24817) | seawater metagenome | isolation source: Sea water | place: Canada:Atlantic | collected 2013-11
CGAGATTTCTGCCTGTCTCGTGGGCTCGGAGATGTGTATAAGAGACAGGAGTAAGTATTCTCGATTCCTTGCCTAGGGATAATGGTCTGAGGCAAATTTTGTCGCGTTCAGTCGAGTGCGGTGAGAAAACGATCGCCGCGAAACAAATATTTATTCTCGCTGTCGAGCGAAAAAACAACTGAGTTCGAACGGCCTACGAGTTCCATTCGAGGGATAAAGCTGTAGGCGCGGCTGTCTGCACTATTGTCGCGATTGTCACCGAGCACGAAATACTGGTCTTCGGGCACCACCGCCGGTCCGTAGCTGCGACGGCTACGGCTAACGTAGCCACTAGTGAGCCGAGCGCGATGGCTAAGTTCGGGCAGCTCTTCGATGATAATAACCGAGCTCTCATCGCGCGAAATCACCTCATAGTTAACGGGTTCGCCGTTAATGACTAGCGCGTTATTTTGCATCGCCACTGTATCGCCAGGCAGCCCGACAATACGCTTTATTAACCTTTTGCCGGCGCGTTTGGAGTCGATAATCACGATGTCGCCGCGCTGGGGGTCGCCCACCTCAGCGAGATTAATTTCGGTAAAAGGCACTTTAATATCGTAGGCGAGCTTATTGACCCACACTTTGTCGCCGTCGAGCAAAGTGGGCTGCATCGACGCGCCTGAGATCGAGCTGAGGTCGGCTACCGCGCTTTTAAAGAAGACGATGCAGGTTAACAGTAGGAAAAACTGGCGATTCTCTGCCCACGCAACTTTTAAGGTGTAGGTGATGCGCTCGCCGAAACCTGCGTTTGGGCGCTGCGGTGTGGGTAGTGTGTACGGCGTCTCTTTTACGGACTTGTGAGCGGACTTGGGTACGGACGTAGGTACGGATTTATATTCGGTTGTGTGCGCGGCAGACACAGACTCGTCGGGCGCGCGAGGCTGGACTTCGGTGTCATGATTGTCGATGTCGGCCATAGAGCGCGCCTGTGTTTTGTGGTTGGCTATTGTTGGTTATTCTAGACAGCTGTTAACTGCTGTTGGCTATTGAGGGTCGGGCTACTATTATTCAGATTAGTTTACACGGAAGTGAGGTGCAAGAAAGCGGTGAAATTGAGCACAGCGTGAGCTTGTTACGATCGCTAAAGGGGAAATTTGCGTAATTATTTGACCACGGCAAAAAGCCGAGTATGCTGTATGTATAACCAGTAAAATTTCCGAGACAGAAGTTAGCGCGTCGCACGCCAGAAAGGAAACAGTGCCGCAGTGCTGCAGTGTTATGAGAGCCCCAGACATGAAAAGCGATTCTCCCAAGAACAACACAGGCCTTGCGGACTTTCACCCCGCTAGTCGGGCGTGGTTCGAGGAACGTTTCGGGCAAGCGACAAAAGCGCAAGCCGAAGCATGGCCGCAGATTCGGGCAGGGCGGCATACTTTAATTGCCGCGCCGACGGGCAGCGGTAAGACTCTCGCGGCTTTTTACGCCGCCATCGACATGCTTCTCCAGCGCGGCCTAAATGGCGAACTGAGCGAAGGCGTCCAAATTCTCTATGTGTCGCCGCTCAAGGCACTCAGCAACGATATCCAAAAAAATCTCGAGCAGCCGCTCAATGGCATCGCCGAGCAGCTGCATCTGCAGGGCTTCGCTCCGGTCGATATTCGCATCGCCGTGCGCACCGGTGACACGCCCCCGAGTGAGCGTGCGCGCATGGCGAAAAAGCCGCCGCATATTCTCGTTACTACTCCCGAGTCCTTCTACTTACTGCTTACCAGTGCGAGCGGCCGCGCGATGCTGTCTACTGTGCGCAGCTTGGTTGTCGATGAGATTCACGCGCTTTTGGGTGACAAGCGAGGCTCGCATTTAGCGTTGTCTATGGAGCGTCTGCAGCATCTTATAAGCTCTCAGTCGAGCGGCCATGCGAAAGGCCAAGGCGGTCGGACGCTCCAGCGTATTGGGTTGTCGGCAACGCAGAAACCAATCGACCTTGTTGCAAACTACTTAGTGGGCAATGCAACAGGGCAATCCGAATGCGACTCGGGTTCTCTGGGTGAGGTTGAGGTCGAGGTTGAGGGTGCGGACTCGCGCTGGCCGAAGGCAGACTGCGCGATTGTCGATTCGGGATTCAGGCGCGAACTGGATATTCGTATCGAGGTGCCTAAGTCGCCGCTCTCTGCGCTGATGAGTAATGACGTATGGGACGAACTTTATGGCCGGCTTGTTGAGCTGATCGAGAGCCACGATACGACGCTGGTATTCGTGAACACGCGCAGGCTCTCCGAGCGGCTTGCCCTCGCGCTTGCCGAGCGCCTCGGCGATGATGTCGTCTGTTCGCATCACGGCAGCATGAGCAAAGATCACCGGCACAACGCCGAGCAGCGGCTCAAGGCGGGAAGCCTTAAGGTGCTGGTCGCGACGGCGTCGATGGAACTCGGCATCGATGTAGGGTCGGTCGATCTCGTGGTGCAATTCTCTTCGCCTAAAAGCATTGCGACATTTTTGCAGAGAGTGGGTCGTAGTGGCCACTCGATCAATGGCACGCCGAAGGGCGTTTTGTTTCCGCTCACGCGTGACGACCTTATCGAAGCCAGTGCGCTGGTGCACAGCATTCGCCGAGGCCAGCTCGACGCCATTGTTATGCCCGAAAAGCCGCTCGATATTCTGGCGCAGCAAATAGTCGCCGAGGTGTCGGCGCAGGTTCACGATCGCGGCCGAGACGGCAATGTATCTGTTAATGAACCCGGCCAAAAAGCTACTCGTAGAGACAAAAGCAAAAAGCTATCCGCGCCAGACACGCCAGAAGACGACCTCTGGGTTCAAGGCGCTGATGACTTTGGTGATGCGCCTGCTAATAAACAGTCTGCGAATACACAGCTCGGTAACAAGCAGCCCGTTAATAAACAGTCCGTTGATAAACAGCCCGTTGATAAACAGCCCAGTAAGGAAATATTCCAACCCCTGGCAATGGCCCTAGCCGCGATGCGGACAAGCGGCTCGGCGAAGCTCAGCTCACCCGCAAAGTCAGCCTCACCATCGGCCTCACCAGAGGTGCGCAAAGCAGCACTCGCTGCCGCACGAGCGGGGCTGCGTGGCGCCGAGGCTGAGGCGGCGACTGTCTGCGTCTCAGGCCAAACCGATGCAGTCTCAGTGCAGGCCGAGCCTGAAAGCAAGCAGACCGATGGGCGTGTTGAGGCTAGATCCGAATCACGTTCAGAAGGACATTCGAAGCCACAATCAGACTCAGTTGCAGACTCGATAGAGGCAAGTGTGAAGAGCTATGTGGACCAAAAAGAGACTGAGGACACTGAGTCTTTTGAACCAATGACGCCTCTGGATAGCTGGTGTATCGACGAGCTTTACGCACTGGTTATCAAGGCTTTCCCATTTAGGGAATTAACCAAAGAAGAATTTGAAGAGACACTGCGCATGGTTGCAGATGGCTACACCAGCCGTCGGGGACGGCGTGGCGCCCATCTGCATTACGACGCGATTAACCGGCGGCTCAGGCCACGGCGCGGCGCTAATCTTATCGCGCTAACCAACGGTGGCGCGATTCCGGATATGTTCGATTATCAGGTTGTGCTCGACCCCGAAGATACTGTGGTCGGTAGCCTAAACGAGGATTTCGCGCTCGATTCGATGGCGGGCGATGTGTTTACGCTGGGCACTCACGCCTGGCAGATTTTGCGGGTAGACGGGCTCAAGGTGCGGGTGAGAGATGCCCAAGGCATGAACCCGACTGTTCCTTTCTGGTTCGGCGAAGGGCCCGGTCGCACGGTCGAGCTGTCGCAGTCGGTGTCTCACTTTAGGCAGAAAATAGGCGACCTGATACTCGATGAGTCTGCAGACGCGGCGATGCAATGGTGTATTAACGCCGTCGGCTTGCCGCACTCGGCTGCGTCGCAAGTGGTGGAATACCTGCACGCAGGAATGGCCGCGCTGGGCGCGATGCCAACTCGCGACACGATAATCATGGAACGCTTTTTCGATGAAGTGGGCGACATGCACGTCGTAATCCATTCGCCCTTTGGGAGTCGCATCAACCGCGGTTGGGGTCTCGCGCTGCGCAAGCGCTTCTGTAAGTCTTTCAATTTCGAGCTGCAGGCAGCGGCAAATGAAGACAGCATCGTGATATCGCTGGGGTCGGTGCATAGCTTTCCGCTCGACGAGGTGTTTCGCTACCTTCAGACTACAACGGTGCGCGACGTGCTGGTGCAGGCTTTGCTCGATTCGCCCATGTTTGAGGTACGCTGGCGCTGGAATGCGACGCGATCGCTGGCGATTCAACGCAATCGTAGCGGCAAACGCGTGCCACCTCAGTTTCAGCGTATGGACGCCGAAGACCTAATCGCTCACGTGTTCCCCGATCAAATCGCCTGCGCCGAGAATCTCACCGGTCGCCGTGATGTGCCGACACACCCGCTCGTCGATCAAACCATTCACGACTGCCTCACCGAGGCGATGGATATCGACGCGCTGATAGAGCTTGTGGGTAAGATCGAGCGCGAGGAACTCACGCTAATCGCCAAAGACCTGCGCGAGCCATCGCCGTTTGCGCAGGAGATTATTAATGCACGACCCTATGCTTTCTTAGACGACGCGCCAGCCGAGGAGAGGCGAACGAATGCGATTCGAAATCGAAGCTGGGCCGACCCCGCCGAGGCGCGCGACTATTCTCTGCTGGATGCTTCTGCTATCGCGCGCGTGCGCGAAGAAGCTTGGCCGCTCGTGCATAACGCCGAAGAACTTCACGATGCCCTACAGACTCTCGGCTATATCACCGCCGCTGAGTTTGCCGATAATGGCTTCGAGAAATGGCGTGAAAGGCTTGTACTCGAAGGAAGGCTTCATCAGCTAGTGCAGCATCCCCAGGAGCTTCTCTTCGCTACAGAAGACTTGCCAAAATTCAGGGCGCTGTTCCCAGAGTGCTGCGCGCAATTCGATACGCCTTCTTTCCTTGAGGGTGTGTGCTTCGAGCCCGAAGAGGCCCTGCGCGATCTGGTGCGCTCGCGCTTAGAGGGTTTGGGGCCGGTTACAGTGCAGCGGCTAGCCGACGAAGTCGCACTGCCCTGCGTAAAAATAGATGCGGCACTGCTTGCACTCGAAGTCGAAGGCTTCGTGTTCCAAGGCAAGTTTACTCCGAGTTCTGAACAGGCAGGCGACGGGTCGGTCGAATGGTGTGAGCGGCGCCTCCTGCAGCGTATCCATCGTTACACGATCGACTCACACCGCAAGGAGATAAAGCCCGTGTCGCTTCAAGTTTATACGCAGTTTCTGTTCGACGAGCACGGCCTGCAGCCTGTGCGCGACGACGATGAAGTGTCTCGTTCTTTGGCCGAGCCGAGTCTCGATGGCCAGACCCAACTTCAACGCTCTCTAGCGATGTTAGACGGCATTTCGGCGCCTGCGGCAAGCTGGGAAGCCGACCTTTATCCGTCGCGAGTCTCTGATTACGATCCCAACTGGTTAGACGTCCTGTGCATTAGCGGCAGAGTCACTTGGGGACGCTATGTGCAGCCGAGCGCATCGCAGCGTGCGCTGCACAAGGGCAGTTCGGGGCCGGTCAAGACTACGCCAATCGCCATTATGAGTCGCGCCAATTTGGATATATGGCAGGCAATGGCAAGAGCGCAATTAAAAGAGGCTGATGAAGGCCCGCGCAAAACGCGAGTCGGGCAAGACGCGCCAAGCGGCAAAACATTTTCGAACACGGCCCAGCGCATCGAGGCTGACCTGCTAACCAATGGGGCGAGCTTCTTCGATCAGATCCAGTCTCGTTCTGGTCTTTTAAAGGCGCAGCTCGAAGAGGGGCTCGCCGAATTGGTTGGCGCGGGCCGGCTGAACAGTGACAGCTTTACTGGCCTACGGGCATTGCTTACCCCCGCCGCAAAAAAGCAGGGCGGGCACCGTCGGCGCAGACGCTCGCCGATGTTCGGCGTCGAAGAAGCGGGTCGATGGAGCATCCTCGAAACCTTCGCGCCTCGGCCAGCTGACACAGCAAATACCGATGCAACGGCCGCGGCACGAACCGAAACCGATGCTGAGAACACGCGGCGCAGCTCGGCGACGCCGGCAATTATTCGCCAGCCACGGGCGAGTCGTCCTAACAATTCTCGCAGCGGTTGGGACGTGCTCGACGACGACCAACTCGAACGGCTCATCTCGATTTACCTGAATCGCTGGGGCGTTTTGTTTCGCTCAATAATAGAGCGCGAATTGCTCGCGCCACCCTGGCGCGTGTTGCTAAGAGCGCTCAGGCGTATGGAGCTGCGAGGCACGGTGCGCGGCGGACGCTTTATTGCCGGCGTGGGCGGGGAGCAGTTCGCTTTCCAAGAAGCGGTCGATGGCTTGCGCAGCATGGCGAAGGAGGTTGCGGCAGCAAAGCCTCGCTACCACAGTCTAGCGGCGAGCGATCCGCTGAATCTGCTCAATCTGATACTGCCAAGGCGTAAGCTAGCCAAGCTGCTCAACAACCGCGTGTTATTCGAAGACGGTATTCCCATCGCCGTGGTTGAGAGTGGCGAGGTCAAATTTTTGCGCGAGGTTGCGCCAGAGAGGCAGTGGGCATTACAGCAGGCGCTGGTGCAGAAAAATTTCCCACCACGGCTGCGCAGTTATCTTGGGGCAGGCAAAGCAACGCTTAAGTAACGTCTGACTCTGCGTCGGCAATACGTGCAAGTCGCTCTTGCTCTTCTTTAATCGCCTCGGCTATTTCACGCATCACGGCGTCAACATCGGCAGTCTCGCCATCGTCTTCGAACTCGCCGGTTAACACTGTGTTGGGTTTTAAATCGCCACTTTCGAATAGCGCCCACATCTCTTTCGCATACTCTGTGGTCGCCAATTCGGGGGCGAATTCGGAATAGTAGTCGCGAAGCTTATTCACGTCTCGCAGCAGCATAGACTCGGCGTTGTTATTGGCCGCGGCATCGACAGCCTGAGGCAGGTCGATGATTACGGGGCCGTAGTCGTCGACCAAAATATTGAACTCTGAAAGGTCGCCATGAACGATGCCAGCACAGAGCATTTTTACTACATAGCCGATTAACGCGTTGTGGTCTTCGATAGCCTGCTCGCGGGTGAGAACAACCTCGCTGAGGCGAGGAGCTACATCACCTTCGCCATCGGTAACCAGTTCCATAAGCAGAACGCCGTCGACACAGGCATAAGGCGTCGGGACACGAACACCGGCAGCGGCTAGCTTTCTGAGCGCGTCGACTTCGGCGTTATGCCAAGTCTCTTCTTGCTGCGCGCGGCCGAACTTAGAGCCTTTTTCCATCGCGCGCGAGCGACGGCTGCTACGGGATTTACGCCCCTCTTGATAGAGGACTGCCTGTTTAAAGCTCCGCTTGGCGGCTTCTTTATAGACCTTTGCGCAGCGCACATCGTCACCACAGCGCACAACAAAGACATCGGCCTCTTTGCCGCTCATCAGGCGGCTTAGCACCTCATCGATGAGCCCTTCTTCGAGAAGGGGAAGCAGGCGGGCTGGGATCTTCATTCTTACTTAGGTTCCTTTTAAGTTAAGCAGGCTTTTAAGCTATGCATGCTATGCATCGAGGCGGCGAATCCCCTCTGCATTGCGACAGGTTTTAGCCAGCGCTCGAGGGTAGACGCTCAAGCGCTAAGTCATTCTATTCCTAACGCGGCGTCGATCTCCAAATCGATCTGTTCCCGATCGAGCAAATCATCATATAGGGTATCGACACTCATCGCGTTAGCAACACCCAGCAATATGCCGAGAACAGCCCCGCGATGGCAATTGTCGCCGCCGAGGTTGGCGTTGGCGAGTAGTGCGACCTCAGGCTGGTCTACATATTTGTAGGCGAGGTAGAGCAGGCCAGGCCACGCGCCATCGATATAGCAGGCCGATGAGAAGAGGCCGCCGATTACCTCGCGGTCGTCTTTGGCCTTGGCGGCGAGCTCGGCGACACGGAAATTCGCACTAAGCCTGCTCGTGGTGACCAAGAGTTCGCGCACAGACGTCGAGTCGTCTCGGGTGAGCAATGCCTCAAGGAGCGCCGTGTAGTGAACACACACGCCTGCCAACACCTCGTCGGGATGTGTTAGGTAAAGATGGTCGACACACTGTTGTTGCAGAGCGTCGATTGACTGTCCGGCAAGACGCCCAGCGAGGTAGATCGCGGCTATCGAAACAAGTCCGCCAATAGAGGGGGTGTCATGGGTCACTGCGGCGCAGCGATGCGGCGCATTGCCGGCCTCGAGGTTGGCGAAAAAACCTCGGTGATACGACTCGGCATAGGTGTCGGGATGCAGCGCGGGGTCGGCTGTCATGAGCTCGATATAGGCATCGAGGAAAGCATCGCGATCGTAGTTGCCCTGGCGAACCGCAAGCGTTCGCAGCAGGGCGCGAGTGCAGTGCGCATTGAGTGTATTCGAACACGCTTGCATTCCATGATGATAGTGAGTGTTCGCTACTCCCCAAAATTTTTCGCGCCCTTTGAGGATAACCTCGCCTACAATTTTACGCGGTTTGCCATGGCGATTGCCGCGAGCAGCAGAGCTGCGCCCGCCTTGGCTCGTCGAATGCAGTGACATAATCGACGATGGATGAAACTCAGGTGCCGCCTCGAACTGGCTTATGCCGCCAGGAAATTGCCGCTCGATATCCATTGGGTTGTAGTACCAGTGAACCGGCATTGCAAGCGCGTCGGCTACGAAGAGGTTGCGCAGCCCGGCTTGGGCGCGGCGTTGGCCTAAAGAATTGAGAGAGCCAAGAGGGCCGGACTGGTCTGTCGAATCGAGCTGATCTAGCGTGCTGTGTGGTTGTTCTTCCATGGTCTGATCTTCTCTGTTTGCGAGGGCAAGATGCACTTGTTATTACAACGGCAGCCGACTCTCGCCGGACTAGAAAAGGTAGAAAGAATTAGCGCATAAAAAAATCCCGCTACCGCACAAGGCGATAGCGAGATTCGTTTTTTTGGCGGGAGCAAAGACTCTTCTTTCTCAGGGAAGACTCTCTTCAACCGACTGTCTGGCCTTCGCCAAACTCACATCAACTCGCCACAAAGTGTCTCGCCGATGTTAGTAAAGCTAAGCTAGCAAGCCTGATTAAAGGCTCCCTTCTGTGATTGACTATTGATGGGATCACCTCCTTTTTCTCTTTACAGGGTAGAGACGAAAGTCAGCAAGCTCCCCCCGAAAGAGTCACTGACTAAGAACCTGAGCAATTTATAGCGCAGCGCAGCCGAGGTGTAAAGCAGGTATTTCTGCTCACTAGTTTGAAACTAAAGCCCCGGAAAAAGGCGAAGAGAAAGGTAGGCGAGCAGCGCGATTACAACTAGCTGGATGCTGACAACTAAGGGTTTTGCGCGTAAGAGCTGCCAGAGCGTGGGCGCATCACCTGACGCGCGGAGTTCGTCAAAGCGGGTGCGTTCGCGCTGCGTCCGATCGGCCTGGTAATCGTCTAAAAGGGCGCGGGCGCGAGGAAAATCGTCGGCATCATGAAGCCATAAGCCCGGCATCGAGATACCCCAGTTGCCGGGGGTTGTCTCAAAGTAGTCGATGTCATTGAGTTCGAGGAGTTCTCTGACCTCCAGCGCCTCGTCGTCGGGCACGTTGCGCAGCTTAAAGAGGAGCTTAGACATGGACGTGCACCGAGGGAGTAGTCAGCGTTAGATAGCGTGAACTAGGTATTTCGCTGCCGAATAATCGGTCTGGCAGGGCGGCGCCGATGAGCAAGGGTCAGAGGCGGTCGCGGGAATAGCGGATGAACGGAGTATTGCCGCTTTAGCTAGTCTTGTGGCTTAACACGATTTGGCGAGGCCCGCTTGTCGTAGTCTGGCCGCTTACGCCTGAGGGAATCTGTTGAACCTTGCCGCCACCTTTAAGAAACGCGTCTATATGTGAGGTTAGGTCTTCGCGGTTGCTCGTTGCTGCTTCTTTCTTTGATTTATTTGCCATCGTACTTCCGTTATCGGTTGTCGTTAATTTTTTTACGTAAGGCGCAAATTATACACTAAGAGCCCATTTCCGGCTAATTCTGAGGCAATCTGCTGTGCTAAAGTGGCGCCTTGCCTTTAAAAAGAATGGATTCCGCCCATGCCCCCCGAGACCCTGAGCGACCTTGGTGTCATCAGTCTGCTCCCCGTTGCCCTTGCCCTCGTGCTGTCTATCGCCTCGCGCAATGTCATCCTCGGCCTGTTCATAGGGCTTTTTACCGGCGTACTTCTCGTCGAAGGGTTTTCTCCTATTGCTGCGCTTACGTTGATGGTGCGCGATTATTTGGTGCCGCAGGTCACCGACAGCTACAACGCAGGCGTTCTGGTGCTGCTCGCTTTTATTGGTGGCTTTGTTGCGCTCATGGAAAAATCCGGCGGCGGTGCTGCGTTTGCGGCGCGCGTGATGCGTTTCATTACAACCCGCGCGCGGCTGCAGGTAGCGGCCTGGCTTGGCGGCATTCTTATTTTCTTCTCAGACCTCGGCACGCCCCTCATCATTGGGCCGACTTTCCGGCCGCTCGCCGACAGCCTGCGTGTCTCGCGGGCAAAGCTCGCCTACATCATCGACTCGACCGCCTCGCCGGTCGCGATTCTAGTGCCCTTTATCGGCTGGGGCGTTTACATCATGGGACTGCTGAACCAGCAGATCGAGTCGCTTGGTGTCGATGCGAGCGATTACGCCCTGCTTCTCTCGGCGCTGCCGTTTCAGCTTTACGCGTGGCTCGCCTTAGCTGCCGTGCCGCTGTTGGCAATAGTTGGCGTCGAATTTGGCCCAATGCGCCGCGCCGAAGACGCAGCGCGCGCTGATAGTCCTCTGCAACAGCCGAACGACTCTGCGCTCGAACAAGTGACACTAGCCAATGCTAGACCCTCGTTTGTTTGGCTGCCGTTGGTGGTGTTAGGCGTCACGCTTTTTTGGGTGCTGGGGCCGCTCGGCTTTCCGTTTGGGCGAGTGAGCGGGTCGGATTTTCGGGCAGGGCTAGCAACCGCTTATCTTCTCGCTGCACTTACGCTTGTCGCACTGATGGCGTTGAATCGCGCCCAATCGCCGCTGCGCAGTCTACAAGTTTATTTGGATGGCATGAGCCGCATGATGCAAATCGCTATTATGCTGCTGCTCGCGTGGGCGATGGGCGACATGATGACGACACTCGGCGCAGACGATTTCGTAGCGACGCTCGTGCGCGACAACGTCGCTGCCTGGATGCTGCCGCTGCTGATCTTTGTAGTTTCATGCGCCATCTCGTTTGCTACCGGCTCGTCGTGGGGCACCTTCGCTATTATGTTGCCGCTTGCCATGCCTGCGGCATTTGCAATCGATGCGCCGCTTGCGGTGTGCGTGGGCGCTGTGCTCTCGGGCGGACTATTCGGCGACCACTGCTCGCCGATCTCAGAGACAACGATACTCTCGTCTGCCGGCGCCGGCGCCGATGTCTTCGATCACTTTCAAACTCAGCTACCCTATGCGCTCGCCAACGGCGCGCTTTGTGTCGCGGGCTTTGTTGTTGCTGGGCTAAGCGGCAGCGTCATCGTGTTGCCTGTACTGCTGTCGATTCAGATTATCGGCATGCTAGCGTTTAAACGGCTGTCGACTGCGCGGTAATGCGCAGCCGCGAAGTGTCGATTAGCGATTGGCTGACAAGCATTTAACGGACAGCGAACGGCATTCATTGAGCAAGCATTCGCGGTGGTTAGTGTTCACTCCCGGCACTGGTTCTTTTTCTACGACGCTCGAAATACTCCGAATAGTAGTTATCAGGCAGTTCACCGACAATCTCATCCAGCGACTTTCGGTAGATAACCTTAATTTTGGCGATCAGCTCGAGATCTAAGTGGCAACCATAGTTGCGGATGGTCTCGATGTCTTCGAGCTGCTTGCGCGACACGGCCAGCAAACGCGCGCCTTCGTTCATCGAGTGGCCGGCATCGATGCGAAGCTTTCTGATGGTACGTTTGACCAAAACAGTGATGGGAGAGAATTTCGTAAATTGCGAGTGTTTCATAATGAATGGCCCGGCTAAGAAAGGGAGTTGCATGAATTAGTTGTCATTTGCGCCTTTTAGGAGACCGTTAGGATGAAAAAAGTTGCTCATTCTGATGAAAATAAGTTACGGATTTGGAGATTTGGCTATCAAAAACAAGCCGCCTTTTAATTCCTCAGCTCTCTAGTCACAACCCTGTAAAAATCAGTAAGAGAATTCTCGCCACCGCAAGACACTCTGTCACACCTAGTCACATTAAGACACAATTAAGTTTTTGTAATAAAAACAGCTCAAAAGGGGCTGTTTTTTGCCTTAAATCCGCGAAAAGCGTGCTTTTAGCTGGAAGCCGAATTACAGATTAATCCTTGTGCCTCTCGCGCTAGGCAGTCGGCTAAAACTGCCTCGTATCGCTTTCTTTCAATGCGAAACCGCTTGCGTGTCTGCTAGACTCACTTCATCAAACCCCTATTAGCCACTCTGATTGAGGGGCGGCGGGAGGCCTGAACAAATGAGGATCACAACTTTTGAGCAATCTAGACACAAGTAACGCCCCCGGCAGCCACGTTGATCAGGACAAGGCCACGGATGCAGCTAACCTAATAGCCCTCAACAAGGTGGTGAGTTTTCACTACAAACTGGCAGAGGTAGCGCCCGATGGTAGTCACGGTGACTGGATGGAAGAGTCGAGCGGGGGCGAGCCGCTTTTCTATCTTCACGGTTTCCACAATGTGGTCGTCGGCCTAGAGCGCGCACTCGAGGGTAAGGCTGTCGGTAAAAGCATCGAAATCACGCTGAAGCCTGAAGAAGCCTATGGCCCTCGCCAGCCAGATTCGGTTCAGCGCGTGCCGATTAAACACCTACAATTACAGCAAGGTGTCACTAAGCTGAAACCCGGTATGATGGCTGCGGTAAAGACCGACCGCGGAGTGCGGAGTGTGGTGGTCTCTAAGGTGGGTAAATTCAACGCCGACGTCGACTTTAACCATCCACTCGCCGGACGAACGCTTTACTACGAGATAGAAGTTGTCGGCATACGCGATGCAAGTGCAGAAGAGATCGCGCATGGACATGTGCATGGCCCAGGCGGACATCATCACTAGTATTTCCCGGTACGGTAAGCTTCCAAAAGCAGTCGCGGGCAATCAACAAGGTAACCAAGAAAAATAATATTCAGGAGAATAGCGATGAGCAACGATGGCCAAAATAACGACGAGCTAAACCAGAATACGCAGACGGCCTTTCCACACGAAGGCACGTCGATTAACCGACGCTCACTACTAAAAGGGGTTATGGGCGCTGCCGGTGTTGCCTCGCTTCCAAGCTTCGTTTTTCCTGCGCTCGCGCAGGGCGAACGCCTCGTCCCTTTTACCGATGTGCCCGATACCTTTAAAGTTGGCCCGGTGCGACCAAACGCAGTTCACTATCTCGATACACGCGAGATTGATTCCTATTTTACCGACAACGAAGACTTCTACCTCGTGCAGCATTACGGCCAGCCCGAGGTTGATAACGACTCCTATCGTCTTCGGGTTACTGGCATGGTCGACAAAGAGCTCGATTTATCTCTGTCAGATCTGATGGCGCGTGATGTATTTGAGCAACAGGTTGGTTTCGAATGCGGCGGAAACGGCCGCAGATTGTTTAATGGTTTGGTGGGTAACGCCTACTGGCGAGGCGTTACGCTTCACCGTCTGCTCGAAGAAGCGGGCATACAGCCCGGTGCAAAAGAGATCGTCTTTTTTGGCTCAGACATTCAAACCCAAGAAGTACCCGCGCGCGGAGTCGAGGTCGAGAAAGCATTCGCACGCAGCCTGTCTATAGAGGACGCGATGCGCCCTGAGAATATGCTGGCTTATGAAATGAATGGAGAGCCACTGCCGCACTATCACGGCAAACCAGTGCGGCTACTCGTGCCAGGATGGTATGGCGTAGCCAACGTTAAGTGGCTCACTCAAATTCATGTGCAAGACACGCGCTACATGGGTAGATTTATGGGGCGCGACTATGTGACCCTTAAGAAAGAAAATTTAGGGGGGGTAGAGCGCTGGGTCGAGAACTCGGTCGCCGAAATGAACCTTAAGTCGACGATCGTAAGGGTTGTCGAGAATGGGGGCGATTACACGATACAAGGCTTCGCGCTCAACGACGGCACGCCGCTAGAATCGATTGAGGTGAAGGTCGACGACGGGCCGTGGCGTCGTGCTCAGATCAATCCGCGCTCGACGAAATACGCATGGAAACTCTTCAGTTTCGACTGGCAAGATGCGACCCCGGGCGACCATACGATTGTCTCACGCGTGACTGATATCAATGGCAACGTGCAGCTTACCGAAGCAGAGATGCCAGAGAAGCCTGCGTCGAGTTACTGGGAAGACTTCGCGCAGTTCCCGCGTACGGTCACGATCTGATTAGTAGCCAGACCTGTCTCTTATACACATCT
>OJIV01000622.1_pt1 | contig 14177 bp, 10 predicted proteins | sample 1595861 | NCBI WGS metagenome assembly OJIV01 (sample SAMN05416883, study PRJEB24817) | seawater metagenome | isolation source: Sea water | place: Canada:Atlantic | collected 2013-11
CTGCATATCGTCGGCAGCGTCAGATGTGTATAAGAGACAGGCTTTAGCACGCGCCTTATTGAACGACCCCAAAGAAATCGCTGAGCACAATATGATTGTTGACTTACATCGCAATGACATTGGCCGCGTTGCCCGTTTTGGCACTGTGAAAGTGCGCAGTTTAATGGATATCAAGCGCTTTAGTCATGTGCAGCATATTTCCAGTGAAATCGTGGGCATCATGGCAGAAAATGAAGATATGTTTTCTGCTTTAGCCAGTAATTTTCCAGCAGGCACCTTGACCGGTGCGCCTAAAATTGAGGCCATGAAAATCATAGACGAATTAGAGTTAGATGGTCGAGGTCCCTATGGTGGGGCTGTAGGCCACTTTGGTTTTAATGGTGACTGCACCTTTGCCATTCCCATCCGTACGATTTTTGCCAATGGCTCTAAAGCCTATGTTCAAACCTGTGGTGGTAATGTTTTTGATTCAAATTCAGAAGATGAATACCAAGAAATCCAACGTAAATTTGCGGGTACCCTAAAGGTGTTAGAACAGTTTATGGGGGCTGAGTCATGAGGCAAGACACACCCAAGTTTACTGTGTATTTGGTCGATAACTATGATTCCTTTACTTACAATTTATACCAATACATCGGTGAAGTGCTGACCACGGCTAAATTGAACAACCAAATTGGAGACTTTGAAGTGATTGTTGCGCGCAATGATCAAGTCACAGTGGCCGATATTGAAGCTGCTCATACTGATCGAATTATTATATCCCCAGGCCCTGGTTCACCAGAGGATGAGAGCTATTTTGGGGTGTGCGCCCAAGTCATTACAGAATTAGGCCCCACAATCCCTTTGCTGGGCGTGTGTTTGGGGATGCAGGGTATTGTGCATTGTTTTGGGGGCAAGGTCGTGAAGGCTTACGTGCCAATGCATGGCAAAGTCAGCCCTATCAGCCACGATGGCATGGGTATTTTTAAAGACATACCCGACCAACTCGAAGTTATGCGCTATCATTCATTAATGGCCGCAGCAGAATCCATGCCTGATTGTCTAGCGCTAACCGCTGTGGTGGGTGATTTGGGGTCGGATAGTTACGAAATCATGGCAGTGAAGCACAAGCAGTTCCCTATTCAAGGCATTCAGTTTCACCCAGAATCTTTTGCGACAGAAGGTGGTAAAGAACTTATGAAGAACTTTTTATTGGCTTCTTAGTTTGTTGTCGTCTACATGCATTAGGTCGCACTCAAGGCCAATTTAAATTTGGCCTTGAGTGAGCTTACATGACGATAAGTTCAATAACATTAAACCAAATAGGTAGAGGCCGAGGTTGTGCCCCCTCTTCCGGTCCAGTTAGTATGGAAAAACTCGCCCCTTGCCTGATCCATTCTCTCATAGGTATGGGCACCGAAATAATCTCGTTGGGCCTGTAGCAGATTGGCGGGTAAGTGCTCTGTGCGATAACCATCATAATAGGCTAGCGCCGAAGCCATGGCAGGCATGGGGATACCCAACTTAACTGATTGCATAATTACCCGCCGCCAAGCCGCCTGAGCAATTTCTATGGCCTGCTTAAAAAAGGTATCGAGCATGAGATTAACTAACTCAGGGTTATGATCAAAGGCGACCTTAATATCATCAAGAAACACTGATCGAATGATACAACCACCGCGCCACATTTGAGCGATCTGACCGTAATTGAGCTGCCATCCATGTTCTAAAGCTGACGCTCGTAGTAATTGATAGCCCTGCGCATAGGACACTATTTTAGAGGCATACAGCGCCTGCTGTAAGTCATCAATAAATGCCGTTTTATCACCTTCAAAGGCTACTGCTGGGCCATTTAGTTGCTTGGCCGCATCTATTCGTTCGTCTTTTAGGGCCGACAAGCAACGAGCAAAAACGGCTTCACCGATGAGGGTCACAGGTTGACCAAAGTCTAGGGCTGTTACCGCGGTCCATTTACCAGTGCCTTTTTGTCCAGCTGCATCGAGAATGTGATCGATGACCACCTCACCATTGTCGTCTTTGAAACCCAAAATATCAGCAGTAATTTCAATTAAATAGGAGTCAAGTACACCCTTATTCCACTCTTTAAACACCTCATGCATGGCTTCGTTAGATAGACCCAGCCCATCTCTCATAATGTGGTAGGTTTCACAGATCATCTGCATGTCACCGTACTCAATGCCGTTGTGAACCATTTTTACAAAATGCCCCGCACCATCCTCACCCACCCATTCACAGCAGGCTTCACCTTTATTGGTTTGGGCGGCAATCTTTTGAAACATGGATTTGACCAAGGGCCATGCTGCGGATGAGCCCCCTGGCATTATGGATGGGCCAAGCAAGGCGCCCTCTTCGCCACCAGAAACCCCAGCCCCAACATATAACAGGCCTTTGCTTTCGACATAGCTGCAGCGCCTTATCGTGTCAGGGTAATGGCTGTTACCACCATCGATAATCACATCACCCTGCTCGAGAAACGGCACCAGCATATCGATGGTATCATCAACTGCTCGGCCTGCCTTGATCAAAATCATAACTTTACGAGGCCGCTCAAGACTCATGCAAAGTTGCTCAATACTCTGGCAGCCTTTAATGTTTTTATTGGCACCACGACCTGCTAGAAAACGATCAATTTTATCCTTAGTACGGTTAAATACGGCAACAGAAAAACCTTTGCTGTGCATATTTAATACTAAGTTTTCACCCATAACAGCAAGGCCAATGAGGCCAATATCTGCTTTCATATTAATGTCCTTTTAATTACCCACTGTGTTGCTGTGGTACCCTAACCATGGGTTGCCTCAAGGCCCACATTATACATGATTTTTATGCTAAGCCTTAGTGACTATAACTATGCCACTGACTTGATATTAGCCTTTGACTGCTCCAGCAGTCATGCCAGTGATGATTTGTTTGGAAGCCACAAAGGTGAAAATAATAGGAGGAATTGCCAGTAGCATGCCTGTTGCCATGATCACACCCCAGTCAATGTCATATTCTGTTAATGAATTAACGATGGTCACGGGCACTGTTCTTGTGTCCCTGTTAAGTAGGGCGTTAGCGAGCAGAAATTCGTTCCAAGCAATGCGAAAGGTAAAAATAGCGGCAGCTGCTAATCCAGGCGTGATGACGGGTAAAACCACTAAGAAAAAAATCTGCAGTGGATTAGCACCGTCCATTTTTGCGGCTTCTTCCAATTGCATAGGCACCTGCACAATGAAACTTTGTAATATCCAAATAACAAAAGGTAAGTTCATGGCCACATACACTAAAACGATGCCAGCAAAGGTGCCATCTAGGCCATAGTTAAAGGTCCAAATACCAAAGACGGGCACCAAAAGTACCGCTGGAGGCACCATACGCATCATTAAACTTGTCATTGATATGGTGCCACGGCCCATGAATTTAAACCGGACTAAAGCGTAGGCCGCCATGCAACCCAGTATCAGAGTAATGGCTGTTGACATTAATGCAATAAATATTGAGTTGCCCAAAGCACGGGAAAAGGTAGGATTACAATAGTCAACATTTACGGGCTCATACCAAAGTACATCACACAAGACAGTCTCATAGTTTTGGAGTGTGGGCGAAAACCACAGGCTGCTAGCATCACTCATAATATCTACATTAAGTTTGAGTGACGTTGTGACCATCATGATAATAGGCCCTAATGACATCACTAATAATGCCACCATAAGCGCATAAAAAGCCGGGTTTTTAGGTCTCCCAACTGTTCTTGTCATGGGCTAGTTTTTCCTATTGCATTGAATGATTTGGCTCTGTGTTGCTCTATAAAGCGGTTGTAGAGAAACATAGAAAGGGTTAACAACAGGAGTAAGATGAGCAAATAGTTAGACATGGCAGCCGCCACTCCCAATTCTCGAAACTCTGAGGCCGTGCGAGAAATTCTTAAAGCAATAATTTCAGTGGATAATCCAGGGCCTCCATTGGTCATGACTAAAATAACTTCCAATACTTTAAAGACGTCAATTAAACGCAATAATAGCGTCACAATTAAAACAGGCATCATCAATGGAATTTTGATGTAAAAGGCTTGTTGCCAGGCATTTGCACCATCCATGCGTGCCGCTTCAAGGGTTGATCTTGGGAGGGACTGTAACGCAGCAAGGCAGAGGATAAAGATAAAAGGTGTCCATTGCCAAATGTCGGCAATAATGATGGATATTAAAGCCCAAGTTGAATCAGATAGCCAGGGGATGGACTCAAACCCAAGACTGTTTAAGGTCCGATTAAATACACCAATACTAGGGTGATACATGTATCGCCACATGAGGCCAACCACAATAGGAGCAATCATCATGGGTAAGATAAAAATGGTTCGCAGCGCAGACATGCCGCGCATATTTCTATCCAATAATAGTGCGAGGCTTAAACCCAAGATCATTTCAATAAAGACGACACTAAAAGCAAATTTGAGAGTCACCCATAACGACTCTCTAAACGCATAATCTTGCCACAGGGTTGAATAGTTTTTCAGTCCAACCCAGTCTGCCTCGCCAATTAACTGACTAGGGTTCCAGTCGAGAAAGCTGGCATACATCATATAACTAATGGGATACAACAAACCAAGGGCTAAAACCAGACCAGCAGGGGCTATAAAAAAATAGGGCGTCAATTTATTTAAACTTGAAGACTTCATTAATAGATACCTAAAAATGCAAACCCTATTTAATTTTAAACCTATATAAACAAATATAAACAAATATATATGAAGACAAACAGAAGATAAAAAAGTTAAGTTAAGTGCTGATCTGCACGATCACTCTTGTGTCAGACATAGGCGCAATAGCAGCCTATACCTGCACAACTTATCACCCTATTTGGGCACTTACAGTTATAACAGTCAATTTAATTCCAAGTGTAATACCCTGCATCCTGCATGATTTGCTTGGCACGCTCAGCAACCCCATCAAGTGAACTTTGAATATCAGCATCTTCTGTGAGTATTTTTGAAAGAGTGGTCCCTAAATCAGCATTTATTTTTCCCCAAACAGGGATAATTGGGCGCCAATCGGGGTCAGCATCTTTAAGTGCCTCACCAAAGGTTTTCATGTGTGGGAATTTAGCATTCACTTCGGCATCACTATGAGTTGAATAGCGCGAAGGGTTGCCACCTTGCAGAGCAATTAGCTTATCTGCCTTTTTAGAGGTTAACCATTGCATTAATAAAAATGCCGCTTCTTTGTTCTGAGCATTTTTTGGGATCGCAATTCCAAAACCGCCCGTTTGTGAACCCTTGCGCACACCCATAGGGTGGGGTGCCCAACCTATCTTACCCACAACCTTCGACTTGCTTGGGTCATTGACCTGTCCAGCAAATACGGTTGAATCGAGAAACATTGCTGAACGCCCTTGCAAAAAGGAGGCCCCAGCTTCGGCAAAACCAAAGGCTCTTGAACCTTCGGCACCACAATCAACAATTGTTTTTAAGGCTTCAGCAGCTTGGACACCGGCTGCATTATTAACAATGGGGTTCCAAGCATCATCAAAAATACGGCCTCCTAAGGGAGATAGATGCAATAAAAATGCATGGCTAGCGTGATGTCCTGAAGCAGCCCTAGAGGCTAATCCACCCATCCCAGGTTCAAGCTGTGGAATCTTACAAGCAAGTTCTAACAGTTCATCGTAAGTCTTAGGCACGCTTAAATTGTGTTTTTCAAAGATGTCCTTACGATAGCCTAAAATTGACGTTTCAGAACCAAAGGGTAAGCCAAACATAGAACCAGTAGGGCCTGGCAAATAACCTTTATGACCACCAGCAATACCTATATTGGCCACATACCCCTCAATTAGGTCTGGCGCATCATAAGCAGGGTTAGATAGCCGTGGGTTCATGAAATAGCGGGCTAAATTTTCCAGTTGATCGGCATAAACATAATCAGCTTTAGAAAAAACAACATAGGCTAATAGATCATAATCACCTTTTCGCTTGGTCAACTCCAGCGTCTGCTTTTCTCGCATTTTCATATACTGAAGCTGGTCCACTTCAACCTCAATACCTGTCTCTTTAGTAAATTCAGGCAACACTTTCATCACTGCATTGTAATGGGGATGGGCTGGAAAATTAACCACCAGGCGTGTGCCTTTATAGGCGTCATAAGGGCCCGCGTGTGCGGCATTAAAAGCACCAGTCGCAAGACCAAGTGCACCCAACACTACCAGAGTAGATTTAGCAATTTTTAGTATCATAGACATTGGTTTCTCCTTTGAAACACATTTCTAACGTCGATAAGTAATAGCCTACATGTCCTGTTTTATATCAGTAAATCGCAAGCTCAGTATTTCGATCAAACACATAAACATCTGATGGTTTGACCGAGAATTTGATGTTGTCTCCCACTTTAAAAGAATGCTGAGAATTAACCTCAACCAACACTCTGACACTATTGACTTCAGCAATCAGTAGAGACTGTGATCCTGTGTATTCACACACTTTTATTAGCAGTGTTAATGTGTGTTCACTGGTTTCATCCGTTGTGGCTACTGGCAACAGTGCCGACGGACGAATGCCTATGGTGACCTCACCAGAAGATGGTAGCTGGTGTTTATTTTGGAGATCCTTGACTGGTAAGCTAAAAAAAGCACTATGCGCTAACAACTTACCATTTTCTTCAACCAGTGTGGCGTCCATGAAATTCATCGGTGGCATACCCATAAACCCAGCAACAAATTTATTGGCGGGAGTTTCAAAGAGTTCTTGGGGCGTGCCATGTTGCTGAATGCTCCCCTCTTGCATCACCACAATCCGATCACCTAAAGTCATGGCCTCAACCTGATCATGAGTGACATAGATAATATTTTTCTCAATCTTATCGCGTATTATGGCTAATTCGGCTCTCATCTGTACGCGTAATTTGGCATCTAGATTTGATAAAGGCTCATCCATTAACAGACTAGATGCGTCTCTCACCAATGCACGGCCCATGGCAACGCGCTGCCTCTGTCCACCTGATAACTGACCTGGCTTTCTGTGTAATAGTGTTTCTAGCCCTAACATGGCAGCTACATTATTAATCCGTTGACTAATTTCAGCCTTTGGGTATTTGGCTAATCGCAGGGCAAAAGACATGTTTTTTGCAACATTCATGTGGGGATAAAGAGCATAGTCTTGGAACACCATAGCCACATCACGTTCGATAGGTTCAAGCTGAGAGATATCTTTACCATTCATTAAAATTTGGCCCGAAGTCACCGTTTCTAAGCCTGCCACCATTCTTAATATGGTGGATTTACCACAACCAGACGGTCCTACAAAAACAGTGAACTCATGGTCTTCCATAACAAGATCAATGCCATGGATGATTTCTGCAGAGCCATATGCTTTTCTAAGATTTTTAAAGGTAATTACAGGCATGCATTTTTGCTCATTGTCATATAGCCGGGTGCGCCATGTTTAAGCGAGTGAAATAGGTCGACTTATCAATGCTTTGAACTAATGTTAAAGCTTTACTATAAATTTAACACGTTAAAATTTCAAAAATTATGATTTAAATTTTTAATGGTCAGATTAAGTAAAGTATTTTGACATTACACTTAAGAGTCAGCTATTTTGAACCATTTTGTTCATTATTTAACTCCACCCAAGCCAAAATTCCAGCTTGGTCTAGTCCGCCAAGATCAGCGTCAACCATCCCTTGCCATTGGCTTAGACAGGCTTGGTTAAGGGGCAAATTAAGTTCGCAGCTTTGTGCCAAGTCGGCTGCTTGCTGCAGATCTTTCAGCTGAGTAGTGGCTCGAGCGCCAGGGGTGAATGCCTTGTCGACCATCCGCTGGCCATGCAGCTGTAAAATTTTGCTATCGGCAAACCCACCCCCTAAAGCAGCTCTGACCTTGGCTGGATCAGCACCATTTTTTTTGGCTAAGAATAATGCTTCCGCCACGATATTGAGGGTGGCTCCAACAATCATTTGATTGGCTGTTTTGGCTAATTGACCACAACCGTTACCTCCTACATGTGTGGTTTGTTTGGCCATGGCATTAAACAAAGGTTGGGCTCGTTCAAGTTGAGCTGGGTGGCCACCTGCCATAATCGATAGGGTACCTTGCTGCGCACCTATTTGGCCACCCGATACAGGCGCGTCTAAAAAGTGTGCGCCTTGCGCTTGGGCCTGCTTGGCAAGGGTTTGGGTGAGATCAAAGCGGCTAGTGCCCATGTCAATAACCAAGCATCCGGGGTCAATATGACTGAGTAAACCCTGCGCACCGAGCATGACGTCTTCTAGGGCTGTGGAATCGGTCACACACACAATAATAATATTGTTTTTTACTATTTTTGCTAACTCTACTGGGGTTTGAGCGTAGGTTGCACCAAGGGCGACCAATGGCGCTGCTTTGCTCGCTGTGCGGCTATGAATACACAGTGAATAACCTGCTTTTATTAACTGTTTAGCCATGGCGTGACCCATTAAACCAAGGCCGATGAAACCTACAGATGGGATGGTGTTCATGATAAGCTGCCCGAATATGTGAACTGAAGTTAGACCTAATACAGCTATTATCCCTATGCTCAAGCTTTGTGCCAACATTTCTATGTTATTTAATGAATTGCCATTTTTGCAACGCTATCAAGCTGCAGCTGATAATGGCTTTGTGGCAGTGGAATGTCTATTCCCTTATGAGGTTAGCGTAGACCAACTCGTCATTGCGATGCGCAACAGTGGTATGCCTCAAGTGTTGATCAATACCGCCGCTGGTAATTGGCAACTTGGCGATCGAGGCATGGCTTGTGATGTTAGCCGAATAAAGGAGTTTCGAAAATCTGTTAACCAAGCTTTGGTCTATGCCACAGCCATGGGGCAGCCCTTAGTTCATGTCATGGCAGGCTTAATTCCACAAGGGATCAGTCTTGCAGCCGCTGAGCAAGTTTATATAGACAACCTGCGCTGGGCTGCATCACAAGCCTCAGAGGTGGGAGTTCGCTTGACCATAGAAGCCATTAACCCCATCGATATGCCCCACTATTTGATATCAAATCAAGCGCAAGCCCTGCGTTTGCTGAAACTGATTAATGTCAGTAATCTTGGTCTCCAGTTTGATTTTTTCCATTGTCAAAAACATGAAGGTAATGCGCTGCAGCAGTTTAAATTACTGCTGCCGTATATATTCCACGTGCAGATAGCGGGGGTGCCTGATCGCCATGAACCTAACACGGGTCTACTCAACTATGATCTCGTGTTTGACACTTTAAATGGTTCTTCCTATACAGGTTATGTTGGCTGTGAGTATCGACCTAAAACCGATACCCTTGGGGGGCTTGGTTGGATGTCCAATTATCTGACTAAAAATCTTTGACACTTTCCATGACCACAAAGGTACTGGTTTGCACCACATGGGGGAGAGTGGATATTTTTTCACCCAAAACGGCCCGATAGTTGGCCATATCCTTAGTCCTAACCTTTAGTAAATAATCAAAGCTAGCGGCGATCATGTGGCACTGCTCTATGTCTGCAATAGTGCTGACGGCAGCGTTAAAAGCTGCCAGTGCTTTACTGCTGGTGGATGCTAAAGTGACTTGCACAAATGCGACGTGATCCAAGCCGAGTTTGGTCTTATTGACTAAGGCGACAAAACCCGTGATATAGCCCTGATCTTGCAAGCGCTTAAGGCGAATTTGACAGGGTGTGTTAGACAATCCGACGGTTTGGGCTAAGGCTGTATTCGTCATACGGCCATCTTTTTGTAGGGCAGCGATGATCGCTCGGTCGTGGCGGTCTAAGGTGTACATGGGGTTACCTTTTAGGGTGAGATCGCTTGATTGACTAAGATGAGTTACAACAGCAATCGTTTTATTATAGGTTTCACTACATATCAATCAATATAGTATCTATATTAGCTTTATTTGTATGCATTTATAGTTTTTTATTATTGTAAATATATTAATTATAGGGAATATGTCTTTTAATATAGGCCTAAAATGGACCACTGAACTCAACTATGTCTTAACTACGCCATGACTGAATCCCTCTTTCCATTGACCCACAAAGATCAATTAACAATCCTTCGCATAGAGTTGCGCAAGGCCTACATAGCCGATGAACAGGTGTGTATGGACGCCTTATTGAAAAGCTTAGACCTAAGCCTAGATAAGCGTACTCAAATGTCAGTACAAGCTGCGAGTTTGGTGCGTCATGTACGCAACCACTCTAGTCCCACTATGATGGAAAAATTTCTTGGTGAGTATGGCCTAAGCACCAAGGAAGGTGTGGCGCTGATGTGCATGGCTGAAGCTTTATTGCGGGTGCCCGATAAAGCAACAATTGATGCCTTAATCGAAGATAAGGTGCAGGCTGGGGACTGGTCCAGCCACCTTGGACATTCAAACTCATCCCTTATCAATTCGTCTACTTGGGCATTGCTTGTCACAGGTAAATTGCTTGCACCTGTGGATGCTGAAAAAGTGGGCTCCGCCATGCGTGGCCTTGTGAAGCGGGTCGGTGAGCCTGTGGTGCGCAAGGCTGTAGCCCAAGCCATGAAAGAACTGGGGTCTCAGTTTGTATTAGGCCGCACCATGAAAGAAGCCACCCGGCGAGCAAAAAAGCTGACGGCTCAAGGCTACACTCATTCTTACGATATGTTGGGTGAAGCGGCGCGCACTGCTGAAGATGCAGGCCGCTATTTTGAGTCCTATAGTGCGGCTATTGTAGACCTCATTCCCCATTGTAATAATGATGACATTCGCAATAATCCAGGTATTTCAGTGAAATTATCTGCCCTACATCCACGTTATGAATGGAGTCAGCGTGAGCGGGTATTAACAGAGCTAGTACCCAAGGTATTGGCTTTAGCGTTGCAAGCTAAGGCAGCCAATATGGGCTTCAATATTGATGCTGAAGAGGCTGATCGTTTAGATATTTCACTGGATGTTATTGCGGCCGTATTAGCTGCACCAGAACTGTCAGGTTGGCATGGTTTTGGCGTGGTAGTGCAAGCCTTCAGTAAACGCGCACCTTGGGTGCTGGATTGGCTCTATGAGTTGGCTAGGAGCTTAGATCGAAAGATTATGGTGCGCTTAGTCAAAGGTGCTTATTGGGATGCAGAAATCAAACGTGCTCAAGTCATTGGGTTGACAGATTTTCCTGTGTTTACCCGCAAAGCTAATACGGATGTGTCTTATTTAGCCTGTGCAAAAAAAATGCTCGCTATGAATGATCTTATCTATGCACAATTTGCGACCCACAATGCCCACTCTGTTGCGGCTATTTTGCAACTTGCAGGCGACAAACATGCCTATGAATTTCAGCGTTTGCATGGCATGGGAGAATCTCTGCATGCTAGTGTGATGGCTCAAGGTGGTATCCGTTGCCGAGTTTATGCTCCTGTGGGTGCGCACCAAGATTTATTAGCCTACTTGGTTAGGCGCTTATTAGAAAATGGTGCTAATTCTTCCTTTGTACACCAACTAGTCAATCCAGAGATTGCCCCAGAAACGATTGCTCAAGACCCAATCAATGTTGTTTTAGAGCGTTTAGAACAAGGGCTAAGTTGCCGCAGTCATGCCATTGTGCAGCCGCAAGATCTATTTGCACAAAATCTTGCGAGTCATAGAAAGAACGCCAAGGGCTGGGATATAACCGATGCCCCTACCATTGCCCTAATGCAATCAGCACGCGAGCATCTAAACCAAAGCTATTGGCATGCGCAGCCGCTTGTGGCTCATTTTGAAGGCACATTAGAAGCTCCTCACTGGGTCATTAATCCAGCGGTAGACGGCGAGCGGGTGGGTCAAGTCCACATGAGCTCAAAACAGCAGGTAGAAGCAGCGTTACAAGCTGCGCCCCTAGGGCAAGCAGAATGGCTCGCCATGCCCCTAGCAGAGCGGGTGGCGTGTTTTGAGAAAGCTGCAGACTTATACGAGGACAATGCCACAGAGTTATTTGCTATTTTAGCTAAGGAAGCAGGCAAGACCTGGCTGGATGCGGTGGGTGAATTGCGTGAAGCGGTTGATTTTGCGAGATTTTATGCCCAAGAAATGGCATCAGGGCCTCAGGTTCAAGGTCGCGGTGTGATCACATGTATCTCACCTTGGAACTTCCCTCTAGCTATTTTTAGTGGTCAAATTTTTGCCGCACTGGCAGGTGGTAATGCTATTTTAGCAAAACCTGCGGGCCAAACTAATCTAGTGGCCTATAAGGCGGTACAGCTAATGCATGCAGCCGGTATTCCTGCTGGTGCGGTTCAGTTTTTACCTGGAGGCCCCCACGAGGTCGGTGTGCCTATTACCAGTGATGCAAGGGTCAATGGGGTGTGTTTTACGGGCTCTACGGCCACAGCACAGCACATCAACACGGCCATGGCGACTCATTTAGAGGCAGACGCCGTTATGATCGCTGAGACAGGTGGTCTTAATGCCATGGTAGTGGACTCTACAGCCTTACCAGAACAAGTTGTGCGCGATGTGTTGGCTTCGGCTTTTCAAAGTGCTGGGCAACGTTGTTCGGCTCTGCGTATGTTGTACCTGCAAGAGGATATCGCTGACAAGGTTTTGCATATGCTTTATGGGGCTATGGATGAACTCACCTTGGGCAACCCGTGGCATTTACATACCGATGTAGGACCCGTAATTGATGCCACAGCGAAAACTAAGATCGAGCAATATATTGTGCAACATGGCGCCGCAGGTCGCCTGCTCAAACACCTCTCAGCGCCGACAAACGGTTTGTTTGTGGGCCCAGCTGTGATCAAGCTTAACGGTATCGAGGATCTTAAAGAGGAAGTTTTTGGCCCCGTTTTGCATGTGGCAACCTTTGCGGCGAAAGACTTAGATCAGGTTGTTAAAAGCATTAATGCTCAAGGTTATGGCCTAACCTTTGGTGTGCATACACGAGTTGACGCACGGGTAGAGCAACTTGTAAAAGGCGTGCATGCAGGCAATACCTATGTCAATCGTAACCAAATCGGCGCCGTTGTTGGAAGTCAGCCGTTTGGGGGTGAAGGATTGTCAGGCACGGGCCCCAAAGCCGGCGGTCCACAATATGTGCAGCGTTTGCGCAAGCCTTTCAGAGTTAAGGCATGTCCTCCCTCAGGTCATCTAGTCAGTTTAGATCAGGTGCAAAAAGCCATCGATTCACTGCCGAGTAAAGGGCTTCTTGAGTGGCAAAAATGCAGTGATAGAGTGTCTGAGTTAACCCAAATTTTTGGATCACAAGCAAGCCAATTAAAAGACTTATGCCGCGATCCAGTGTTGTTGCCGGGCCCAACCGGAGAATTAAATCAACTCAGTACCGTGGCTCGGGGTGTGGTTTTGTGTTTGGGGCCAAATAGACACTCTGCCTTACTGCAAGCACAAACAGCCTTAGCTCAAGGCAATGGTGTGGTCATAGTTGCTAATGATCTTAATCTACCTAAATGTGACTTACCCTTGGTGGTTATTCAAGGGCAGCTAGCAGCTACTGACATTGTGGCTTTGTCAGGCTATCATGCCGTAACTGCGAACAGTGACGCTGGTTATCAGAGGCAATTAAGGCAGGCCTTAGCTAAAAAAGCAGGGCCTTTACTGCCATTGATTAGCGAAACCGCAGACCCACAGCGATATACCATGGAACGCCATTTGTGTATTGATACAACTGCTGCAGGAGGCAATGCGAGCCTAATTGCAGCGGGGGAATAATTTTTTAACTCGCTGCTAGAGATTTTAAAACATGATACTAGGCGCTTATGGATTATTACTAAAAAACCATACGCGTTTTATAATGTTTGGTCTGATGACCGCTTTTGCCTCTTCTTTTGGACAGACCTACTTTATTGGTATCTTTGGTCATGCCATTCAGCAAGACTTTGCTATGAGCCACACGCAGTGGGGCAGCATTTATATGGCGGGCACCTTGTTGAGTGCTTTTTTATTGCCAATTACAGGCAAATTGATTGATCAAGTGTCATTGCAGCGTTACACGTTTTCTGTGGTCTTGTGTTTAGCTTTTGCCTGTTGGTTTATTACCCAAGTGCATAGTTTGGCTTGGTTAGTGATTGGGGTATTTTTGTTACGACAGTTGGGCCAAGGGTTAATGAGTCATGTGGCTTACACCTCCATGGGCCGATATTTTGAGCAGCAACGGGGCAAAGCCACAGCAATGGTGGCTATGGGCTTTGCAGCAGGTGAGGCTATATTGCCCTTAATAGCCTGTCTCTTATACACATCTGACGCTGCCGACGATATGCAGTGT
>OJIV01000623.1_pt1 | contig 14158 bp, 10 predicted proteins | sample 1595861 | NCBI WGS metagenome assembly OJIV01 (sample SAMN05416883, study PRJEB24817) | seawater metagenome | isolation source: Sea water | place: Canada:Atlantic | collected 2013-11
AAGAGACAGGCCCAAGCCAGCCGAGCCCAGCTGGCCTTGGATCGGGACAAGGTGGACCGGGTCGCCGACGCGACGGAGCGGATCAAGGTTCAGGAACGCTTGGACACCTGGAACGAGGTCTTGGTCCAGATGGACAAGATCGCCGCTCGGGAGGAGGCCAAAGCTTTCGAGCATCAAGTCCAGGTGGTCTCTCTGCTGGAGGAAGCCAAGGACTTTCGTGCGGAGATCCGGGGAGAGGTCTCCGCGGCCCAGCGAATCAAGGACCGGGAGGGGCTCTTTGAGGAGCTCAAGCTGGAGCTCCAGGTTGTGGTGCCTCGTCTCTTCAGTCTGGGCAGTGAACGCTTCGTGACCTTGCGTCAGAACCTCGGCACCGTCGGCTTCTGGGGTTCCTTGATTTGGGGATTGCTCAAGCTGGCTTTGGGTGTCGTCATTTGGCAGATGATTCGCGGGCGGGTTGGCCAACTCAGCGAGCGGCTGCTCAACGAGCGTGCCAAGGACCAGCGCACTCTGGAGCGAAAGGCCACGCTGCAAATGCTCGAGCCCATGACCCTTGCTATGCGGGCTTTGCTCGACTTGGTGGTGGTCTGGCTCTTCCTCAAGCCGGTTCAGGAGCTCTCTCCCGAGTCAGGCTTGATCTTGCTTGTCGTCGTGCAGGTGCTGCTCTTCCGGGCCTTTGTGCGCTTCTACGCTCTGGCTGTGGCCAAGCACCCCAGCACGCGGCCCGCCCTGGTCCGCGCCAGTCAGAAGGGCTTCGATCTTGGGGAGCGCACCGTGCGCTTCCTGGTGGGTTGGCTCATCGCCAGGCAGTTTGTCTCCTACCTCTCTCTGGAGCTGCTCAACGCCGACGCGCTGCACACCGTGCTCATGATTGGCTTCAGCGCGGTGTTCTTGGGGCTCTGTCTGTTGCTCCTACATGGCTGGGAGCCGACGCTGCGCGAGCTGATGCGCCGGCAGGGCGGAGATGACCGCATTCGAAACGTGCTGACCAGCGAGCCCGCCCAGCCAGTGCTCACCCAGTGGGCCCGCGCGGCCGCTGATTTGGTCTTGCTCAGCTCCGCTTGGCTCTGGCGCCAGCTCCAGTCCAAGGCTGGAGAGAGCGGACCCTTGGGCCGGGCCCTCAACCTCTTCTACCGCTACTCGATGAGCGACAAACAGGAGGAGGAGAGCACCGCTCAGCCGATCCCGGAGTCTCTGGTTTCAGCCATCTTGGCCCCCGAGACGGTCGTGCCGGTTCCTCGACCGTCTTTGGACGAGGTCTTCTACAAGGCCCTGTCCTCGTGGGAGGTCAACGAGAGTCAGGGAACCTTGGCTCTGGTCGGAGACCGTGGAATGGGCCGTGGCACCTGGCTCGATGTGGTCTGCAAAGACTTGGCTGGGCGCGGACTCGGCGTGCGCCGCATGGAGATGCAGCAGCGCATCCTGAGCGAAGACGAGATGATCCTGTGGATCGCCCAGCAGCTGGATCTGCCCAACTGCACCGACCTGGACGGCTTGGAGGCCGCCCTCTTGGAGCGCCCTGCCAGCGTCCTGGTCATCGAGCACGCTGAGGACGCCTTCCTGCGCCAAGTCGGGGGCTTTGCCGCCATGCGAGCCCTGTTCGAGATCGTTGGTCGCCTCGGTGAGAAGCACTTCTGGTTGCTCACCTTCCACCTTCCGGCGTGGGCCTATCTCTCACGCCTGCAGCGCCTGCTCAAGGTTCACCTCTTCCACCATGTGCTGGAGGTGCCACCCATGACCGAGTCCCAGCTGCGTGCGCTGGTGGTCGGCCGCACCCAGGCCGCCGGATTCCGGGTGGACTTCAACGCTCTGGTGCGCGGTGGAGCGCTCTCCGGCGATGTCGAGGGCGAGCTGGAGCGCGCGACGGTCGCCTTCTTCCGTGTCCTGGGCGAGGCCAGCTTGGGCAACCCAGCGGTGGCCATGCGCCTGTGGGCCGAGAGCCTGAAGGTGACGGAGGAGGGGGTGGTTCAAGTGCGCATGGGCAAGGCCCTGCGAGAGGACCTCGCCGAAGGATTGGGCGAGCCTGAGCTCTTCTTGCTCTCGGCCATCCGAATGCAGGATGGCTTGAACGAGGCCGAGCTGGGCTCGGTCAACAACATGAACGCGGCCGCCGTGCGCAGCTCGCTGCAGGTTCTCCGTGGCCGTGGGCTGCTTGAGCGTGGGGGCGGAAGGTTGCAGGTGAATCTGCGGCAACAGGCCCGCATCACGCGCACCCTCTGGCGGCGGAACTTGCTGGACTGGCGTACCTAGTTCAGTGGCCCCAGGGGTGTTCTTGGGGAAGGCTCCACCCCGACCCTAGAAAGCCTCATAGGCGTGGTCCAGGAAGGCCCTGACCCGGGGATTGGCGGCGAGCTCCGGCAGCGTGAGGGCCCAGAGGTCCCGGGCCTCCTTGCCCAGCTCTTGGCCCAGGGGATGCAGCCCGCGGGCTTGGCCCAGACGACGGGGTAGGAAGCCGACGCCCACGCCGTCCAAGACGGAGCGCAGGCAGGCTGGGAAGGAGGAGATGCGCAGGGCGATTCGGGCGCCGGGTGCGTGGTGCTCCAGCCACTGGTCCAGCCAGATGCCCTCTCCTTGCTTGTCCCAACCCACCCAGGGCCAGTCCTCCAGAGGCGTCTGCACGCCGTGGCGCTCCACAAGGGAAGGCGCGGCGAAGAGCGCGAAGTGCAGGCGCGCAATGCGCTTGCCGAAGAGGTTGGGGTCGGGCTTGTTGGCCAGGCGAATGACCACGTCGGCCTCCCGCCGCGTCAGAGAGGCGAAGGCATCGTCGGTGATGAGGGTGAGCTCCACCTCTGGATGCTGGGCGGCAAATCCCGCGATGGCTTGGGAGAAGCACTCGTGCACAAAGTCCGTGGTCGAGACCCGCAGGGGACCGCGCAGCGTTTGGTCCTGGCTCAGCAGCTTGTTCTCGGCGGCGAAGACCAAGGCCTCCAGCTGGGCCGCGGTGCGCACCAGGTCCAAGGCAGGACCGGTCGCGACCAGGCCTTCGGGAGTGCGGTCGAAGAGGCGCAAGCCCAGGTCCTCCTCCAGGCGCTGAAGGCGGCGTCCAACGGTCGTGCGGGTGACCCCCAGGGTGGCCGCAGCGCGGGTCAGGTTGCCCTCTCGCTGAATGGCCAAGAGGTAGCGGAGGTGTTCCCAATCCATCATGTGGTGATCCTTGCACGCTCTTGGTCAGGTGCGTGCATATGTGCACACCCCCTGTTGGATTTTCCTGCGTTTTTGCGGCCTCGCAGGGCCGCTATTGTTCCTTCGAAACGAGAAGGAGTGCGCGATGTATACGCCTTTCATATTGCTCTTTGCGGTGTCCACTGCCCTCGCTGACGCACCGGAGTCAGACCCTGTCGCACCCGCCAGAGGGCCCTGGTTTGTGAGCAGCTCTGTGTTCATGCTGGGCAACTTCCTCCCGGAACCCCCGCGCTTTGTGCAGCTCAACGCGGGCTACCGCCTCAACGAGAACAACGCCTTGATCATCGAGGCCATCACCTGGAGCTACCCGGCGCCCCTGGGCATCCCCTACGGGCCGGACTGGGGCGACCCAAAACACAACTTCCCCGGGCACGCCAGGGACATCGGCGTGGGCTTGGCCTTCCAGCACTTCTGGTGGAAAGGGGCCTACACCACCGGTCACGTGACCCCCTTCCGACAGACCTACTTTGACCAGGAAGGGGAGCGCATCCAGGCGGGATTCCAGCTCTTTTGCGTGCTGCGAGCCGGCTACCACTTCAGCCTCTGGCAGGACCGGATCTTCCTGGAGCCTTCCGTCGCAGTGACGGGCTGGCCTGTGAACACCCAGCTGCCCGCGGAGTTTGCCGCCCTGGAGTCTCAGTGGCGCAGCGTCTTCGTGGGAGAGCCAGGCTTTCACTTCGGGTTCAACTTCTGAGCAGGCCTGTACGCCAGCGAGATAAGCCCTCGGCAATCTCTCGGAGCTTGTCCATGTTGTCCCTGTCCCTGATGGTTCTCTCCACTTTTGTGGCCTGCCCCAAGCCCCCCGTGGCCGTTGAGCCAGTCGTCAAGGCTGCCCCAGAGCCACCGCCTGCGCTGCGTTTTGTGGGCTTGGATCTGGCGGCACTCCCCGCAGACACCGTGCTCGCTGCAGGCTTGGCGCCGGAGTCCGCGGCATGGGCCACCCCTGAGACGGGCTGGCACGCTCTGCGCAGCATCGGTGAGCAGGGCCTGGGCTCCCTGAACCACCCCGACGGCAGCCCCTACATGGCCGAGCGCAAGCCCTTCACAGACTTCTGCAACGAGGCCGACTTCAACGCCCTGATGCAGACCGACGATGCGCTCTGGATGCTCACCCACCTGGAGTGCAGCCGCGGCGCTGTGGCCCGCACCCGCATCGAGCAGAGCGACAACGGCCTGCTCACCGCAGTGGGGCAGAGCGAGCCCATCGACAGCCTGGAGCACGCCGGCGGTGTCTACACCCCGTGTGCCGGCCAGGTCACCTCTTGGGGCAGCTTCCTCTCCTCCGAGGAGTACGAGCCCAACGCCCGTCACTTCGACCCGGAGACCATGGAGATCAAGGGCAACTCCTACTGGAACGGCTCCCTGCCCAGGGCCTTCAAGGACCACGGCGGCACCCACCCCTACCGCTACGGTTGGGTCCCTGAGCTCACCATGACCGCCGAGGGCAGCGCCACCGGCGTCAAGCACTACGCCATGGGCCGCTTCTCCCATGAGATCGCCCTGGTCGTAGACGACGGGAAGACGGTCTACCTCTCCGACGACAACAGCCGCGGCTCGGGCTTTTTCATGTTCGTGGGCGATGTCGCCCAGGACCTTGGTGCAGGAACCCTCTACGCCGCCCTCTGGGAGCAGGAGAGCGGCACGGCCAAGGGCAAGCTGTCCTGGGTCAACCTGGGCCACGCCAGCGACGCGGAGCTGGCCCCCTTCATCGAGTCGGAGACCCCTGTGCGCTTCGATGAGCTCTTCATCGCAGCCGACCCGGGCGAGGATGGACTTTGTGAGAAGGAGCTGGAGCTCGTGCACGCTGCCGGCCGCATGGAGTGCCTGGCCTTGGCTGAGCCTGGAGAGCGTTTTGAGAGCGCCGAGCAGCTCGCCATGGTGGCCTCGCGCTTGGAGACCCGTCGCTACGCTGCGCTGATGGGAGCGACGGTCGAGCTGGAGAAGGGAGAGGGCGTGGCCTACCTGCCTGAATCCCAAGAACTCTGGCTGGCTCTGTCGGCCTCCAAGTCCAGCATGCTCGCCGGCAACCCTGTCGTTCCAGAAGGCTACAGCGGTACCCTCAAGCTGGATCACATCGACGCGCCCCTCTCGGAGTGTGGCGGTGTCTTTGGCGGGCGCCTGGGCAAGGGAAGTGACACAGCCGGCGAGCCCATCAAGTCTCAGCGCGTTCTCACCCGTCTGGACCAGGATGAGGGTGGGGCTCGAATGGTAGATGGAGCCTGCCCAGCCGACGCGATCGCCAACCCGGACAACATCTCCGGGCTGCCCAAGCAGGGACTGGTGTTCATCGGCGAGGACAGCGGACTGCACGCCAACAACCTGCTCTGGGCCTGGGAGCCCGCCTCCGGCACCAAGGTCCCCGTGCTCAGTACGCCAAACCACGCCGAGATCACTGGATTCTCTTGGGTCGAGGTCGGCAGCTATGGCTACCTGCTCGCCAGCGTCCAGCATCCTCAGGTGGACGGCAGCATGGACCCGGCTCCATACGGACCCGAGACCCAACACATGGCCAGCATCGTGGGCTACCTGGGACCCTTCAAGCTGCCCGTGACGCCCGCCCTCTGAGCGGTGTAGACTCCAGCCATGGCAGACGACGCCCAACAACTGCTGCAGTTCATCGACGTGCAGCGCGTCCCGGTGGCCATCGGTATCTTGGCCGGTGGGCTGGTTCTCAACCGCCTTGCGTTGGGGTTTCTGGACGATCTCGGTGAGCGCTTCGGCAACCACCGCCTGCTCTTCAAGAAGATCAGCGCCTTGCTGCGCTTCTCCGTCTACGCCGCGCTCTTTGCCATCACGGCCTCCAGCGTCTTGGTGCTGGAGTCCGATGCGCTCTTCGCCCTCGCCGGTACCATCGGTGTGGCGGTTGGTTTCGCCTTCAAAGACCTGCTCGCATCGCTCATGGCCGGGGTCATCCTGCTCATGGACGAGCCCTTCCAGGTCGGGGACCGCGTGGCATTCGGCGGCTACTACGGGGAGATCAGCGAGATCGGCCTTCGCTCAGTGCGGATGATCACCTTGGATGACAACCTCGTCACCATTCCCAACAACAAGTTCCTGAACGAGGCCAGCGCCTCCGCCAACGCCGGTGCTCTGGACTGCATGGTGGTCATCCCCTTCTACCTGGGGGCCGCCGAGGACTTTGTCGCCGCCCGCCGCCTGATCGAAGAGGCCACTGCGACCTCCCGCTACGTCTTCTTGGACAAGCCCATGACCACGCTCATCGCCGATGAGTTCATGGGCGAGCGCTTCGTCACCGTGGTCCGGGTCAAGGCCTATGTCTTTGACGCCCGCTACGAGAAGGCCTTTGCCTCGGATGTGACCGAGCGCGTCAAGCTGGCCTTCCGCACCACTGGCATCCGCACCCCGGACCAGCAGTACCGGGACCTGGACATGAACCAGCGGGAAGCGCGCAGCGCCTGACTTCAGGGGCCCGAAACCTCTTGACGCCAGATGTTGCCGCTGTAGGCATTGAAGTTCATCGTGGAGCGTTTGAAGCGCAGGGCGGAGGTGTTCTTTCCGCTGCCCTGTCTGTCTGGGGAGTAGGCATAGATCAGCCCCCATTGGTTGCTCGACAAGGCCAGCTGAGGCCCGTCGAAGCGCAGGCCCAGATCGGTGCCACTGCCAGAGAGCACGAAGCTCTCAAAGGGCAGCTCACAGTCTCCGGACAGCTCGAAGTTGTTGGCTTGGAGTTGGAAGTGTACGGCGCTGGCGCTCTGAACCTCGCTGGCCACCAGGCTGTCCATCCTAAAGTCGCAGAAGCTGTACTGGTGGAAGGCGCTGATGCCGACCCGCCCGCTCAAGCCGCTGAGGGTCGCGTGGTGGCTGACGCGGTCCATCTGCGCTGGGTCCGTGTAATCCCAGCTCTCCATCGTGCCTTGGAAGCTGCCGTCCCGGGGCCAGAACCACAGCGTGTGACCGCAGGGTGAGCGGCCCCAGCAGTCCTCGTCTTCGCAGTCCATGAAACCGTCGTCGTCGCCATCGATGCCATCCGAGCAGCTCGGCTCACTGCACAGCTCCGTGCAGTAGCTGTCCTCACAGTCCAGCAGCCCGTCTAGGTCGTTGTCCACGCCGTCGAAGCAGTCTTCCAGGCAGGGGGTCTCCCCCCAGCAGTCTAGGTCTGCGCAGTCGATGTTGCCGTCCAAGTCGTTGTCCACGCCATCGCTGCAGTCCTCGGCACAGACTGGATCCGACCAGCAGTCTGAATCCGCGCAGTCGATGCCGCCGTCCAAGTCGTTGTCCACGCCATCGATGCAGTCCTCCAGGCAGAGCGTGTGGCTCTTGCACTCGCCGTCTGCGCAGTCGATTCGGGTGTCGCCGTCGTTGTCGACCCCGTCATCGCAGATCTCATCGCAGATCTCCAGCGCCGCGCAGTCATTGTCCAGGCAGTCCACGTCGCCGTCGCCGTCGTTGTCCGCGCCGTCGTCACAGATCTCCTCCGGCAGCTCCTCGACCTGGGTGTCTGCGGGAGGCGGATCCGGAGGAAGCTCTGCCGGGGATGGACAAGCCAACATGAGCCACAGAATCATGGTCCCTCCTTCTGCCACCAGCCGCCAGGCAGGACCTCGATGTGCCGGGTCTTGGAGCCGTGGTGGGTCGTGCCATGACTGACGAAGCTGCTGGAGGACCAGAGCGTGCTGTAGCGCACCCAGGTGGTGCTGCTGACTTGCAGGGGTTGGCCAGAGAAGGGGAAGGCCCGCCAGGAGCTGTATCGGAAGTCCGCGGTGGTGATGGCGCCAAGGCAGGCCCCAGTGCTGCTCACCCCGAGCGCGTTCATCCCCTTGGAGGGGGAGCCGTATGCGCGGAAGCCCAAGAAGATGTGCAGCTCGCTGGCTGACCAGAGGCAGCTCTGACTACCGCTCAGGGTCGTTACGCGAGCCTGCCCGTGTACCGACTCGAGGCGCCAGTTAGAACCCGAGCTGCTGCCGGCGCCGGACCACTTGTGGCCGAGCCATCGTCTGGCTTGGGTGCCAAAGCCCCCGTCCAAGGTCAGGGCCAGAGAAGAAGGACAGCTCCCAATCCCCCAGCACGCCTCGTCCTCGCAGTCGGTGTAGCCGTCGTAGTCGTTGTCGATCCCGTCCACGCACGAGGTCTCCGTGCAGATGCCGGCGCAGTCCGCGTCCTCGCAGTCCAAGAGCCCGTCCAAGTCGTTGTCCAGGCCATCTGCGCAGTCCTCGATGCAGTGGGCCGCTGCGCTGCAGTCCGCGTCCGCACAGTCGGTTTCGCCGTCCACGTCGTTGTCCTCGCCGTCGCTGCAGTCCTCCTGGCACTCCGAGGCCTCAGCGCACTCGCTGTCCGCGCAGTCCAGCCACCCGTCCAGGTCGTTGTCCACAGCGTCGCTGCAGTCCTCGGCGCAGAGCTCCAGCTCGGAGCAGTCCGGGTCCCAGCAGTCCACCAGGGCGTCGCCGTCGTTGTCCACCCCATCACCGCAGTCGCTCTCCACGCACGGGGTGGCGCCCTCGCAGTCCGAGTCCTCGCAGTCCACGTCTCCATCGACGTCGTTGTCCAGCCCGTCCGAGCAGTCCTCGTCCGTCCAGCAAGCCGGGTCCTCCATGTCCACGCGAAAGTCGCCGTCGTTGTCCACCCCGTCCGTGCAGTTCTCCGTGCAGATTGAGGGATGCATACAGTCGGGGTCCAAGCAGTCGGCCAGGGTGTCCCCGTCGTTGTCCACGCCGTCGAAGCAGTCCTCAGCGCCGATGGAAGGGGGGCTTGCACAGGCCAAGACAAGCCAGATCACTGCACACCCTCCTGCGTCCAGACCGCGCCAGGCTGAATCTGGAAGTAGCGCTTCTGGCGAGAGCCATTCCAGGAAGCGCTCTGCCAGGTCTGCGAGGTGCTGTAGAGCCCGGTCCCCATCAGCCATGGGTGCTCATCAGCGCGCATGAAGGTGTGCTCTGCGCGGCCGAGCTGGAAGGGCCAACTTGAATGGGTGAAGGTGTGCCCAATCCCAAAGTCGACCGGGGCAAGGGCTCCCTCGCATCCGCCGCTGCTGCCCCATGAGAGGGCGTCCACTGCCCAATCTCCACCCAGGTAGGCGCTCCACACCTGGGAGAACGCTAGCTCTGCGGCCCACCAGGAACAGCTCAGGCTTCCGCTCTGGGTCTGGGCGGTCGCTTGACCAGAGACCTGCTCCAGGGCCACGCGCCACCTCGCGGTGCTCCCCCCGCCGGAGTACCGCGAGGCGCCTCCGGCCTCCAATGCGTAGCCCTGTCCGCCTTGAATCTGAATGCTCAAAGGCCCAGGGCAATCCCCCACAAGCCAGCACTCATCGTCCATGCAGTCGCTCGCCCCGTCCACGTCATTGTCCAGGCCGTCATCGCAGACTTCGATGCAGGGTGTGATGCCCAGGCAGTCGGCGTCCTCGCAGTCGATGCGGCCATCTTGGTCGTTGTCCAGGCCATCATCGCAGAGCTCCTGGCACTCGGCCAGGTCAGCACAGTCGCTGTCCAGACAGTCCGTGTGCTGGTCCTTGTCGTTGTCCTGGCCGTCAAAGCAGTCCTCGATGCAGCTTGGGGTCCCAACGCAGTCACTGTCCCAACAGTCCGCGTCTCCGTCCTGGTCGTTGTCGCTGCCGTCTGAGCAGTCCTCGGCGCAGGCTGGGTCGCCGAAACAGTCCGAGTCAAAGCAGTCCACCCAGCCGTCCCAGTCGTTGTCGCTGCGGTCATCGCAGACCTCGGGCAAGGGAGTGTTTGGCTCGCTCTGGGGTGAAAGCGGCTCCGTGCCACAGGCCAGCAGCCAGAGCAGCGAGAGCGACTTCATGGCAGCGCCCGTGTCAGGGGCGCGCTGGTGTGATCGATGGCCTGTTCTGCAGTCTTGGTCGTTGTGATGGCCTGAGAGCTGCTCATGGTGCTGGTGTACCGGGTCCCGCCGGAGCTCTCGTAGTGGTGCAAGAAGGCAGCACCCTGGTACAGCGGCAAGGAGCCATCCATGCGCCAGGCCCAGTCGCTGGGGAGCTCGCCGCTGCTGATACGCACGCTGCCGGAGAACAGACCCAAGGTGTCTGCGCACGTGGAGGCGACGAATTCGTCGGCAAAGCTCAACTGCATGCTCTGCGCTCGGCCTTGAAGCTGATGGTGCACAGCGAAGTTGTCGGCCTTCCACGAGCAGTCCACCAGCTCGGAGCCCGAGTAGAGGACCATCGTGCCCACGGCACCCCGCAACACACCGTGTGCGCTGCTGCGGTCTTGTTGGCCCGTTGAGAGGTAGTCCACACCCACCCAAGAGCCTTGGTAGTGGCCGTCGCGGATGAAGAGCTGGGCGACCCGTGGGCAGTCTTCTCGCCCCCAGCAGTCCTCGTCTTCGCAGTCCAGCAGGCCATCGCTGTCCTCGTCTACGCCATCACTGCAGGATGTCTCCTGGCAGAAGCGCGTGCAGGCCCAGTCCTCACAGTCCGTCAGACCGTTCTGGTCATTGTCTAGACCATCGCCGCAGACCTCCTCGCACTTCGGCAGGCCCTTGCACTCGTAGTCGGCGCAGTCCACCAGTCCGTCTGCGTCGTTGTCCTGGCCATCGAAGCAATCCTCTGGGCACTGCGAGGAGCACTCTGGATCCGCACAATCCACCAGCGTGTCCGCGTCGTTGTCTACGCCATCCAGGCAGTCCTCGAGGCAGTCCATGGACTCCTCACAGTCGCTGTCCAAACAGTCCAGGGTGCCGTCCAGATCGTTGTCCACTCCGTCCTGGCAGTCTTCCTCGCAGGCCTGTGCGTACCTGCAGTCGTCTATGTCGGCGCAGTCGAGCAGTCCGTCCTGGTCGTTGTCAATGCCATCCGAGCAGTCCTCGGTGCAGGTCTCCTTGCAGTCGTAGTCGGCGCAGTCCACCCGCTCGTCTGCGTCGTTGTCTACCCCATCTGTGCAGTCCTGCTCGACACAGTCACAGGCCGAGTCCCAGCAGTCCGTCAGGCCGTTTCCGTTGTTGTCTATGCCGTCCTGACAGTCCTCCACCAAGGGGATGGGGCTCGGGTCGATGCAGCCCAGCATGGCGAGCAGAACGGTCATCTGTGCCTCGGCAGAACCCAAGGATTGCTGGGCTGAAGTTGAACTCTACGTGTGCGTACTTCTTCGGTCCAGGTACTGCTCTGCTTGGTGGACTGCGAGGACCATGTGGTGGTGCCGGAGAGCACAGGGAGTCCGTCCACTAGGAGCGGAAAGCTCAACCAACCCCAGGGCCAGAGACCGCTGAGGCTGCTGGTGCCCCGGTCTTGATGAAAGGCAAAGAGCTGGGTGTCCAGGTAGCCCAGACAGCCACCGCTTCTGTCCAAGACGTGGCTGTCTGGCGGGGGGGAATCTGCGCAGCCGAGTCCCAGGGCGATCCCCAAGCTCAGCGGTGCAAACCAGCTCATGGCCGGCTCCTTGCGCGCGTGAATTCTGGCTGGTACCCCATGCGCAATTGTAACCGGAGAGTGGACGGATTTCCGTTTTTTGACAGATGGCGCATCTGTCCCACTAGCCTCAAGTCCGTTGCCGGCTCTCCGATGCCCCTTCTATGGACTTGCTTTTCCTCTCATCCAGTGGCGCCCTCTCAGGCCTAGTCGCGCGCTTGCGGCAGTCCAGCGTCAGCGTCACGGTAGCCGACACCCCTGAGATGGTGCTCGCCGCCACACGCCGCCACACCCCAGATGCGGTGGTCGTGGAGCTCTTGGACGCGGAGAGCCCTGGCGCCAAGATGCTCGAGGATCTCGCCAAGATGCATCCACGGATTTTCCGTGTGGGACTTGCTCTTCGAGAGAACTTGGAGGAGATCTGGGTCGGCGGCATCGCTGCCCAACGCATCCTCCCTTGGCGCGGCAGCGTGCGGGATGTCATCGGCGCAGTCGAGGACATGCGACGGGTTCGGCTGCGCCTGCCTCATGCTGGCGCGCGCGCGATGATTGGGCGCCTCTCGCTCCTGCCCATCACGCCATGGGCCCTGGCCGAACTTCGCGCCCTGCCCAACACGGTGAGCTGCTCGGACCTTGTGGGCCTACTGCGGCAGGATCCGGTCCTCGCATGCCAAGTGATGCGCTGGGGTTTGAACATGGAGCCCTCTCTGGCTAGCTCATTTAGACCGCTCCATGGGGCGGTGGAGCTGCTTGGAGCATCGACGCTTCGCAAGGCGCTGTTGGCCTTGCTCTGGCCCAGTCCAATGGACCCAGGCTTCGAGTTGGAGGCCCACTGTCTTCACGCAGTACAGGCCGCAGGCCTAGCGGCTGATCTGGAAGCTCATGGCCCCTCTGAGCAGGCCTATGTCGTTGGTCTGCTGCACTCGTTGGGTCTGGCGGCCATGTCGATGGAGCTCAGCGCAGCCCACATCGGCAGCCCATATGACCTGGATTTGGTCTCTTCCCAGCGCCGCACATTGGGCTTTGACTGTGCCCAACTCGGCGCCGCGATCATGGACCTCTGGGGCTTTCCCAGCGCTTGGGCGAGTGCTCTGGAGGCCGCCCATGAGCCCTCTCAGGTCTCCTACGGGGATGCACGGCTCAGTGCAGCCGTCCACTTGTCCTCCTCCTTGCTCGCCCAGCGTGAGCCGGACCTGTCGTGGCTCAGGGCCCAAGGCATCACCTCGGACATTTCGGGCTGGGAAATTCTGCGGGTCAAGAGCTTGGTCCGAGCGGAGGGCCTGCGTCCGAAGGGGGCTCAACCGGCCCCAGCCAGCACCCCAAAGGCGACTCCAAAGGCGATGCCTTCCCGAGCACCTGGAAAGCACACACCGGCCTCGATGACGGTCCTCATTGGCCTGGCCAAGACCCTCGTTGGCTCGGACCCTGAGCGCTTCACCGCCACGGCAGAGCAACTGCAGCTCATTCCGGTTCTGGCGCCTGAGTTGAGCCGCGATCAAGACGTCTTTGTCGTCTCCGCGGTGCTGATGGCGCTCTTGCACGACCAAAAGGTTCGAAGCTCGGAGCAGCGCACGCTGTTTCGAGGCATGGCCAAGGGCGGGGCGCCCTCTACGGGGACCGCCCTGAGCTTCAGCATGGGGCCAGCTCCGGCAGGCCGCGAATCGGACCACGCCCTGCACATGTTGCGCGCGCTCATGGAAGAGCGGGCCAAGGGGACCGGTCTGGGAGCGGCTCGGGAGAAGGTCCTGGCCGACAACCCCTACCCCTACGGCGTGAGCGATGCGCTGATGGGTCTGCCGGCAGCCGACGAGGTAGACCGGACCCCCCTCTGGGCCTTGCGGGAAGGCATGGTGGTCGGCGAGGACGTCTTGGATGAAGAGGGCCGCCTCCTGGCGCGCGCGGGGCAGCAGCTCTCCGAGAGGGTGGTCAACGCCATCCAACGGCAGGCTTGCTGCGACGCCGTCGTGGTCGAAGCAGCCTGAGCCCCTTCCCACGCGCAGCGAAACAATGAGCCTCCCGCTCTCGTAGCTCCTTGCGTTGTCTCTCCGTGCTGAATCTGGGAGACTTGCGCCCCGGAGCGATGTCCCTATGCACCCACGTCGAGGCGCCCTTGAGCGGCTTGGACCATTCACCCTCGGAGAACATCTGGGGGAAGGTGCGATGGGAGAAGTGCTTCGAGGGGAAGGTCCTCGGGGACTTCCCGCGGCCATCAAGCGCATGCGCCCAGGCACCGAGTTTCAGGACGCTCTGCGACAGCTCTTCGCGGACGAGGTCCGAGTGGCCGCCCGCTTTGTACACCCACACATTGCCCTGATCTACGACGTCAGCCTGAGCTGGCAGCAGCCTTGGCTGGCCATGGAGTTGGCCAGCGGAAAGAGCCTGGCGATGCGCGTTGGCACGTGCACCTGGGCGCAGCTCCGTGCGTGGATGTGCGCCACCCTGGAAGCCCTGGCCTATGTGCATGCCCGGGGCATCGTGCACCGGGACATCAAGCCCGAGAACCTGCTTATCTGCTCGGAGAGCGACCCGCGTCCAGGGCTGAAGGTCGCAGACTTTGGCATTGCCTGGCCGATGGGGCACACCCGAGCACGCATCATCGGCACGCCAGAGTTCTGGGCGCCGGAGCAAGCCGCCGGTGACGCCCGCCGTATGGGGGCGGGG
>OJIV01000628.1_pt1 | contig 14090 bp, 13 predicted proteins | sample 1595861 | NCBI WGS metagenome assembly OJIV01 (sample SAMN05416883, study PRJEB24817) | seawater metagenome | isolation source: Sea water | place: Canada:Atlantic | collected 2013-11
CTGTCTCGTGGGCTCGGAGATGTGTATAAGAGACAGGTCCAAGTTTGACGTTCCCCCTGCCGTTCGCAAGAGCACCGAGGAGACCATCGAGCGCTATGGCTTGGTCAAGCTGGTGCCTCACCCCGACAGTCCTCAGGACCTGTTGCGTGTGCAGTTCGAGACCGCCTACATCGCCAAGATGGCCAGCAAGGAGCCCTGCGCGAAGGAGATAATGGTCCCCGACGGACGTCGGCACTGGGCCATTCCTACCGGTCTTCGTGGACTCTATAAGCAGCGCATGCTTCAAGCCGGCTGGCCCATCGAGGACCTGGCGGGCTTCCTGCCAGGGGCACCGCTCAAGGTCGAGCTGCGGGACAAGATGCTCGGAAACGGCAAGCCTTTCGCACCTCGCGACTACCAGGTCGAGGCTGTAGACCGCTGGCACATGGAGGGCCGCCCCCAGGGTGGACACGGCACGGTTGTGCTTCCCTGTGGCGCTGGCAAGACCATCGTGGCCATCGAGGCCATGAAGCGTTGCCAGACCAAGACCTTGGTCCTGGCCACCAACGCCGCCGCTGTCGAGCAGTGGGTCACCGAGATCAAGGACAAGACCCACCTCAAGGACGGACAGGTTGGCGCCTACATGGGCAGCCGCAAAGAGATCTGTCCGGTCACGGTGGCGACCTACCAAATCCTGACTTGGCGCCGGTCCAAGAAGGACGACTTTGCACACCTGCACCTGTTCTCAGACGAGGACTGGGGCTTGATCATCTATGACGAGGTGCACCTCTTGCCCGCACCCGTCTTTGGTGCCACCGCAGCGCTGCAAGGTCGGCGTCGCTTGGGGCTCACCGCAACTCTGATTCGTGAAGATGGACGACAAGGAGACGTGTTCTCCCTGGTCGGGCCCAAGCGCTACGATCTGCCCTGGCAGCAGCTTGAGCGAGGTGGTTTCATCGCCGAGGCCACCTGCTACGAGGTGCGCGTTCCCTTCACGCCCCAACAGGCCGCTCGCTACGAGCGCATGGGGGAACAACAGAAGTTCAAAGAGGCCTCGGTGAACCGCGAGAAAATGCGGTCCATCAAAGCCTTGGTCAAGAAGCACAAGGACGACAACATCCTTGTGATCGGGACATACGTCGAGCAGCTCCACGAGATCTCCCGTGCCCTTCGGGCGCCCCTGATCACCGGAAAGACGCCGCACAAGCGGCGTGTCGAGCTCTTCGCGCAGTTTCGCTCCGGAGAGATCAACACCTTGGTTGTATCCAAGGTGGCCAACTTCTCCATCGACTTGCCAGACGCCAACGTGGCCATTCAGGTCTCAGGCACCTTCGGCAGTCGCCAAGAAGAGGCCCAGCGCCTGGGGCGCATCCTGCGTCCCGGAAAGGGTGCAGGCGCCTTCTTTTACACCGTGGTCACCAAGGACAGTAAAGAGCAGGACTTCGCTATGAAGCGCCAGCTCTTCCTGACCGAGCAGGGCTACCGCTACTTTATTGAAGACGGGGCCGCGGCCTAAACGCCGCCGCCGGACACAGCACCGCAGGGCCAAGCAATGGCCACTGCCGGGAGGATTGAATGTCCACACAGACTGACGCACCCGCAGACGGACGCCGCAAGCGTCGCCGTCGTCGCCGCCGCAAGAACGAAGAGGAAGGAGGAGGAGGTGGCGAGGCTCAGGCCTCCGCCAGCACCTCGGAGGGTGGCAAAGGGAGCGGCGAGGGCCGCAAGCGCAATGGTCGCCGTGGCGGCCGTCGCCGTGACGAGGACGGAGGCCCAGGCGTCTCCACGCCTTCTGGGCGCAGCTCCCGTCGTCGCCGTCGTCGCAAGCGTCGTGGACCGGCCGTTGCGGGTCTGAACCGACGCCGTCGTCTGAGCCAGGGCGAGTTGGAGGAGCTGGAGGACTACTTCTCCCGCTTGCCTGACATCCTGCTGGGCAACCTCTACAAGGGTCTGGGCGGACAGCCTGGCCGAGTCGGGGACACCAAGCGCATGGTCCAGCTGGCCATTCGCGCCATCGCCCAAGGCAAGCGCCTGGGCACCATGCTCAAGGGCCTGCACGAGAAGGAGCGCATGGCCTTGGCCGTGCTCATCCAGTGCGGTGGTCTGGCGCACTCCGAGGAGCTGCTTCGCGAGATGCACCTCTCCTTGGGTGGCAACGAGCGCGACTGGACCCGGGTCCTGCTGGTCTTGGCTGACAAGGGCTTGGTCGGCGCCAGCGAAGAGCAGGACGGCGCCTTCTTCTACTTGGTGCCAGATCCCTTGGTCGAGCACCTCGTAGAGCACCTGGAGAGTGAGCTGGCTGTCGGCACTTTCCAGCACGACGACATCGCTGTGGCCAACCAGCGGGCCTTCTGTCCGCCGCTGGACTTCTCGGTCACCACGCTGTGCACCTACATCGATCAGCGCCCGCCGCGTCTGACCCAGCAGCAGGACATCTACAAGGCCGACAAGGTCGAGCTGGATGAGTTCTTCGCGCAGCTCTGGGAGGCCAACAGCGAGCTCTTCCACTTCCACATCGACTTCCTCATTCAGCACGGTCTCTGCGAGCTGAGCGGCGATCGATTGGCGGTCAACCGCGAGGTCGTTGAGGAGTGGCTCCAGCTGGACGCACAGGACCAAAAGGACCTGTTGTTCCGCAGCTTGGACCTACGCTTCCGCTATGCGGAGTGGATCATGTACGCGGTGCACTCCGGCGCCGGCGAGTGGGTCGCGGAGCAACCTCTCCAAGGCTTGTACCGCCGCTGGACCCGCGGCGAGGACTGGCGCAAGCGCTTCCACAAGGGCGAGTTTGCCGCTACCCGCACCAACGAGCGGGAGTCCTACTCTTTCGCTCCGCTGGTCGACGCGGGCATGTTGGAGCTTGGAGAGTGGGGACAGGAGAAGTTCTACCGCCTCACACCGCGCGCCATCGCCATGATCGAGCCTCCAGAAGGGGACGAATTCAGTCAGTTCTACCTGACGCCTTCCTACGAGATCATGGCCCCTGCGGGACTGCCGCCCATGCTGCTCTTCCACATCGGAGAGCTCGCGGAGCTCACCGGCTGCGATCGAGCCAACACCTACAAGGTCACCGAGATCAGCGTCGAGCAGTCCGTGAAGAAGGGCTGGCGTCGCGACGACATCCTGGACTTCCTGCGCGATGGCAGCCAGATCGGCTTGCCGGAGAACGTCGAGCAGACCTTGAAGATCTGGATGGGCCCAGGCTCTGACGTGGAGTTCCACGACTGCGTGCTGCTCACCGTCCAGAAGTCCAAGATCCGCCAGATCGAGGCGGCCCGCTCTATGCGGCCCTTCTTGCTCCACCGCTTTGTCCCTGGCATGTACGCCATTGACCGCACGCGCTTCCCAGAGGTGTACGCGGAGCTCACGGAGCTGGGTTTGGTGCCTGCAAAAGACATTCGCCACTACCCAGGACAGGCCGAGCAGATCCTTGCCCGCAGCAACCTGCATGAGCTCTTGGCCGAGGCCCGTGAGACCAGCGACAACCCGCTGGCCCGCGCCCACGAGGCCGACACCCAGCCCGAGGACTTGCTCCCCGTGCCGGGCTCGTCCGCCGGTCGCCGCAAGAAGAAGAAGAAGAAGGTGGAGATCCCACGCATGACCACGGCGGAAGCCCGTCAGGCCTTGGATCGCGCCATCGCCCTCAAGCAGCAGGTCAAGGTCCAGTACAGCGGCAAGGACGGCAAACGCCTGCACTACCAGCTCCAGCCCACGCGCCTGGCGCTGAACCCTGCTGGAGACCAAGTCGTCGTCGCCACCAACGTGGAGACCGGTGATCTGCGAACCTTCAAGGTGGCCCGCATCGAGCGGATCAAGGTGAACAACTAGTGGCGCGCCTGGATCTCACAGGTCTGACCGCCCTGGTGACCGGCGCGAGCGCTGGCATTGGGGTGTGTTTTGCCAAGGAGCTCCAAGCTCGCGGCATCGGCAAGCTGATCTTGGTCGCCCGGCGGGAAGACCGCTTGGTGGCTCTGGCCAGTGAGCTGACGGTCCCCACCGAGATCATGTCCTGCGATCTGGGTGACCCCGAGCAGATTCAGGCGTTGTATGAGCGCTTTCCAGATGTGGATGTGCTCGTCAACAACGCCGGTTTTGGCAAGGCAGGCTCCCACGACAGCCTTCTGCCCAGCTCACTTCCCATGTTGGATTTGAACTGCCGCGCGGTGCTTCAGCTCTGCGATCTCTATTTGCCGCGCATGCTTGAGCAGGGACGCGGCGGGATCCTGAATGTGGGGTCGACAGCAGGAATGCTTCCTCTGCCCAGCATGGCCCTGTACGCAGCGACCAAGGCCTTCGTGAACAGCTTCTCGGATGCCCTGCGCAGCGAGGTCAAGTCGCGCGGCGTTCACGTCAGCTGTTTGGCGCCGGGTCCTGTGGCCACGGAGTTCTTCGAGGTGGCCAGCGAAGGTGCAGGCGATCCGCCGGCCTTCGTGATGGCCTCTCCCAAGGCCGTCGCCCGTGCTGCGGTTCGCGGTCTGGAGCGCAACACCGCCATTGTCACGCCGGGGCTGCACATCCGACTGGGCATGAGCGTGGCCACGACTGCACCTTCTTGGTTGGTACGCCTGTTTACCGGGCTATACGGCAAGGCCATGTTGTCCTTCGCTGGCAAATAGGATTGCAATGAGCGCCAAGAGTGACCAAGAGCCCACCTTCGAGAGCTTGCTTGAGCAGCTCGAGCACCGCGTGGAGAAGCTGGAGAAGGGGGAGCTTCCTTTGGAGCAGGCCCTCAAGCTCTTCGAGGAGGGCATCGAGCTCACCCGCAGCTGCCACGAACGCCTGGACCAAGCCGATGAGCGCATCGCGGTCCTGACGCGGGGAGCTGGGGGCGAGGAGCTCGAAGAGCCCCTGGGATAGAGCCCGCACCTCAGCTGGGCTGAATCAGCCCGAAGACCGCGCCGCTGGGGTCGGAGACGGTGGCCATGCGGCCGTGAGAGGGCGTGCTCACTGCAGCCGAGAGGATCTGGCCGCCGTGCTCGGTGACTTGGTCCAGGGTGGCATCCACGTCCTGGACCTGCACCCGACTGAAGAAGAAGGACTGCCCCGACTGCGAGGCGGTCACGCCGCCGCGTACGCTGCCCTGGGCTTCCAGGGTGTGGTACAGGCCTTGAGGCGTTTGTTGGGTACTGTGAGTGAACCCAAAGACCGACGCCATCCAGCTCAGATCGGCCTTGGGGTCGGTGCTCTGAAGCTCCAGCCACTGCAAGGACCCGGGTCCAGGCTTGGCCAGCTCGTCTGCCTCGGTGGCGTCGTAGAGCGCGAAGACCGCGCCCGATGGCGTGGAGACCACTGAGAAGCGGCCGGCGGTCAGGGCTGTCGGGGGAATCAAGATGCTGCCCTGCTCCCCAGCCCGCGCGGTCCGGGCGTCCAAGTCGTCGACGGCCAGGAAGGTGCACCAGGAGTTGGGGCCCTCTCCGGGGGCTTGGAGGTGCGCCACCGCGCCTCCGGGGGCGATGCACACCGTGCCATCTGGGCTATCGACCATGTTCCAGCCCAAGACGGCTGCGTAGAAGCCCTTGGCGGAGTGGATGTCTGTGGTGATGCCGGTCCAGCAGAAGGTGTTGTTCTCAATGCTCATGTTCGTGTCCTCAGCGCCGTCATTGGCATGAACCTTATGCCTCGGGACCCTGACAAAACTTGGCAGGATTTAGGCCTCGCTTGTGTTATCACTGACAGAATCTGGCAGGAATTAGAGGCACGCTCGAGACCATGAACAGCACCGCACGCCGAGACCGACTCCTGAACCTTCTGCACCGTGGCGCGACCACCGTTCCCGCCGTCGCCGCCAAGCTTCAAGTCTCAGAACGCACCTTGTACCGGGATATCGCCGCCCTACGGGACGCCGGCCACGAAATCCAGGCCACGCCAGGCCCAGGAGGCGGAGTGCGTGTAGCCACCGACAGCCGTCCCCGGCCGGTGCACTTTGAGGTCGCCGAGATCGTTGGCTTGGCGCTCTCGGTCGCCATTCTGCAGGCCTCGCCGCACCTGCCCTTTGCCAAGAGCGCCGAGGCTGCTCTGGACCGCGCCTGTCGCGCCCTGTCCGCAGACCGTCAGCGGGCCATGCAGAAGCTGCAGCGCCGAATCTTGATTGGTCGGGCCAGCGAGCGCACCAAGCTCACTTTGGGGCAGGTCGACGACTCTCTGCTCTCGGTCTTTGAGCGTTGCTTCACCGGCGCCCTGGCCATGCACTTTGACTATGTCGATCGCGCAGGGGCCCATAGCTCGCGCCGCATCGAGTGTGCCGCTCTGGTCCTGCACGCCCCCCTCTGGTACGTCTTGGCCTGGGACTTGGACAAGGATGCCCCTCGAACCTTCCGAATGGACCGCATCGCCGGTCCCACCTGTGGCGCTGCCTTGGCGCTCACGCATCCGCTGGCCCAGGTGACCGCCAAGACCAGCCCCGAGGGGCAGGCGGCCTACCGTGGGTGGCTCGGCACGCCCATCGCCTGATTCACAGCGGTGGAATCAGCTCGGCGCCAGCCCCATTCTTCTCGATCCACTTGTCCAGGTTCCCGTTCGCCGTCTTGTTCACCTTGCCCGAGACGATGCCCGACCATCCCAGAAAGATGCCTGGTGCGCCCAAGGCCTGACGCGACCAACGCCAGAAGTCAAAGACATCGGTGTGTTGGAGGATGCGGCCGTCCTTGAAGACGAAGCTGGAGTCGATGATGTTGTGCACGCTGCGGCCGGTGACCGAGAAGGTGTACCAAGCCTCCCAGTGACCGCTTCCGGTCTCGCCTTGGGCCTGCACAGCGCTGTGCTCCATGCGCAGGTCGGTCCCGCCCTCGATGAGCATGTGCCACATCGCCGCGGCTCGCCAGCCCTTGAGAGGACCGAAGGCGGGGTCCTCGAAGGTGACCTCGGGGTGGTAGCAGGCAGCCATGCCAGCGGCGTCTTTGGCGCCAAATGCGGTGTAGAAGCGCTCGATGAGCTCAGCGGACATGGGGTCTCCAGATGGCGTGCATCCTAACAGTCCACTTCAAAGTACGAGCATGATGTGGACCGGTCTCCCGTGCTTGCTCGGGTTTGCTTGGTCGCCGCTGACGGGAAGTGCCAAGCATCCTTGGGGGAGTCCGGAGATCTTGAGGAGTCGCAGAGGCTGAAGGAAGAGGCTTTGGAAGTTCTGCTCGAGTTGAATGCGATAGTCGAGCAATACAAGTTCTGCCGGGAGCTGTTCTCCAAGCTGATGAATGGGCTGTAGTGAAACGGAGCGTCTCGGCAATCCTTGTGCTTTCCGTAGTCGCCCTGGTGGCGTGGTGGGTCTTGAGCGATGCGCCTTCTTTGCTCGCCGAGGTGGCACCCCCAGTTGAGCCAGAACCCAGTGTTTCCCCGACCCACCGGACCACGTCAGTAGCACCGCCAGTGATCGACTCGCGCAGCGCGGAAGAAGTGGCTTTTGACATGGAGCTCGAGGAGATGGTTGCCCCAGATCTGCACTGCCTGGTGCAGGGGGTTCCCAAGGGGACCCGAGGACAGCTGCGTGCCGGAATGGAGACACTGAATGTTGATGTCTACAAGCCAGAGATTGCCCTTGTTGATCTCAGTCGCTTCCTCGACCCAGGCTCGGGTGAGCTGCACCTGGAGGGCTTCAGGTGTTGCCAGGGTCACCGGCGGATCGTGCAGGCCTTCGGCCTCAGGATGTCGTGACCCAGGTGGATGGCGTAGCCACCTCTGGTGGTCACCCGGCTACCTTCTTTGAGCGACCAGTGGGGGAGAGCTTGCAACTGGAGCTCTCCGATGGTCGCCAGATCAGCGTCACGACAGAGCCCCTGCAGGATCTGCTGGAGCAGGCTGGAAAGACCCCAGGGGAGGTCGAGCAGACCCTTCGGGACCGCGGCCTGGGGGGCCAATACTGACTGGCCAAACGAAGCGCCGAACTTGGCGCTTTAGCAGTCCACCAGGTGCCCACACTGTGCGAGCAGCTTGTCACCGATGCCCCGGACCTTCAGCAGCTCGGGACGCTCGGCGAAGGTGCCGTGCTCCTCTCGGTAGGCCAGGATGGACCGCGCGCGACGCGGGGTCACGCCTGGAAGCAGGGTCAGTCTGGCCTCGTCGGCGGTGTTGATGTTGACCCGCTCTGGGGCAATCTGATCCCCGTCGCCCAGGTAGTCGCTGGTGCGGTGAAGCTCTCTTCCTTCATCCAGAAAGGTCCACGTCCACTGCATCTTGCCCTGGCTTGGGAAGCTCGCGCGGATGCGGACCTGGCCGACCGGCGCGGTGTAGTCGCAGAGCAGGGTCTCGCCGTTGAAGGTGTAGGGGTGCGCTTGACTGGGATCGGTGCGCAGCTCCCGACCGAACCACTGCTGCACGTCACGGAGCACCCGGGCGCGCGGATGCGGTGAGCCGACGGAGGCCTGGAAGAGGGCGCCGTCTGGATAGATGCGGTGGAAGGTGTAGCTCTGTCCATTCTGGTAGACGTACAGGCCGCTGATGGCCCGGCAGAGCTGGAGTCTGGAGTCGTCCTCTTGGCGCCATTCAGGGGGCGCCACGCGCAGGGCATCGGGCCAGTGTTCAAGCTTGGATGCCTCAAGGTCCGTCGTCGAGGTCAAGCTGGCGCAGAAGGCGTTCCAGGCGGCAATTGAAGGGGTGCTCAGGTCCATCGCGCAGCTCCATTTCTGAGAGGGCACGCTGTACAGCGCTAAGGCGTAAGTGACCACCAGTCGGGGACGTTTAAAACCGCAAAAGAAGGAGCGCCGAAAATGGACGTGAAGGGAAAGACCGTTGTCGTGACCGGCAAGCTGCAGCACTTGAGCCGAAAGGAAGCCGAGACCCAGCTCAAGGCCCTTGGCGCGAAGGTCAGCGGGAGCGTCTCAAAGAAGACCGACATTCTCTTTGCGGGGGAGAAGGCCGGCTCAAAGCTGGCCAAAGCGAGCCAGTTGGGTGTGACCGTGCTTGGTGAGTCGGAGCTGGTCGCCCTGCTTGCAGGAGATGCGGAGGCCTTGAGCTTCGATTCGGCCGGGAGCGAGCAGGCGCTGTGCGCGGCCATCGATGCGGTGGACTGGAAGAAGGCCCCATCGGAGGTGCTCGATGCCTTGAACACGGCGCTCTTTGAGCGTCTGGCTGACTCGGGAGAAGATGGGGTGCACCACCACGCGGCGACGGTCCTGCACCGGGCGGGTCTTGCTCGACTGGCCACCAACACCCCCCACCGTAGCGAGCTGACCTGTTGGGGGCTCTCTCCTGACGGGGTGCACTTCGCCACCGGTGCCTGGGTAGGGGATGACTACGAGGCCGGCGGGTCTCTGGCCGTCTGGGACGTGGACTCTGGCGCTTGCATCAACACGCTCCATGTCCCCGGCGGGGCTGGCTGGCCGGACTACGGCGGCTGCATTGAGTGGAGCCGGGATGGGCGACGTCTGGGCTTGGCCTTTGACACCAACGGCGTTGGCTACATCGATCCCTGTGGTCGGCCGGATGGCGTCGCCTCGCAGACCTATGTCACCGATGGCTGGAGTCGGCCGCCGGGCTGGTGTTGGGCGCCTGATGGTGCGCGGGTGTTTGTGTCCTGCTGGGGCTACCGCGGGTCGCGTTTGGCAGGGTGCATCGCCACGCCCAGCGCGCATCGGGTGGATCCGGTCTACATGGCGCCCTTTGGCGATGCTGACGCCGAGCCTCCCTTTCAGCCCTTCCAGACCATGCGCTGGACCGAGGGCGATGTGGTGGTGGGTTTCAACGGCCACAGCGAGGTCTACGCCATCGACGCAAAGACGCGCACGCTGATCTGGTCCGGGCAGCTGAAGGGCGCCGCCGCCTTGAGCCCCGATGGCACCCGCTTCCTGCATGGCCAAGAGAGCCTGGAGCTGCTCGATACTGCCACCGGCAAGGCCCGCGTCGTGCGGCTCCAGGATGCGGCCCAAGCCTACTTCTTCTCCCCTGATTCAACCCAGGTCTTGGCCGTCGGACCCGGCAACTCTATGCGCCTTCTGCGTGTAGATACCCTGGCCTTGGTGGCCGAAGTTCCATCCCAGGTCGACCCCAAGAAGCACTATCGAACACCTGATTTGGAGAAGGCGGCGTGGTCGCCAAATGGAGAGCGGGTCGCTTGCCTGACTGAGGCGGGGCAGCTTGAAGTCTGGGCGATGGGTCCGGAGCCCAGGAAGGTGAGTTCCGTTGATGCTGGGGGTGCAGCCGGGGTGTTCTTTGGGGTCAATGACACGGTCATCGCCGTCGGCCGAGAGCGCCTGCGCTTTGTACATGCCAGCGACGGCCGCACCATCGCCGAGCACGGGCTCTTCGACTTCCCGGGCAGCGACCCAGCCGAGGGGCTGCTCAGCTTCCCCGATGGGGACCAGTGGGGCTACGTGGCCGATGGCGTGGTGGTCGCGCAGGGAGATGTGAGCGGCTTGGTACACCTGAGCGTCGCACGGAGGCACGCCTGGCCCTTGTCCTGGCTGGGCGTGGAGCGCTTCGAGAACCTGCCCAGAGCCATCGCGGCCAAGCCCAAGGCGTTTCCAAAGGCCTTGCAGACGGTCTTTGGCAAGAAGAAGAAGCCGGCCCGGAAGAAGAAGCTGCCCTTCCCGCTGGTCGATGAGAACAGCGAGCAGGACTTGGTGGACTTCGCGGCGAAGATCCTGACCGAGAGCAGCAACACCTATGCGGGAAAGTACCTGTGTGAACTGGCGATTCACGATGTGATGGGCGGTCGCTTCGAGACGGCACTCTCTCGGGTGGAGTCGATTCCTGCCAGCTGGGAGGCCGCGCATTGCTTGGCGAAGGTGGCTGCCTATTTGGCTCGGTATGGGGAGCTGGACCCTGCTCGGGCGCTGGTGCAGCGGGCCGAGAAAGCCCTGGAGGACCAGAACTTTCAGAACTCTCCGGAGTTCTTCGGCCGCTTGGCCGCCTGGGTTGGGGCCGTCTACGCACTGCTTGGGGAGGAGTGCCAAGCGCGCTTTGAAGAGGCCCAGGCCAAGGTCTCCAGCGGCCAGACCCACACCCGAATGTCCGTGGCCACTGCGCTGGCATTTGCAGGGAAATGGGAGCAGGCGCTTGCGCTGCGGTCGAAGGTTCAGGACCCTTGGTGGCACGACCAAGCTGAGCTGGTGTGGTTGGCTGGAGAGGCCTACCGGGCGGGTGACCGCGGGCTCTTGGAGCGCGTGCTTCAAGTGGCTGGTCGACCGACCTTTGGCACCTTGGACTTCGTGATGGACCTGTGCATCGAGCTGGAGCAGCCGGAGCATGCTTGGGCCTTCCGTTCCTACTTCAAGGGCCTTCATCTGGGCGCTGTCGAGGCCCGCATCCTGGATGCCGTTGCGAGCCAGCAAGGCCCCAGCGCGGTGAGGGCCTACCTGGAGCCCCTGCTGGCGGAGGCACTCTCTAAGGGCCGGCCAGCAAGCGCGGCGTCGGCCTTGGCGCGCTGGTCTCAATACGACCCCTCCGCTGTCCGAGAGCGGCTGGGGAGCTTCCTTCAAGACCTGGACGTCTCCAGCTTGGACGCCCGCTACGGTCTCCCGGACTTCCTGTCCTCTATGGCGACACTCAGTGGCAACTTGGGGGATTTGAGCTTGCTTCGACCACTGCTTTCTGCGGCGCCCGCCAAGGGCAAACACTGGTGCGCGGTGTTGGCGCAGCTCGAACCAGGTGACCCTGCTTGGGAGGGCGCTCTCGCAGGTGCGCTGGCCACGCTCTCCAAGCAAGATCCGACAGCGCTTCTGCAGGTGCTGCTTGCCCATCCCGCGGTGTATGACACGGTCCTGGAGCAGCTCATTGAGGCGGCCGGTCGGGACCGAATCTCACTGGAGTACCTCACGACAGGTCTGGGCAAGGTCGGGGACTACGCCAACGCGCATCGGGTGCGCATGCGCAAGCCCAAGGCCCAGCGGCAGGGGCTCACCAACGCCTTGGCGCGGGCTGCGATGAAGCGAAAGCACGTCAGCTGCGGGCTGGCCATGCTCAGAGAGTTGCCTAGTGGTTGGGGCTCGCAGGGCCAAGAGTACGAGACGATGCATCACTTGGTCCACAGCTTCTGGGATGGGGTGCCTCGGGCCTCTGGGGTGCTGTAGGGCTGGATATTTGGACCCCTGGGCGCTTCAGTTGTGTGGCTTGGAGAAGCTTCTGGCGAAGAGTTCTGGCGTAAATTCAAGCCTTTGGACGAGCGCGGCCACGAGACGATTGGGCCAATCGATTCGACTTTGGTCGAATGGCGGCAGGCGGGACTTGACCCGCCTTGTCTAGGAGTTCGAATGAAGAAGTACGCCCTGTGTCTACCCCTGCTGATTGGTGCTTTGTTCTCGATTAGCGCTTCGGCCGCCTCGGATGCGGAGCAAAACATGATTGTTGCCGGCGTTGAGTCGCTTGGAGAGGACTGGGACCTCGAGTTGGAGGGAAGAGAGGCGGTCGAGATGTCTTGCTCTACTACTGCTACGGATTTGCTCTGGGCGGCAGCGTGTATTGAGACCATCAAGGAGCGTGAAACCCTGAACAAGGAATACCAAGCTCTAAAGAAGGCGGCTCGAGATGCGAAGGACGGTGGTGACTCTGGAGAGTCAGCTCGCTTGCTCGATGAAGCCTTGGCAGTCAAACTTGAGATGAATGGGATGGTTGAGCAATACAAGTTCTGCAAAGAGCTATTCGCCAAACTGTTGAAGAGGACGTTTTGAAGCGCATCGTTTCAGGGACTGCTGCACTCGCTGTCGTACTGACGCTGCTCTACGCAGCGTCGAGGATGGACTCGCCGATGGACTCCGATCCCGAAACGGAGATGGCGTCCGTCCCCCAGAGTCCCGAGCATCCAGAGAAGACGGGTCAAGGTCTCCCGCCACCGCCACCGCCGCCCGCTCCTTCCAGTCCTGCAGATGCAGAGTTGCTTGAGAAGTTCGAAGCCTTGGTGGCCGATGATCTGCACTGCCGCGTTCTCGGGGTCCCCATGGGCGCTTCAGGTCAGCTTCGTGTTGGCTTTGAGACCTTCAACGTCGATGTCTACAAGCCAGAGGTCGCACTGATCGACCTGAGCGGCCACCTGGACTCCGGTTCGGGAGAGCTGCTCCTCGCAGGATTTGAGCCGCTCACGCTCTCTTGGACGCGCGATGAAGACAGCTTTACCTGCCATCCCAGCGAGCCGGTCTCGGCTGCTGGACCCTTTGGTATTGCTGGCCTTGTGGTCGACCCAGCCGGTCTGCCCTTGGACGGCGTTGAGGTGGTCGGCTGCGGGGAGAGCACCCGAAGCGAAAGCGGGTCCTTCTACTTGATTCGAAGCAACAACCAAGCGTGTGAGCTGCGCTTGCTTGGTTCAGTATCCGGAACCTTGGTCGTGGTCCCTGCAGCAGAAGAGGACTTGGACTTGGGCGAGCTCACCTTGCCCGATGTTCCGGCCGCTGTCGGTCTGGACCTCAGCTTGGGGGTCCTGGCATTCCAGAGCGGCATGGAGAAGTCAGGATTTCAAGTGCTTCAAGTGCTGCCGGGTTCTCCGGCCGATCGGGCGGGCATCAAGGCCTTGGACGTGGTTGTCTCTGTTGATGGAGAGGCGACAGCGGGCCGACATCCTGCTGCTCTCTTTGAGCGGCCACTGGGTCAGAGTCTGCGCCTGGAGTTGGGAGACGGGCGTCTGGTCACTGTGACCACCGAGCCGCTGGCCGACTTGCTCCGTCAAGCTGGAGAGAGTCCAGAGACAATCCAGGCCACCGTTCGGGACCGTGGGATTGGTGGTCAGTACTAAGTGGAGGGGTGGGGCAGCCAAGGCCATGGATCTGGCCCTGGCTGCTGCTTCTCTCAGCCCTCGCTGACCTCGTCGCAGACGAAGTTCTCGACCGTCAGGGCGTCGATGAGGTGGCGGTTGGTCTTGCTACCGGTCGCTGCGGTAAAGCCGACGTGCGCGGGGAAGGTGGTGATCTCCGGGACCACCTGGTTGATGTACTCGATGCCGTCGATGGTCACGGTGACCTGCTGGCCGATGACTTCGACCTCCATGTCGTGCCATGCGCCGTCTTCCACGTCGTGAATCTCAGCGAAGGCGACGCCGTTTCCGGTGGAAGCACCATCAATGACGATGGCCACGTGCTCGTTGCGGGTGGGCTCGGTGTAGCCGGGGTCGCCGGTGTTGTCCCAGGTGTCGATTTCGATGGACCAACCTGGCAAGCTTCCGTAGCCGATGCCGCCGCCGTTGGCGCCGACGTAGG
>OJIV01000630.1_pt1 | contig 14078 bp, 10 predicted proteins | sample 1595861 | NCBI WGS metagenome assembly OJIV01 (sample SAMN05416883, study PRJEB24817) | seawater metagenome | isolation source: Sea water | place: Canada:Atlantic | collected 2013-11
TCTACACACTGCATATCGTCGGCAGCGTCAGATGTGTATAAGAGACAGTCCTTAAGCAGACTTGCTCTACCGGCGGCACAGTCAAGGATGGGGTGATTGAAATTCAAGGTGATCATCGTCAGATCCTCAAAACTGAGCTAGAAAAACGTGGCCATCAGGTCAAACTGGCAGGAGGATAAGATGTCTCCAATTCCAAAAGCCTATGGCAGTTGGCCATCTCCAGTTAGTGCCGAATTGATTACTCGCGCCGCACCTGGTTTAAATTTTGTACAATCTCATGAACAGTGTCTATATTGGGTTGAAAGCCGACCCTGGGATGCTGGCCGCTGCGTGATTATGCAGCGTAATGAGCAGGACAAAATCATTGACCTACTGCCCAGCCCTTTTAGTCATCACAGCAGTGTGCACGAGTATGGAGGCATGGCTTATACAATTCATGACGCTTATTTATACTTTGTTAATGCCGCAGACCAGCGTATTTACCGTCAACACCTTGATACACTGGGTACACCAATAGCCATTACCCAAAAGGGTCCATGGCGCTTTGCAGACCTTATTGTCGATGCTCAACACCAGCGCCTAATCGCGGTCTGTGAAGAACATCAGGACCAACAAGAAGCTGAAAATTATTTGGTTACTATCGCCTTAAACGATGACCGGGCGAGCATTAAAAAATTACAGTCTGGGGCTGATTTTTATGCTTATCCGCGCCTAAGTCCAGATCAAACAAGACTTTGCTGGATCCAGTGGTCACACCCTAATATGCCCTGGGATAGCAGTGAATTATGCTTGGCTAACCTGAGCCAAACAGGTATTAGCAAGCCAAGAGTCATCGCTGGAAGTCAGGGTGATGAGGCTATCTTTCAGCCTCATTGGTCACCTGATAATAATCTGTATTTTGTGTCTGACAAAACGAATTGGTGGAATATTTACCGTTTTGATGGTTCTAAAAACATACCAGTATTAGCCCTAGATGGTGAGTTTGCCACACCCTTATGGCAGTTTGGCATGGCGACCTATGATTTTATCGATACCAACACCATTGCTTGCTTATGGACCGATAAAGGCCTTTGGCATAGTGGTTTTATTGACATTGCAACGGCGCAGTTAAGTCCAATTATAAGCCCTTACAGCAGCATGCACGCACTCACCTGCCACCAAGGCTGTTTGTACACCATTGCAGGTGCTGCAGCTTTGCCTAATCAACTCATCAGCATCGATCAAGAAGCCGTTATTACCACTATTTATGCTCCAGCAACTTTAGATGTAGAAACAACTAATCTTGCTCAACCCACATCGATTTTTTTCCCAAGTGGCAATCACCAAATGGTGCATGCGTTCTTCTACCATCCCACCAGCGCCTCCTATTGTGGCCAAGCTAACGAACTTCCTCCTGTTATTGTGATGTGTCATGGTGGCCCCACAGGTGCGACTGACAGTGGTTTAAACCTGAAATTACAGTATTGGACTAGTCGTGGCTTTGCTGTTGTGGATATCAACTATCGTGGTAGTACTGGTTTTGGACGAACTTATCGCCAAGCTTTGGGGGGCGCATGGGGTTTAGCCGATGTTGAAGACACTCAAAATGCTGTCCACTATTTGGCTCAACAAAAAAAAATAGATGCGCAGCGTTGTCTCATTCGTGGTGGCAGCGCTGGCGGGTACACAGTGCTCTCCGCCCTCACCTTTACTGATACATTCAAAGCAGGAGCCAGTCTCTATGGCATTGGTGACCTAGAAACCCTAGCGACTGATACGCATAAATTTGAGTCCCGTTATCTTGACAGTCTTATTGGTCCTTACCCCGAACGAAAAGACATCTATATCGCACGCTCGCCTATTCACCATGCAGAAGGTCTCAACTGCCCTGTGATCTTTTTACAGGGTCTAGAAGATAAAGTTGTACCTCCCAATCAAGCTGAAATGATGGTTGAGTTACTCAGATCAAAAGGCATTAAGGTGGCACACGTCACCTTTGCAGATGAAGGTCACGGTTTTAGAAAGGCCAAAAATATCATACAGGCCATGGAGGCTGAACTGGCTTTTTACCAACAGGTGTTTCACTTAGGAGCTGACAACAACCCAAACTAAAAGACTGTTATTTCAAGTTTGTTATAGAACCAAAAAAGAATCAGCCATGATTAGGATGGGCTAGGAAGGGTTAGGATAATTCAACAAATATTGAATTTAACGAACTCAATCAAAACCGATTAAAGGTCTCCCGCTGCGATGGCCATTACACTTTGACTACCGGCTAAAATAGAACGGCGGTGCGACTCAAAGCGAGGCAGGATATGGTCTAAGTAATAGGCCACAGTAACTAATTTATTGGTCTTGAAGCTCTCATTGTCTTCCTGCGCGACTAAACTGGCGCTGCGGATCATTTGCCATGCCCCACACACATAACCACTCAACATTAAGAGATCAAAACTGATTGCTCCAGCAAACATAACATCGTTGGGGGCTTGTTGCAGAAGAGTTTGGTAACTCGATTCAAGACCATTGATGGCTTCAGCCATAGCAGACTGGTGTGACTTAGTTACAGCATGGCCATGTAAGCTCAAATCATCACGCATTTGTTGCACTAGATCTGCCATTGCTTCACCTTGGTCGTAGAGGGTTTTTCTGCCCGCTAAGTCTAATGCCTGAATACCAGTCGTACCCTCATAAATGGTGAGTATACGAGCATCCCTTTGGTGTTGTGCTGCTCCTGTCTCTTCAATGAAACCCATGCCCCCATGTATTTGTACACCCAGAGAAGTCAATTCTTGAGAAATTTCAGTACACCATCCTTTTACAATAGGAATAAGTAACCCGACACGCTTGTGAGCTAAGCCTCTAGTGGCTGCATCCGATGACAGCTGGCTTAAATCGATCTGGGCGGCATTAACATAGGCAATGGCTCGGCAAGCTTCAGTCAAACTGCGCATCGTCATTAACATGCGGCGCACATCTGGATGGTGGATTATAGCACCACGTTCCTTAGTGCCAGGAGCAGCGCACTGTACGCGATCACGAGCATATTCAAGAGCGCCTTGATAGGCCCGATCTGACAAGCTTACGCCTTGTAAACCGACGAGTAAGCGTTCATTGTTCATCATGGTAAACATGGCGGCTAAACCCTGATGGGGTTGACCCACTAAATAGCCAACAGCCCCTTCGTTATCACCGTAACTCATGACACATGTTGGACTGCCATGGATACCCATTTTGTGCTCTACATTAATGGCATAAACATCATTGTGCTCACCTAAACTGCCATCTGCATTGACTAAGAACTTAGGCACAAGAAATAAGGAAATGCCTTTGACACCGTCGGGCGCGTTTGGCAATTTAGCCAGCACTAAATGAATGATATTCTCAGTCATACTGTGGTCACCCCAAGTAATATAAATCTTTTGGCCTTTAACTCGAAAGTGATCTCCATCAGGAGTTGCTGTGGTGGTAATGACAGCCAAATCTGTGCCTGCATGAGGTTCAGTGAGGTTCATGGTGCCAGTCCATTCACCGCTAATCATTTTACCGAGGTAAATATCTTTCAAACTATCACTGCCATGGGCAGCGATTGCTTCCGTAGCTCCTGCAGTTAACATGGGGCAAAGTGCAAGCGCCATGTTAGCCGCATTCATCATTTCTGACACGGGCATAGAAAAAGTGAACGGTAACCCTTGCCCACCATATTGTGGATCAAAGTAGAGGCTATTCCAGCCCCCTTGAGCGTATGCTTGATAAGCTTCCTTAAAACCTTCGACCGTTTTAACGCCGCCTTCTGTTAAAGTCACTCCTTGTTGATCACCAAAGTGGTTGATGGGAGACCATACTTCGTGAGCTAACTTATCCGCTTCGGTCAACACCGCCTGCAACAAATCTTCGCTGGCATCTTGGTTGTCAATCGCTAAGGCGAAATTAGGTAAATCAAGCAAACGATTAACAACAAAGTTCATTTCTTCTAAGGGGGCTTGGTATTCACTCATGTTAGGCGCTCTTTTTGAATCAGTTGCAATTTAAGGTGTGTATTATAATTAAGGTAATTTTAGCCTGACATTTGTAGCCAAGCGAAATAATGCCTATCATGCTGACCCACGGGTTCCACTAAGAACTCACGAGGCAACTTTTAAAGGAGTAGTATGTGAATAACCAACATGGGTATTATTTAGAAGATTTAACCATAGGTATGGAATCAAGCTATCAAAAAACGATTACAGAAACGGACATTGACGCCTTTGCAGCGCTCACTGGCGACACTAACCCAGTGCACTTAGACTCAGAATATGCCGCCACAACTCCCTTTAAGGCACGCATTGCGCACGGTATGCTTAGTGCAGGCTTAATTTCAACGGTGTTAGGTACTCAACTGCCAGGCCCAGGATGTATTTATTTAGAACAGCAGATTAAGTTTAAGGCCCCTGTGTTTATAGGCGATACTCTAGTGGCCACAGTGACCGTAGAGGATATTAATCAACGTCGTGGCAGGGTGAGCCTGAAAACTCAATGTTTTGTAAACACCAAGTTAGTTTTGGACGGAACTGCTTCGATGATGGTCGACAAAAAAAGCTAACGCTGATTATAATTTGGCAGTTAGACGTCTAATTTCTTCCTCGCGGGCAATCAATGTGCGTTGCAGACCCAAAAGGTTATTATTAATTTCAAGACCTTCAACTTCTCGGGCTTTGATTAATTTGCGCAGGTCTTTCTCTCGCCTTGATGCATCAGACTTTTCTACCATCGCTCGCTTTTGTAATTCTTTAACATCAAACTCACGTTGTTGCAGAGCATCTTCTAAACGTTTTACTCTGTTGGTCGATGCTAAGGCTTGACTATTAGATTGTGACATGTGGCGAGATTGATTAGTAATCTCCCCTCTATATTTACGCAATTCCTCATCCTGACTACGAATCTGACTAAACTGGGTGTCTTGGGTCACTGTGCCTCTGGCTGCCACACCCTGCAATTCTTGAACTTGAGAGTTTAATCCGGCTTCTTTTTTGCCCCAATCATCCCTCAATTTATCCAGTTGATGGCGATAGTAATTGACCTTGGATTCTAATTTACCAATATTTGTATTGTTCCGAGTTGTCTCTTCTTTCATGCGATTATCAAGCTGTTTCTTAGCTTCATCACTACTTGAAACGGCCCGCTGCATTTCACTTTTCGCCTCAGACACCGTGTTTTTCATGGAGCTAATGGTTTTTTCAGCAGACTGTAAATTGCTGCGCAACATGGCTCGCTCTGCTTCTAATTTTTTTAAATTATTTTGGCTATCTTTTAACTGCACACGCAAACGCTGGTTCGAACCTTCAATTGCTTCTAACTGAGCTTTAGCTAAATAAATTTCGTCTTCCAGAGCAATGCCTGTCGCATTAACGAGTCGGTCACTATTGGCATTGAGTTCTAATTCTAAACGAGCATCCCTAAGGGCATTATCCCAAATCATTTGCACTGTTTGATACACAGTTTCTGGAATATCAGGGCGATTATTAGGCTGAATAGTGCGGCGAAAAGCAACTCTGCTTTCTTGCTTAATCCACCAATGCTCTAGCTGCCTACCTAATTCTTCAGAGGGTTTAATACGCATTATATCTGCAATAGCTCGCACACTGACCTGTTCGCCTGATGACATGAGATCATTGGCAATTTTGTGCAACTTAACTTTATCGATCTGATCGTCCATTGGGTACATTTGTCTCTGAGAGTTATAATAGGCCAAAAAATTAATCTTTTTAAAGCCTACAAAATTCTACCCTAATTTAGCTAAACAGGCACCATTTTACGCAGTACAAATTTTTGTATTTTACCTGTCGCTGTTTTTGGCAAGGAGCCAAACACAACATGTTTGGGTACTTTAAAGCGAGCCATATTATCCCTACAATAGGCAATCAGTTCTACTTCTGTTGCTTCGGTATCAGGTTTTAAGGTCACAAAAGCGCACGGGGTTTCTCCCCATTTCTCATCAGGCCTTGCCACAACAGCAGCTTCAAAAACTGCTGGATGGCTGTAGAGTACACTTTCTATTTCGATTGAAGAAATATTTTCTCCTCCTGAAATAATAATATCTTTCGCTCGATCCTTAATTTCCATGTAGCCATCAGCATGCCAAACTGCCAAATCACCAGTGCGAAACCAGCCACCCGCAAAAGCTTCAGCTGTTGCAGATGGGTTTTTCAGGTAACCTTTCATGACCATGTTGCCACGTAAACAAATTTCACCAATCGTTTCGCCATCTTTGGGGACAGGTCGCATCGATTCTGTATCCATGACCGAGTGATCCTCTTGTGCTGGGCTTCTTACTCCCTGGCGAGCCTTTAACGCCGCTTGCTTTGACTTGGGCAAATGGTCCCACAAATCTGGCTGCCACTCACAAATCACACAAGCGCCATAAGTTTCAGTTAGGCCATAAACATGTGTCACATCAAAGCCTAATTTTTCCATCGCTTCAATAACAGCTGCTGGAGGAGCTGCACCCGCGGTCATCACTTTAACCTGATGGGTAATGCCAGTTTTGTCTTTTTCATCAGCGTTATTAAGCATATTGAGTACGATCGGTGCTCCACCAAAATGCGTTACTTGCTCTTGCTTAATAAGTTTAAGTAGAACTTCTGGTTTCAAATGTCTAATAAAAATATTAGTTCCAGCCATTAAAGCTGTGGTCCACGGGAAACACCAGCCATTACAGTGAAACATAGGCACTACGGTCAGAAATTTAGGGTACTTAGGCATATCCCAGCTAAACGCCATGCTCATAGCTGTTAAGTAAGCCCCACGGTGATGGTAAACCACTCCTTTGGGGTTGCCTGTGGTACCCGATGTGTAATTCAGACTGATGGCCTGCCACTCATCTGCTGGCATATGCCACTGGCTGTTCGGATCCCCTTCACCAATAAGCTGTTCATAAGTCAACTCCCCAATAAGTCGACCGCCCTCAAAAGTAGGGTCATCTATGTCTACGACCAATGGGCTTACCTGACACAAAGTCAGTGCTAAGGCCACTGTCTCAGAAAACTCTCGGTCTACAAACACCACTTTAGTTTCAGCATGATCAAAAATAAAAGCAATCGTTTTCGCGTCTAAACGGGTGTTGATAGCATTAAGCACGGCCCCAGACATGGGCACTGAATAATGGGATTCAAATAATTCTGGACCGTTATGAGCGACTAAAGAAATCGTATCACCAAGCCCTACACCCCTACCTTTGAGTGCATCAGTCATAGCGCAGGCTCGTTGATATGTTTGCAACCAAGTGCGACGTATCTGACCATATACTTGGGCTTCGACCGCTGGGTAGACCTGTGCAGCGCGTTTGAGCATCGACAAAGGTGATAGGCTTTGAAAGTTGGCCTTATTTTTATCTAGATCAGTGTTATACATAAAGGGCACCTGCTTTGATTTCTAAACGGTCTGGAGCATAACGAAACAATATTAATAGTGCCAGCCGCAGTACGCATAAGTCTGATTTTAGCACAAACGGTCAACAGCGCTTTGTAACCGCTGATCTAAGGGCGCTCGTACATCGATTTTTTTATCCGTACTTGGGTCGACCAAACGCAACTGAGCAGCATGCAAAAATAGTCTATTTAACCCTAACTGTCGCTGTATTAGATTAACATCGTCTAAACCATACTTAGGATCACCCACTATTGGATGCCCCATATGCTGGCAATGCACCCGAATTTGGTGGGTTCTACCCGTTATGGGTTTAGCCTCAATGAGGGTGAATTGACCTAAGTTTTGTAGCACTCGATAGCTTGTAATACAGCGTTTACCGTCCTGCGCTACCCGCACCATGCGTTCACCAGACTGCACCACGTTTTTCATTAACGGGGCATCCACTTTTTGACAAGATCTGGGCCAGCCACCAATGACTAATGCTTGGTAAACCTTGTCGATACCACCTTCTCTAAGTTGGGCGTGAATAGCTCTCAAAGTGGAGCGTTTTTTAGCCACCATAATACAGCCCGAAGTATCTCTATCTAGGCGGTGTACGAGTTCTAAAGACCGCTCATTTGGGTATAATTGACGCAAGCTTTCAATCAAACCAAGGTTGATGCCACTACCGCCATGTACTGCTAAACCATGGGGTTTATTGATAATCAGCAAACCCGCACTTTCGTATAAAATGGCCTCACGTAACTGTTTTTCTAGGCCTTTGCCTACCGCTGGCGGCGCATTTGGCGCTGGTAACTTAACGGGTGGCACGCGCACAAGGTCACCAGTTTTGAGTTTATAATCTGGTTTAATACGGCCTTTGTTAACCCGTACTTCCCCCTTCCTTACAATGCGGTAAATTAAGCTTTTAGGAGCCCCTTTGAGCTGGGTCATGAGAAAATTATCGATACGCTGCCCGGCCCTATCATCATCAATAGGAATGAATTTAACAACCGATGCGGTCAACGGGGGTGGGGGGGTTGGCTTTTGTGGCATAAACGATAAACTAGTGGCTTAATTATTTGCGGGACAAGGCCTTAAATGGTAACATATGGTCACTGAAACTGACATTGAAACAGTCAGTGGGCACAAATATAATGGCCCAGTTCAGTTAACCAATTTTAGGTGGGGCCTGACAAACCCAGCCCGTTGATTTTGACGTTATGCTTGATTATTACTCAGCACCTCAAAATCCAAATGAAATAGGCTGTAACTTGGGGTATTCCCAGTTATTTAACGTAAAACAACCCGTTTTACCCAGTTACGGCGAATTAATTTATGCTAGGTGTTTAGGTGGAGATGTACCCTACCCATGGACCGGTCTGAACAAAGATGACAGTGTTGAAGTAGGCACAAAGGGGCAATGTCCCAATCTATAGAATAAACAGAGCCTTTTCATATGACTTGAGCTGCTGGTGAGTGAACTTGTACGTTAACCTATATGATTGATATTGCTAAATAAAACAGACCAATAACATAATGTGAATTGCACAATTCAATTTACATTTATCCGAGAAGGTAATGGTTTCCTCCACCGTTAGGGCTCTAACGAACTCTCGTGCACCCGTAAAAATATTAATTGCCGTTGGGTAGATGGGTTTCAAGAAATTTGAACACCATGAAAAGAATGCTTATTAATGCAACTCACTCTGAAGAGTTGCGCGTTGCTCTGGTCGATGGCCAGCGTATGTTTGATCTAGATATTGAATCTGGCGCTCGTGAACAAAAGAAAGCCAATATATACCGTGGCCGGATTACCCGTGTAGAACCCAGCTTAGAAGCTGCGTTCGTAGACTATGGTTCCGAACGCCATGGGTTCTTACCCCTCAAAGAAATCTCTCGAGAATACTTCAAAGACCAATCCCAAAGTAGCCGTTCTAGTATCCGAGAACTGGTGAAAGAGGGCCAGGAAATTGTTGTTCAGGTCGACAAAGAAGAGCGCGGTAATAAAGGCGCTGCGTTAACTACTTTTATAAGCTTGGCTGGACGTTATTTGGTACTAATGCCCAATAACCCTCGGGCAGGTGGCATTTCTCGCCGCATTGAAGGTGAAGAACGCTCTCAGTTGCGCGATGTAATGAATCAATTGACTGTGCCTGCCGAATCGGGCGTTATAGTGCGCACAGCTGGCATTGGCCGCAGTGCTGAGGACATCCAATGGGACCTCGATTACTTGCAGCAGTTGTGGGATTCTATTACTGTCGCTTCGGACAAACACCCAGCCCCCTTCTTAATTTACCAAGAAAGTAATGTCATTATCCGTGCGATGCGCGACTATTTGCGTCCAGACATCGGTGAAGTGCTAATTGATGAGCCTAAAGTTTACCAAGACGTGTTAACTTTTGTGCAACAAGTGATGCCAAGCTATGAGAATAAGATCAAGCTGTACGACCAGGAAACCCCGTTGTTTAATCGTTTTCAGATTGAATCTCAAATAGAAACTGCGTTTCAACGCGAGGTGACCCTGCCCTCCGGTGGAGCCATTGTTATTGATCCCACTGAAGCTCTAGTCTCAATAGACATTAACTCAGCTCGAGCGACTAAAGGCAGTGACATTGAAGAAACGGCGCTGAACACTAATCTAGAAGCAGCCGAGGAGATTGCCCGCCAGCTGCGCTTGCGTGACATGGGTGGCTTAGTTGTGATCGATTTTATTGACATGGGGCCTATGCGCAACCAGCGTGCTGTAGAAAACAAACTCCGTGACAGCCTCAAGCTTGACCGTGCGCGTGTGCAAGTGGGTCGTATTTCTCGGTTTGGTTTAATGGAAATGTCACGTCAGCGTTTGCGTCCATCTTTAGGGGAAACTTCAGGCATCGTTTGTCCTCGTTGCAGTGGTCAAGGCAGTATTCGTGATGTAGCATCTCTAGCCCTGTCGATTATTCGTTTAATCAACGAAGAGGCAAGTAAAGATCGCTCCGCTGAAATTAGGGTCGTATTGCCAGTCAACATGGCGACTTACCTTCTCAACGAGAAGCGTGCCGAAATATTAGAAGTTGAAAAAACTGCGGGCGTTCGCATTGTGATCATTCCAAACCCACAAATGGATACACCACACTTTGAAGTGAGCCGCCTTAGGGATGACCATGAAGCCGCCCAAGCCAGTGAAACGAGTTACGAGATAGATTTAGTTCAACATCACTTTGATGCAAAGGAATTTGATGCTAAGACCCCTCTAGCCACAGAAAAGCCAGCGGTTCAAAGTATTCAGGTCGCAAAACCCACTGCGCAAGAGTCAACTGCCCCAGTTAAGACCAGTATTACTCCAGTTAAGCGAGCTCCATCGGAGAGTCTAGGCTCACGCATTATCAGTGCCCTAGGTCGTTTAATTAATGGTGCACCGAAGAACAAGGTCGTCGCAAAAGCGCCAACTAAACCAACATCTGCTCGCAACGATTCGCGCAATAGTGCTCGGAATACTCAAAACCGTAATCAAAATGATGATCGACGTCGTGGTCGCAATGGCAATAGACGCAATGAGCCACGTAATGAGTCTCGAGACGAGAAACGGAGCGAAGTGAGTTCAGACGCTCGCAACGACAGTCGTAATGCCGAGCGCAAGAATGAGCGTAACACAGATGAAAAACGCAATAATCGCCGCCAGGAGACTCGCAATAAAAGTCGAGAGTCTAAAACTGTCGAACCATTAGACGCAGTCATGCCAACCCCTGCAGCACCAGAGGAGGCTTATGAATCGAATGCTAACCGCAGTCGTGATCAGAAACGTCGTCGTGATCGCAGTGGTAAGCGTAGCAACGCTAAAGCAACAGTTGAATCAACAGTTGATCAAGCTTTAGAAACGAATGGCACCGAAGCTCCTGTCGAGCTTTTGACGACTGAAATTGTAGCTCAGCCTGAAGTCGTGGCTGAAGTCGTGGCTGAAGTCGGGATTGAAAGTCCAACTGTGGCGGTCGATGAAACTGATTCTGATGCAGAAGAGGCAAGTAAAGAAGAAACCACCAAAAAAGACACTGCTGATAAAAAACCGCGTCAACGTAAACCACGTGAACGTAAGCCTAAAGAAACTAAAACGAGCGAAGCAGTAGTTGAAACCCTGAGTGAAAAAACCACTACAGATAAGACTAGTGATGCGGTCGAGAATGCTCCAGAGGTCGCTGTTAAAGTGGCTGTGGAAGCAACTACTAGTACATCTCAACAAGTTGTCACGGAGTTGACTCCCGAAGTAGTGATTGAAGGAGTGACTGACCCAGTTGAAGTAGAGGCTACTAAAGCTCCAACCAAAGTAAAGAGCAGAACTCGAGTCAAGGCTGAAGTTGCTGCGCCAGTTACTGAATCAGATCCTGAGTCAGTTACAACACCAGTTAAAGAATCTGGCGCTACTGCTATATCAGAGCAGCCTCTTGAGGCTAAGGCGGCCCCCGCCTTAGAAGAAGTTAAGCCAACCGGTGATGGAGAAAACGCTGCCCCTAGCTCATCTCGCCAAAGAGCCCACAACGATCCGCGTGAGAAACGTCGCCGTGAAAAAGCAGCGGCAGAGGAAGCTTCCGCTAAAGAAGGCTAGACTATAGTTCTAGGTAAAATTCACCTCGGCCGTCAAACAGCCGAGGTTCTACTTCTAACATGACACCAAAATTTTCAGCCACATCAGCTTTGATTCGTTGAGCTAAATCTAAAATTTCCTTACCTGTAGCCACACCTGAACCAACCAATACGAGCGCTTGATGCTCATGCACGCCCACTTCACCTTGTACAAAACCCTTCCAACCTAACTGGTCAATTAACCAAGCTGCTGCCAACTTATGCTCATTAGAGCCTATTGCGTATGCCACAAGTCCCGGCCACTGACGGGCTAAGGTTTTCATTTTACTATCGCTGACGATAGGATTCTTAAAAAAGCTGCCAACGTTAGGGATATCTTTTGGATCTGGCAATTTAGCGCTGCGAATGTGGATCACTGCATCTCTTACTTGTTGGGGAGACGCTTTAGCGGCTACTTCACCAGACAAGACTTTAATAGTGTCTGCAATAATGCCATAGCCAACTTGTGGTTTATGATTAAGACTTAAACGTAATTGGATTTGGGTGATGATCCAACATTGATGGCGTTTAAATATACTGTCTCTGTAACCAAATTCGCAATCCACCGCAGCCAGGGTAAATGCTTTTCCCGTATCAAAGTCAAACACTTCAACACTTTCTAGGGTGTCCTTGAGCTCTACCCCATAAGCGCCAATATTTTGTACCGGAGCGGCACCAACTTGCCCCGGTATTAATGATAGATTTTCAAGCCCACTAGCACCTCTTAGTAATGACTCTGCAACCAAAAGATCCCAATCATAACCCGCTTGCACAATTACAGTAAAATGATCCATTGGCTCAGTTGATGCAGCCTCGACTGGCCAGAATACTTGATTCATGGACATAAACATTACTAACCCTTCAAAATCTTGGGTTAATACTAAGTTACTTCCACCGCCTATGAGTAGCCACGGACACTTTTGATCAAAACAAAATTTGCGTACAGCATCCAAATCATACAGGTCATTAATGCAGACAAAATAGGCAGCTTTAACATCTAAACTGAGAGTGTTATAAGGTTTAAGGCTAACATCGTATTGCAGGTTCATTAAGATTCCAACACTGCTGCATTAAGAGAAGCGCGCACTCGCATTAGATCTTCAGGTGTGTCTATCCCAGCAGGTATGCCCTCAGGCGCTAAGTCCACATGGATACCTTCACCGAAGTGCAAAGCTCTAAGCTGTTCAAGACACTCAATATTTTCATAATTCGTCTGTGGCCAACTCACATAACGGTGCAAAAATCCCACCCGATACGCGTAGAGGCCAATGTGACGTAAGTACACATTTTTTTGTGCTTGCTTAGCATCAACTTGATTCCATTTTCTATCCCAAGGCAGAGGCGCTCGGGAGAAATACATCGCCATATTAGCGTCATTACGAACTATTTTGACTGCATTAGCATCAAACACCTGTTCAATATCGTCTATGGCCTCAGCTAAAGTAGCAATAGACGCATGGGACTGGCACTGCAGGTTACTGGCGACTTGATTAATTAAACTCGGGGGTATAAATGGTTCATCACCTTGCACATTAACTATGATGTGATCATCGGCCAAAGACAAATATTGAGCAACCTCTTGCAATCGATCAGTGCCTGTGGAGTGATCTTGACGCGTCATGATCACTTGCTCGCAGAACTCCTTTGCATGGTACAAAATATCGGCATGGTCTGTAGCGATGTAAACTTGGGATGCATCACTCTTGCATGCTTGCTGGTAAACTCGTTGCAGCATACTTAAACCACCGAGATCCAATAACGGTTTACCTGGTAAACGACTAGATTGAAAGCGTGCAGGAATAACCACTGAAAATGCCATTAAGCTTGCTTCTCTTCATCTGTAAGTGGCCTTGCTTGAGCCTCTAACAAAACAGGGATGCCAGCATCAATAGGGTAAGCTAAGCCACTAGCTGGGCAAAATAGTTCATTGGTATGGGCATGATAAAATAGCTGGCCGTGGCTCACAGGGCAGGCGAGAACTTCTAATAATTTCTTATCCATGGGGATCCTTATTTTATGGATTAGTGTGGTTAGGTTTTAAACCTAACTTTAATAACAACGCATCAATTGGCGCAGGTGCTATGGTTAATGATCTGTCTCTTATACACATCTCCGAG
>OJIV01000643.1_pt1 | contig 13964 bp, 10 predicted proteins | sample 1595861 | NCBI WGS metagenome assembly OJIV01 (sample SAMN05416883, study PRJEB24817) | seawater metagenome | isolation source: Sea water | place: Canada:Atlantic | collected 2013-11
CGAGATTTCTGCCTGTCTCGTGGGCTCGGAGATGTGTATAAGAGACAGGTACTGGGAAGAGTGGGCCATCGCACGCTTTCGAGGGGATCTGTTGGTGCAACGCGAGGACTGCGGCGGGTTAAAGAAGCCCAGGGCCTGTGTTCAAGGCCTGCGTCGCGCCCGTAAGCGACTGGAGGCCGAGTTGGGCTCGGAGAACCGCTGCGAAGCCTATAGGACTGGAAGAGCCGAGCTGGTCCTCAGCGATGGTCGTGTTGTGCTGAATTCGGGTGTTCCGGGTGGCCCCGAGCTCGTCACCTTGTGTGCACAGCAGCCAGGATGATGGGGCTCTTGCTCGTTCTGGCCTGTGGTCCCAGCACGGACCCAGAGCGCCTCTCCCAAGCGCTCGACCCCAGCGTCTCTTTGTCCAGAGCCCTGCGCGGATGTGAGCGCATCAAGGGTGAAGATGCCCAAGGGGACTGCCTGAGCGCTGCAGTGGAGCTCCGAGAGGGGACCGAGCTCGAAGACTGCCAGAGCATCACCTCCGAGCGCTGGCGCAACGAATGCATCTTCGTGCTGGCTGAGCGACTTGGACAGAGCGACGTGGCGGCCGGGATCACCCTCTGTGAGGAGACCCTCTACGTACGGGAGTGCCTCTTTCACTTGATCCGCGACAAGGCCAAGGGCGCCACCGGACTGGCTCCGATCGAGGCAGAGACGGCCTTGGTGCCCTTTTGGAGCGTGCGCCGGGTACCCGATGCCTCCATCATGTTTTGGAAAGAGTGGGTTCGCCACACGGTTCGAAGCTTGGATCAGCCCGTTCCAAGTGATCTCTGTGTAGGTCTGCAGGACAGCGATGGCTGTGAGGCCGGGCTGAAGAAGGGCCGAAACCAAATGCTGCGCGGAGTGCCCAAGGCGCAGCGCTGCGCCCGGATTGAGGCGGGGCAAGCGATCTTGCAGCTCAAGGACGAGCGCCAAGCGGTGGAGCTGAATCCGATGGAACTGGTGGAGATCCAACGCTCCTGCGCAGCCTCAAAGCGTTAAGGGCGCGCCCCTTCGGAGAGCAAGATGGCCACAGTCGTAGAGAGTCTGACCCAGCTGCTCCAGAGTGCCGCCGACTCGGTGGGCCTGGAGGCGAGTATTCCCCCGGTCAACGCGACCAAGAGCCCGGATCTTGGGGACTACCAGAGCAACTGCTGCTTCCGTCTGGCCAAGGCCGCAAAGACCTCGCCCCGAGAGCTGGCTGCCAAGCTGGCCGAAGCGCTGCCCATCGGCCCAGTCCTGGCCAAGGTAGAGGTTGCAGGACCTGGCTTCTTGAACCTCTTCTTGAGCGAGGCCTATCTGGGTCAAGCCCTGCAGGCGCAGTTCGCGGACCCCAAGCTCCATGTGCCCCAGACCCAAGGCACGGTGGTCATCGACTACTCCAGCCCCAACGTGGCCAAGCGCATGCACGTGGGTCACCTGCGCTCCACCGTCATCGGTGGCTCTCTGCACAAGCTCTATGACTTCTGCGGCTGGACGGTCGTGGCCGACAACCACATCGGGGACTGGGGCACGCAGTTCGGCAAGCTCATCGTCTCTTGGGATGCATGGGTGGATCAGGCGGCCTTCGAAGAAGATCCGATCGGCGAGCTCCAGCGCATCTACGTCAAGTTCAGCCAGGACGCCACGGACGCTCAGCAGGACAAGGCCCGGGAGGAGACCGCCAAGCTCCAAGCTGGCGACTCGCGCAACTTGGCCCTCTGGAAGCGCTTCATCGACGCCTCGATGGTGGAGTTCGAGAGCATCTACACGCGCTTGGGCGTCTCCTTCGACGTGACCTATGGCGAGAGCCACTACAACGAGATGCTCCAGCCACTGGTCAACACTCTTCTGGAGCAGGGCGTCGCCGAGGAGTCCGACGGGGCGGTGATCATCCCCTTCGAGAAGTCCGACGGCAAGGGGCTCAAAGACCAACCCTTCCTGATTCGGAAGCGGGACGGCGCAGCGCTCTATGGCACCACCGACCTGGCGACCGTGCGCTTTCGCTTGGACACCTGGGCCCCTCAGCGGGTGCTGTACGTGACCGACACCCGGCAGCAGCTGCACTTCAAGCAGCTCTTCGCGGCGACCAAGAAGCTGGGCTGGAACCAGAGCGAGCTCTGGCATGTCTGGTTCGGTCTCCTCTCCTTGCCCGAAGGCAACATGAGCTCCCGCGCCGGAAACGTCATCAACCTCAAGGACCTGCTGGACGCCGCTGTGGCCAAGGCCCGCGAGATCGTGGACGAGAAGAGCGCCGAGCTCTCCGATGAGGAGCGCGCCATGGTGGCGGAGGCTGTGGGCGTCAGCGCTGTTCGTTACGCCGACTTGAGCCAGAACCCACAGGCCAACGTCGTCTTCGACTGGGACAAGATGATGGCCATGGACGGGAACACCGCACCCTTCCTGATGTATGGCCACGCACGGCTGCGCTCCATTCAACGCAAGGAAGGCCTGCAGCACGTGGTGACCGAGCACGGGCCCGTCAATGACGCTGAGCGCCAGCTCTGCACCTTGCTTCTGCGCTTCCCAGACGTGGTGCCAGCGGCCCTGGCAGCCAGCCGGCCCAGCATTCTCGCCGAGTACCTCTTCACGGTCGCACGCGCCGTGAACCGCTTCTACAGCCAGTCCCGCATCAAGGGCTCGGTGGGTGAGGAGCGTGCAGCCCGGGCATCCTTGGTCGCGGCGGCTTCGATGACCCTCTCCACCGGCCTGGGACTGCTCGGCATTCCCGCCCTGGAGCGCATGTAGGGGCTCTTGACAGAGCAAGTCCCCACGTCCACCTCATTCCAGGGTAGATTTAGGCGGTGCAGCCCAGCCCCCACGAGTCCGGAATTCCAGAGCGCCTTGGGCGCTACCGCTTGGTGCGTTGCATCTCGAGCGGGGGAATGGCCCGCGTCTACGAGGCGCGTAGGGAGTCTTTGGCTGGAGTCAGTCCCAAGGTAGCCATCAAGGTCATCCTCCCGGAGCATGCTGAAGACGAGACCTTTCAGCAGCTCTTCGTCAACGAGGCCAGGATTGGCTCGCAGCTCCAGCACCAAAACTTGGTGCAGATCCAAGACTTCGACCGGGCCGGCCGCGTCTTCTTCTTGGTCATGGAGTTCGTGGAAGGGCTGACCCTCCGCAAAGCTGCCAGCCTGTGTAGGCGCCACGGTGTGCCCATCCCACTGGCTGTCATCGCCGAGCTAGGACGCCAGGTCTGTGAGGGCCTGCACGCTGCGCACACGGCCTGCAGCGAAGATGGCGCCGACCTGGAGTTGGTGCACCGCGACATCAAGCCCAGCAACCTGATCCTCTCGCCCCAAGGGGTGGTCAAGGTCTTGGACTTCGGCATCTCAAAGGCCCTCGTCGCCGCTGAGCATGCCGGCACGGTCAAGGGCACCTGGGGCTACATGTCCCCGGAGCAAGCGGCAGCGGACGACCAGGTCTGGCACGCAGCAGACCAGTACGGGCTCGCCGCCGTGCTCTACGAGCTGGCCATGCTCCAGCCCTTGTACACGGAGCGGGAGCCCAGGGACCTGGTCAACCTGATGCACGCCGACGAGGGGGCACGCCGAGCGGCGCGGCTCTCCGGTCCTCACGCAGCCTTGGGGCCCTTGCTGATGCGGGCGCTCCAGCGCGATCCCCACGCACGCTACCCAAGCTGTGCATCGATGGCGATGGACTTGGCCAGCCTGATTCCTGAGCCCGTCTCAGCCCGAGACCAGCTCCTACGCTTCTATGCGACGGTGCTGGCTCTGGATCGCAGCGAGGGAGCAGCCCTCGAGCGAAGCTCCTCGACCTTCTCTCGTGCCGGGGTCTCCAAGGGCACGATGGACCCGTACAGCGCGGGCTTGCCCGTCGCCGTCGGCAATGAGCGGCACCCGCACCAGGTGGCCATCGATGAGCGCCCGGCGCCAGCGCCGCAGCGGTACTGGAGCACCGGCGCTCTGGCCTGGATGGGGGTCGGCATTCTGGTGGTGGCCTTTGTCTCCATCAAGCTCTTCTGGCCCGGCGATGCCGAAATCGAAGCTCCCCAGGTCCGCTCGAGTGTACTGAGTCCAGCCCCTGACCCGGTCGTGGTGGACGCACCAGAGGTCACGCCGCCTGTGGTCGAGCCAATCGTGGCGCCCCCCGAGCCTATCGTCGCGCCGACGGTGCCGGTTGAGCCGGTCGTGGTCCCGGTGGTCAAGCCCAAGGAACCCCGCGTGGTCAAGGTCCCGGCAGAGCCCAAGGGTGCGCCGGGACTGCTGACGGTCTCCAGCTTGCCGAAAGCCAAGGTCAGCGTGGACGGCAAGGTGGTAGGCCAGACGCCGCTGTACCAGTACAGCCTGGGGGCCGGCTCACACAAGGTGGTCCTGACCGCCGAGGATGGCCGCAGCAAGAGCTTCTCGCTCAACGTCTCTCCTGGGGAAGAGTCCAGGCGGATTTGGCACTTCGAGAAGGAAGAGTGGGTCGAGCGCTGAGGACTAATTCGGGTCCTTCAACCACGTGCCCGCCGTCGCGCTCAAGCTCATTGGACGCTTGTTGACCTGTGTGAGGCGCGCGCTGTGCCAGGTCACCAGCAAGGTGCCACGCCGCATGGACATGGGGAGCTTGGCGCTTCCTTGGTCCACCAGGCGGCACACACCCGACTCGTCGGAGAAGTCCAAGTTCACCAGCCTGACCTCGTCGGCGCCAGTGGGTTCCCAGGTGAGGGTGCGGCCCTTCTGTTCCAGGGCCGGAGCCGCTGGCAGAGGAGGAAGCTTCGCTGAGACCCCTCCAATGGCGATGGTGCAGACCAAGCCAGCTTCGGGCATTGGGTCCAGCGCCCAGGTGCTGCCGCCGCTGTGTTGGTCTTGGAGGGTCAGCGTGTGGCCGGGGCACATGGCGCTGACCTGTTCGTCCTCAAAGACCATGCCCTCGCCTGTGGAGACGGGCACGATGCTCCTGCACTCTCCGAGGGCGATGCCTTGGCGGTCCTCGGGGAGGGGAGCGGCTTGAACACGGAAGGTCTGTACCCGTAGCGTCGCGTGTTGACGCCAGTGGTCGACGCTGAGGGAGGCCTGACCTCCCAGGAGAACCGGCGCGCTGATCTCTGCAGACGGCGCTCCGTGGCTGCTTGGCACGATGCAAGCCAGGAGCATCCAGATCAAGTCTGTCTCGGCAGTTGGTCCAAGAAGGCTTGTGTGCAGCGCTGCAGCTCTTCGCGTGTGATTCGGAAGCGTCGCCGCCATCCGCCCAGGGGGTCCTGAATCTCCACCATGCCGCCGAAGCTGCCGAGGAGGAGGAGCTTGTCCTCCAAATGCGGGTAGCGGGCGCGCAGCTTGCTGGAGTGCTGGATCTCCATACCCAGAACGTAGTCGGCCCACTCGGCCAACTCGGGGGTCACGGGCTGTGAGCGGTGCTGGCTCAGGTCCAGTCCAACCTCTTTCACCACAGCTTGTGCGTGGCGGTGGGCGGGCTTGTTGACCAACCCCAGGACCGAGGCGCTCTTGACCTGAATGTCGCGCTGTCGGCGCAAGGCGTAGTCCCGCAGTTGGACTTCGGCGATGGGCGAGCGACAGATGTTTCCGGTGCAAACCACCAGGATGTTGTAGGCCATTGTTTGGCATCCTAACCCAGGTTGCTGGGGCAGGGTCGGGCCTAAATCAAGACGCTCAGAGCCAGGTGCTTGTCCTACACGCCAAGGTCTCGGAGCCTTGGTCCAAGCTGTATTGGGCGCAGTTGTCGCAGCGATCTCCCGCCTCGAAGCTCAAGCGAACCTGCTGTGCGCCGTCTTTGAGCAGAACATCGCCCCGTGGTTCAGTGGCGCAGCCGTCGTCTTCAAGGCCATCTGGGGCCTCGAATGTGACGCCGCCCAGGCTGTTCTCAACGACACCCTGCGCTTGAAAGGTGCGCAGGTCTCCGCCCGCGTCCAGCCACGTCTCCCAGGTGCCCGTCAGTGCCAGGCGGGACCAGGTGTCCTCCAGCTTGGCTCGGCTGCCTTGGTCCCAGTAGCCATCGGCCTCGATCACCAGGTTGGTCTCCGTGTGGGACTGGAGGTCCTCGCCGTTGCTGCCGGCGAACCAAAACTCGCCCTTCATGGCGATGCGGTCGAAGCTCCGGCTCTCCACGTCGGAGTCCACCTCGATGTCGAACTCCCAGCGCTCCCATTCCTGGCCGGCCTCCTCCCAGGTCACCTGGCTGGCGGTCCCGCTCCAGTTGTAGCCGTCTTGGGAGCGGCAGTTGGTCTGCCAGGTGCGCTCTCCACCGTCTACGCTTCCGTAGGGACAAGACCCCGGATCCGCGACGTTCTCGCCCATGATGTGGGTCCACATGTCCAAGGCAATCTCGGTGGACGGCGAGTTGCCCCAGTGCAGGCCTGGGACGACATGCTGGGCGATGAAGTAGGCCTCGGCCCCGGTATCCAAGGGATACGCGGATGGCTGGGCCAGTGGAGCGGATTCCATGCGGGGCTCGACGCGCCATTTGGCTACGTCCTCGCCGCCGCCGGTACAGGCTAGAGCAAACAAAAGCGCGGTCATGGTCCAGACGATAGAGCGCTGAGGTGCGCCCTGTGATGCCCGCCTCCAAGACTTCGCGCTTTCTTGTCGCGCTCGTGGCCCTGGCCATGGCCGCGCTCGCTCTGCCGGCTCTGGCTGCTCGGGCCCCAGACGCTCAGCGTGCGCAGCTCTTTGTGGAGCTTGTACTTGATGAGTTGTCCCAGGGGGAGTTGGACGTCGAGCGTCAGAAGCTGCTCTTTTGGCCCAGCTTGGACGGCTCCTTACACCCTGCTGCCAAACGTGCCTGGTTCGATGAACTCTCCCGCACCCTAGCGGCAGGAGAGCTCGCGCAGATCCTCAAGGCGAATCCAGAGGTCCGATCCGTCGTCCCTGGCCCAGACTACGTGCGCGTGGTCCTGGATACCGAGCCCGCCCTGAGTACGCGTGTGTCCCGGGTCGAGGGCAGCTTGCGCGCACTGGGCTTTGAGCTTGCGGTCTGCCAGGGCTGCACCGAGCAAGAGCGCTTCGTCTTGGCCCTTCTGGGACGGGTGCAGACCCACCGCAAGCACCGCAGCTTGAGCGCCGGCGCAGATCTCTGGGTGGACCCCGCCGCGGAGTACCCCAAAGAGCCGCCGGCCTTCCTCTTGGCTTGGCACAACCGCAACGTAGATGCCGGCTATCTGCGCTGGGTGCTTCAAGATGCCGAGCTGGTGAGCAGCAACGGCAATGAAGTGCAGGTCGCCCTGCGTGACCGGACGGAGACCTGGACTCTGCGCTATCGCGAGGGCAGGTGGATGCTGGACTATGCCGAGCTGCCCGTGGACAGCCCGCTGCGCTTGGCGTCCGAGCAGGTGGAGGATTGGCGGAGCGGAAAAGTTCTGGAGGAGAACGCTGTCGATTGGTGGCTGCCTTCATGGCGTGAGGAGGCCGCGGGCCTGGTGGTAGGGGAGGACCTGCTCTTCGTGAGTCCTCGCGCAGTGCAGGGCGATCTGGTTGTCTACGGTCAGACCCTGGATCGCAGCTTCGCCATCCTGGCCCTCCTGGACCCTGAGTCTGGAAGCGTCAATGCGCGCTTCTCGCTGCCTACCCTCAGCCGCCAGCAGAACTTCTCTCAGCGCGCTTGGCGGGACCTCTTCCACGTCGCCCTCTCACCGGACGGCCGACTCATCGCCATTGGGGCATGGGACCGCATGTGGGTCGTGCAGGTGGACGATGGGAAGGTGATCTCGGAGCGCTATGCCCTCTCTGGCTTGGATCTGCTGGCCTGGTCGCCGGATGGAGAGCGGCTCTTGGCGGCGGACCACCTGGTGTTGCTCGATCTGGACCCCAAGACCCTGAAGGAGTCTCAACGCATCCCGCTGGGCAAGCCCCTGGTGGACCTGTCTTGGTCCTACGGCCAAGTCTGGACCGTCGACCGCTTGGGCCAAGTTCGCGTGCTCGATGCCCAGGACTTTCGGGAAGTGAGCGCCTCGGAGCAAGCCTGCTGTGGTGGCGTCCTCGGTTGTGAGATGGACCCTGGCAGCGGAGAGCTCCTTGTGAGCTGCTCAGCGAGCTGTGAGCCGGCTTGGTTGTGGGTTTGGGATGGGAACTCACCGCCGACTCAGTTGGCCGATGAGACCTTGGCGGCGCCCCAAGGAGCTCTGGCGCTGGATCCCACCGGCCGATTCCTTGCCACTCCCGCAGACGGACGGGCGGGCGCGGTCTACGATCGACGCCAAGAGCGCGCCAGCGACCCCTTTGGTCTCTCTGTGCCGCTGCGTCAGGCTGCTTGGTCCAGTGATGGGGCGACCCTATATGGGGTCGATATGATGGGGACGGCCTGGGCTTGGTCGCTGTCCACTGTCCTGGAAGCGCAGCCCTGACAGCCCACTGAAAGCTCAGGGCTGACACACCTCTGACCCCGCCAAGGGCATCTGCTCGCTACTTTGGGCGGCACGAAGGGAGTCCCATGTCTTGGCTGTTGGCTTCGGTCGCGCTGGCCGCAGACCCTGTGCTGCTGACCCAAGCACCCGTGCTCGGCGACGACGCCAGCACCGCGACGGTTCACGTGCACGTGCCAGGGCTCCAGGCATCTGACCGACTCAAGGTGAGCCCTTCCCAGGGGGAGGTCTTGGAGGTTCAGCGCCAAGGGGAGCTGGTGACCTTGAGTCTGCGGCCGCCGACGGCCCGCAGGGAAGGGGACGACATGCCCCTGACGCTGAAGGTACGCGGCTCCATGAAGCTGGACTTCGAAATGGCCATCCCTCTCCACCAGCCCACCCGGGGCAGCCTGGAGCTGGGCTCAGAGCTGGCCGAGTGGAAGCCGGGCAGCCGTGCTCCGGTACCCATCACCATCAAGAGCGGCGGCAGCCACGCCATCCCGGACAGCGCCCGGAAGCTCTCGGCTCGGGCCTCACAGGGCACCGTCACGGACATGAAGTACGTCGGTGACGGGACTTGGACCGCGAACTGGCGGCCTCCCTCGCGCAACAACGGGGAGTCCGCGGTGCTCATCGCTGTGACGGACCTCTCCGCGCCCGAGGTCATTCATGGTCTGCTGAACGTCCCCGTCAAGGGGGCCGCCGAGACAGCCTCTAGTCCCGTGCTGATCGCGCCCTTCGCGCCACAGGTGGCCGCGGGCAGCAGCCTCCGCATCTGGGTGGCCGCCCCAGCCGGTGAGGTTGCCATCGATGGTGCCCTGAGCGTGCGGAACGAGGGCCTGGGCTGGCACTCCATGACCGTGCCTGTTCCTGACCGCGTTGGCGCTTGGACCCTGAGCGCCACGGGGCCCGAAGACAAGGACAGTCTGGGCTTCCAGGTCGGACATGGCATGCAGAGCATCGCGCTGCGCTCCGACCCGCCACTGCTGGGCAGCGACACCCGAAGTCTTAGCGTCACCGCTTCTGTGAGCGAGGGGGGACGCGCTTCGCTGGTGCGCCTGACGCCCTCCGGGGCCACCAACAACGGCAGCCCCAAGAGCAGTGGCACCACGCAGACCCAGCGCTACCGGGTCTCCAGCAGCAGCAAGCGCGTGGTCATCAGCGCCGCATACAGCTCCGTTCAGACCGGGCTGCCGGCCTCGGAGTTGGTCGCCTGGACTCCTCAGGCCGCGCTCCCCAACGACGGCAAGACCAAGAACACCGTGATTCTCGTGGCCGTCGATGCTCTGGGAATGCCCGTCAAGAACGTGCCCATCACGCTCAAGGTCCCCATCGGAGACGCCCGGGTTCAGCCCACCGCCAAGACCGATGCCCGCGGCATGGTCCGCGTCGAGCTGACCTCGGGCTTGGAGTCCGGTCCTGTCCGTGTGCTGGCGACAAGCGAGTCCGGGCTTGAGACCGAGCTTGTTCTCTGGCAAGGAATGGGCGCCCCCAACCTAGCGCCCGCTGGCGATGCCTTGAACCGGGACCTCTCTCAGCGCCTTCAGGGGGCCTCCCCGGTGCTGGTCCTCCCACGCATCGAGGGCAGTGTCGGCAAGCCTTCGGCGCTCCTGGTCAGCACCAATCCCAGCTACACGACCCCTGGCGCCGCAGTGTTGATCAGCATTCGGGTTCAGGACGCGCAGGGTCTGCCGGTGGCCGGCGGGGTCCCCAAGGTCTCCCCAAGCATCGGCAAGGTTGGCCCGCTGACCGACAACGGGGACGGCAGCTACCTGGTGCCTGTGCAGCTCCCACCGGGCCAGGACGGCCCGCTCACCATCGAAGTGAAGATGGGGGACGCCGTCGGCTCCGTGAGTGTGCCGAGCCTGCAGAGTCTGGGGGGCGTGGCCGCTCTGGACAGCAGCGGCCAAGTGAAGCGCCCTGAGCCAAGCGGGAGCAGCGACGGCGGCAGCGGACGCACACCCAAAGAGCGGGGGCCGTCCCAGATCCCAATGGGCACCGTGCGGGTCAGTGCGGTCAACGGCTCTTACCGAGCCACGATGGTGTCCTCGGGGCTGGGCAGCGTTCCTCTACAGTCCAGCTTTGATCATGCCTTCCCCCTGGGGGTTCCCGGCGTGGCGCTGAACGCCAGCCTCTTTCCTTCACAAGGAAATGTGGGCATCGACCTGAGGGCTCGGGTTGGGGTCGGACGATTGGTCTTGGGCGCAGGGCCGCTCGAAGAGGTGAACATGGACATCGTTCACCCCAGCGCGCTGGGTGTGCGCTACCGCACCCTGGGGAAGACGGTGCGCGTCGGAGGCGGGGCTTGGGCCCACGTACACGACGCACTGATCTTCACCTACGCCGATGACATCAAGGCAACAGCGGCGGTACAGAACCAGCTGCTCTATGGCCTTCGCCTCGGCGCGACGCTGGAAGTCGACACCCCAACGGTGGGGCTGGAGTTCCTGGTGGCGGAGACCTTTGGGCCGCTCCCACAGGCCACGCACGCCAGCTTGAACGTGGACCTGAAGCTCTTCGCATCGCCGGCCTTCGTGACCATCGGCGCGGACCTTGACCTACAACACACGCAGATCGAGCTGGCCGACGATACCGTTGGGTTGTCCTCGCAGCAGATCGCCGCCAAGGTTGGCGTTGGCCGCAACTTCTGATTGGAGAGCGTCATGCTCAGCTCCATCCTCTTGCTCGCTCTGAGCGCCTGCGCCCCCACACCGGTCAGCTTCCTCTGTCTGGAGGACGACCCGCTGTGCAGTCTGGAGGAGGCCCTACAGGACCTCCCGCCCGCTCTGTCCGTCGACATTGAGTCGGTGGCCTTCTACCAGGTGACCGAGAAGGTCCTGCTCGAGGACGGGGTAGAGGTCGGAGACGACGTGGTGAGCGTGGCCCAAGGCCGGGACGCGGTTCTGCGCGTCTTCTTGAGCCCTGCGGACACCTACGAGGAGCGCGACCTGAGTGTGCGCGCCTACATCTACCAGGGTGACGCCCTGGTGGACGCCGTCATCGTGACCCAAAACTTCAAGAAGGAAGGGAGCTTCAGCGACCTGGACTCCTCCTTCAATCTGCCCATTCGTGGGTCTGCCATCGGGCCCGATCTGGCCATCGCGGTCGAGGTCCTCGAGGCCACCGAAGAGGCGGACTATCCTGGCATCCAGGGACGCAACAGCTGGCCCGAAGAGAGCGCCTACAGCATCAAGACGACGCCTACCGGACCGCTCAAGATTGTCATGGTGCCAATCGAATACAACGCGGACAACAGCGGCCGCTTGCCCAACACTGACGAAGATGAGATGGAGCGCTTCCGCCAGGCCTTCTACGGCCAGTACCCAGCGGACGAAGTGCAGATCCGCGTGGTGGAGCCCCAGGGCACAGACATCGGTATTCGCAACGGTTGGTCAGCACTCTTGAACGAGGTCACAGGACTCCGGGCTGCTGTTGGAGCGGAAGACGACGAGTACGTCTACGGACTGTTCTCCCCGGGCGAGGACCCCACGGGCGGCACTGCCGGACTGTGCTGGGTTGGCTACGGCCCCTCGGACCCCGGAACCAAGGTCTGCATCGGCTTGAGCGGCTCACCGGACACCGCCGTTCACGAGGTCGGGCACGCCCACGGTCGAGAGCACTCTCCAGGCTGTGGGGCGGGCTCTCCCGACCCGGAGTACCCCGAGTCGGATGGAACCTTGGGCTCACGGGCCTTCGACACCACCGGAAACCGGATGTTCGAGGCCGCGACGACCTACGACTTTATGAGCTACTGCGGGCCCACGTGGACCGGCGCCCACACCTGGGAGATGCTGGTGGAGCGGGTGAACTCGGTCAACAGCATCTACGGCGCCTACATGCAGACCGACGAGTACTTGACCTTCGTCCAGGACGAGAGGGGGGAGACGACCTTGCTAGGCCAACAGTGGCTTAGCGAGCCCGCTGGACTTGCCGTGCGCGTTGAGCTCTTGGACGATGCAGGTCATGTTCTCTACCAGGTGAGCGGCCGTAGCATTCCGATGGACCACGCTCAGGGCGCCATGGTGCGCATCATTGAGCCCATCGACGATGCACGCGTGGTCGACATGCGTGTGGTCGACTGGCGCTAAGGGCGCCTCTGGCGCAGAGCCATCCGGGCCAGTCGCTCAGAGGAAGAAGGCCACCGCGGCAGCAACCCACCCCACGACGGCCACCAGCACTGCGATGGCCAGCGGTAGCCGGCTGGGAGGGGGCGGCGGCTGAAGGGGCTTCTGCACAACGGGCGCTGGCGCAGGCTTGGGCTTCTGGGCCTCTGGGACGCGCCTGAGCTCTTCTTCTAGCGCGAAGTCCTGGTCCATCAGCAGCATCGCGCTTGCTCGGGCGCTCGGTAGCCTGCCGTGGGCCAGCTCGTAGCGCACCATGGAGGAGACGGCGGCGTCGTGTGCCCTGCGGGCGGTCAGGTTCTCGGGGTCGTCCTCGAGGACGGCCTGATAGCCGAAGCGGCAGGCGCCGAAGAGCTGGTGGACTTCCAGGTCGGTCGCCGAGTTGTCGGTGATGATCCTCTGAAAGAGGGTGTGTCGCTCGCGGGCCTCGGTCAACACCGTCTGCAGACGCAGGGCGTTGGAGGCTTCCATCAGCGCCTTGTAGAAAGCACTGCCATCGGTGGGACGCCTGTAGGGGTCAGCCTCCAGGGCCGAGTAGCACAGGTTGACGAGGGCCTTGGGGGCGTCCACCGGCAATGGCCGGACTTCGCCGACGCGCGCGTTGGCCAGAGCGGCCCGTGCCCCGACATGTGGCGGCCGGCCACTCAGGATCTCGTAGAGACAGGCCCCCAGCGTGTACACGTCGGTGGGGGGGCCTTGTGCCCTGTGGTTGGAGTGCGCCTGCTCAGGTGGCATGTAGGCCGGCGTGCCAATCGGGCCATCGCTGGGCGGGGCAGGGAGGCGCGTGGCCAAGCCCCAGTCCATCAGCCAGACCTCGCCGTAGTCACCCAACAACACGTTGTCGGGTTTCACGTCTCTGTGCAGGATGCCGCGGTCGTGTGCCAGAGAGAGCACCTGGGAGATGCGACCCAGAATGTAGAGCTCTCCGCGCAAGTCAGCCCAGGTCTTTCCTGCGCTCTCTCGCGCCCGCAAATCGTCTCCCCAAGTGCGACCTTGGACGCGGCGCATCACCAGCATGGGCATGCCGCGGCTGTCGGCTCCCAGGTCGTATACGGGGATGACGCTGGGGTGTTCCAGCTCGGCGGCGATCAAGGCTTCTTGTCGCAGGGCCTTCACGCCGCTCTGCTTGAGGGGGCGCTTTACCGCCACCTCGCGTGCCAGAGACTGCTGCACCCCCAACAGGACCTCGCCCATGCCGCCGCGCCCAAGAGGAGGGCCCAAGGAGAGGCCGACGAGCTCGGGGAGCGGACCAGCCGTAGATCCCGTCTTGAACCGTCCGGAGTTTGCGTGGTTGCCCGTAAGGCTTGGGCCGCCCAAGGTGGAGTGGTCGACCGAACTCATAGAGTTCATCGACGCGATGGAGCTCTCCACTTCAAGGCCAAGCTGTGCGAGGCGGGCCAGGGCTTCGCGCTGGCCGCGTTTTGATTCTCTATCCGACACCTGCGCATCCTAACCCCTCGCGCCCCTAAGTTTGCTCCGAGTCAGGCCTAGGATAGAGCTGTCTCTTATACACATCTGACGCTGCCGACGATATGCAGTGTGTAGAT
>OJIV01000644.1_pt1 | contig 13945 bp, 10 predicted proteins | sample 1595861 | NCBI WGS metagenome assembly OJIV01 (sample SAMN05416883, study PRJEB24817) | seawater metagenome | isolation source: Sea water | place: Canada:Atlantic | collected 2013-11
ACACTGCATATCGTCGGCAGCGTCAGATGTGTATAAGAGACAGGAAACATCTGCGGCGTTAGTGCATTGAAGAGCTGCGTGCGATCAAGCGTCTCAGCAACGCGATTAGGTGAATCAGATCCTGCGACGCGCTTCACCGTATTATCCATCGCCGACACCAGCAGACCACCAATCTCGTCGTCTTTTAATTTGGTAATCAATTTCTCGATATCGTCGACACGAACACAGGGACGCACGGCGTCGTGCACCAACACCCAGTCTGCTTTTTCGCCTTTATCGAGAATAAAGCGAAGCGCATTCAGCACAGACTCCTGACGCTCGCTCCCCCCAGTGACCACCTCGATGCGTGGATGCTGAGAGCACGGCAAATCCTGCCAACAGGTATCTTGAGGGCCAATTGCCACGACCACGCACTTGATATCGGCAATCGCCAGGAGGCAATCGACAGAACGTTCTATCACTGTTCGCCCGAGCAGCGGGAGATATTGCTTAGGGATGGTTCCGCCAAGGCGACGGCCGACTCCTGCTGCAGGAACGATTGCCCATATAGCCATTCGTGAGTCCTTCGAGCGATGTGAAAAATAACTGCGCAGGGAGACCCGCATCCCTAATCAGGGAATAAAGTGCTGGGGGCAACCGTTAGCGATTTGGGACGATCAGATAAAAAGTCTCGCCGTCTTCTATCATCCCTAGTTCGGATCGCGCCCTTTCCTCTACCGCTTCGAGGCCGTTTTTAAGGTCTAGCACCTCGACCTCTAATGCCTCGTTGCGCTGGGACAATTCTTCATTGGCACTGAGCTGTGACGCGACTTCCTTTTCGACCTCCTTAAGCTCGCGGCGGCTGTCATCACCCAGCCAAAGCTTGTACTGAAGCATGCCTAAGCAAACAGTAAGAAAGACAATGAGTATTTTCACGTTTAACCCCTTCAGTCACTAACGACTAAAACGAGCGAACTCCGCTAAACCACGATAGACCGATGCTGCGCCCAATTGCTCTTCGATACGCAGCAGGCGATTATATTTGGCCACGCGATCTGAACGGCAAAGCGAACCTGTTTTGATCTGCCCTGCCGCCGTAGCAACGGCTAGATCTGCGATCGTTGTATCTTCAGTCTCGCCCGAACGGTGGGAGATAACCACCGTATAGCCTGCTTTCTTTGCCATATTTATCGCAGCAAGAGTCTCAGTTAACGAGCCTATCTGATTGAATTTTATCAGAATAGAGTTAGCAATGTTCTCGTCGATACCTCGCTGCAATATTTTGGTGTTGGTCACGAACAAGTCGTCGCCTACTAATTGAACTTTATCGCCTAGCTGCGCGGATAATTTAGCCCAACCGTCCCAGTCGCTCTCATCCATACCGTCTTCAATAGACAAAATAGGATAGCTCGCGCTGAGTCCGGCGAGATAGTCTGCAAATTCGCTCGGATTAAACGCTTTACCCTCGCCCTTAAGATCGTAGACGCCGTTACTGTAAAACTCAGACGCAGCACAATCGAGCGCCAAATGAATATCTTTGCCCGTCTTGAGGCCTGTGAGATCAATCGCCGTAAGAATCGCATCGAGCGCGGCGGCATTCGAAGGCAGGTTCGGCGCGAATCCGCCCTCATCACCCACCGCTGTGCTTAAACCCTGTTTCGCCAACACCGACTTAAGGGCATGAAAAATTTCAGCACCATAGCGGAGCGCTTCGGAAAAATTAGGTGCGCCGGTCGGCTGCACCATAAATTCTTGAATATCGACATTGTTATCGGCGTGCTCGCCGCCGTTAACGATATTCATCATCGGAACTGGAAGGCTATACTGCCCTTCAGTGCCGTTCAATCGAGCGATATGCGCGTAGAGTGGCAGTTTAGCCGCTTGCGCCGCCGCCTTCGCTGCAGCGAGGGACACAGCTAGAATAGCGTTGGCACCGAGCGTGGCTTTGTTTTCAGTGCCATCGAGGTCGATCATCACCTGATCGAGACCCGCTTGATCCATTGCGTCTTTGCCTAAGAGTGCGTCTTTAATCGCGCCATTGACATTAGCCACGGCGCCTAACACGCCTTTACCTAGGTAGCGCGACGGATCTTTGTCGCGCAGTTCCAGCGCTTCGCGCGAGCCAGTAGAGGCGCCCGATGGCGCGCAGGCAGAGCCTACAATTCCGTCCTCCAGCTCGACATCTGCCTCGATCGTTGGATTACCGCGCGAGTCCATCACTTCGCGCGCTCGAATATTTTTAATGACTGACATGACAATCCCTTACTTTAAACTCTTTAAGATCTTCGCATTCAATCTGATGAACGCTGCTAACTAAATGATCTCGCTCTTCAATCACTTCAGAGCGATACCATCGATATCCTTTTATTTAGGCCATCACCTAAGCCGTATCTAGAGGAGAGAACCCTTTAACCAGCGTATCAAGCGCCTGCATCTGTTGCAGGAACGGCTTAATGCGATCTAAGCGTAATGCGCATGGGCCGTCGCATAATGCGCTTGCTGGATCTGGATGCGCTTCAATGAAAAGCCCTGCTATGCCTTGCGATAGACCTGCCAACGAAAGCGAAGTGACGTCGGCGCGACGCCCGCCCGCCGCATCGGGCAAACCGCCCGGCTGCTGCAACGCATGCGTTGCATCGAACAGAAGCGGATAGCCGAATTTTTTCATTACCGAGAAACCGAGCATATCGACGACGAGGTTATTGTAGCCAAAGCTACTGCCCCGCTCGCACAGCAAAAGCCTGTCATTGCCCGCGTCTTCGAATTTTTTCAGGATGTGGCGCATCTCTTCCGGCGCTAAAAACTGCGCTTTCTTAATATTAATCACAGCACCGGTCTTAGCCATGGCCATGACAAGATCGGTCTGCCGTGACAAAAATGCGGGTAACTGAATAACGTCGGCAACCTCGGCAGCGGCGTTGGCCTGAGCTTCCGTGTGAACGTCGGTTATTATCGGAACACCGAATGTTTCTTTAATCTCTGCCAGCCACTTCAGCCCTTCATCGAGGCCCGGGCCGCGAAAAGAATTAATCGAAGAGCGATTGGCTTTGTCGAACGACGCCTTAAAGACGAAAGGCAGCTTGAGCTCATCGGTAACGAGCTTAAACTCTTCTGCAATTTTTAGAGCCAGTTCCCGCGACTCTAAAACGTTCATCCCCGCAAATAGCGTAAAGGGTTTCTCATTGGAAACCTCGAGATTCGCTATCGTAATCGTCTTCGCTGTCATTAGTCTTCAGAGGCCTCTACTTGCAATTCGTTCTGCGCGATCGCCGCTTTAATAAATCCCGTGAACAAAGGATGTCCGTCGCGTGGAGTCGATGTGAATTCAGGGTGAAATTGACAGCCCACAAACCAAGGGTGATCCGGAATCTCGACCACCTCGACTAACATGCCATCTTCAGATTTACCTGTTAGCTTTAGCCCTGCTTTCTGCAGCACGTCTAAATAGTCATTGTTGAATTCATAACGATGACGATGCCGCTCTTTTACGCTCGTAGAGCCATAGCAATCGAAGGTAGTGGACCCCTTTTCGACGCGGCAAACCTGCGCGCCTAGGCGCATAGTGCCGCCAAGGTCTGAGTCCTCGTCACGAAATTCAACCTTCCCTTGAGAAGTGGTCCACTCGCTGATAAGTGCAATAACAGGATTATCACAGCTCGGCGCAAATTCGGTGCTATGCGCATCTTTGAGCCCTGCGACATTGCGCGCGTACTCGATTACCGCCACCTGCAGGCCAAGACAAATACCGAGATAAGGTATTTTATTCTCGCGCGCATATTGCACCGTCATTATCTTGCCTTCGACACCGCGCTCGCCGAAACCGCCCGGGACCAATATCGCGTCCATTCCTTTGAGGATGTCTGTGCCTTTGTCGAGCACATCGGCGGAATCGATATAGGTCACTTTTACTTTCGTGCGGGTCTTGATGCCTGCATGGGTAATCGCCTCATTAAGCGATTTGTAGGCATCTAGTAACTCCATGTATTTGCCAACCATGGCGAGGTTAACCTCGCGCTCAGGATGCAAATCAGCATCAACGACAGCATCCCATTCCGATAGGTTGGCGGGCGGACACTCGAGTTGGAATTTTTTGACCACGATATCGTCGAGGCCAGCGGCACCAAGTATTGAGGGAATACGATAGATGGAATCAGAATCAGGGAGAGAAACAACCGCCGGTAACTCAACATTGGTAAATAGCGCGATTTTCTTGCGCGCCGATTCATCGATTTCGAGGTCGGAACGGCAGATCAAAATGTCTGGCTGAATACCGATCGAGCGCAGCTCTTTGACCGAGTGCTGAGTTGGTTTAGTTTTAGTCTCGCCCGCGGTGCTGATATAGGGCACAAGGGTCAAGTGCATGAAAAGAGCCCGCTCTGACCCTAGCTCGACACGCATCTGCCGCACTGCCTCGAGAAACGGTTGAGATTCTATGTCCCCTACCGTGCCACCAATTTCAACCAGAGCCACTTCGGCATCACCCGCACCCAAGACGATGCGGCGTTTAATCTCGTCGGTAATGTGTGGGATAACCTGAATAGTGGCGCCCAGATAGTCTCCGCGACGCTCTCTCTTGAGAACCTCTTCATAGACTTTGCCGGTAGTGAAATTGTTCTTTTTGAGCATAGTCGTACGAATAAATCGTTCGTAATGCCCTAAATCTAAGTCGGTCTCGGCGCCGTCTTCGGTAACAAAAACCTCACCGTGCTGGAATGGGCTCATAGTACCCGGATCCACATTGATATAAGGATCGAGTTTTAACATGGTGATATTGAGACCACGCGCCTCAAGAACAGCGGCGAGCGAAGCGGCAGTGATGCCTTTGCCCAGTGATGAGACAACACCACCGGTAATGAAGATATATCTTGTCATTGGAGCCCCATCGTAGCGAGTTGGATTAGGAGTAGAACTAACCCAAGCAGATGGAGTTATAGCGTACCAGAAGAGCCTTCGACCTACAATCGAGAATTGGCCTCGCGACTCAGTTCGAGAGCCGGCGACAGCCACTCAAAAGTCATTCCTAGGCCCTGTCCCGAAGCGTTAACCTCAGTGTATTTAGCTGCTTCAGCCGTCAGGCCTAGCAGCGCAACCCAGAGGAGTTCATCATCAAGAAAAACCAGCGGCAGACGATCTCTAAGCCAAGGCGCCACGCTTTCTTCATTAAGTGTTTTTTTCAGCGACTTGGAAGGCCTTCCGGGAAGAGAAAGGCGCTCACCACCTTGGCGATAGCGTACACTGAAGTGGCTATCGCTCACTATCGTTTCGCTTCCCGAAAGCAAAATCAGGATTCCGTTTCCGGGTAATTCGATGCGGATTTCATCGACCGAGGGCGCGTATTTTTTTGACATAACCTGCGGCTCAAAATCGTCTTCGCGCACCGCGATCAACTCGCCTTTAAATCGATACAGGCTATAGGCGCCGCACTGCCATTGAGCACTCTGATCAGTGTGCACACAGGTCTCGCTATCTAGCCTGTTAAGCAACTTCCAACTGGGCGCGGAACAGCCAAGGCTTATCAACCAATGCCGCAGCAGATTGCGCCGCCTCGGACTCGAGAGCAACGCCATTTCAGCAACACAGAGCCTACTCGCCCCGGCAGCCAAACAGACTTTAAGATCGATCTCCGCAAGGTCAGCGTTGAGCTCACAGGACTCGCGCACGAGCTGCTGCGACTTACCCCAACTCTGCCTATAACGAGGCCAGCGGCTCTCGATTAGGGGCAACACCTCTGCTCTGAGAAGATTGCGGTCATAGTGCGTGTTTTGATTCGATGGATCCTCGACATAAGAGAGCCTCCGCGTGCGCGCCACATCCTCAAGTGATTGCCTGGGGATCTCAAGCCAGGGGCGTATAAGCGCCCCTGCGCCCAAAACACGCGCGGAAGGCATACCTGCCAGCCCGTCGACCCCTGAGCCACGCGCGAGTCGCAGGAGCAGTGTTTCTAGCTGATCGTCTTGATGATGCCCCAGAGCCAGCCATTCGCCGGCGTCAAGCGCACCTTCAAATGCTGTATAACGCGCACGCCGCGCGGCTTCCTCGCTGACAACTGCAGACTCGCCAACCGTTCGCTCTGTTGTCGCGCCAGCGCTATTCAGCGAGCAATCGACGACGCACACCGTTAGATTTACTCCGTGCTGCGAGCAGAGCGTTTCGCAGTGCAGCTGCCATTTGTCTGCGGCTTTTTGTAACCCATGATTAACGTGTATCGCTCGGAGTGGCAGAGTTAACTCGCCGCTAGTGCGAAGGCCGCAGAGCAGCGTGAGAAGTAATGAAGAATCTAAGCCACCGCTAAGCCCGACCATAATACTTGTGGGGTTTAACAGGCGTGAGGCGTCTGCTAAAGAGGCGGGCAAAGAAGTGGTCGGCGCCGAGGCAGCAAGGAGGCGAGGCTCAAAGCAAAGGGCGCGCCTTAGCGCAGCGAGCAGCGTGGTTTCAGCCTTCGCCGCCGCTACGTCTCTAGAGGAGACGCTAGGAGGGGCGCTAGGCGCTGAGGCCATAGCTCATAAGCCGTTTGTAGCGCCGCTCAATAAGCGTTTCTTTGTCGGTCGAGCTGAGCCGATCCATCTGTTCTAAGAGCGCGGTTTTGATGTTTTCGGCAGTCGCTGCCACATCCCGATGCGCACCCCCCAGCGGCTCTGCAATGGTCTGATCAACTATTCCTAGCTCTTCCAGACGTGTCGAGGTAACGCCCATCGCCTCGGCTGCCGCTGAAGCATACTCCGATGATTTCCAGAGAATTGTTGCACAGCCCTCCGGCGTGATCACCGTGTAAGTCGAATACTGAAGCATGTTTAACTGATCTGAGACGCCGATAGCAATCGCACCCCCTGAATTCGCCTCACCCGTTACCGTTGCGATAAGAGGCGTCTTGACTCGAGACATCATCGCCATATTGACAGCAATTGCTTCATTGATGCCTCGCTCCTCTGCATCGATGCCAGGATAGGCACCCGGCGTATCGATAAAGCTTAGCACGGGAAGATTATATCTCTCGCCGAGCTCAACCAGACGACGAGCCTTGCGATATCCCTCTGGACGAGGCATACCGAAATTATGCTTAACCTTGGCTTTAGTTCCTCTGCCTTTCTGATGCCCCATAACGACACACGGACGCCCGTCGATTTTAGCTAGCCCACCGATGAGCGCTTGGTCGTCGGCGAAGTAACGATCACCATGAAGCTCGTCGAAGTCTGTAAAAATATGCTCTATATAGTCGAGTGTGTAGGGCCTTTGAGGGTGACGAGCCACCTGAGACACCTGCCAAGAACTCAGATTGGCATAGATTTTCTCTGTGAGTTTCGTGCTCTTAGCGCGGAGATTTTGAATCTCGTCACCGATATTCAAGTCATTGTCGCTGCCCACTAAGCGCAGTTCGCTTATCTTCGCTTCTAATTCCGCAATGGGTTGCTCGAAATCTAAGTAATTGGGATCCATATCCTGTTCGACTCACTCTTTATAATCAGTAGTCTACGACTACGTTCCTGCGCCCGTATTCACTTCTGAGGTGTTGAACTAATTCATTCGATGGCGCTACTCGCCATTCGTTGGACAGCATTATACACCCCTTCGAGGCCTCACGCTGATAACTGATCGCAATACCACAGCCCAAACTTCCGTCTTCTCTGCCGCTATGATTGGAGGCTGCTGCGCTGCCAAATGGAGACAACTGCATCGAATCGGAAGGCTTAAGACGATGAGATTCCAGCATCTCGGCAAGACGCTCGCTAAAGCCCAAAGCTAGCGCATCGCTGCGCAGGCTTAGCGTGATGCTGCGTGCGCGTCGCTGACGCGCCTGCTCGAGCGTCATAACCTCTTTGCCACGCCCCTGCATGCCCCCACTGTAGTCATCCATGCTCACCGTGCAGTCGACAATGAGTATCTGGTCTTTCTGCAGAATGTCGCGGAAGCGTTCGTACTCCTTAGCAAAGAGGCGGATTTCAAAGCGCGCGCTGCGATCATCTAGCGTCAGAAACGCAATCGTGTCGCCCGCCTTATTGCGCATGGTCCTAACGTCGATCAGCAGCCCAGCGACAGGCTGCGGTGCACGCTCAGGCCGAAGGCTGGAGAGCCTGTCTCGTGAGAGGTGTGAAAGTTCACCTAAATACTCATCGATCGGGTGGCCCGACAAATAGAGACCCAACGTCTCTTTCTCGGCCTTCAACCTTTCCTGCTCAGCCCACGGCTTAATCTTTTTCGTTTCGAATGATACATCGCTGGTTGCCGTGCCTTCTGGAGCAATCTCTCCAAACAGGTCAGCAACGCCTGACTCCGCATTCTTGTTCGCCTGATCCGCAGCCTTCATTGCCTGCGGCAAGAGTTCAGAAAGTTTCGCGCGCACCAAATCTGGCACGCCTTCAACTAAGCTGTCTAATGCCCCAGCTTTGACCATCGCCTCTAAGGTTCGTCGATTTAACTGCTGAGAATCGACACGTTGGCAAAGCTCGAGCATGCTTGCAAAGGGTCCGTTCTTACGCGCTTCAAGAATGCCCCCGACAGGCCCCTCGCCTAGTCCTTTGATGGCACCAAGGCCATACACGATTTCATCTGCTTGATTCACCGTGAAATTGAACTGCCCCTTATTTATGTCAGGCGGCACAATCTTCAGCCCCATCGCACGGCATTCATCGATGAGAGTCACCACCTTATCGGTGTTCTGCATATCAGCAGACAACACCGCCGCCATAAAATAGGAAGGGTAATGAGTTTTTAACCACGCAGTCTGATAAGACACTAAGGCATAGGCAGCCGAGTGCGACTTATTAAAACCGTAGCCCGCGAATTTTTCCATCAAGTCAAAAATGGATTCCGCAAGATCGCTTTCGATGCCTCTCTTAATCGCCCCTTCGGTAAACAAGACCCGCTGCTTAGCCATCTCATCTGGGTTTTTCTTACCCATAGCCTTGCGCAAAATATCGGCGCCGCCGAGCGTGTAGTTGCCGAGCACCTGCGCAATCTGCATCACCTGCTCTTGATAGAGGATGACTCCGTAAGTATTAGAGAGCACCGGCTCTAGTTCTGGGTGCGGGTATAACACTTTGGTACGCCCGTGCTTTCTGTCGATAAAATCGTCAACCATGCCCGATTGCAAAGGCCCGGGACGAAATAGCGCAACTAGCGCGATTATGTCCTCGAAACAGTTGGGGACCTGCTTCTTAATCAGCTCCTTCATGCCGCGAGATTCGAGCTGGAAAATAGCCGTTGTCTCCCCGCTCTGAAGGAGTTTATAGACGCGCTCGTCGTTTAACTCGAGATGATCAATATTTAGCTCAGGAGCGCCCTCCTCGCGGCGCCCATTGATCATTTTCACGGCCCAATCGATTATCGTCAGCGTTCGCAGCCCCAAGAAGTCGAACTTCACAAGCCCTGCGGTTTCAACGTCGTTTTTATCGAACTGTGTAACGAGCCCTTGCCCTGCCTCGTCGGTATAAAGCGGCGTGAAATCAGTCAGTTTAGTCGGCGCGATTACCACGCCACCCGCATGTTTACCTACATTGCGAGTGATGCCTTCGAGCTTAAAGGCCATTTCAATAATTTCTTGCGCCTCTTCATCCGAATCAACGAAAACGCCTAACTCAGGCTCTTCCTCAAACGCTTTGGTTAGCGTCATACCTGGCTCGAAAGGAATAAGCTTACTTAACTTATCTGCAAGCGCATATGGCTTGCCTTGTACCCGCGCGACGTCCCGCACAACTGCTTTCGCCGCCAGCGTACCAAAGGTAATGATCTGCGAAACCGCTTCTTTTCCGTACAATTCGGCGACATGCTGGATCACTCGATCGCGTCCTTCCATACAGAAATCGACGTCGAAGTCGGGCATTGATACCCGTTCTGGATTTAGAAAACGCTCGAAGAGGAGATCGTATTTGAGCGGGTCTAAGTCGGTGATTTTAAGCGCATAGGCGACAATGGAGCCTGCACCGGAGCCACGACCTGGCCCGACGGGAATACCGTTGTCTTTCGACCATTGGATAAACTCCATCACGATTAAAAAATAGCCCGCGAAGCCCATCTGATTAATAATCTTCAGCTCGAACTCTAGTCGTTCCCAATAGAGCGCTATTCCGTCCCGCGTCGCATAGTCCTCACCGTATAAATTGGCCAGCCTAACCTTTAAACCATCGGCGCTGATTTGGGAGAAAAAATCCTCCATTGTTAGCCCGTCTGGAACCGGGTAATTGGGTAGGCGTGGAGTGCCGAGGTCTAGTGACAAACTGCAGCGTTTTGCGATTTCTAAGCTATTTTCCAGCGCCGAAGGAATGTCTTCGAATAGCGCAAGCATTTCTGCCGAATCTTTCAAGTACTGCTGATCGGTGTACTCGCGCGACCGGCGCGGATCGTCAAGTGTGCGCCTGTCGTTGATACAAACTCTTACCTCGTGCGCTTCGAAGTCATCTTGTTTGATAAATCGAACGTCGTTGGTTGCAACTACAGGTGTTCTCGTTTCAGCGGCAAGGTCGAGGGCTGCATCGATATAATCCTCTTCGCGATCGCGCCCTACTCGCTGTAACTCAAGATAAAAAGAGCCGGGGAAAATAGCCTCCCATCGAGCCAAGCACTCCACTGCTTTAGCATGATCACCCTCTAAGAGCGACGCGCCAATGTCACTGAATTGACCACCCGACAGCGCGATAACACCCTCGCTATACGCTGCCAATTGATCAAATCGAAGACTCGCGTCGCTGCGGTTTGGGTTTTCTGTGTAAATTGTTGAGATTAACCGTGAGATATTCAGATATCCCTCGCGATCTTTTGCAAGTAACAACAAGCGTGTGTCCGCGGCTCCCTCTTCTCCCTTGACCAGCACATCACAGCCACAGATCGGCTTAATCCCTTCTTTGATCGCACCACTGTAAAACTTGATCAGACCAAACATATTGGCAAGGTCGGTCACTGCAATCGCGGGCATCGCCAATTCGCGTGCGCGCGCAAGCAGCGGCTTTATCCTGACGAGTCCGTCGACTATCGAGAATTCGGTATGCAGTCGCAGGTGCACGAAGCCCAGCGTTGAGTCGCTAGCGAGAGGGTGTTGTTTGGGTGACTCAGGTGAATCAGACATTGAATTAGTTTCGGCGGTTGCTAGGGCAAATCAGGCATTTAGAGTCGCGGCGGATACGACTAAAACGAGAATTGAATATACCGTGTTTGCCTACAAAAGTTTAGCCTGAATAGGGGCATTAAGAACCGGAAGAAATACTCGACCCCTGTATGAGCCTCTGAGCAACTGGCGCAAAAGTACGCCTGTGAGCTGGCGTCGGCCCTAAGCGCTCTAGCGCGGCGAAATGCGCAGCTGTAGGGTAGCCCTTGTGCTGAGCAAAGCCATACTCAGGATACTGCTGATCAAGCAGGAGTAACTCGCGGTCACGTACTACTTTGGCAACAATCGATGCTGCGGATATGCTCGCCACTTTCGCATCGCCCTTCACCACAGCAAGGCTGGCAAAAGACCACTGGGGACAACGGTTGCCATCGACAAAAACAAAATCAGGCCTGATGGGAAGAGCGTCGACCGCGCGAGTCATGGCGAGAAGGCTTGCCTGCAAAATATTGATTTCATCAATTTCTTGCGGCGACGCACTTCCCACGCCAACGGCGATCGCGTTGCTAAGAATGGTCTCGTACAGCGCTTCTCTTTTTTTCTGGCTGAGCTTCTTCGAGTCAGCTAGCCCTTCGATCAGATTACGATGATCTAGAATGACTGCAGCGGCGATCACATTACCCGCAAGGGGCCCACGTCCAGCCTCGTCACATCCGGCCGCTTTGTCGGGGCCTACTCTGACACGCTCCCACGCCTCAGTCACCATTAGGACACAAGCTCCGCGATCGCGGCGGCCGCTCGCTCAGAGGCATTCAATCGAATTGAGGCGTGAATGCGATCGAAAGCTTTCAACATGTCTGCAGTCTCTTTCTCGCCTGCAAAAAATGCCGTTATCTCGGAAACCAAGGCGGCTTCTGTGAGGTTATGTTGAATGTATTCGGGCACTAAACGTGTACCGGCGAGCAGATTGGGTAGCGCCACAAAAGGAATTTTTACGAGCCGGGACGCGATAAAATGCGTCACCGGCGCTAGCTTGTATCCTACGACCATCGGCCGCCTTAGCAGCATCGCTTCGAGTGTCGCAGTGCCCGAGGCTAAGACAACCAGATTCGCCGCCCGCATGGCAAGCTGCGAATCGTCCACAAGCCTAAAGGGCGTCCCATCAACCAAACCATAGCTACGCAACAATGCTTCGAGGCGCGCACGCGATTCGGGCCCGCTTGCAGGGATTAGAAACCTAAGTGATGGATCAATCTCTAACGCAGCGACGGCGCTGGCAAGGAAAACGGGGCCTAAACGTGATATTTCACCGCCGCGACTACCAGGGAGTAACGCGACAACCCGATCCGCAGGCTGCAGGTCGAACAGAGTGCGAGCAAGGCTCGCCTGCTCGCTCGTATCTTCGAGCTTGTCTGCGAGCGGATGGCCGACGCAGCAAACGGGAATGGCGTGCTGATTATAGATCTCAGTTTCGAAGGGAAAAAGCGTAAGCATTAAGTCTACTGCGCGCGCTATTTTATGAATGCGCTTCTTCCGATAGGCCCACACACTAGGACTCACGTAGTGAACGGTTTTCACGCCAAGGTCGTGAAGCTCGCCTTCGAGTCGCAGATTAAAATCGGGGGAATCGATGCCAATGAAAGCATCCACTTTTCGCGCAACCATAAGCTCTCGTAGCGCCTTTTTTAGGCGAAAAAGCTCAGGCAGCCTGCCTAACGGCTCAACAAAACCCATCACTGCCAATCGGTCCATCGGCGTGATGCTCTCACAGCCCTCGCTCAGCATCTCTGGGCCGCCAACGCCGATAAAGTGTGCGTCAGGAAAGCGTGATTTGAGGCTTCGAATAAGCCCTGCACCGAGTATATCGCCGGACTTCTCGCCGGCGACAATACCGAAACACTTAGGCATAACGCCTCCCGCTTTCTTAGCGTTGTATACCTTTGGTAGACGATTCAATCGAGGAGATTAAAGCGGCAACTTCGGGGCAGCGAGCGAGCATTCCGCGGAGTTCTTCAAGCGCCTCACTCAGACTAAGGCCTCGCCGGTAGAGCACTTTAAATGCGGTACGCAAGTCTTTAATCGCCTCGTCACTAAAACCACGGCGAGAAAGGCCGACGGTGTTAATACTTCGCACAGCCGCGGGTTGTCCACTCACTAGCATGTAGGCCGGAACATCCTGTCCTACGTGAGTAACACCCCCAACCATTGCGTGAGCACCGATTTTAACGAACTGGTTAACGCCTGCAAATCCGCCGAGAATAGCCCAGTCATCGACTTCAACATGGCCAGACAAGCCTGCATTATTAGCAAACACAGTGTTATTACCCACCACGCAATCGTGGGCGATATGCACATAAGGCATCAGCAAATTATCATTGCCGATTTTCGTCAACCCACCTCCGAAGCCCGTTCCTCTGTGAAGAGTTACGCCCTCGCGAAAGACATTATTATCACCAATGTCGAGCCATGCCTCCTCGCCCTCGAACTTTTTATCCGACGGATCTTCGCCGATCGAGGAAAACTGAAAGAAGCGATTATTCTTTCCGATACGAGTGTGGCTTCTAATCACCACGTGTGATTCGATGACACTGCCCGCCCCGATAGAAACCGCGGGGCCAACAATACACCAAGGGCCGATGGTCACGCCGTCTTCAATTACCGCGCTCGGATCGATCCGAGAACTAGGATCAATCGACATCCACTTTCCTCTCAGCGCACATAATTGTCATAGACGCAGCTAACTCTTCGCCCACAAAAGCGGTTCCCTTAAATTTGTATATTCCACGGCGATTGGTGATCACCTCCGCTTTTAAGATTAACTGGTCTCCAGGCACGACTGGGCGCCTAAGTCGCAAATCATCTGCGCCAACGAAGTAATACAGCTGTCTCTTATACACATCTCCGAGCCCACGAGACAGGCAGAAATCTCGT
>OJIV01000645.1_pt1 | contig 13933 bp, 15 predicted proteins | sample 1595861 | NCBI WGS metagenome assembly OJIV01 (sample SAMN05416883, study PRJEB24817) | seawater metagenome | isolation source: Sea water | place: Canada:Atlantic | collected 2013-11
GTCGGCAGCGTCAGATGTGTATAAGAGACAGGGATGAGGGTGTCCAAAGCGTCGCGAGAGGCGTCGGGCAGCTCTCGGGCCCGATCTCGGGTGTGAGAGGCGTTGGCGATCTCAGCGGGGGTAGCGCTCATCGTCGCCCGGTAGGCCGCAGCGTATGTAGAGACGATTACCTTGGGGTCGAAGTCGCTCACAGGCCCGACTTGCTGGCAGACCATTCGCCACGTGCGGTGCACTCGTAAGTGTCCGGGTCGTCATTGGTGTCGATGCCAACCCACGCAAAACCCTCGATGAAGGTCCTTTGTCGATACTCGTCGTAGTAGGCTTTACCGCCGAAGGCGAAGTCCATTAGCCCCTCTCTGTGTTCGTAGGTGCCCGAGAAGGACACTGCGCCGGTCGGGGAGACAACTCCCCAAAACTCGGCTGATGGGTCCTCGTCGAAGGTCACCCAGATCTGGTCTGGGATACGGCCGTCGACCTCCAAAGCTCCGTCCAAGAGGTAGTCGGAGCCTTTGGTCAGTCCTTCGAACTGACAGTTCTCCTCGAAGGAGTTCTTTCCGAAGTCGGCGGTCCAGTTTCCCAAGACATTGGGAACGGCTCCGTCGGGACCATCCACGTCACCGCACTCGTCGTTTCCCGTCGCGGTCTCCTCTGTGTCGTCCCCGCGGGAACAGGCACAGAGGGCCAGCAGGGAGGCAATGGCCAGGGGGCTCAGGCGTCTCATTGGGACTCCAAGGCAGCGTTGTGTTGCAAAGTGATCTCGATGCGTCGATTTTGAGCGCGACCTTCCGGAGTGTCGCTCTCGGCGACGGGGGCCCACTCGGCGCGTGTTCCCACGCTGAGGCGGTGGGGGCTGACACCCCACTCTTCGGTCAAGGCGCGTAGTACGGAGATGGCTTGTGCAGCACCCATCTCCCAGCGGGAGGGGTAGGCACGGGCCAGCCGACCCTTCACGTTCTGATCGTCGGTGTGGCCCATGATCAGGGCGTCAACATCTGGGTGCAGTCGCAGGGCGGTGGAGAGCAGATCCAAGATGGGGTCCGACTCCAAGCGAAGGCGCAGGCTGTCGCTGGCGAAGAGCGCATCGGAGCTCAGGCGAAGCACCACGGAGGAGCCATCCCGAAGGACTTCCACGCCCAGGTCCGGCAGGATCTGCACCAGCTCGGCGTAGATGGGCGGAGGCCCGCCAACGTCCGTGGAGCAGGTCTCCAGACGCCCTTGCAGCAGTTGGTTCTCTGTGCGGAGCGCGATGATTTCCCTGTCCAGGCTGTAGATCAGGGAGTCCTTGTTGCCGGCGCTTGCCACACAACCCACCGCTAAGGCGGGCAGGCCCAAGATCAAGCTTCGGCGGGGGAGCGGGGAGTTCATGAAGGTACAGGATAGCCCTGCGGCGCTTCCTAGTCGTGAGGAGGGGGCAAAACAGGCACGGTGCGGTGCTCTGTTGCTTAGGACGGCAGCGGCCTGACAAGGGCGTTGCTGTCGATGGTCCAGTCGCCGGGGCCGAAGCTCTTGGCGTTCTGTCGGGCTCTGCCCGAGCTGCGCACGCGCAGCATTCGCTCTGCCCAGCGGCGCAGAGACTCCGTGAATCGCCAGCCCCAACGTGTGCCTTGGCGCACGCGCGCCATCGTCATCCAGTGCAGGTGAACCGGATGGTGCTCTACAGGTTCCCCTTCGAATTCGCCTTTGAGGAAGACCACTTGGCCGCGTGGGCCTACGCCGATCCATTCGTTGTCTGGAGGATGACCCAATGCGTCTGCCCAATCCAGCATGCCCAAGAGATCGGAGGGCGCATCCTTTCGGCGCGCCATCTCAACAAAGCAGCGGCCGCAGGCCTCGGCGTCGTCGGTGGCGCGGTGAGCGTTGTCCAGGTCTACATCCAGCCGCTTGCACACCTCGTTGAGGCGGTGGGAGCGTGCCTCTGGGTACATGCGGCGGGACAGATCGACGGTGTCTACTTCTGCCATAGGGTCGGCCCAGGCCACGCCCGCACGCTCGAACTCCACCGAGAGAAAGTTCCGGTCAAAGGCGTAGTTGTGCGCCACGCAGATGCCGCCGCTGAGCAGGCGCCGCACTTCCATCGCCTTCTCTTCGAAGCGCGGCTTGTCCGCGACCATGCTGTCGTCAATGCCCGTGAGCTGCACCACCTTGTTGGGGATGGGGATGTCCGGGTTGAACAGAAAGTCGTGCTGCTTGACCGAGTTCACCCGGCCATCCGAACCTACGCGCATGACGACGGCGCCGAACTCGATGACCCGGTCCCCATCAAAGGGGTTCAGACCGGTGGTCTCGGTGTCGAAGGCGATGATGGGGATCTCGTGCCAGTCCATGGCGCAAGCCTAACCCGGCACTCACCCAAAACCTGTCCGGGTCAGAGCGGAGTCGAAAAGAGCTGTGCGACGGCGGCCCTTGCGGCGGCTTCGGCTTGGGCTCGGTGAGCCAACCACTGGGCGTGCGCGTCGGGGCCGACTTGGTTGCTCAGGCCGAGAATGGCCACGAAGGGGCGCCCCAAGCGCTTGCAGACCTGTGCCACGGCGTAGCTCTCCATGTGCTCGACCTGCCAGCTCTGAGCGCGGGTCTGGGTGAGCTGCGCATCGGAGGTGATGGCCTCGACGGTGAGTACGGTGGCGCGTTGGATCTCGGGCAGAATTGTTGGATCACCCTCTACAATGTCGGGCTCAATGGGCATGTAGCCCAACTTGACCTCGGCGATGCCAGCGCTCAGTCCAAGGGAGGAGGAGGCCACAACGTCCCCAATCGCGAGCCCATGCCCCGGGTAGAACCCAGCGCTCCCCACCAACACAACAGGACCCACACCACCGGCCAAGGCCAGGCTGGCACCGATGGCCGCGTGCAGCGGACCAATGCCCACCGCGTGCCCAGATAGGTCCCCCAGCTCAGCGGAGACTGCAGAGACCAGGGTCATAGGTTGTTGCTGGACCAGATGACCATGCCGACGAAGCTGACGTAGGCCGTGGCGGCCATCACCGGAACAGCCACACCGCCGACCACGGCCCAGCTCGTGCGCCGGCGCTGTACCCGCTCATCCCAGCCAGCCTCGTAGCCCAAGGCCCATTCGTCATCGTGCACAACGTAGCTGGGAGGCGGGGGCAGGTTGCCGAGCTCGACTTGGGGCACGGGTGCTTGGCCCATCAGAGGGCGGATCTCGGAGGGGTCCACAAGCATGGCCCCGGCCAGCACCCCTGCGCAGCCGATGGGCCCCACGCAGCTCCCAGCGGCGCCGTAGAGCCCCCACTCGGCCACAGCCACGTTCTGTGCGTGGGCGGTCCCCAAGGCGTAGCCGTCGGCATAGTCCTGGTCGGAGCTGCGTTCGGCGGCGAAAGATAGCGTGGTGAGGAGGAGCAGCATGTTCAAGGCTCGGAAGCGCTGAGGGCGGGTTCCTGGGCGAAACCTACCGTGAAGATCGCGCCCACGGCGACGACGTAGATGGCCACGATCGTCACGGTGTAGACCAGGCTCACGGCGCCCCCACCCAGCAGCGCGCGTCCGACACGCTTTTTCTGGAGCGCCTTGTTCCAGCCTGCCGCGTAGCCGTAGGCCCACTGCTCCGGGTCTACGCCACTTGGAGCTTCGGGAATGGCGATGTAGCTGGCGGCATCTGGCACAGCGACGCCGGAGCGCGGGGGCATGTCCGAGGGCTCGAGCATGTAGGCGGCCGTAGCGACCCCGCAGCAGCCGATGGTGCCGCCTAGGAAGGTGGCGCCTGCGCCGTAGAGGGCGAAGTCGCTGGCGGAGACCAGCTTGCCGTCCTGTGTACCGGCTTGGTAGCCCAGGTTGTAGTCCATGGAGCCGAGGGGCTCGCCCTGCATGGGGGTTGCGGCAGGAAGAGTCGCAAGGGGCAGGGCCGCAACAGGCAGCTCTTGCGCCATGGCCAGGGTGCTCAGCAGCGCGATCATGGAATCTCCCGCAGGAAGTTTAGCTCGACCAAACCTGGCGCACCCAAGAGAAGCCCCTCAGGGTACGCCTGCGCCCAATGGCTCGTCAGAGACTCCGGCCAAGATGACGAACATGCCGCCAGTCACCACAACCAGCGCTACGGCGGTCACGGTCAGGGTGACCGCGGTGGTAGCCCCACCGCCCAAGAAGGCCCGACCGGCGCGCTTCTTCTGAAGGGCTTTGGTCCAGCCGGCGGCGTAGCCATAGGCCCACTGTTGAGCGTCGACTCCCGCAGGTGCGGCCGGAATGGCCACCATCGTTTCGGCGTCGGGTACCTCTTCGCCGGAGCGGGGGCGCATCGTTGCTGGATCGATCAAATAGCCAGCCGCACTGGCAGCGCAGCAACCCAAGCCGCTTGCTATGAGGGTCGCGCCGGCACCGTAGAGGAGGAAGTCGGTGCTTCGGACCTCTTTTCCTGAGATGAGTCCGGCCTCGTAGCCGCCTACGTAGCCGGGGGCGTTCTCGTCGGGGCCGATCGCAGTTTCTGTGGGCGCAGTTTCTGTGGCCGCGGTTTCTGTGCCCGCATTGTCCGCGGCAGGGGCAGGGGCAGTCTCCGCCGCGTCTGCAGTGGGGGTCTCCGGAGCGGCCTCCGCCGGAGACGAGGCCTCTTCTGTTTCAGCCGCTGGAGCGCCCTCCGTTGGTGTGGAGCTCTCATCAACCGATGTCTCTTGGGCAAGTGCCAAGGTACTAAGTAGCAGCAGCATTTAGGGCTTTCCTTTTGGGGCGCCCACTTTAGCTCGACCAAGCCTGCTTCACCCGCTGGGGTACCCAGCGGCCGCCTTCCCAGACCAAGCGCACCTCGTAGCCAGTGGCTTGCCTCGGTCCGGTCACGAAGTTGACCTCGACCATGGTATCTGCGCCCTCTTCGGGGGCACCGGGAGGACCTGGAAAGCCAAAGCCTGCGGCCACCAAGCCTTGGCCCTTTGGGACCTGTGGGCCGGGCACGCCCTCAAAACAGACCGGCTCGGCGATCAGCAGAGGGCCAGGGTTCTGGCCAAAGAGGAGGGTCTGGAGCGCAGCTTGGTGGCGGGGGTCCGGCTGGGCGTGTTCTGCGGCCATCGGGCATGGGTCTTGGGCGTCGGCCAGGCCGTCTCCGTCGCTGTCGCTGTTGGCCGGGTCGGTGCCCAGCTGGGCCTCGAATGCATCAGGCCAGCCGTCTTTGTCTTGGTCCGGGCCCTCTTGGCAGAAGAACTCAGCCTTGCAGTCCCAGTCGTAGGGCTTGGCGGCCTCCACAGCCAGGGCGGCAGCCAGGCGCGCACGGGACTCGGAGGTGCCTTGGCCCAGTAGAAGCTCCCGGGCCAGGACCTGTTGGCCGGGGTTGCTCAAGGCTCTGTCCAGCTCGGGCGCCAGCTGCTCGCTGCTGTACGCATAGAGGGTCTCGGAGATGCGCCTGCGCAGCGGCCCGGGGCGCTCGGCTGCAGCCCGCGTGATCAGCGGGGCGATGGCATCCGGCGGCGTGAGGGCCTCGATGGCGTCCAGGAGCATGGAGAGCTCCCGCTCGGAGCTCTTGGCCAAGCCCGGGAGCAGGCTGTCCCAGGCGCTGGGATCGGCCTCCAACAGACCAATCAAACGCTCGGAGAGCTCGCCGGGATGTCCCAGGGGCCAGGCACGAACCAGGGCGAGCTGCTCTTGGGCGTTGAGCTGATCCCAGGGGGCTCCACGGCTGTCGAGATCCAAGCGGCCGACGCCCTGGGGAGAGCTGACCAGTAGATCTCCGTCGGTGAGCAGGTTGGCTGTGAGGGGACGGGTCAGCAGAGGGATCAGGCGCGCTTCGCTTCCGTCCAGGGCCACGCGGGCAGCCAAGGGAGGGGAGCCGTAGGCCTGGGGTTGGAGCATCAGGAGGACGAAGCGGTCGTCCCCGTCCATCACCTTGAGCTCAGAGGTCCCTTCGGGCAGGGGCAGCTCCCAGAGGGACTCCCCGGTGCTGGGGTCAATACGCCCAAAGGTGCCCAACTCCAGGCTCCAGGTCAGCAGCTCGCCGCCTGTGAGCTGGGTCAACTCGCCGACCAGGATGCGGCTCCAGAGGGTCTCGGCCTGCTCCCACTCCAGGGCGATGAGCTCGTCTCCTTCGTGCACCAAGATGCGGTCCTTGAGGGCCATGGGGCTGCCTCGGAGCTCGGGGAGCTGCCAGATCAGGCCGCCGGAGGCCGGATCCAAGCGCGTCAGGCCTGTCTCGGTGGACGCCACCAGCTCGGAGCCATTGCCGGAGACGGTGGTGCAGGACTCCTCCCAGAGGGGTTCGGCGGAGGGGGGCGCGTAGGCCCGCAGGACCCCGTCTTTGCAGAAGGCCACGGTGTGGAGGGCTTGGCCCACGGACTCGGCACCGCCCAGCAAGCGCCAGAGCTCGGCGCCGTCTCGGGCGCGCACTTCACGCACCGCGTTGGAGCTCAGGATCAGCCACCCCGCGGGGGTGACGACCACCTCTTGGATCGCGGCGGCCTCCTCACGCAGCGACCAGCTCAAGGCCCCGGTCTCGGGGTCCATGGCGCGCAAGGTCTGGGGCTCGGTGCTGCTCTCGGTCAGCAAGAGTCCGGCTGGGTGGGCTGCGATGGAGTGTCGGGAGGACACGCTCCACTGCAGCGCCGGTTGGGAGAGGATGTCGGCTTGTGGCAGAGTCGTCGGGAAGGCGGACGCCAGAAAGAGTAGGGTCAAGGCGCTAAACACCGTAGCCTCCAGAGACGGGGATCTCGGCCCCGTTGATGTATGCGCCTTGGTCGGAGAGCAGGAGCCGCGCTGCGGAGACCACCTCCTCCACTCGGCCCTGTCGGCCTGCGGGAATGGGCGGCAGATGTGTGGGCGCCACCGAGGACCCGCTGTCCACGAAGCCCAACTTGAGGCAGTTGGCGGTGACCCCATGGGGCGCGCCCAGAGCGGCCAGATCGCGCATGAGCACCTGCAAACCGGCGCGGGCCACGCGCTCGGCGCTGACCATTGGAGCGGCCCGGGGGCCGGCCATCGTAAAGCTCAGGATGCGGCCCCAGCCGCGCTCCATCATGCCGGGCAGGGTGGCCTGAGCCAGCCAGAGCACAGGATCCAGAGCCCGGGCCGAAGCCTCGCGCCAGCCCTGGGGTGTCTCCTTCATCAGCTCAATCCGGTGGTGTCCGCCCGTCGCTACGATCAGCGCGTCCACCGGTCCCCGAAGACCCAGCGCGGCACAGGCCGAGGGCTGGGTGCAGTCCGCGCTCACCCATTGGGCGCCGGCCGCTTCGAGTTCTGGGGCTCGACTGCTGCGCGAGACCAGAGTCACCCGCCAGCCTTGGGCGAGCAGGTCCGCAGCGATGCCCTGGCCAATTCCACCAGTGCCGCCGGCGATCATGGCATGTCGCATGGGCCTTCCTTGGGGGCAGGGTACAGCGCCGTCTCCAGGTGGCTCTATCTCGCTGGCGTCGATCTGTAAGGAACCGGTCCGGGGACCCGTTGTCTTCAGTACAAAGCCCAGGTGAGCGATGTTCTTCCTTCTGATTGCGTGTGCGCCCCCCGAATCCGACCCCGGTCTGATCCTGATGGGTCCCGATGCCCTGGATGCGGGGGCAGCCTTGGAGATCGAAGGGCAGGACTTCAGCTCCGCCTTGCCCGTCTTGGGCTACGCCGACGAGGAGATCTGGGTGGGCCTGCCCGATGGCGAAGAGCTTCAGCTGGAGCCTCAGAGCGGTGAGCTTCTCCAGGTCTGGTTGGATGGCGATGCGCTCTTCTATGAAGTGGGCGTCCTCGGCGAGGAGATCGACCCCGACGCGGTCCTGGTGGTCGGCTCGGGGAGCCTTCGGCTCTCTGAAGAGCTGGGGATTGAAGGGGAAGAGGACCAAGACGGGACCTGGTTGCGGGCTCCGGAGCTGCTGATGCTGCTCACGGACTCGGACTTGCCCCAAGTCGAGGCCATCGTGCCCTTGGAAGCGAGCCGCCAGAGTCCCGGCCTGATGCTGGAGACGGCCAACCTGGCCTCGCCTTCGCCTTCGATTCGAGAAGGTCGGCGCAGTCAGGGTGTCTTTGGCGGCGGCAGCTTTGGATCTGCGGCGGGATCCGCCGACCCTTCAACTTCGGCGGAAGCGGGCACGGTCTCAGGCCTCTCTGGCCTGGACAGCCTGGAGCCCATCCGCGGCGAGGCCATGAGCTCTGCGAGCTTGGGATTGGTCGGCTACTACGAGGACCAGGACGGCACCCAGTACACCCTGTCCATGGACGGGAGCCTCTCGATGCAGGCCCAGGAAGGCAAGTCCCTCCAGGGCTTTTACACGGTGGACGGGGCCGGCATGGTGCACTTCTATGTGGGCATGGAGGGGCCCGTTGCCAGCTTTCAGGTCGACCCCCAGGGCAGCCTGTACACCCGCGGGAAAGAGCTGACCCGCCTCGAATTCGCCTGTATTTGGTAGGAGCCAGCTATGCGTCGACGTGACCTTCTTCGTGGTGCTTTGGGCTTGGGAATCTTGGCCAGCGTGGCCCCAGCAGCCTTTGCCAGTGGCAGTCCTCAACAGCAGCGTGCTGCCCTGTCCAACGCCTGGCGCAGCGCGGTGAGAGATGGCCGACCCATGCTGGTCATCGTCATTGACGAGGAGAACTCCTGGGAGCGTGGACGCCCCATCGGGAACTGGCTGAACAACGCCTCGGACGCCGACCTTGCGCCCCTTGGTCAAGTCGAAGTGGTCTGCGCCACCCTCGCGGATCTGCAGCGTCTGGTGCCCAAGATCGGCGGCGATGCGCTGCCGTGGTTCGTGCTGGTCTCCGCTGAGGGGCAGGCCACGGGAATCGCCGTCTCCATGCCCGAAGTGCCGCCAGATGACCAGATCGCTGTCGGTCGGGGCATGGGGCAGTCCGATGCCTGGACGCAGACGATGTTGGCAGGGCGTGCAGCGGCCATCGAAGCCGCGCTCTTTCCTGCGATTCGCCTGCTCGCTGGTCCGCTTCCCGGACGGGCTGAGGTCCTGGGCGCTGAGGTGCGTGAGCGCTTGGTTCGGGCCCCGCCAGCCGGCGCACACTGGGCCAGCTCCTACGGCTGCGGCACCAACGTCGAAGGGGTGGAGACCAACATGCGGGTGGGCTGCGGCATGGGCCATGTCAGCGCAGAGACGGCGCGCTTCCTGTACTTCTCGGACGTCAGCGAGTGGGACTGAGCTCTGGCGGGCTGAGCCGGCGGGGGCTGCTCCGCGGCGCTCTGGGGGCGGTCGGGACTCTGGCGGCGCTCTCGTCAGGCAGGGCCATGGCCTCGTGGTCGCCAGAGGAGCAGAGAGGTCTGCTCGCGGTGCAATGGAACGCCGCCTACCGGGCTCGCGTGCCGCTCTTGATCCTGCTCATCCCTGAAGACCAGCTGCTCGAGCGAGGCCAGCTGCTCGGCGAGTGGCTGATGGGGCTCCAGGATGCGCAGCTCGCGGAGCTTGGTCGCGTAGAGGTGGTGTGTGCTGAGGCCGGGCTGATTCAAGAGCGGGTCCCAGAGCTGACCCTGCACGCCAAGGTGCACTTTGTGGTGGCCTGGCCAGGTCAGAGGCGCCCGGCCCAAGCGCTTTCTGTGGCTCTGCCTATGCGGCCTGAACCCTTTGCCTCCTGGGGCACCCCCGAGTGGAAGTCCGAGCAGCACCTGGCCTGGGACAAGGCGCGTTTGGCGGGGGAAGCCCAGGCCATTGACGGTGCGCTCTGGCCAGTTCTGGTGGACGCTCCAGTGCCGGAGATGCAGCGCAAGGAGCTGGCCGGCCGGGCCTGGGGCCTGTGGGTTGAGCAGGCACCGCCCGGTGCGCACTGGGCCAACTCCGGCAGCTGTGGCGTACGTGTGGAGCACGTAGAGATGAAGCGGAACATCAGCTGTGGCATGGGCCACGTCTCTGAGATGGGCACCCGCTTGCTGTACTTTGTGGACATCTCTGAGAGGGTTGTTCCTTGAGCTCAAGTCAGCTGTTGCGGGAGGCGCTCGATGCGGGGCCTACCCTGTTCCTGATCCTTCCTGAAGAGCGCAGACACTGGGCAGGCGTGGGCCGCGTCTTTGGGGAGTGGCTGGAGGCCATGGGTGCTGGGGACCGAAGCCGCCTGAGCTCCTTGTCTTGGGCGATGCTGCCGTGGGATGCGGTGCGCGAGCACTTGGGCCTGGAGGGGCCGCGGCCGGATTTGGTGTTGGTGGTGGAGACGGTGCATGCCCTGAGGGTGTCTTGGCCCAAGACGCCCCCGCTGGCTCCGGGGAGTTTTGAGTCCGTCTACGAGCGCGAGGATGCTCAGAACCTCGGGCGAATCGCGGGGAATGCTCAGGCCATTGATGCTGTGTTGTGGCCGCTATTGAAGGGCGTTCCGGCCGCTGGGGATGGCTCCTCTGAGCGTCCCCCCTTGGGGTCTTGTTGGGCACAAGCGACGGGCTGCGGGGTGATCTTGGAGGGCAGAGATCAACAAAACCGTATGGACTGCGGCATGGGCTACGTTCCCCAAGGGAGCCGCCGTTTCTTGGCACTCATCGATGAGCTGGAGCACGCGTGAACCGACGACACCTTCTTCGCAGCGCCCTTGGACTCGGATTGGGACTGGGGCTCAGCGCTGTGGCCCGGGCCAGTGACTCGCCGAAGAAGCAGCGGGCGGCCCTCTCGGCGGCGGTACGTTCCGCCACTCAGAGCGCGCGGCCCTTGCTGGTGATCGTGATTCCCGAGGATGATGGCGAGAAGTGGACCCGTGGACAGGCCCTGGGCGAGTGGCTCAACAGCGACAACGACGCCTCTTTGGCGCCTCTGGCAGCGGTGGACGTGGTGTGCGCCACGGTCTCGGATCTGCGTCAGCTCATCCCCCAGCTTCCCAAGGAGGAGCCTTGGTTTGTGCTGCTGAAGCTCGACGCTCCGGTGCGTCTGAAGACCCTGAGCCCTGTGCTTCCTAAGGCCCCAAAGGGGCAGCCTGAGTGGGGCGATGATGGCTACTTTGGCCAAGAGCACAGCGACTGGAACCAGAAGCGCATCGCGGCGAACGTGGCTGCGATTGACGCGGTGCTTCACCCTGCCCTGGCCAGCTTTGCGCCCCAAATCGGCTCTCTGGAGCGGCAGGCCGCGGCCGTTCGGGCCAAGGTGGTCGCCGAGGCGCCTGCAGGGGCCCACTGGGCCGTGACCGGTGGATGTGGCACCCACGTGGAGGGCGTAGAGACAGCCTACGGCGTGGACTGCGGGATGGGCCATGTTCCGCAGGGCAGCCAGCGCTTGCTCTACTTCTTGGACGTCGCCAACTTCCAGGGCTTTTGATGGCCGGTGTCGGTCTGATGTTGCCACCGGACCGGGCTGCTCTGGCTTGGCTCGAGCCTCTGCTGGACGAGATTGACTACGGCGAGGTCGCGCCCGAGACCCTCTGGGGCCCTCAACGCACACCCAACGGCTTTCACCGCATCCTGAGCTCTCTGGCGGGTGCCTTGCCCTTCGTGGCGCACGGCGTTGGGGCGAGCCTCTGTGGGGCCGACGGTGGCCACTGGGAGCAGCACCTCAGTGCCCTGGCACGGGACCACGAAGTCTTTGGCTACCTGTGGATCAGCGACCACCTCGGCGCCGTTCAGCTGGCCGGCCAGCACGTGGGGCTGCCGGTTCCTGTGCCGGACTGGGAGGGTCGGCTCGCCCGGCGTTTGGGCTACCTGCAGGCCCTGGTGGGGGTGGCTGCCGTGGAGAACTCGGCTTGGTACGCGCCGATACAGGGCATGGCCCAGGAAGCCGCGGGCCTGCGGCGGGTGCTCGGCGAGCAGCATCACCTGGTCTTGGACGTGCACAACCTCTGGTGCAACAGCATCAACGCCGAGCAGGACCTGGAGCTCTGGCTGGAGCAGGCCCCACTGCACCGGGTCATTGAGATCCACATCTCTGGCGGAAGCGAGGCGCCCGCCGCCTGGAGTCCCAAGCGTCGCCGTCGCATGGACTCCCATGACAGCGCTGTACCGGAGGAAGTCTGGGGACTCTTGGAGCGGGTGTTGCCGCGCTGTACGGGTGTGCGGGGGGTGACCTTGGAGCGCCTGGAGAACACCTTCGATGGCGGCGATGTGCCCTTGCTTGGGCAGGAGTTGGGTCGGATTCGAGAGACTCTGGGCAGCTTTGGACAGCCGCTCGGGGGCCCGGGGGAAGGGGCGCTGGCCCAAGCACTGGCCTTGGTCGACGAGAACGAGGACAGCAGCCACGAGCAGGCGCTCCTGGAGAGCTTGATCTCGCGGATTCCCTTGGAGGGAATGGACGCGCACGGCGTGGGCATCGCGGCCCGCTTGGTGCTGCGTCTGCGCTTTGAGCGCTTGATTCACGGCCACCCGCCAGCGTCTGAGCACTTTGAGCGGGACCCTCAGGACTTTGCACAGAAGATGGGCCGCTACCACCGGGAGGTTCCGCTGGCGGCGGCGACGCCTTGGGGGGAAGCGGCACTCTGGCAAAATTGGTCTGATAATCAGACAGGCTGATGTGTCTGATTATCAGACAAGTCAGGCACACTCACAAACAGCAGGCACCAACCGAGTCCATCCCCAAGCGCTACTCAGGCCTTCTGCACCAAGTCCCCACTTGAGTCCCGAAGCTTGGGCACCTTGCCCAGCCCCCAGACCAGCCCCACACACGCCACCATGCCAATGGGAAGCACCAACCAAACCGGTGCACCAAAGCCCACCGGAATCGTGCCCAGGCCCACCGCCACCAACCCGCAGATCATCGCGTAGGGCAGCTGGGTCTTTACGTGGCGGCTGACCTCGCAGCCGGCCCCTACGGAGCTGAGAATCGTGGTGTCTGAGATCGGACTGCAGTGGTCGCCCCAACAGGCGCCCGAGAGCACGGCCCCGCTCGCCGCCAAGGCAATCATCGGGTCATCGCTCAAGGCAAAGCTCAGGGGCAGTGCGATGGGCATCACGATGCCCATCGTGCCAAAGCTGGTGCCTGTCGCAAAGGCCGTCGCAGCGCTGACCACAAAGACCGCTGTCGGCAGCATCGCGGCCGGCAAGAAGTCGCCGAGCAGCTCCACCAGGTAGGCGGCCGCCTGCAGCTCACCCATCGCCGTGCCCAGGGACCAGGCCAGGAAGAGAACCGCCAGGGCCTCGAAGAGGGAGCCCATGCCATCCAGGCCGGCATCGAAGGTCGCCTTGAGCTTCAGGGAGCGGGTGGCCAGGGCCGAGATCGCCGCCACCAACATGCCCGCCAGCGAGCCCTTGAGCATCGCGTCGTAGCCGTCGGCGTTGCCCAGGATCTCAAAGAGCGCGGCGCCCGGTTCAGCGGCTGCAGAGCCGTCGATCCAGAGCACGATGCCGGTCACCAGGAGCAGCACCCCGATGGGCCCGATGGCCAAGAGTGCCCGCCACGGCGGATGCTCGGTCTCGCTCTCGCTGCTGTCTGCCTCGGGCAACTCCAGGTTCTCCTCGGCCTTGAGCATGGGCCCAAAGTCCCGTCCGGTGAAGGCGATGGCCCCCACGAAGACGATGGTGAACAAGGAGTAGAAGCGGTAGGGAATGCCCTCGATGAAGAAGGCATAGGCGTCGACATCGGTGATGCCTGCGGCCGCCAAGCCGTCCCCCATCAGTCCGACCTCGTAGCCAATCCAGGTGCTCACCAGCGCCACCGAAGCGATGGGTGCGGCCGTGGAGTCCACGATGTAGGCCAGCTTCTCTCTGGAGATCTGCAGCTTGTCGGAGAGCGCGCGCATGGAGCTGCCCACGATCAAGCAGTTCGCGTAGTCGTCGAAGAAGACGAGCATGCCCGCCAGCCAAGTCACCACCATGCCCCGGCGCCTTGTGGTGGCCACACGGATCAAGACCTGCACCATCGCCGAGGTCCCCCCGCTTTTGCTCAGAATGCCCACCATGGCGGCCACGAAGAGGGAGAAGAGGGTGACCTTGACGTGGTCCCGGTCGGCCACAGCGTCCAGCAGCCAGGGGTCGATGACCTGGTAGAGCCCGCCAAAGAGGGAGCCGGTGACCAGCACCCCGCCCAGCCAGCAGGCAGAGAACAGGCTCAGGAGCACGTTGCGGGTGGCCAGGGCCAAGACCACAGCCAGCAGGGCCGGCAGCAGCGAGAGGACGGAGGGC
>OJIV01000649.1_pt1 | contig 13878 bp, 13 predicted proteins | sample 1595861 | NCBI WGS metagenome assembly OJIV01 (sample SAMN05416883, study PRJEB24817) | seawater metagenome | isolation source: Sea water | place: Canada:Atlantic | collected 2013-11
GGCGGAGCTTCTAAGAAGACTAAATAAATTCTTTAGCTTTCTTTAGCATTGATTCATCGGAAGAGCTCTCAGCTACCGCGATCTTCATATCTAAATATTTGGTATTACCAAAAATTTTAATTATCTTTTCTTTAATTCTTTGCGAGGAAACAATGAATATTTTTTCTAATAAAGTTTCATGATCAACATGATCATGAATAAAAGAAAAAGTTAAGTAGTTATATATTAAAACTATTTTTGGCCCCTTATTTATATCGGCAACATAAAAATCGGAATAAACAAGATCGTAGCAAACAACTTCATCAATATTATTTTTAAGCATTTTCTGTAAAGTTCTATTCGAATTGGTGCCACAGAATAATAAGTTTTTACCGGAGTATTTTTCAATTATTAGTTTTGCTAAAAACTCAGATGATGAGTGATTAGGTGAGATACATTCAATTCCTTTGTCTTCAATAATTTTTGTTGTTGCTGGACCAATTGAAAATATATTTGATTGTATTTTTTTTAGGTCAATATTGGTTTTTAGAATTTCTAGTCCATAAATAGCGGATGCCTGGCTGGTAAAAATAATATTGCTATATGATTGAAGGTATTCTAGCTTTGATCTCCAGCCCTCAATAACTTCCTTGCTTGATATGGGTGTAATTTCTGATAGATGAAGATTGATTAAATCTATTTTTTCCTTGGCACAGAGAGCATTTATATTTTGTGATAGATTCTTCGGTCTAGTATTAATTAGCACTATTCTAATATTATTAAATGCGCATCATTTGAAATGAAATCAACTGCTAGTGAATGAATATCTTTTGTTAAATTCTCATGATTAGATTTGATTTCTCTATAAATTTCTTTCTGACCATTCTGTGAAAGCACCTTTGCCGATATATTAATCGCATGGGCCTCTTCCTTGCAAATAATAGCAATTGGAGAAAGACAGGAGCCATTCAAAGAAGCTACAAATTCTCTTTCTGCATTAGCCAAAGCCATCTCTGAAGAATTATTTATGCTATTCATAATAGAGATAATTTTCTTATTTGATTTAAGGCATTCAACCCCAATAAATCCTTGCGATGCTGCTGGAAGCATCTCTTCCATTGAAAATTCATAAGCATTGGTTGATTCAATATTTAATCTATTAAGTGCAGCCTTTGCGACTATCAACCCATCAAAATGTCCTTCATGTAATTTTCTAATCCTTGTAGCTATATTACCTCTTACAGGGATTATATTAAGGTCTGCTCTCTTTCTAAGAATTTGAGCTTTTCTTCTTGGACTTGAGGTTCCAATTGAAGAATTGGCGGGAAAGTCCACAAGACTCGATCCATTAATTGATAGCAAAATATCGGAAGGGTCTTCCCTTTTAAAAACAGCTGCTATGGAATACTTCATATCTATTTTTGCTGGCACATCTTTAAGGCTATGAACTGCTATGTCGGCCTCACCATTTTCTAATGCTGATTCTAGTTTCGTTACAAATAAACCCTTACCACCAATTTCATAGAGAGGCTTATCAGTTTGATCTCCATCAGAACTCATAGGAACTAGCTCCACCTCAACGTCAGAATGATGTGTTTGAATTTTATTCATTACATAATTGGCTTGAAAGAGTGCAAGCTCAGACTGTCTAGTAGCTAGTTTAATTTTCATTTATCTTAAGTAATAGAGCTTTAACATCGCCGACAGATTTTTCCTTGAGTACCTCTAAAGATATGGGTATTTCTATATCAGTATATTTGCTGTATTCGAGGTAAATTTTACATGAAGGTTTTAAATTACCTTTTTTAATTAGAAGATTAAGCATCTTTAATTCATATTCTTTATTAAAAGGAGGATCAAGAAAGATAAAATCAAATTCTGAAAGATCTCCCTGCCTTACCCATGTAAAAGCATCCTTAAAGAGAACTTTTGCCGACGCCTTGAGATCAAGTGATTTAATATTTGCGGCTATTAAGGTGTAATTAGTTTTATTTAGCTCGACAAATAAGACTTTTTTAGCATCTCTAGATAGAGCTTCAATCCCAAGAGACCCAGTTCCAGCAAAGAGATCTAAGCAATTAGAATCAGATATCTCAAACTGCAGCCAGTTAAAGAGTATTTCTTTCAACTTATTTGATGTAGGTCTAAGAGTATCTTTATATTCAAAAGGAATTTTTTTCCCTCTTAAATTTCCGCCTGAGATTCGTATGTTATTTTTCATCTATATCTATGTATTTTGGCAGTACTAATTATATTTCCTTTCAGTATAATTCATTACATGACAATACAAGATAACTTTAGAACAGCTATGAGGAATTACATCTACTCAGTAAGTGTAATGTCAATGATGGATACCGATGGAACTCCTTATGCAATAACAGTTTCTTCCGTGACATCAATATCCATGGAGCCACCAAGCTTGCTAGTCTGTATTAATAAAAGCGCAAGAGTTCATGATTCAATCAAAGAGGGGTCCGATTTATGTATCAATCTTTTAACAAAAGATCAGGAAGAAATTTCAAACACTTGCTCAAGCGAATCTCAGTTTGATAAGAGATTTGATGATAAAAACTGGAATATGCAAAATATTCCCTATTTAGAAAACGCCCAAGCAAATATTTTTTGTAAAGTGGATAAACTAATTAGCTATCACACTCACTCGATAGTAATTGCCCATGTATTAGATGCTAATAGTAAAGAGAGCATGAATACATTAGTCTATGCTAATGGTAAATATGCATAAATCTTTATTAATTCTTTTGACCTCTATAATAAGCTCAGCTATTTATAGTTCTGACCATGCACATTCAGAATCTAATAAAGTACAGTGCGCTAATAATTCAGAGGTTTTTCTCTTATCTCCAAAAAATGGTTTTAAAACAACCTTGTCAGAAATCAAAGTTATTTTTGGATCTCGTAATGTTGACATTGCTCCAGCTGGAAAAATAGTAGAGTCTTCAGATTGCTCCGTAGCCTCGGGGCATCACCATTTAATCATTAATAGTGCTTTACCAAACCTTAAAAGACCAATTCCATCTTCAAAAAACTACATTCATTTTGGCGGCGGGCAGACTGAAGCAATAATCTCCTTAGACCCAGGCAAGTATTCTCTTCAACTATTATTGGGTGATTATGCTCATGTTCCTCATGAGAAACCAGTTTTCTCGGAGATAATAGAAATAGAAGTTCTTAGCTCTCAATAATTCCAGTAAGTACTCTTTCTAGATAGGCTGGTAGATCGGAGCTTATTCTTCTTGTAGTGCCCATAGGACCAAATTCTTTAGCGTAAACGTCACCATCAGTTGTCGATTGTTTTCTAAGGATGCCAACCATCCCATGAAGCAAAGCCCATACAGTTATTGATTTCCCAGCAAGAATATTTTCATCTTTTTCTTTTAGGAATGAAGAAAGGTTAAGCACTAAACTTTCAAAGGTCTTGTCTGCGGTATCTACTAATTCAGGATGCTGTGAAAAATCACCAACAGCCGTTCCAAACATCAAATCATAGGTATTTGCATTTTGTAAACCAAAATCAATATAGTTTTTACAAGACTGAATAAAATCTTTAAGAGTTAATTTATCTGATTCGACAAATACAGCTTTATAAAGTTTGTTAAAGCCCTCTGCAGCAACTGCTGCATAAACCTCTTCTTTTGTTTTAAAATGTCTATAAGGAGCTGTTTGAGAAACATTACTTTCTTTTGCTAGAGATCGAATGCTTAACTTGGTATATCCATCTCTTTCACATATAGTGCAAGCATAGCTTATAAGCTCTTCTTTTAAATTCCCGTGATGATATGATTTCATTTATACCTTTTACTTTAAACAATAATAACATTTATAGTTAATAATGTTGACACTGCATACATTTTAGTTAAGATGTTTACACTGCAAACATTAATTTCTTTGAGGATTAAAGTCAACAAAAATAAAATGAATATAAATCTTTCAAAATATATAAATCTAATTTTTATTAGCATCTCTTTTAGCTCTTCAGTTTCTGCTTTAGAGGTTTTAGAAGTCAAAATGCTTAATGAGTACTCTGTAACTAGAGAGTTTCCTGGTAAATTACTTCCAATAGAGCAATCTAAATTAGCTTTTGAAATCCCAGGCAAGATTAGATCCATAAATGTCGATATCGGCGATTCGGTTATTACAGGGCAAGTTCTTGCCAGCCTAGATAGCAGAGAAGCTCAGGCTCAATTAAATCAAGCTAAAGCTAGATATGATTTGTCTGCCCAGGTATTAAATAGATATAAAGACTTAAGGTCAAAGGGCCATATATCCTCTCAAGATTTAGATAAGGCTAGTTCTGAAGAGTTAGTTTCTAAATCTCAATATGATTTTTACAAAGTAAAGCTTGAGCAAACCCAATTGTTGGCACCTTTCAATGGAATTATCCAGGATAGATTTTTAGATACAGGATCCGTAATAAATGGAGGAGTTCCAATTTTAGAGGTTCTAGATTCTAGATATATAGAAGCTCACGTATCCATACCTACTGACTATATATCAAAGATTAATGTTGGAGAGAGTTACGATTTTAAAGTTGAAGATAGTCTAGTCAAAGCAAAACTTCAAAGGCTAGCTCCAATGTCTCCTGGAGGCTCGAGTAATAGATTAGCAATTTTCAGATTTAATACCTTTTTTAGCCCAGGCTCTATAGTCACATTAAAAATGAGCATAAAAGAGAGCCAAAGAGGTACTTGGGTTCCAATCAAATCGTTATCACAATCAGAGCAAGGCATTTGGGCTGTTTATACTATTAATGAAAAAAGAATAGTTACTAAAGATTTGGTCAATATTATTTACTATGAAGATGAATACGCATTTGTTAACGGCACTTTAAATAATGGTGATTTGGTTGTTCTAGGCGGAGCTAAAAAAACCATTGAAGGTAAGTTCATAGATTAATAATGAAATTTATAACTCTCTTCATAGAAAGACCTAGAATATTATTTCTAACTCTCTCTTTTATTCTTCTAGCGGGAATTTCTTCAGTTTTATCTGTGCCTATTCAAGAAAATCCAGAGTTAGCTCAAAGATGGGGAGGCGTTCGAGTTTTTTATCCAGGCGCATCGCCTGAAAGAATTGAGACCCAAGTAATAAATGAGCTAGAAGTAAAGTTAAGGGAAGTTGAAGAAATTTTAGAGCTAGAATCGATCATCTCCCAAGGTTTCGCAACTGTTGTTGTTGAGTTTGAGCAAAGTGTAGATCCAGAGCTTATAGAGCAAACATGGTCGAAAGTTCAAGATAAGCTAGATCAAATTAGAGCTCCTCCTGGAGCAACCATACTTCTTGACAGAAGCAGCGGACCCCCTATAACGGTTCAATATGCTATATCTTGGAATGGTGAAGGTGAAATGCCTTTAATCATGATGTCTAGACTGGCAGATCAATTAAAGAGAAAGTTAAGTTCAATAGGACAGTCTCATGGAACGGCTATTTTTGGAGCTGCAGAGGAAGAAGTGCTAATCGAAGTAAATTCAGCAAAGATGTCATCTTTAGGACTCACCTATCAAGATATTTCAAGAGCAATACAATCCTTGGATAGCAAAAAACCTGTTGGAGTTTCATCAGATGTAAACTCAGAATTCTTAATTAGGCTAAAAGATAATATTCAAAGTATTCAAAAGATTTCAGAAATACCAATAAAGGTTATTAATGAGGCAGAAATAATCCAGTTAAAAGATATTGCAGAGATATCAAAAAAACCAGTTTCTCCAATCGAAGACATTTTTTTATATAACGGGCAAGTTGTTGTATCGGTAGCTGCAACAGGGGCAATGTCTCAAAGGGTGCATGACTTTGTTAGCAGGGCGACATTGGTTGTTGATGAAATGAGATCAACCATTCCCGAAGAGATTTCAATAGATCTGATTTACGATGAGTCTGCATATACTTCGAAAAAGTTTAATGAGCTTATTAAAAGTTTTTCATTGGCTATATTCTTCGTCTTGGGATTGAGTTTATTTTTCTTAGGTCCAAGGTCTGCATTAATTGTAACTTTAATTCTTCCTTTTTCTGTTTGCCTAGTGTTAGTGGGATGTAAATTTATTGGCTTGCCTTTGCACCAGACGTCAATTACAGGAATTATTATTGCTTTAGGTTTATTGATTGATAACGGCATTATCGTTGTAGAGGATTACAAGTATAGAAGGTCATTAGGCCTGCCTATAAATGATGCAATTTCTGAGACTTTAAAACATCTCATAACGCCATTGGCAGCAGCTACCGGCACTACCGTATTTTCATTCCTTCCTATTGTGACAGGAGAGGGCTCAAGTATTGAGTTCGTTGGCGGTCTTGCTATTACTGTAATTCTGTCAATTATATCTTCCCTAGTTTTAGCACTCTTGATGGTTCCTGTACTGATGAGTTATATGGAAAAAATACCCTACTTTCAGAATGTTGATATCGCCAAAGAAGGCTATAGAAATGAGAAGATTCTTAATAAATACAGAAAATTCCTAACTTGGGCTTTCGCAATACCCAGAAGAGCAATTCTTATTTCAATAACATTCCCAGTTTTAGGATTTATTCTTTTTAGCACGCTGCCTAAAGATTTTTTCCCTACACAAGATAGAGATATGTTCAGAGTAAATATAGAATTGCCATCAAACGCCTCTTCCTCACAAACCTTAGAAAAGTCAAAGTTGATAAGACAGCAATTAATAGACAGTAATCTAATAGAGATAGAAAAGGACTATTGGTTTATTGGCAGAAGAATGCCTAGGGTATTGATGAATGTAGTGGGGGGTGAAGAAAAACAAGGTTCCAATAATGTTGCCCAATCGGTTTTTTATGCTAAAGATTTTAATCAAATGGTCAAAAACCTACCTGAACTTTCGAGAAAGTTAGTTTCAAAAAATCCAGATACCATAATTATTGTTGATAGTTTCACTTCAGGACCACCTGTATTCTCTGACATTAGCTATAAAATTTTTGGTGATGACCCTGATGTATTACTGCAGTTAGGTGAGGAGCTTGAGCTTATTATCAATAACGCTCCTGGAATCAGCACAACAATATCAGACTCCTCACAATCAAATACAAATATTGAGTTTGAGCTAGATAGTTCAAGTATTTCTCTATCAGGAAGAGATGCCAGTGCTTTGGTGGGAGAGTTATACGCAGCTAATAATGGGATAATAGTAGGGACAATGCTGGATTCTAATAAAGAGATTCCAATTAGGCTTAAGGGGGTCGCTAACTCTAAAAATATAACTGGTAATACTGGGTTTTTAACCATCCCTTCAACAGGAGGGATAGAGTATCTTGATAGTTTTGGAAAAACTTCATTAGTTAATAAAATTTCAACTATCACAAGGCTGGACGGCAAAAGGGTAAATAATATTGAGGGATGGGTTTGGACTGGATCGCTTACTACGTCTACAGAGAATTTTGTGAAAGATAGAATTAAAGAATTCGAATCAAACTTGCCTATTGGGTTTACTCTAAAACAAGCTGGTGAGGCAGAATCTAGGAATGAATCTCAAGCTTCTTTACTTTCCTCTACTTTTGTATTTTTGATACTAATAATTGTTGGCCTAGTATTTGCATTAAATTCATTCAGAGAAACCGGGCTTATTTTATCTGTTGCCATCCTGTCAATGGGGCTATCTTTTTTGGGATTATTCGTTGGCCAGCAAAATTTTGGTTTTATAGCAGCAGTTGGAGCTGTAGGGTTAATCGGCTTATCAATTAATGACTCTATTATCGTGCTGTCTCATATAAAAGAAGAGGTAGAAAAAAAATCAACCTCAAAGGCTGAAATAGTAGAGATTGTTATCAGGTCAACTAGACACATTATAACTACCTCACTTACAACGCTTGGAGGCTTCGTTCCCTTAATGTTTACTAGTGTTTTCTTTAGGCCTCTCGCCTGGGGAATGAGTATTGGAGTTCTAGGTGCAACTATGACAGCTTTGCTTTATATACCAGCTATGTACATGGTTATGAAGAGAATTAAATACTAGAGCAATTTTTAGAACAGTAACTTGCACCATATTTTTTAACGACAAGAGATTCATGCACCTGAGTCCCGCATTCAGAGCAAGCAATCATTTGATCAAGCTTTTTTTCTTTAGGCGAAATTAGTGATCGCATATAAGACCTAGCAACCGCTACCAATATAAAAATTATAAGAATGATTAATAAAGGAAATAACTTTAGAAAAAGCATTTATTTAGTCACTTGAAGTTGGTTTTGTATCTTTTAAAAAATTCCAAGACCAATTGCTAGATTCACTTACGCTCTGAGATTCTCGGTCAGAATAATTTAGAGATATAATCTTAACAACGTCTTCAAGAAGCTCTGAATATCCAAGTGCTTCATAAGATGCTTCTAATATTTTTAAAGCTCTAAAGTTTTCGCTTGAGTTAGGGATATTTTCAATCACATAATTAGCTCTGCGAATTGCCGCAACATGAGCATTAACAGTTAGATAGTAATCGGCAGCCGCTAGTTCATTTCGAGCGATCATATTCCTTAAATAAATATTTCTTTGTTTTGCATAAGCTCCATATTGGCTATCGGGAAATCTGGTAAGAAATTCAGTTAACTCTGAAAAAGATTGCTTAGCTCCAGATATATCTCTGTTAGATAGGTCAGTATCTGTAATCCTGGACATAATCCCACTATCTACCGTGTAGCTTGAGATTCCTTTCATAAAATACGCATAGTCTATATTGGGATGTCTAGGATGAAGCCTTATAAATTTTTCTGCTGCAGAATGAGCGGCCTCAGTCTCTTTATTCATAAAATGTGCATATACAAGCTCAACCTGGGCCTGCTCTGCATATTTCCCAAAAGGATATCTAGATTCAATTGCTTCCAATGATTCAATCGCCCCAAAATAGTTACCAGACTCCATTCTACTTTGGGCTCTATCGTAGTATATCTTTTCAGGCTGCTCTATTTCTTGCCCATCAGAATTACAACCAGTCAATAAAGTAGCTACAATAGGGACTACTAATAATAATTTTATAATTTGTTTACTATGTTTAATCATCCGCGTATTTTACCTTCATTATTACAACTTAACCTTTAAAACATCTATTTAGATTATTTTTTTTTAAAAAAGTTCACATGACATCAATAAAAAAAGTTCCAATTGAATTAGCAGGGTGCAGGCTTGATAAAGCCTCTGCGGAACTATTTTCAAACTTCTCCAGAACCCAAATTAAAAAATGGATTATCGATAGACGGATCTTGGTCAATGGAGAACCAGGGCAGCCAAAAGCATTAGTGCACGAGGACGACAGTATTGAAATAAATCCAATAGAAGAGCAGAAGGTATCTTGGGATGCGCAAGATATACCCTTTGGTATTTTTCATGAAACTGAAGATTTTATTATCATAGACAAGCCCTCTGGCTTAGTAATGCATCCAGGTTCTGGTTGTTTTGATGGAACCTTGGCAAATGGACTTATTAATAAATTCCCTGAATTAGCAAATTTACCAAGATGTGGAATAGTTCATAGGCTTGATAAAGGCACTTCAGGTGTTTTACTTGTTGCGAGAAATGATCAGTTCCGTAATTATTTTATCGATGAGATGCAAGAAAGAAGAGTTACAAAAAAATACACTGCAATTGTTTCAGGATCTACTATTGGAAGCTTTCCAGTTGACGCGCCAATAGGTAGAGATAAGAATAATAGAACTAAAATGTGCATAAGGTTAGACGGGAAGGAAGCCCTTACATTTGTAAAGTTAAAAGAAAAAATAGGAAATTATTCAGTACTTGATGTGGCTATTGAAACTGGTAGAACACATCAAATCAGAGTTCATCTTGCATCGAAAAAATTACCTATCATTGGAGATAGGACTTACGACCCTGGAAAAACAATTGCTAAAGATAGCTCTAGTGAGTTAATAAATATTATTAGAAGCTTTCCTAGGACTGCTCTCCACGCAAGATTACTATCTTTTAGATGTAATAAATCAGATGAAGAGCTTTCATTTGAGATTCCCATGCCTAGTGATATGGAAAATTTAGTAGCCGATATTCACCGTTACATATAACCGGAGTATAAAAAAACTAATAAAAACTTGTTTTTTGACCTATAAAATAATATAAACCTTATTCCTATACGTTTTTGGTAAAAAATTGAAATTATCTGGTGCTGACATGCTTATGCACGCTCTTCATGATGAAGGCGTTGAGTTAATCTATGGCTACCCGGGTGGAACAGCCCTCCATGTTTATGATGCTATCTTTAGACAAGATAAAATTGAACATATTCTTGTGAGGCATGAGCAGGGTGCTGCCCACGCAGCTGACGGGTATGCAAGAGCTACCGGTAAGCCAGGAGTTGTTCTGGTAACCTCTGGGCCAGGTGCAACTAATACCATTACTGGAATCGCAACAGCTTTTATGGATTCTATTCCAATGGTTGTTCTATCTTGTCAGGTCGCAAGTCATTTAATTGGAACAGATGCTTTTCAAGAAACCGACATGATTGGAGTATCGAGGCCAATTGTTAAACATAGTTATACTGTTTTTGATGCCAAAGATATTCCAAAAACAATTAAAGAAGCATTTTATGTTGCTACATCGGGGAGACCAGGACCGGTAGTAATTGATATACCAAAAGACATGACAGCCCCTGAAAATTTATTTGATTATCATTATCCCGATGAGATAAATATTAGATCTTACAACCCGCCCATTGATCCGGAACAAAGTCAGGTTGAAAGAGCGGTAGATGCAATAATTAAATCAAGTCGACCTGTTATTTATGCAGGCGGAGGCGCTATCGCAAGTGATGCAGAAGAGATCCTTTATGAACTAAATGAGATTATGGATGCTCCTGTTACTAATACTCTAATGGGCCTTGGTATTTATCCAGCAACCCATCACCGTTTCTTGGGTATGCTCGGAATGCATGGTACTTATCAAGCTAATATGGCAATGCATAACGCAGATTTAATAATCGCAGTTGGTGCAAGATTTGACGATAGAATTACTAATTCACCCTCTAAGTTTGCTCCCAAGGCCAAAGTTATACATTTAGATGTAGATCATTCTTCTGTATCAAAAATCATTGAAGCTAATGTTGCAGTTTTTGGTCAGGTAAAAAATTCATTACAAGCAATAAAAGAAACTTTAAAAGTAAGAATACAAGATTATGACAAAGGAGCATTAGAGCCTTGGCATGGACAGATTAAAGAATGGAAATCTATGCATGGACTAAATTATGAGCTTTATAAAGATGAATCAGATAGCCATCAAATTCTACCCCAAGCAGTTGTTCAGCATGTTTATCAGATAACCAATGGAGATGCATACGTTACGTCTGATGTAGGACAGCATCAGATGTTTGCTGCTCAGTATTATCACTTTGATAAGCCTAGAAGATGGATAAACTCCGGTGGGTTAGGGACAATGGGCTTCGGATTGCCATCTGCAATGGGTGTAAAGCTAGCTTTTCCTGACGAAGAGGTTCTTTGTATTACTGGAGAGGGTAGTATCCAAATGTGTATTCAAGAGCTTTCTACCTGCATGCAGTACAACCTACCTATAAAAATTATAAATATTAATAATGAAGCCCTTGGAATGGTCAAGCAGTGGCAAGATATGAATTATGGAGGAAGGCACTCAGAAAGCACATACAAAAACTCTCTGCCTGACTTCGTAAAACTAGCAGAATCTTATGGTCATGTGGGTATAAAAATTGAAAAGAATTCTGAATTAAAATCTGGTCTTGAGAAAGCTTTTGCCATGAAAGATAAATTAGTTTTTGTTGATATTTATGTTGACCCATCTGAACATGTTTACCCAATGCTTGTGGCGAACAATAGCTTGGAAGATATGTGGTTATCAAAGGATAAAAAAACATGATCAAAAGAAAGTTGATATTGATTATGGAAAATAAACCTGGTGCTTTGGTAAGGGTCATTGGATTATTTCATCAAAGAGGATACAACATCGAAAATCTCCACGTTGATGTTGTTGAAGATTTTGCACCATATAAAAATATCGAAGATAAGTTAAATACTAAATTTGAACCAAATCAAATTTCGAGACTTACAATTCAAACAACTGTCTCAGACATACTAATGAGACAAATACTAAGACAGCTAAATAGACTTATTGATGTTATAGCTGTTAGTAACGAAGAAGCAACATACTTTAAAGGAGTTCTGTTAGATGAAAATTTATTATGAAGATGACGCAAGCCTAGAGATAATACAAGGCATGAATGTAACCATTGTAGGTTACGGTTCCCAAGGGCATGCACATGCTAACAACCTTCATGAATCAGGAGTCAATGTCACTGTTGGATTAAGGGAAGGTTCATCTTCCAGAAACAAAGCAGAAGAAGCTGGACTGAAAGTTGATACTGTTTCAAATGCAGTAAAAAATGCAGACCTAGTAATGATATTAGCTCCAGATGAATTCCAGCAAGACATTTATAATACAGAAATCAAACCAAACCTAAAAAGTGATGCCATCTTGGCCTTTGCTCATGGGTTCAATGTTCATTTTAAAAAGATTATTCCAGAGGCTAGCAATAGTGTAATTATGATTGCTCCGAAAGGTCCAGGACATACTGTAAGAAGTACCTATTCACAAGGTGGTGGAGTGCCATCATTAATAGCTATTTTTGAAGATGCGATAACAGATAAAAGTTTTACAGCAAAAGAGGTGGCGCTATCTTATGCAAAAGCTAATGGTGGAACAAGAGCTGGCGTATTGGAGACTACATTTAAAGAAGAAACTGAAACAGATTTATTTGGAGAACAGGCAGTTCTATGTGGTGGCATTACTGCACTTATCAAAGCTGGATATGAAACTCTAGTTGAAGCTGGCTATAGTCCTGAGATGGCTTACTTTGAGTGCCTTCATGAAACAAAGCTAATTACAGACCTTATACAAGAAGGTGGAATAGCCAATATGCATTACTCCATATCCAATACCGCAGAATATGGCGATTACCTTAGCGGGCCAAAGATCATTACAAGCGACACTAAGTTAGCAATGAAAGGCGTCTTAGAAAATATTCAATCAGGCAATTTTGCTGATCAATTCTTAAATGATTGCAGGCAAAGTAATGATGGATCAGGAGGTCCTTTCATGAAAAAAAATCGTGAAGCAACGAAAGAACACCCAATTGAAACAGTCGGAAAAGAGCTTAGATCTAAGATGAAATTCCTAAATTCACAAAAATTAGTAGATAAAGAAAAAAACTAATAAAAAAAGGTATCTATCTGAAAATAACTTAGGTAGAATACGCGTCCGTCCTCAGAGGCGGTTGTTCTTTAAAAATATTTGGTTACTCGTGTGGGTGTTCATAAACGAGAAAAAATAATTTAGATTTTTTATAAAAATCAACAAAACATGATATTAATTGAAGAGTTTGATCATGGCTCAGATTGAACGCTGGCGGTAGGCTTAACACATGCAAGTCGTGCGAGAAAGTATCTTCGGATATGAGTAGAGCGGCGGACGGGTGAGTAACGCGTAGGAATCTACCTAGTAGAAGGGGATAGCCCGGGGAAACCCGGATTAATACCGTATACCTCCTTCGGGAGAAAGAAGGCCTCTCTTTGAAGCTTTCGCTACTAGATGAGCCTGCGTAAGATTAGCTTGTTGGTGAGGTAAAGGCTCACCAAGGCAACGATCTTTAGCTGGTCTGAGAGGACGATCAGCCACATTGGGACTGAGACACGGCCCAGACTCCTACGGGAGGCAGCAGTGGGGAATATTGGACAATGGGCGCAAGCCTGATCCAGCCATGCCGCGTGTGTGAAGAAGGCTCTAGGGTTGTAAAGCACTTTCAGTAGGGAGGAAGGCCAGAGTGTTAATAGCGCTTTGGATTGACGTTACCTACAGAAGCAGCACCGGCTAACTCCGTGCCAGCAGCCGCGGTAATACGGAGGGTGCAAGCGTTA